>Ga0070735_10005520_pt1 | contig 10464 bp, 10 predicted proteins | sample Coa_R1_FD_66443 | JGI IMG/M metagenome (GOLD analysis project Ga0070735, IMG submission 66443) | Surface soil microbial communities from Centralia Pennsylvania, which are recovering from an underground coalmine fire - Coalmine... | ecosystem: Environmental > Terrestrial > Soil > Unclassified ... | reverse complement strand
CATCGAATCGATGTAAGCGCGTTCGGAGCCGTCCTATCCTCCTCTCGAGCGGAATGCGTCGAGCGACCATGCGCCCGCGCCCGCGATAATCAGAAAAATCAGGCACATGGTCATCGCGAAGTCGGTCCGCGCATCGCTCACCATGAACCAGAAGCCCTGCGCGGGATGGAGCAGTTCCGGAACCTTCGTGGTCGCGATTGCCGTGAGGATCACGATCAGGAGTGGGATGCTTGCGAACCTCGTGAACAGGCCGGCGAGCACCAGTAGGCCGCAAACCATTTCGAATGTTCCTACGAAGTGCGCGATGAATGCGGGATCGGGAAAGCCGATCCGCGCGAAACGAACCACGCCCATCTTCGGATCGATGAATTTGAGCAGACCCTGCGTGAAGAAGATCAGGCCGACCGCCATCCGGAGGAAAATCACGCCTCTACGAGTCAAACGCGGATCCAAGCTCACGAATAGAGCAGCTTGCGGATATCCGCATGAAGCGGCGTGCCATCGAGGCGCATCCGGCGGCGGTTGAAGTCCGCATGCTCCACTTCCAGCACTAATTCCTCGTCGCGAAGAGTGCCCGCGGTCGCGAAGGCCGCGATGCCCGCGACTGACGTCGTTGCTTCGCCTATCATCGCACCTGACGCATCGAGCAGCTTCACCTTCGCACCTTCGATCGCGGGCCGCTCGTCATCCGATGCGAAATCGTTGTCGAGCACCGTCACCCGCAGCGTCCGGCGATCGTTGGCGCGCACGCATTCGATGTGCATGTCGCGCAGATAGATCATCGGCTCCGCGAAAATCCCCTTGATGCCCGCCTTCACCGGCTCGACTGTCGGATTCGCGTTAAGCGCGATGTCTTGCGCCGCCATCCCGTGGTCGGACGTGATTACGAACAGCGTCGCATCGAGCATCCCGCGCGCGTCCAGCAACTCCAGCACCTTGCCGATACGCGCGTCGGTGCGATACAGCGCCTCGCGCATCCCCTCATGATGCGGCCCGTAGTCGTGTCCCGCGCCGTCGGTGAGCACAAATTCGTGCGCGATAAACTTTGGCATGTCTTTGGGCGTTTGCTCGCCGCAATGCTCGAGCAGGTTGATAAGTTGCGCCATGCCGCGGATGTCGACCACCTCCTCGCGATGCATCGCGGGCTTCTCATCGGCCATCCAGCGCGAGCTGATGTCCTCCATCATCCCGATGGTGAGGTCTTTGAGGCGAATCTTGTCGCCGACCACGCGCTTCTCGAAGACATTGTGATCAGCGCCGCGCCCCTGCGGCTCGTGAATCGAAACCGTGATGGTGTCCTCCCCATACACGCGCTTGAATGCTTCGTACAAAGTCTCGACCTCGGGACTCAGGAAGCGCTCGGTGTCGAAGATCATCCCCTGCACCGGCACGGTCTCGCGCCGCGCGCGCTCGTGATAGGTCGGATTTACGATGTCATGATGTCCGCACCACGCGCCGGTCATGATCGTCGAATGACTCGGCCACGTGATGCTCGGGAAATTCACGATCGAGCCATGCGTCAGCATCGCTCCCACATCGATCAGCCGCACGAGATTGGGAATCGCCGCGCGATTGTTCTCCAGATGATGCATCAGCTCGGAATGCGAAAGGCCGTCGAGCAAGATCATGTAGACCGCGAGCGGCCGGGCGGAATTGGAATCGATCAGCTCATCGAGCGGGCGTCCATCCTGACGTTTCAGATATGCGCCGGCGACTTTCGGAAAACCCATCAGATGCGCGATCGACGGCGCGATATCGACATGACGCGCCGCGATACGATGGCGACCGGGCTTCACGCCCGGCCCGGAAAAAATCAGAGGCGCGCGCGATTGCACGACATCGAGCGCGCCATGCTGTCCGGGCTGGATGCCGTAGGTGTAGGCCTTGGGGCTTACCGCTATATCGGGGGCGCGCGGGCTATCGAAAAGCTGCGCGATGCGCTCGTAGGCATACGGATGCGTAATGACATGCGGTTCGAGGAACGCGCGATTGGGATCATCCGCGGAATGCCCGCTCGCGGCTGACGCGCTCAGCTCTTCGGCGATGGTCGAAACCGCGAAGGGATCCTGATTCGCGACGGGATTCTCACCGAGCTGCTCGATGACCTCGAAGTGCAGCGCGCCGCCATCGTCGACATAGCGCTTGAAGCGAATCATCCCGCGCCGCGCCCATACCTCATAGGCGCCGTCGCGCCAGGTAATCGCGAGGTCAACCTGGTCGCGCGCGGGCGCTTCGCCGAGCAGCGCGGCAATGGTGCGGTCGCCGGATTCATATTGATTGGCATCCAAACCCTGCCCCGCCAACCGTTCGGGGCCATATTCGCGTCGCATATTTGCTAATTATCCGCCCTCGGATGCCATCTTGACCCACCCCTCCCGGACGCGCAAAGGTTCTTGAGCCGCTTTTCCCGAATTTTATCGGCCGGGGAGTATCGGCGGCATGGGTAGGGGGACGAGGATGGCTATTATGGCGAACAACGGCGAAGTCGCATTCGAATCACGCATCGGCAAAGGCACCAAGATTTCCGGCAAGCTGTTCTTCAAGGCGCCCGCCCGGATCGACGGCGAGGCCGACGGAGAAATCAGCGGCGACATCATCGAGATCGCAGCCGGGGCCGTAGTGACCGCGCGCATCACCGCGTCGCGCATCAGCATCGCGGGCACGGTCAGCGGCGAGATCGTCGCGCGCGAACGGGTCGAGCTGCAGCCGACTGCGCGGGTGCGATGCGCGATCAGCACGCCGAGCCTTGTGCTGACCGAAGGCGCCAAGTTCGACGGCGACTGCAAGATGCCGCGCGAACGCGTCGCGGCGTAAGTTTTTTACGATGCGGCCGGATCGATTCCGGCCGCAATTTTCGCGCGATTCGAATGCCGGCGCCATCGGCAATTCCGATCACGCGTCCCGCCTCGTCGATTCTTCCACATCGCAATGTTCAAAGCCCAACAGATTCCCGCGGCTGATTTCGAACCGAGGCTGACGGATTTTCTTCGGCCTCCGTTTCGCAAATTCGAATTCTCCACGCCGATGAGCACCGAGCATGCCGCCAAGGTTCTTCAAGAGAACGTCGAGCCACCCAGGAAGTTTGGATGGCCGACTTCCGCCAAGCGCGGGTTTTTCGAGGGCAAGGTTGCCGGCAATCGTTTCAAAATTCATCGCGTCATTAATGTCCCGAACTCGTTCCTGCCGATAGTTGAAGGACGCTTGCGGCGTAGCGGCCTCGCCACCATCGTCACTCTTACTATGCGGATGGTATGGCCCGGGATGTTCGCGTGGTTGGGCATAATGGTGTTCCTGTTATGGAACTCTCTGGCGTCCGATTCTCTCGTAGCGGAGTCGTTCGACGCGCGAGTGGCGGTGATCGCGATCACCGCGTTCATGTATCTGATCGCGAGCGTATGTTTCGCTATCGAGGTTCGATTGGCGATGCGACGCCTGCTGAACTTGCTACGCTCCCGGCCTGCATCTTCGGGCTTGTCGAGCTGAGGACGGCCTATCCGGCCGCGAAGCTCTTCAGCGCGATTCGATTTCCGGTGTTGTCGACGCTTCGGATGATGCGGCCGGTTTCATCGATCTCGATTTCTTCGGCATCGCCCATCCGCGGCTCGTAGATGAAGATGTGCTCGTCGCCTTCCTTGCGGCGGCAGGTCTTTTTGTGCGTCTGGGCCGTGAGCGTGCTCGGGTCGATGGTCGCCACGCGGCTGGTCCATCGTGACTGCCCGCGCGCACGGGTGTGCGCGATCATCAAAGCGCGGAACAGCACCAACCCGCAGTCGATCTCGCGGTAGCGTCCGAGCTTGGCGGTTTCCGCAATCCGGCTGCCCATCGCACTGATGCTGCCGCGCAGAAAATCGGGACTCGCCTCGTAGCTGGCGCTGCGCGAGAAAGGTCCGCGGCTATAGCGGGCGGTGAGGCGCGCGACCATGCCGTTTTCATCCAGAGTCGCACTCGCCTCGAATGAATCGGAGCTTCCGACGAATCGCCGGACGCCGCTGAGCTCGCTGCCGGAAACACGATCCTCTTCGGTCGCGATGAGATCGGCGCCGCGGCGAATTTCATATTGATAGACGCCGGCCGGAATCATTGGCTCAGAAGTAGCGGATGCGCATTGCATAAACCAGTTTTGCTGCCACACATTTCCTTACGTCTATCGGAGATGGTTTACCTACAATCAGTATGGACTCGTTAAGTCCGCCTGTTATCCTTTTCGTTGCTGGGAACCGTGACATTTCCGGACCTTTCGATGGAGAGCCCGGCACAGCGGGTGATTCGATGGGGCAACAACGGTATCGCGTTCAACAGTGCCAATGGCGGCCCGGTTTTTATCGTCGCCGGCAGCTTCGTCCATTAGTCACGCGATGAATGAAGCTTCAAGCGAGCTTGATCTCCTGCTGCCTATAACTCTCGCTCACGCGCTTCACGAAATCGTGACGAACCTGCTCGATCGCGGAACTTTCGGTGACGCGCAGGAACACCGCCACCCCGAATGCCGCGCCGGTGACGCTCTGAAAAAATACCGCCGGCTCCAACTTCACGCCGCTTTCCGGATTGACCGATTTCATCGCCTCCGCGGCCGCCTGACGCGTAACGTCCTCGATTTTCTGCAGATCGGGACCCGCAGCCACCGTGAGGTCGATTTCAACCGTGAGCGCGCCGGTCGGTCCGCGCAGGTTGGTCAGGATTGCGTCGACGAGTTGCGAGTTCGGCACCACGACGATGTTATCGTTCATCATGCGAAACTTGCTGCTGCGCCATCCCAGCTGCGTCAGCCATCCTTCCTGACCGGTCGACAGCTTCACGTAGTCGCCGACTTCCAGGGGTTTGTCGATTACAACAAAAAACCCTGAAAGCGTATTCTTCAGCGTCTCCTGGAGGGCGAGGGCGATCGCCAACGAACCAATGCCCAGCGTTGCGAGGATGGGGCCGATCGATATCCCGATGCTGTCGAGGAACATCAGAACGCCCAGGCCGAAGACCATGCCGCGTAGTAGCCCGGTCACGAGGCCGTAGCTTCCGCCCAGCAGCGGAAAGCGTACCGCAGCGCGGCCCATCCAGAAGGTCAGGATGCCGTCGGCAAAGACGACCAGCGCCAGGACAGTACCGCCCGAGACGACCGCGCCGATCACGCCATGCCATCGGGTAGGAATCGGCTCGACGCTGAGTGCGACCACCAATGCGACAATCACGGCGCCCAGCTTCAGCGCGGGTGACAATGCCTGCCCCAGCGCTTGCATCCCATCGCGATGGGAGCCGGTCCGATGCCCAATCCAGCGAAGGATGAGGCGCGTCACTGCGAGGAAAAGGAACGTCAGGAGGACGAACGCGCCGAGGACGACGATCACTTTCAGGATCAGCGGCTGATGACGCTGAAAATCCGCGAGCAGATTCATGTCTGGAGGATTACCTGCGACGAAGTAGCAGTGGAGAAAAAATCATCGCGGAGCCGCGACGCTTTATGGCATCGACAGTCTCCGCGATGGGTCTAGCGCCGGAGGTCGGCGATTAGTCGTGGTGATGATGCGCGTGATGCCATTCCCAACCGTGGCGGCCCGGTTCGTAACGGTCGCCATTCATGCCTTCCCATCGCCAGGCGTTGTTCTGCTGATACCAGCGGCCCTGATTTCCGCCATACCAGCTGTTGTAATACTGCTCAGGGAACCTGCCTCCATGATGTTCCGCGAAAGCATTGCGGGCATTCACACAGGCCGGGCTGTTATTGCCTACGCAAGCCCCGTAGCCTTGGGCAAAGCTGCTTCCGACTGTTCCAAATGAAACAGCGGTGAGCACTATTGCGCTTAAAAGCGTCTTCTTCATCTTCAATCCTCCATTTTTGGTGGTGTCGGGCGTCCAGGGTGGTAATCGAACAGTCCCGGGAGAACTCCCAAGCACGGGAACTCCATCAATTCTGACGTTATCGACACCCATGCCTATTCATACGTAGGTTCAATTAATCCGATACGCTACTGAATTGTGCTTAAGAATACAGGCGCGGCAGCTTCTGATCGATAGCTTTCGAGGCTCATCGCCACGAGGTGAGCGGGCGGCGAAGAAAACCGCAGACTAGAGTGCCCCGGGCAGCAACTCGCGCAGGCGAAACGCCCGCTCGGGCGCCGAGGTCTCATGCTTGAAGAAGATGTAGACCTCGTCGGACTCCGCCGCCATCGCGTTGATGCGATCGGCCCATCGCCTGGTCTCCGCCGGCGAGTACTCCTCATTGCGCAGACGCAGATAGACGAACGGCGCGGTGCGTTCGACTGGACTCACAACAGTCTCGCTCTCCGCGATGCATAACGCCGCGCCGCCCTCGCTCAATGCCTGCAAAACCGAGTCATCGAACCATGACTCATCGCGAAACTCGAATGCCGGCCGCAGTCGCCCGTGCAGCATCGCGAGGAAGTCTCGCAGCAGCGGCACATCGCGCTTGAAATTAGGCGGCAACTGAAACAGCGATGGCCCCAAGCGTGCGCCCATCGACGAGGCGACCTCGGCGAAGTGCGCGACCAGATCATCGACGCCCTTGAGCTTCGCAAAATGGGTGATGCGCTGCGGCGCCTTGAGCGCGAAGCGAAAATTCTCGGGCGTTTGCACCGCCCACTTCTCGAGCATCTCGCGCTTGGGCATCGCGCGAAAGGTGTAGTTGATTTCGACAGTCGCGAGCTTTTGCGCATAGTGCGCGAGCATCTTCGGGCCGGGGAGTTTTTCCGGATAGAAGCCGCCCAGCCATTCCTTGTAGCTGAACCCGGAAGTGCCGATGCGGATAGTAGCGCTCATCGATCGGGACGTTAGTCGGCGCAATGCGGGCGAACAAGATGCCATGTCGACGGAACGTCGCAACCTTGCAACAAGACGCATAACTCGCCCATCTCTTACTCTGGATACGTGCGTTCAGCTGCTTTTTCTTGCGCCGCTGATACCGTCTTTCGGGCATGGCTCTTGCCTTACTCGGCGCCTCGGGGGGAGCTATGCCGTCTGCGCTAACTGGCCCGACCAGCGCTGGAACGCGCGTACGAAGACTGTTTCCGGTAGTCATCGTCGCGGTATGGCTGCCGATCGTGGGAGCCGGTTTGATCGCGTTGTGGGACTACTCGACGGCGCCGGGTGCCGCCGGCAATCCACCCGTAAACTGGCCCACCACCAGTCACATTCCGCGTTCGCCCAATTCAATGAATCTCGTGATGGTGGTTCATCCGCACTGCCCGTGCTCACGCGCGAGCATCGGCGAACTCGCGGTGCTCATGGCTCATGCGAAGGAGCGCGCGCGGGCGTGGGTCATCTTCGTACGTCCACCGGGCTTCGATAGCTCCTGGGCCGAGACCGATCTCTGGCGCAGCGCAAAGTCGATTCCCGGCGTCACTGCGGTCTTCGACGATGGCCGTGAGGCGCGCGAATTCGGCGCCGAGACTTCGGGCGAGACCCTGCTTTATGACGGAAAAGGACACCTGGTATTCGCGGGAGGCGTTACCGGCGCCCGCGGCCACTTCGGTGACAATGCCGGATTGCAAGCCGTGCTCGATCGCGTCGAAGACCCACAGGCGCATCGGGCCGCAAGCGCCGCGGTGTACGGATGCCCATTGTTCGCGCCTTCGACGAACGGGAAAACTTCATGCAAGCGATAGCGGCGGAACACGACCTCAAAGAAACGACCGAGCGCCGCGCCACCGAGCTTTACGATGAGATGCGGCAGCGCGACTACTATCGCACCGATCGGATGTTCGCATGTTTGATGGTGCTGCAATGGATCGGGGGGATCATCGCGGCGCTGGTTATCTCTCCGCGCGCGTGGGCTGGGGAATATAGCTCGACCCATATCCACGTCTGGGCGGCGATCTTTCTCGGCGGCGCTATCACGCTGGTTCCGGTTACGATGGCGCTCGAATATCCGGGCCAGGCACTGACTCGCCACGCTATCGCAATCGGGCAAATGCTGATGTCCGCCTTGCTGATCCATCTAACCGGCGGCCGCATCGAAACCCATTTCCACGTTTTCGGGTCGCTCGCCTTCCTCGCCTTCTACCGTGATTGGAAGGTGCTGATTTCCGCCACCATCGTAGTCGCGATCGATCACTTCGCGCGCGGCATGTTCTGGCCTCAGTCAGTATACGGCGTCGCCTTCATCGAGCCCTGGCGATGGGTCGAGCATGCGGCATGGGTGGCGTTCGAAGATGTGTTCCTGATCATTTCGGTGGTCCAGGTCGTGAAGGACAAGATGGGCATGGCCTTGCAACAGGCGAGGCTGGAAACCGTCAACAGCGAAATCGAAGCGGAAGTGGTCCTGCGCACAACAGAGCTTCGCCGCAGCGAGGCGCAGCTCAAGCAGAGTGAGACCAAGCTGCGCAAGATTTTCGACGCTTGTCCGGAAACTATCATCATCACCCGCATGCGCGATGGGCATTACATCGACGCCAATCATCGCGTCGGCGGACTGGGCTACTCGCTCGAGGAAATGAGGCAGAATCCGGAGCCGGGCCTGACCTGGGCGAATCGAGTCCAACTCCTCACGTTCGTTAACGAACTGAATCAACATGAAGTCGTGCAGAACATGGAGGTCGAGTTCAAAAGCCGCGATGGCGTCATTGTGCCCGGATTAATTTCCGGTGCGGTCGTCGAACTCGAAGGCGAGCGCTGCGCCGTCACCTTCAGCTCCGACATTACCAGGTTGAAGCAAACCGAGCGGGACTTGATTGCGGCGCGCGAGGCTGCCCTGGCGGCATCGCGCGCCAAGTCGGAGTTCCTGTCCAGCATGTCACATGAAATCCGCACCCCGATGAATGCGATTCTCGGCATGGCGGATCTGCTTGCGGAAACTCCCTTGCAACCGGAACAGCGGAAGTTTGTCGCGACCATGACGAGTAACGGCAACGCGCTGCTAACGCTTATCAACGGCATTCTCGACCTCGCGCGGATCGAGAGCGGCCGGCTCAACCTCGAGCAGACCGAATTCGAAATCGAAGAGCTGATCGAGCACGTAGCTGAAACGCTCGGGGTGCGCGCGCACGAGAAGAAACTCGAGCTGACTACGCGAATTCTGCCTGGCACCCCCGCGTGTTTGATTGGAGATCCACTGCGTCTGCGGCAGGTGCTGATCAATCTGGTCGGCAATGCCATCAAGTTTACCGAACGCGGCGAGGTCGCGATCACGGTCGGCGGCGAAGCGGCTCCTTCTGGTGAGGTGGGACTGCGCTTTTCCGTTCGCGACACCGGCATCGGCATCGCGCCCGACAAGCTGCAAACGGTCTTCCAGAGTTTTACCCAGGCGGACTCTTCCGCGACGCGAAAGTATGGCGGCACAGGCCTGGGCCTCACTATCGCATCGCGACTGGTCGCGTTGATGGGCGGCCGCATTGAGGTGAACAGCGAGCCCGGCAAGGGCAGTACCTTCGAATTCGTCGCCCGGTTGAGGGTTGCCGAGAGCCAGGAGCTCGCGACGGAACCGCCGCTGAGCCTTGTAAACGTCCGCGTGCTGCTCGTCGATGACAATCCGACCAATCTGCTCATCCTTCATGAGACATTGCGCACACTCGGCGCGGAAATCGCGCAAGCTGAGAGTGGCAAGGACGCGCTGGAGAAGGCGCGCCATGCCGATGAGACCGGAAAGCCATTTCAGTTGGTCATTCTCGATTGCCGGATGCCGGAGATGGACGGCTTCCAGGTCGCGGCTGAATTGCGACGCATGACGACCAGCGGCCCTCCGCCAATCGTACTGATGCTCAGTTCGGACGATCTCAATCGCAGCCTCGAGTCGGCGCGCGCGACCGGCATCGAGGTTTACATCCTCAAGCCGGTCCGTCGCACGGAACTTTTCCGTGCGATCGCGCGCGCGCTGAATAACGATCGCGACCAGAACTCGAAGCCATTGCCGATAACCTCGCCCGCGCCGAAGAACGATGAAGACATCCGCCCGCTCAATATCCTCATCGCGGAAGACTCGCCGGATAACCTCAGAGTCATTCAGGCTTATCTGAAAAATCTGCCTTACCGTCTCGATCACGCCGAGGATGGCGAGATCGCAGTCACTAAGTTTATCGCGGGCAAATACGACCTGGTCCTGATGGATATGCAGATGCCGGTGCTCGACGGGTACGATGCGGTCCGGCAGATCCGCCGATGGGAGAGTGAAAACGGCAAGGCGCCCACCCCGATCGCCGCGCTAACAGCATCCGCGCTCGAAGAAGATGTGAAGAACACGATCGAGGCCGGATGCACCTCGCATCTGAGCAAGCCGATCAAGAAAGCGCGCTTGCTGCCCGCAATTCGCGAGCTGACCGCCACGCCCGCCGCATCTGCCGGCAACGGCCATAGCGCGAACGTCGTGGTCGAACCGGTGCCGCAAGTGATGGGATTTCTCGAGCGCAAGCGTCAGGACGTCTACGCGCTGACGGCCGCACTCGAGCGCGCGGATTACCACGCGCTGCGCACCATCGCGACGCGAACCAAAGGCGAGGGGACGAGTTTCGGCTTCGCCGCGAT
>Ga0070735_10005519_pt1 | contig 10465 bp, 12 predicted proteins | sample Coa_R1_FD_66443 | JGI IMG/M metagenome (GOLD analysis project Ga0070735, IMG submission 66443) | Surface soil microbial communities from Centralia Pennsylvania, which are recovering from an underground coalmine fire - Coalmine... | ecosystem: Environmental > Terrestrial > Soil > Unclassified ... | reverse complement strand
TATATACGGCTGGCCCTGGCCGTCCCGTTTCACCGGCCGCTGGTATTGGTGGTAAAAGGTGACCGCCTCGATAAAGGCCAGCAGCAGGGTCATGGTGCGGCGAGGCTTGAACACCTGTTCCGGCAGTTGGATATACTTTGCATAGGGATTGAGCACCGTTACCGGCATGAGCACCCGTTGTACCTGCTGCAACTGCTGCCGGGTATGCTGCTCGTTCTCGCGGTTGATCTCCCCGGCAGCCAGGCGGGTCTGGTAGTCCAGGATGCGCCTGTCCTGGTCTTTACTGCCGTCGATATGGAGCAGCAGGCAGCGGTTGGCGTTATCTTCGTATAGCCGCTCCCGCGTGGTACAGCCGCTCACACTCACCGGGCCTTCTACTGTAAGGGTGATCGTTTTCAGGTTGCCCTTGCTGTCTTTGAGGGTGACGGTCTTGCTGATCCTGCGTTTGCTTTGCAACTCGCGCAAGGGGTATAGGGAAGATTCCGCGCCGTCCAGGTCTTCGATCAGCAGCAGCCGGTGCCGCAGCTCGTCTTGCCGGAAGTAGTAGAAGGCATTCTCGGTGATCTGCGTGATCTCGATCTTGTCCTCGGGCGGGATCAGCTCGCTGACCCGTTCCTGTAACCAGGTCTTACCGCTGCCGCTCGATCCCAAAAACATCAGGTGCAAGGGGACAGCCAGCTTGCGGCTGCTGTACACCAGGTAGGCGATCAGCCGGTTGGTTTCCTCTCCCACCACGCCCGACCGACCTATATCTTCCGCGGTACGCTCCAGCAGGTTCGCTTGCTTCAGGTAGTTGATCGCCGCCTGCCGTTGGGCAGGGCTGAGCTGCACCCGCTCTTCTGCCCGTGGTTGCATCGCCTCCAGGCGCCGGGCGCGGTAGCTCTCCAGCTCGCTGGTAAGGGCAGCAATGGTTTGCGTGGTCACCTGGGTGGGGATATCCAGGCTCTCGGCGATCTTGTTAATGAACTGCTCGGTATGGGCATGATGGTACAAGTCCAGGTTATGCCGTACCGGTAGACACGTCTTTGCCTTGTGCTCCACTTTCAAGGTCACCCGCAGTCTGTCCAGGCCGGTGAGCTTGATGCCGCCCAGCACCGTGATCAGCAGCTCGCCGTGATCATATACCAACAGCTCAGGATTGGCCGTGATGAGCTTGGCATCCGTAGCCGGTAGTGCTGCCGGCGTCCTCTTTTGCGGCGATAGCTCGGGCGCAGCAGGGGCGGGTGAAGAAAAAGAAAATGCCGTTCGTGTCCCAATGAGATCAGCCAGCACCCGCGGATCATCGTGCGTTTGTAGCAGGCTGTTGACGTCTTCCCCATCCGGCACCGCTACGGTCGTGAGTGCTACATCCGGCAGTAGGGCGTGTAAGGCCGTGCCATGCTTTAGGGTGGCCGCTTTGCCGGCCTCATCGCCGTTGAGCATAAAGATGATCTCTTCCAGGTGCTTCAGCGATAGGATGGCCTTCAAGTGTTCCTCCGTCAGTCCGTTGGTGCCATAGAGCGCCAACACTTCGTATTGGATCGTTAGCTCGTGCTGTTGCAAGATAGACACCGCATCGATGATGCTCTCCACCAGGATCAGCCGCGTAGTCGCGGCCTTCGGATAACCGGGATACAGACCTTCCCGGCCGGCGAGGTAAAAATGCCGTTGGTCGCTGTCGTTCGTAAGACTTCTACCGTACAAGCTCACTACCTTGTGCTCCCGGTTGCGCAGCGGGAAGATCATGCAGTCCTTCGCCCACACGCTGTAACCTCCGGCTGGCCGGCGTTTCAGCAGACCGTATTTTTCCATGCTCGCCACCAAGTGGTGGTTCTTGCTCTCACCGTGTAGCCCGCCGCTGTTGTAGCCGGTCTCGTGCTGCTCATGATCGATGCCCCGGCCCTGTAAATATTCCAGGGCCTTTTTTGTCAGCGGCAGTGCCCGTTTAAAATAGCCGAACACCTTGCCCATGATGGCCTCTTTCTCCAACTCGCCGGCTTCGATGAACAGCTTCGCAGCGGAAGCAGGTGCCTGTTCGGAAGGTAGAGGATTAGAACCCGCCAGGGATGCAGCTTTCACCAGGGCTTCATGTTTGTTACACTTCTCCATTCCCTGGATGAACTGGATTACATCGCCCGTGCCCGCCGTGCAGTTGCTGCTGAAGCAACAATACGTATTTGTCTTGGGGTAGATCTGCAAGCTCGGGGTCTTGTCCGGGTGGAAGGGGCAGTGCAGCCGGTCGTGCTTATCGGGTTTCAGGCCGTAGTGGGCTAAAACGGTGCCGATGGATAGCTGCGCCTTGATCTCGGGTATCTCCATGGAAAAATATTTTTAAAAACAACTGATTAGGTGCAAAACTAACACTTTTGTAATTTCAACCAACTCTTTCGGTATTTTTTCCTACAAAATAGGTTTCTATCTTTGCCATATCCCCCGCTGGTGCGGTAAAATAACAACAGATATGAGTTTAGGACACCGTTTAAGCAGCATTCGCAAAGAGCGTAAGATCGCCCAGGTCGACCTGGCCCAACAGATCGGCATACACTCCAATGTCCTCGGAAGATATGAAAGAGAGGAAGCCACCCCCTCGGTGGATATGGCGGCGAAGCTCGCCGACGCTTTAGGTGTATCCCTCGACTACCTGGTCGGCAATACCGACGTGGAGCTGGATAAATCCATCCTCGATAAAATTGCGCTGATCCAAAAGCTGCCCGATGAGGATAAGAACTGCATCATGTACTCCATCGACGGCCTGATCCAGCACGCTAAAACCCGCCAGGCATACGTAAAATAATTCCCGCATGCAGTTGCCGGCCACCATTCCCGTCACCATCGCTTATGAACTCTACGGTCTCGATGCGAACCTTCGGCCCGGTGAGCTGATCCTGGCGACCCGCAGACAGTTGCCTGATTTTCCTTATCTCGATACGACGCTGGTAAAACAGGAAGCATTAAAAGAGTGGCTTTACATCGGTCATGCACATACGGAGGCGCTTTACTTTATCTGCAAAGTGCTGCGTCGGGACAGCAACGCCTTGATCTTTTCTTACGAAGACTTTTTCGAACCCGACCCGGATAAACGCTGCGCCATCGCCTGGCAGTGGGACACCACGCAGGAGCAAGGCGTAGGCATCGCCTTGTATAAAGAACAACAAAACTGATAGCTATGAGATGGCTTTACCTGGTGCTGCTTGCCGGCACTGTCATGAGTGCTCAGGCGCAGAAGGAGAACGCAGATACCACTATGCCGGAGTATTTTAAAGAGTTCCACTATTACTCGATACCCGGGATTTCCGATAGCACCTTCTCCAAACGGATCGAGCACTACCTCCAGGATTCAACCTATCATGAACCGCCTCGACCGCCGCAGCGTAAAGATTACTTTCTTCATAAACCAGACCCCAAGAGAGGCTGGCTACCCGGTGAGTATAAAGCGTGGCTGGACGTATACAATGAGGGCCTTCGGCAGTTCATCAAGGATTCTATCGAGTATCAGCAGCGCCAACATAGAAGGGATTCCCTACAACATCTGATCGACAGCCTGCACAGGATGACAATACCCACCTTGGTCTACCGGGCCGGCTACTCCGCGTCGAAGGAAGCAATTTTCTGCTGGCATAGCTTCTCCGCTATTGTCTGTAGTTTCCGTACCCGTTCGATCAGAAGGCGCAGCTCGTCGGCTGTAATCTCGTAGTGCTCTTTGTACCGGGTATCGATATAGCCACGTTTCAACAGGTCGAACAGGTGTTTTTCCTGCGGTGTGTTATCCGGGAAGATGGCGTCCAGTTCTTCACTGAACCGTTTGGAGTAGCGTTTCAGCTTGCCCAGGTTGTGGGTCTTGGACTTGTAGCCGGCATGTACCAGGATGATGGCATTGTAGGTGCGCTCGGCCGCCTGGTGCAGGTTGAAGGCGCCCTCCTTCAGGTCGCCTTCCTGCAAACAGTATCCCGCGATCTTTAAAAATGCCTGTGCGCTGTAAAACCATTGCTCGTAGTAATTCTGCGCGATGGCTTTGGCTTCGGCCGGACTTAACGACTTGCGCTCCGCCAGCGGCGTGTTGCCGGCGTCGTACAGTAAGATGCCCTCTTGCTCGATATCGGTGAAGAAGTACTGTCCCTCGCTGAGCATCTTGTTCACAAAATCAATGTCGTGGGTGATGACCGTTACAGGCGTCTTGTACACGCAGCGGTTCTCAATGACGTCCTGCACCTCGTAGTCCTTGCGGCTCTCCCCGGATTTGGTGATGACCAGGATATCGTAGTCGCTGATATACTCGTAGGTGATCCCGCCTTCCGTATACCGGTGCTCCACCCACCGGCCAGTAGCATGACTGCCGAACAAGATCACCTTCTCGGGATCTACCGCCTTGACGATGATCCCGGTGATCTCTCTCAGCTGCTTTTGCTTGTGCTCCGGTAAATGCTCCAGGGAAGTGTTCACGGTCTAACTGTTTGCTGTACCGTAAAGCTAGGGAAGTTTATGCTCCTTAAAAAAAGAAAGCCTTTTCGGGCTTCTATTATTCAACCTTCGGAGTCTTGAGGTTTTTATCGAGGGGCGGAACCGGGCTTGTGAAGAACCCGCTGTCCGTCTGTACCCTATACAATAACGCCATTAATGTATTATCCTTGTCAGGACACCGCACTTTCGCAGACCGCCATGTATCGGACTTACTTATCAAGAGGCCAAAATCAGGGCTAAGGAAAAGAGAAAAGGCCCCATCAGTCACATTCTTATCTCCAATTAATTTTAAAATCTTGTAGTCAGTCCCGTTAACAGTATAATAGTTCATCTTCTCCAGTTCCAGGTTTGTTATCCCACCGCTCCCAAATTTGCCGGCATATATTCCCTTGGTAGTATCGAGGAACAGCGTGAAGCTATCAGCCTTATTTGAATAATGAAAGGCAAGTCCCATGTCCTTCACCGCTTCTTTCTTATATCGATAATCTGCAATGCGAGCAGTGTCCTTGTCAATAACCGAAAAGGATAACGACGTATCTGTACTTGGAGCCGGCATGTCATCCTTCTTTACCGTACCGGTGTCACACGAGACAAACTGCACCATAAGGACAATCGCAATTAGAATATTTCGCATAAGTTAATTTACAAAGTCATTGACTTTTGATTTAATATAGTCGGCTTCATTTTTAACCTTTCCCTGAGCTTTTTGCCGTTCATAATCAGCCTGCCACGATTGCTTATTTTCAAGATAAAAATTCGCCCTTTCTTTATACCAATCGGAGGTGGTTGGTTTCATCCAATAATAATGTTGAACTGCGGCCGGAGCCATTTCGCTATTTGTGCTTAGCGTTTGTTGATCTATTCTAACATGCTGCGTTTCATGTAAGATACCTTCAGCATTTTCAACTTCCTGCTCCGGAGTGTTGGCTTCGTCACCGGCTCTTACTGTAATATCAAATTTCAAATAGTCAGTAGTGCTTTTCCCTTCGGCTACTTTATCGATTCCCTTGTATTCTGTTCCTGTTTTTAATTCCGTGGAAGTTCCAGTACTCCTGTTAACATCATATACTTTCGTATTGGCCTGAGCTGAGTTGTCCGAATTTGTTTGGCCAACCTTAAACTGTACTGTAGTCGTCCCATACTTGCCGCCTGGGCTATACAGTTTGGTAAAGGCTTTTCCCGCCTTTGAATTGAGCCATCTATTGTATACTTTCCCCCAGTTCTTATCAGCTTTTATCTGAGCATCAATGATGGTATCCCCAAGCGGGTCATTAAACCTAAGTGGATTATTACCCATTGCAGCATAGGGGCTTTCACTCTCGCTTGCCTTCGGATCAATCTGCCACCATCGTCCCAGCTGCGGATCAAGCTCCCGTAGGTGCGTTTCATACATCTCCAAGCCGCTCCCATCACTGAACTCTTTGTTCTGAAGTTCACTTCCCTTGTTGAATCTGTATTTATTTTCGGCGTAGTTGGACTTGAGTGCCTTATCGCTAATTCCCGCCATGGTCAACCCGAACGGATAATACCTACCATCCCCTTTTTCATCCGAACCCATTTTTGCTGGCGTTCGGATTTTTGGGTGTTCAAAGAACTGCTAGACCCCTCCAAGATAATCGATTTTTCCTTTCAATTGACCTTTTCAATTGAACTCAGATGAAAGAAAAAAATCCGTCCGTTGCGGTCATTCCGCCCCGGCGGCCTGGCGTTTTTGCCCTGCAAAAACACATCCTGCATGTGTACCCTCGTGGCATTAACTGGACACTAACCCCGCAGGATGGGGCCGGCTGGGAGGCTATTGCATTATCTCGGCATCATTCGACCATTAAACCGACACGATCTGACCATTAACTCGACAACTATTAGATGCACCCTGCCCGGCTTTTACATAACGTGTCATTATGGGTTCGCTGCGCACACGGCAGGGGCCGTGTCCCATAATCACATTATGTAAAGCAGCGGAGCTGCCGCCGGGCAGGGAAGACTGCAACCGATCAGACACGCGACCAGGAGACTTTTGTATAGACAAAAGTACATCCTGCTTTACAGCAGCTGGGCCACGGGGTGAGCGCAGCAGGATGGACTAAAGAGGGGGGATTCCCTGGGTAGGGCTGGGTAAAGTTGTGAACGGCTGTGTAAAATTGGGGACTACTGTGTGATCCTGGGAGATTCTGTGTAAGATGATTTTTCGCCCCCTCCCGTCCCCCTCCGGGGGAGGCGGTTTTTATAGGATATTATGGGGAGGGCATTTTAAGGCGTTTTACGGGGCGGTAGGTTCGGGTGAGGGGTAAGGCTTTCCGGATCGGGGATCGTCGCTCCTGGCCCGGCATTTTGGTGGACATTAATACATCTTGCCGGGTGCGACGGGCACCCTCATTCGGGTGATCCCCGAAGGTGTAGCCAGCTATGTTTTGGTACAACCAAAACGCTGTCCCTCTCATCCGCCTGGGGGCGGATTCGGCGGGGTATAAACGCAGCAAGACCGGACGCACTCGTCCAGCCTCACCGCTTTGTCAGGGTTTCCGTCTTAGCTTCTTGAACCATTTTTTAAACCAGAAGGCCTGGTATCGTTCCTTCCACCGGGCATGGCGGTGGATCAGTTTGATGCCGCCGTTCTCCGGCCAGAGCGACCCGATGGCGTCCAGCTCCTTGAACATTTGGCGGATCTCCTGCTCGGTGTACCACTTCTGCCCATAGCCGCACAGGACAAAGTAATCGACCAGGGTCTGCCGGACGGCATCGTTCTCCCGGCGCTTCCAGCTCTCTTGTCCCAGGTCGTTCATAAACCGGTCTATTACCGTATCCGGTGTTACGTCGGTGAGCTTACACATGAACAGGAACTGCCAGGGTAAAATTAACCGGAGGGTCTGATCCCTGGCATACTCGCCGTTGTCCCAGCTGTACCGGGCTTCCAAGGTAGGTTTTTTCTTAGGCGGCTTTTTCGCCGTTTCTTTTTTACTCATGCTACATGCTTTTAAAGTGACGAGAAGAACCTCGTAGCCCTTTGGATCACCAGCATGTGAGGGGAAGGAAGAACAACCATCCAGGCGGTAGATAGGGGCATTCGGGAACGACCATACTAACCCAACTGCCGCCCCTATCTATCCGCATGGATGCACCAACGCCGTTACTATTGCCCGGCTTTATTCTCCTGCTCATCGGCGGCGGTTGCCTGCACTATGGCTTGCTTTCGAGACTGTCGATCTCGTCGGCATAGATGGTGCAGCACTTCGGGTCTTTCAGGCTGGGGTATTCCTCCTGGACGGCCTGGACTTCTGCTTCCGTCAGGGGACGGCTCTTTCCGTTGTCATCGTTATGGATCGCCCAGCAGTCGGCGTATTTCTTGACGTAATACATAGCTGTATGGTTTGATGGTTAAGAATGTCTTTTGTATTTGTGGCAGTGGCGCACTCGGGAGAGCAGCGGACGAGTGTGCAGCGCCCGCCACCACCGCCATGTGGCCGGCCGTGTGGCACGGAGGAAGGCCGAGGAACGAGGCCGCCGGGCCACTACCCGCCGGATCGACCTTGGTTGTTCTGCCAGAGCGCCAGCGGCGGCAATGATCATGAGCAAAAGCGGCCGGCCACCGGCAGGTGGCGGACTTTAATGTGGAGCTGCGCTGCCGGCTCCCGCCGGCAGAGACAGCAGCGGAGTGCCCATTCGTGGCCCATGGCAAAACCGTGACAGACGCGGCAACGCCCGGCTGGCGCGTGTTTTTCTTAACAGGGGACGCGAAGAGTGCACACCTATTTCCCTGCTTGCAGCGTGGGTCTTGTGCGCCGGGGTCAGCTCATGGGGTGATGCTTTTGCAGCTCGTTTTGCAGGTCATCCGTATTAAGCACCTGGTAGCGCTCCGTACTGCTTACATATTTGTGGCCGGCCATGTATTGCACCTGGCGCAGGTTGTAGCGTTGGAGCCAGAAGGTAATGACGCTGTTACGGATTTGGTTCGCGTTAATGATCTTCGGGTTGAGCTTTTGAAGCTGCACGATCATATGCTTCATCCGGTTGTGGAGGCTTTTAGGGCTGGCGTTGCTCCGAACCGGCGGAGCTAATAGAGGGCCTTCCCTGAGCCGATGAACAGCGAGGTATTGCTGTAATTCTACCACCTGATGGGCCTGCAGGGGCAACCATCGCTCATTGCTGTAAGAAGTCCCTTTGATAAAGGCCTTCCCTTCTTTAAGATGGATATGAACGGCTTCCAACCGGTTGATCTCTTCGGCCTGCAAGCCCTGGTAGACCAGCAGCCCCAACATGATCTTTTTACCAGGGTCAACATTAATCTGTACTTGATAGCACTGGTACAGTTCTTCCAGCTCTTCCATGGACAGCAGGTTGCTGGGCAGCTTCCGTACAATGCCCCGCACATATACTCCTGCCGCTGGATTATCTTCCCGCTTTCCTTCACTGATCAGGTAAGTAAAGTAATGCCGTAGAACGTTGAGCTGGCTGTGTACCATCTTCTTGCTTTTACCTTTCTCATTCAGGTAGCGCATAAAAGCGATTACGTCATTGTAGGCGGCTTGTTCCCAGGTCAGCTGCTCCTGGCTGAGCCAGTCCGTAAATAGGTCAGCATACAGCCGGTAATGATGGATCGTAGCAGGGCTATAGCGTTTGTCCTGTAGATACTGCTCAAAGGTCATCGTTTATTGTTTGAGGTTCGTTAATCAGATGCGTATAGATCTGTGTACTGTCGAGGGCCGCATGTCCTAAAAACTCCTTGATCCGTTCCAGCTTCATCCCGCTTTGCAGCAGGTGCGTCGCAATGCTGTGGCGCAGGCTGTGCGTTCCTACATCCTTGGTAATACCCGCCTTTCGCACCAGGGCTTTTATCCGCAGGTACAGGCTTTGTTTATGGATCGGTCGGCCCTTGTTGGCATCGAGGAAGAGCGCGGCACAGGGACGTTGCAACAGCTCCGGCCGGGCCTGCTCGATGTAGACCTGGATATCCTGGTAGGATTTCTCCGCCATCGGCACATATCTTTCCTTGTACCCCTTTCCCCGGCGCACATACAGCAGCTTGCGGTCGTGGAGGATATCGCTCAGTTCCAGGCTTGCCCCTTCCTGGAGGCGCAGTCCGCAACCATAGAAGACCGATAGCATGGCCTTGTCACGTAGTCCTAACACATCCTCTCCAGCCGCAGCATACAGCCGGCGGATCTCCTGCCTGGTTAACCAGGCAGGAGTAGGGCTGTCGGATTCCAGCAGCTCCACCGTAAAGCCGACCGGGCTTTTACCCGTCTGCCGGATATAATTGCTGAACAGGTGCAAGGCCTGGATGTACTTGTTGATATGGGCGGCGCTGAAGGCCCGGCCGGTGCGGATGCCGATGCGGGTCTGTTGGTGTTCGATAAACGCTGTGGCGTCCCTGGCAGTGAGCTGCACTAAACCGTACTTCCCGTGGGCTTCCTGGTAGTGCAGGAACTCCACCAGATGGCGGGGAAGGCTCACCACGCTGGAAGAAGAGTAGCCCAGGACTTGCAGCCACTCGGCAAAGCCTTGCCGCAGCAGGATATGTTCATCACTGTGCAGCCGGTATAACATTGTCATGGCAAACATTTTTCGCTATTACTACACTTTTCCGGGCCAGTGGGCCGGTGTCCGTAAAAAGTTGAAGGAGAGCGCCGTAGGTGGCCCACTACCGTTAGTGGGCCAGTGGTGGGCCACTGGGCTACTTCCGGGACTTTATTGTATCCAGGATGGTCTGTAGGTGCTGATGGATAGCTGATTTCAGGCGGTCGTATTCGGTGTAATCGGCGATGGTGTATTCGTACTTCCCCTGCCGGCTGCTGCGGTTGACCTGGATATAGCCATATCTTTCCAGCTCCAGCAGGTGACGCTTCAACGTCGAAGGGGCAATGCGCAGCTGCCGGCGGATATCCCGCGTGTGGAAGCTCGTCTTGCCCTGCTCTTTCAGCAGCACCTTCAACAGCTCTAAAAATCCCCGGCTGGCTTTGGTCAGCTCGTCGCTCTTGCTGAACAGGACATCGGTCAGCAGGCTAAACGCTGCTTCGATATCGGCTATCGT
>Ga0070735_10005517_pt1 | contig 10467 bp, 6 predicted proteins | sample Coa_R1_FD_66443 | JGI IMG/M metagenome (GOLD analysis project Ga0070735, IMG submission 66443) | Surface soil microbial communities from Centralia Pennsylvania, which are recovering from an underground coalmine fire - Coalmine... | ecosystem: Environmental > Terrestrial > Soil > Unclassified ... | reverse complement strand
TCGATCAGATGAACGATCTGGAAGCGATCCGCCAGCTCAAGGCACGTTACTTCCGCCTCATGGACACGCAGCAATGGGAGGCGTGGGCGGATTGCTTCACCTCCGACGTGTCGGCGTCCTACGAGGGCGCGCCGCGGGCCAATCCCACGTTGCCCACCGTCGTCAGCTTGGCCGGGCGCAGCGAACTCCTCAAAGGTGTCCGCGGGTTACTGACCGGCGCGAAATCGATTCATCAGGGCTTTATGCCCGAGATTGAGCTGACCAGCGCGACCACGGCGTCCGCCATCTGGGCGATGTTCGACTATGTGATGCTGCCGACCTGTCATTTCAAGGGTTGGGGACACTACCACGAGGAATACGTCAAAGAAGGCGGAGCTTGGAAGATAAAGAAGATTCATCTGACCCGTCTTCACACCAGCGAAGCTTTTCTTTGAGATTGTGCTGGGAAGAGTCGAAGATTCCGTCAGTAGGTGAGCGCGCGGCTATCTCGCTTCGACTAGGAGATGCGCCCAGGACCGAAGAATCCAAATCTTCGAAAACCGATCTTCCACAAAACATCTTTCGTTTTTTTTACTTTTTTACCGATTTCCTGCAATTGCCCGGCTGTAGAATCAACGGAGGAGCCGGAGGCTCGGACGTTTTTTTGGCGCGGATTCGAACCGCGTTGGCATCGCAATTGCTGTTCTCATGCCCGGAAGCACTAAACGTAACTGAACACATGGGCCTTGCGCCGGATCACCGTCAACCGAGTTTCGGGAAAGGTTGCTATAAACGTCTAGGCGCATCCCCGGTTGCCAAGGATGCTCTAAACATATAGCTAATGCGCACGCCCGTACACGAGCGGGACGTCATAGGAAAGACAAAATCTGATGAAAGCCATCGTTTTTGAGCGCAACGGAGGCCCCGAGGTCTTACAGTACAAGGACATTCCCGAACCCAAGCCCGGCCCCAACGAGGTCGTCATCAAGGTCAAAGCTTCGGCCTGTAATTTCAACGATATCTGGGCGCGTCGCGGACTGCCGGGGATGAAGATCCTGCTGCCGCACATCTCGGGCTCCGATGCGGCCGGAGTGGTGGTGGATCGCGGCAGCGAGGTCCACGACGTAGCGATCGGCGACGAGGTGGTCGTCCATTGCGGCATCGCGTGCCGCCACTGCTACTACTGCACGCGCGGCGAAGAATTCTTCTGCCAGGAATTCAAGATTTGGGGCTTTCAGACCGGCCCGCTCGACGGCGCGCACGGCGAGTACTGCAAGGTGCCGGCGGTCAACGTGCTGGCGAAGCCCAAGAACCTGAGCTTTGAAGAGGCGGCCTCGATGCCGCTCGTGCTGGTCACGGTGTGGCGGATGCTGGTGTCGCGGGCGCACGTGCAGGCCGGAGACTTCGTGCTGGTATGGGGCGCCAGCGGCGGGCTGGGCGTGATGGCGATTCAGATCGCCAAGCTGTTCAACGCGCGTCCGATCGCGGTCGCCTCCAGCGATGAGAAGCTCGAACTGGCGCGCAAACTCGGCGCCGAGTTCGGGCTCAACCGCACCCGCGACGACATCTTTGCCGAGGTTCGCCGCATCACCGACGGCCGGCGCGCCGACATCGTGTTCGAGCATACGGGCGCCGATACCTGGCCCATTTCGATGCAGTGTCTGAAATGGGGCGGCACAATTGTTACCTGCGGCGCCACTTCCGGCTTCGACGCTCATATGGACATCAGACTGCTCTGGAACAAGCAGCAGAACTATCTCGGCTCGCATCTTGGCAATAAGGGTGAGCTGATCGAGGCGATGCGGTTCGTGGAACGCGGCCTGATCAAACCCGTCATCGACCGCACGATGGCGCTCAGGGATCTCGGCAAGGCGCAGGACCTGATGGAGACCAACGCGGTGGCCGGGAAGATCGTGATGCTGCCTGCCTAAGGAAAAGCGTCGTCGACGGACGCGAGCTCTCCGTTTCGCGACGAATCACGCGGGCAATCCTCACGAGTGGCCGCGAGCGAATGCGCTCGCGGCCGCTTGCTATTAGGCGGGGCTCCTGGGCCGCTCCCGTCTTTAAAAGGCTCGCCCGCTACCTGCCGGTCCGCACTATCAACTACAATTGCCCCCGGCGCGGGACCGCAGGCCCGGCGCTTTCTTTGCGATGACTGTGCCGCACACTCTATGGGACAAGCTCCGCCGCTCCATCGACGGCGAGGTCCGTGCCGACAAGGCCACGCTCGCGCTCTATGCCGCCGACGCCTCGGTTTACCGGCAGGTTCCGCTCGGCGTCGTGATTCCGCGCCACGAGGCCGACGTGATGCGCACGCTTGCGTTGGCGCGCGAAAACCAGCTGCCGATTCTCGCCCGCGGCGGCGGCACGGCGCTCGCCGGCCAGGCCTGCAACGCGGCGATCGTGCTCGATTTCTCCAAGTACATGAATGCGATTCGGCATATCGACGCCGCGCGCGGCCTCGCGGTGGTCGAACCCGGCGTGGTGCAGGCGCAGCTCAACGCGGCGGTTGCCTCCGAAGGATTGTTCTTTGCTCCGGATCCTTCCACTAAAGACCGCTGCACGATCGGAGGGATGATCGGCAACAACTCCTGCGGCGCTCACTCCGCAGCCCACGGCAAGACCGTCGACAACGTCGAGGCGCTCGAAATCGCGCTCTACGACGGCACCCGGCTCTCGCTCGGCACGGGCGGCGAGGGCGAGGCATTCGCCGCCGCCGTGCGCGGTGGCCGCGAGGGCGAGATTTACGCCGCGACGCGCGCGCTCGCAGAGCGATCGGCCGACGAGATTCGGCGGCGCTACCCGAAAATCCCGCGCCGCGTCTCCGGCTACAATCTCGACGAGCTTCTCCCCGATCGCGGGCCTAACCTGGCGCGCGCGCTGGTCGGCTCGGAGGGCACGCTCGGGGTTACGCTGGCCGCGACGGTCAGGCTGGTGCCGCGTCCGCGACGGCTTGCGCTGGTAGTGCTCGGCTTCGACGACGTCTACCTGGCGGCCGACCAGGTTCCCTGGATCTTGGAACACCATCCGCAAGCGCTCGAGGGCTTTGATCATCATCTGCCCGACTTCGCCCGCGCCAAGGGACTCGAGGCGGTGCGCCTGCTGCCCAATGGCCGCGCGTTCCTGCTCGTCGAGCTGGGCGCGGATACGGCCGACGGCGCGTTGGCGGCGGCCGAGCGAGTGACCACTGAGGCGCGGCGCGTGCGCGCCTGCACGGGAGTCGCTCCCCTCTTCGCCGCTTCGGAACAGCGCGCGGTCTGGAGCCTGCGTGAGTCGGGACTGGGCGCCGGCGCGCTTATCCCGGGCCATCCGCGTACCTGGCCGGGCGCCGAGGATACGGCGGTGCCGCCGGCGCGCCTGGGCGATTACCTGCGCCGTTTTGTGCGGCTGCTCGAGAGACACCAGCTTGCGGCGGCGACCTACTACGGTCATTTCGGCGAGGGCTGCGTCCACTGTCGAGTGAATTTCGATTTCACCACCGCCCAAGGGGCGGCTACGTTTCGCGCTGCGATGCTTGAGATCGGCGACCTGGTGACGGAGTTCGGCGGCTCGCTTTCGGGCGAGCATGGCGACGGGCTGGCGCGCTCGGAGCTTTTGCCCAGGATGTTCGGCCCGCAATTGATCGGCGCCTTCGCCGAGTTCAAGCGCATCTTCGACCCCGACTCGATGATGAACCCGGGCGTGATCGTGGCGCCTCATCCGCTCGATTCCCATCTGCGGATCACCCCCTCGTATCGCCCGGCGCCGGCCGAGACGCACTTCGACTTCGCCGCCGAGGGTGGCCTGGCGGGCGCGGCGCTCAAGTGCGTGGGGATCGGCAAGTGCCGCAAGACCGACGCCGGCACCATGTGTCCGTCGTACATGGCGACGCGCGAAGAGATGCATTCCACGCGCGGACGCGCTCACCTGCTCTGGGAGGCGCTGAGCGGCAACGGCCTGCTCGACGGTCTCGGCGATCCTGTACTCAAAGAAACACTTGAGCTTTGTCTTTCGTGCAAGGCGTGCAAGACCGAGTGCCCCGCGGCGATCGATATGGCGGCTTACAAGGCCGAGTTTTTTGCGCAGTTCTACCAGCATCACCACCGCCCGCTCGACGTGCGCTTCTTCGCGCGGATCCATGAAGTCGCGCGCCTCGGCACGGTCACCCCGCGCCTCGCCAACCTGCTTTCGCATGCGCCCGGCTTGGGCGCGATCGCGCGGCGCATCCTCAATGTCCATCCGGACCGCGAGCTACCACGCTTTGCCGCGCGGACGTTTCGTTCATGGTTTGCAGGGCATCGCGACGCCGGCGATTCCAGCGCGCGCGAGGTCGTGCTCTTCCCGGACACTTTCAACAATTTTTTTCAGCCCGAGGTCGCGATCGCCGCGACCGAAGTGCTCGAGCGTGCGGGCTTCAGGGTCGTGATTCCGCCGCGCGATCTATGCTGCGGGCGGCCCCTGTACGACGCCGGGATGTTCGATCGCGCGCGCTGGCGCCTCGGCCAGGCGATCGACGCGCTCGCGCCTATGCTCGACCGTGGCGCGGCGCTAGTCGGTCTGGAGCCGAGTTGCCTGCTCACGTTTCGCGACGAGTTGCCCGGTCTCTTTCCGTCCGACCCGCGCGCCGCCACACTTTGCGCTCGCGCGATGTTGTTCGATGAGTTTCTCTCCCGCGAGGCGCCCGACTTCGTCGCGCCAAGGCTAAACGGGCGCGCGTTGGTGCATGGGCATTGTCATCAGAAGTCGCTGGCCGGGATGAAAGGGGAGATGGCTATCCTGGGCGGAATCGGCGGCCTCAAGACCGAAGCGCCGGATGCGGGATGCTGCGGGATGGCGGGGCCGTTCGGTTATGGCGCGGATCGCTTCGATATCTCGCGCGCGATCGCCGAGCGCGTGCTGCTGCCCGCGGTTCGCCAAAGCGCGCCCGACACCATGATCGTCGCGGACGGGTTTGCCTGCCGTACCCAGATTCGCCATTTTTGTCCCGAGCGCCGGCCGCTCCATCTCGCCCAGCTACTCAATCTAAAGCCGTAGGCCCGCATGGAACGCAAGGAACTCAAGATGTACTCGGACTACAAAAGTCCTTTCGCGTATCTGGCCTTCGATCCGGCCTTCGCGCTCCAGGAACGTTTCTCCGTGCGTGTAAGATGGATTCCGTTCCAGCTCCGAATCAAGGATCGCGGCCAGCGCAGCGTCTATTCCGATTACAAGGCCAAGTACTCCTACCTCGACGCGCGCCGCTGGGCCAAGCCGCGCGGAATTCTGATCCGCGCGCCGCAGAAGGTTTACGATACCACGCCCGCGCTCATCGGCGGCCTGTTCGCCGAATCGAAGGGCCGGCTGCTGGAGTACAGCCGCAGGGTCTACGAATCGTTCTTCCGCCGCGAGTTCGAGGCCGACGATCCGGAGGCCGCTGCCGCGCTGCTCGCGACGCTGGGGCTTTCCGCCGCGGAGTATCGCGAATATCTGAAAGACGAGGGCGCGCGAGCCTACGCGGCGGCGCAAGACGAGGCCGCGACGGACAACGTATTCGGCGTCCCGCTTTTTTTCTTCGAGCGCGAACCGTTTTGGGGTCACGATCGCCTGCCGACACTCGAGCAGCGGCTCGCTGAGGACGGCTTGTCGCTCGCGCGCTGAGGCGTCCGTCGCGCCTTTCCACAAAGCCGGGGTTTTGCGCCCGCGCGGAAACATTGTACATAGAGCTTTGAGCCGATCGGCCGGGTCGGCCGCAAAAAAACAGAGAGGTGCGTCGATGAAATTTGGAATCATGTTCGACACCCACATCGACAAGTGGGAACTGATTCGCTACGCGGAAGAGCTTGGGTACGACACCGGCTGGGTCCCCGATTCGCAGATGATCTGGTCGGACTGCTACGCCACGCTGGCGTTGGCGGCGGTCAACACCAAGCGCATCAGGATCGGCACCGGCGTCGCAATTCCCGGCACCAGGATCGCGCCGGTCACCGCGCATTCCATCGCCAGCATCGCGCAGCTGGCCCCCGGGCGGGTCTTTCTTGGCATCGGTACCGGCCATACCGCGATGCGCGTGATGGGGCAGGATCCGATGCCGCCGCGGGAATTCCGCGAATACCTGCGCGTGGTGCGCACGCTGCTCGAGGGCAAGGAAGTCGATTACACCTACGCCGGCAAAACCCGCGAGATAAAATTTCTCCATCGCGACCGTTACTTCATCAATCTTGACCATCCTATCCCGATCTACGTCGCGGCCAACGGCCCCAAGGCTTTGCGCGCGACCGGAGAGTACGGCGACGGATGGATCACGGTGACCGGTAGTCCCGAGGAATTCCGCCGCTCGATGCAGATGGTCGAGGCCGGCGCGAAAGAGGCGGGGCGCAAAATCGGTCCGGACTTTTACACCAGCTGCCTGACCACCGCCTGCGTGCTGCGGCCCGGCGAAAAACTCAGCGACGAACGGGTCGTCAACGAGACCGGTTCGCAGGTCGCGTGCACGATTCATTTTGCCTACGAGATCTGGAAACAGCGCGGCGAGAAGGACGACCTGATTCCGCCCTTCTTCGCCAACATCTGGGACGACTACATAAAGCGGGTGAAGAACTACAGCCTGCCCGAGAACGCGCGCTTCCGGCAGATCCATGAAGGTCACTGCACGTTCCTGGTCCCCGAGGAGCGGCGCTTCATCACCCCCGAGGCGATCGCCGGAGTGTGTATCGTCGGCACGCCCGAGGAGATCATTCATCGCGTGCGCGAATTGGAGAAGGCGGGGATCAAGGAAATCACCATGCTGCCGCCGGCCGACTACCAGCGCAAAGTGTTCCGCGACATGGCGGAGATGGTGATGCCGGCGTTTCGCTAGGCGCGCCGCCAGTGGCGCTGCCGACCGCCTCGGCGCGCCGCAACGCTCAATCCACGCCGTAGCGTTTGCGCTTGCGCCATAGCGTGGTCACGTTGATGCCGAGCGTGGCCGCGGCTTCGTCCAGTGTCGCGCTCTGAGCGAGCACGCGCGTGATGTGCTCGCGCTCGATCTTTTCCAGGCTCGCCGCCGCGGTCGCGCCGGAGGCCGGGGTGTCCGGCGTTTCGCGGAAAATCGAGTCGGGAAGGTCGTCGGGCGTGATGAGGTCGCTGCGGCACAGCACGGCCGCCCGTTCGAGCGCGTTGCGCAGCTCCCGCACGTTGCCGGGCCAATCGTAATTCTTGAGCGCGACCGCGGCCTCCGGCGAAAGCCGCATCGGCGCGCGCCGGTTGCGCACGCTGGCGGCGCCGAGCATCCATAGCGCCAGCGCCCCGATGTCCTCGCGGCGCTCGCGCAGCGGCGGCACCGATAGCGTGATCACGTTGAGACGGTAAAACAGATCCTCCCGGAACCGGCGCGCCGCGACTTCCGAACGCAGGTCGCGGTTGGAGGCCGCGATGATGCGGATGTCGACGTGGATAGTGCGATCGCCGCCTACCCGCTCGAAGCTCTGCTCCTGCACGAACCGCAGGAACTTGGTTTGTAGCGCGCCCGTGAGGTCGGCGATTTCGTCGAGGAAGACCGTGCCGCCGTCGGCCGCTTCCAGGCGCCCCGGCTTGTCCTTGATCGCGCCGGTGAATGCGCCGCGGACATGGCCGAACAGCTCGCTCTCGAGCAGTTCTTCGGAAAGCGTAGTGCAGTTGACGACCACGAAGGGGCGCTCGTGGCGCGGACTCCATCGGTGGATCTCGCGGGCCAGCACATTTTTGCCGGTGCCGCTTTCGCCGCTCAGCAGCACGGTCGCCTCGCTGGCGGCGGCCTGGCGCGCGGTCTCCATCAGCCGGACCATCGCGGCGCTGCTCGATTCCAGCAGCGGCGCTTCGTCGATCGCGTTGCGCAGCGCGCGATTCTCTGCGCGGAGTCCCTGCAGTTGCAGCGCCCGCTCGGCGAGATGCTGGATCTGATCGAGCGAGAAAGGCTTGGTTACGTAGTCGAAGGCGCCGGCCTTCATCGCGGCGACCGCATTTTCGACCGTGGCGTATGCGGTCATCAGGATCACCAGGCACTCGGGACGGCGCCTCTTGATCTCGGCCAGCAGCTCGAGCCCGTTCATCTCGGCCATGCGGAAGTCCGTCAGCACCAGGTCGAACGGTGCCGCGTCGATCATCGCGCGGGCCTGGCGGCCGCTTTCGGCGGTCTCGGCCTCGTGGCCGATCGACTGGAAGAACGACGCCAGGTTGGCGCGGATATTCTTCTCGTCGTCGACGATGAGCAGCCGCGCCATCAGGCCTCCCGCGACACCGGCAACTGGACCACAAAGCGGCTGCCAGCCGGAGCATTGCCGGTGACAAAGATTCGCCCACCGTGAGCGATCACGATGTCCTTGACGATCGCCAGTCCCAGCCCGGCACCGCCTCTATCGGCGCCGTCGCCATACTGCGCGAAGCGCTCGAAAACATAGTCGCGCAGCTCGGGTGCGATTCCCGGGCCCGAATCGGCGACCTCCAGCCGCACCATGTCATCGGCCAATCCGGTCATGACTTCCACCCGTCCACCCTTGGGAGTATAGCGCAGCGCGTTGCCGATCAGGTTCGAGACCACCCATGAAAGCTTGACCGGATCGCCGCTAACCGGCGGGACCTCCGTGATATGGCGATCCAGCGACACCTGCTTTTCCTCGGCCTGGATGCGAAAGCGTCCGGCGACCTCCGCGGCCACGCGCGCGAGGTCCAGGCGCTCGCGCGCGATCGAGATGGAGGCGAGTTCGCCGCGCGCGAGATTGAGCAGGTTGTCAGTGAGCTGTTTCATCCGCGCGCATTCTTCGAGAATCGTGCGCAGGAACTCACGCTGGCGCGAATCCAGCGTCGCCTCCTCGCGTTGCAGCAGTTGCGCCGAGAGCGCCAGTGAGGTGAGGGGCGTGCGCAGCTCGTGGGAGAGCGTTTCGACCAGATTGCTGCGCGCGCGATCCTGGTCGCGCAGATAGGTCACGTCCTGCAGGATGAGCAGGGTGCCGAGCGCGACGCCCTCGGTGCGATGCAACGGGATCGGTTTGAGCACATAGGAGTGGTCGCGGCCGCGCACGTGCAGCTGCACTTCGGTGCGCGGCCCGTCGGGTGCGGCGCGGCGCAGCCCGCGCAGCGCGTCGCGCACCCGGCGATAGTGCGGTGAGTTGCTGCTGAGATCATCTAACGGATTGCCGAGCGCTTCGGCGGGTTCGATGTCCATGATTAGTGCCGCGACTTCATTGATATGGGTGACGACTCCGGCCGAGTCGATCAGCACCACGCCATCCTCGAGGCTTTCAACAATCGCCTCGGTCTTGCGTTTCTCGTAGAGCAGGCGTTCGAGGTTGAGCTTCTCGTATTGTTCGAGATGATCGGCCATCTGGTTGAATTCGCGTGCCACTGCCTCGAGCTCGGCCAGCGGCTGCGGCCCGAGCCGCACGTGGACGCGGCGCTGACTCACGCCGCGCAGCCGCTCGGTTAGTTCCGTGAGCGGGCGCGCCAGCACCCATCCGAGCCCCCACGACATCGCGATTCCGGTGACCAGCAGAATCAGGAGCCCGCCGGCGAATTCGTAAGTCAGCCGCTTGCCGAGCCCGGCGGCGCGGCTGTCCGCGCGCCACATCGCGGCCTCGTTCATCGCGGTGAGGTCGTTTAGCCGCGCATGCAGCTCGTCGAACTCCTGGTCGTGGCGCGCCTGCGGCGGCGCGGCGGCGATTTCCCCGAACAGCCGCCGCCCGCGGCGCTCGATATCGTGCGCCAACTCGGGCTCGCCAGTCTCGGTGAAGTCCTGGTCCTCGATATCCATCCAATGCCTGAAGGCGGCGTGCGCGCGGGTGAGCTCGGCCCGCCCACCGCCATCGCGCTCGGCGAGCTGCAGCACCCGCAGCGTTTCGTGGAGATGCTGGGCGACTTCGATACTGACGTAATTGCGATGGAGCGTTTGACGAATCGCGGTCCCCAACCGGTACACACGGGGCAGGGCATACAGGCCGAGGCCGATTACCAGCACGACCAGCAGCAGGCTGACATTGCGGATGCGCGTGCGCAGCGATGGCGTGCTCATGATTGATTGTCGGCGTCGCCATCGCCGCCCACCACCTCGACGTCGAAATCCATCGCGGCGTTGAGCATCTGCTTGGTCACGTCGCCCTTGAGCAGGCGGCGCCAGAGCGGCTGGTGCGTGCGGCCGATCACGATCTTGGTGACTCCGTGCGCGCGCGCGAATTCCAGCATCGCCCCAACGATGTCGTCCGATTTCAGCCACACGGTTTCGGCGCCGAGATCACCGGCCAGGTTGATGTTGTCGAGCAGCTTGACGAAGTCGCGGGTGCTGATTCGCCCGGACGCCTCGGATGGAGTCTCGACGTGAACCGCGTACCATTCGGCTCCGAGCTGCCCCGCGATCCGGCAGGCCTTGCGCAGGAGCATCCCCCGATCGTGCGCATTGGAGGATAGTCCCACCATTACGCGCTCATTCGGCAGCATGCGCCGGCCGCCTTCGCGCTGCAGCGCCTCGCGGTCCTCACGCTGGCGGCTCAGGCCGCGCGCGACCTCGCGCAGCGCCACTTCGCG
>Ga0070735_10005516_pt1 | contig 10468 bp, 8 predicted proteins | sample Coa_R1_FD_66443 | JGI IMG/M metagenome (GOLD analysis project Ga0070735, IMG submission 66443) | Surface soil microbial communities from Centralia Pennsylvania, which are recovering from an underground coalmine fire - Coalmine... | ecosystem: Environmental > Terrestrial > Soil > Unclassified ... | reverse complement strand
TTAATTGCGGAAGCGCAGAAACGCATCCTCGACAACCCCGACAAGTACGTCAAGCACATCTATGGGCTGGAAGAGGTCGGCGGAACGTCCGTGTTACTGCTCTCAGCAGTTCCATTTGAAACCTTTGGATACCGGACAAACATTCCCAAGGACCCGCTGCCGATGCTCACCTACCGGGTGCTCTCGCACATTCCGGATTTTGTTCCGCTGGGAGGCATGTTCCTGGGCGGAGTCTGGTGGATCACGCATCGTCGTGAAGAAGTCGCATTGGCTGAAGGGCGGACAGGCTCGAGCGAAAAGAAAAACGGAGGAAAACAGTAATGGCGCGCAACACAATGTTCCGAATTACTTTTTGGAAACTCGTTTTCCTCTTTCTGATGGCCGCTGGCCTGTATGCGACATTTATCCGCTTCACGCAGGGGCTGGGAGCGTCCACTCATTTGAATGATCAATTTCCGTGGGGCATATGGATCAGCTTCGATGTGCTGTGTGGAGTGATGCTCGCCGCCGGCGGCTTCACGCTGACGGCCACTGTACACATCCTGAACATCAAGCGGATGCATTCGATCATCCGGCCGACCATTCTGACAGCATTCTTGGGATACGTGCTGGTGTGCATGGCGCTGATGTATGACTTGGGGAAACCCTACAACATATGGCATCCGCTGATTATGCGAAATCCGCACTCCGTGATGTTCGAGGTGGCGTACTGCGTGATGCTGTACACCACGGTGCTGGCGCTGGAGTTTTCACCGATCGTGCTGGAGAAATTCAATCTGCAAAGGCCACTCAGGATCGTGAAGAAGATTTTGATCCCGCTGGTGATTTGCGGCGTGATTCTTTCGACCCTGCATCAGTCGTCGCTGGGCACGCTATATCTCATCATGCCGGAAAAGCTGCATCCTTTTTGGTACAGCCCGCTGCTGCCGCTGTTCTTTTTCCTGTCCGCGATTGCAGTGGGACTGGCAATGACCATCTTCGAGTCCTCGTTGAGTTCGAAGCATTTCGGATTGCAACTGGAATTGCCAGTGCTACAGGAACTCGGACGGGTGCTGGTCGTAGTGCTTGGCGTCTATGGCATTTTGCGCCTGGAAGACCTAGCGAATCGGGGTGCGCTCAAGCTGGCGTTTCATCCCGGATACGAGACTTATTTGTTCTGGCTTGAAATCATGCTGGCCATCATTCTTCCGTTGATCTTGTTGTCCCAACGAAGAGTGCGGTCGAGCGCGAAAGGATTGTACTTCTCCGCGGTGCTGGTGGTGCTCGGCTTCATCACCAACCGTATGAATGTCAGCATCACGGGCTTTGAGGGATCGACCGGCGTGCATTACTTCCCCAAATGGAGCGAACTGGCCGTAACCGGAATGATCATCGGGGCCGGCTTTGCTCTGTTCGGGATGGCGGTCAAGTATTTGCCGATTTTTCCCAAGGAAGAATTTGCAACTGAGGCCGCAACCGAGCCGGAAGCAGCAGATGTTTCGGTGACCTCGGCGGTGCTCGAACATGCAGGAGATTGAACCAAGGCGCTTGCGCTGGCTCCGGGTGACGCAGACTTTAAGCGTCAAACTGAACCTGCTGTTGCTTGGCGCGATGGTGGTGATCTTTGCGCTGCTGGGGTACTTGAACGTCCGGCTGCACCGGCAGCACCTGGAGCAAAACACGCTGGTGGTTGCCGAGCGCATCAGCGATGTCATCAAGCGCGGCACAACCGAATACATGCTACATAACGATCGGGAGGGGCTCTACCGGTCGATGAAGACGATGGCATCCGAGCCAGGGATTGAAAAGATCCGCATCTTCGATCAGGAGGGCCGGATTACCTTTACGACCGACTCCGGGGAGGAGAACCGCACGGTAGATAAGACTGCCGAGGCGTGTTATGGGTGTCACGCGCAGTCGCAGCCACTGGCGCGCCTGAATCGCCCGGATCGATTCCGCATTTATCGGAGTGTCGGCGGAAACCGAGTGCTCGGCATCATCACTCCGATCGAAAACCAACCTACATGTTCGAATGCATTGTGCCACGCGCATCCGGCGGAGCAGCAGATCCTGGGCGTCCTCGACACGAACCTGTCGCTGGCAAAAGCCGATGTGCAACTGGCGGAAAGCAGCCGCCGCATGAAGGTCTATACAGCATGTGCCCTGCTTCTGATTGCCTTCGTGAGCTGGTTGTCGGTATGGCAAGTGGTAGGGCGTCCGGTTCAGGCGTTGAAGCGCGGGACGGAGCACCTGGCAGCGGGGGACTTGGGCTATCAGATCGCAGTAGGCTCGCGGGATGAGATCGGCGAACTGGCACGCTCCTTCAACGACATGAGCAGCCAGTTAAAGAATGAGCGCAACGAAAACGTGGCGTGGACCCACACTCTGGAAGAGCGGGTGGACCAAAAGACTCGCGAACTGAAGCGGGCGCACGAGCACGCGCTGCACACGGAGAAGATGGCGTCCATCGGAAAGATGGCCGCCGTTCTCGCGCACGAGATCAACAATCCACTTTCAGGAATCCTGACATACGCCAAGTTACTGCGGAAGTGGGTTGATCATGACGATGGAGGCCAGAGCCGAAAGCAAGACATTTGCGATTCACTGGACCTGATTGCCTCGGAGAGTCGCAGGTGCGGCGATCTGGTGAAGAACCTGTTGACCTTTTCCCGCACCACGCCGATGAATCTGCAACCTACCAATCTCAACCAGATCATTGATCAGTCGCTGCGTTTGATTCAGCATCAAGTCGATCTGGCCGGGATTCAGGTGCAGCCGCGCTTAGATCCGAACCTGCCGCCAGTCTTATGCGATGGAGCGCAGATCGAGCAAGTACTGCTGGCATTGATGGTGAATGCCATGGACGCCATGCCCCAAGGTGGCAATCTTTGGATCACCAGCCACGCCGACGAAGGGAACGACACGGTACAGGTAATCGTGCGCGATGATGGTACCGGCATTCCTGCTGACATTCTGCCTCGTCTCTTTGAACCCTTTCTTACGACGAAAGAGACGGGCCGTGGAGTCGGTCTCGGTCTGGCGATCAGCCGAAGCATTCTGGAACGCCACAACGGAAGCATCGAAGTGCAATCCGAGCCCGGGCGCGGCACGACTTTTACCATCACTCTGCCGTGGGACACCGAGAAGGCAAGTCATTCAAGCAAAGAAATTACCGCTGCTGCCAGCGGGAGGTGAATTCGTGGAGACCCAAGGGAAACTGTTGATCGTGGATGATGAACTGAGCGTCCGCGATTCGTTGGGCAAGTGGTTTCGGGAAGAGGGATACGAGATTGGAACCGCTGAGAGCGCGAGCGATGCGCTCACCCGCATGGCCGAAGGCAAATGGGATCTGGCGTTGCTCGATATCAAAATGCGCGGGACGGACGGCATCGAATTGCAGCGCAGGTTGCACGAGATGGATCCTGACCTGATCGTCATCATGATGACCGGCTACGCATCGGTAGAGACCGCGGTCACTGCACTGAAGAATGGCGCTTACGACTACGTCAGTAAGCCGCTCGACCCGGACGAGATTGCGCATCTGGTGAAGAAGGCGCTCGCGCATCGCCGCGCCGAGAAGGAGAATGTGCGCTTGCGCGAAACGGTCGCTGAGGCCACCCGACCTGGAGATATTGTTGGCCAGAGTGGGGCGATGCGAAGAGTGTACGAAGCCATTGAGACAGTCGGACCGACCGACGCCAACGTGTTGATCACCGGAGAGAGCGGCACCGGCAAGGAACTGGTTGTGAAAGCGATCCATGCTGCCAGCATGAGAAGATTTCATCCGCTTGTAGCGATCCATTGCGGAGCTTTGACCGAGACACTACTCGAAAGCGAACTCTTCGGCCACGAAAAAGGTGCCTTCACCGGCGCTCAATACCGGAAGAAAGGAAAATTCGAGATAGCCGAAGGCGGCACTGTATTTCTGGACGAGATCGGCGATATCAGCCTCAAGACGCAGACTGATCTGCTACGAGTATTGCAGGAGCGCGAGATTACAAGAGTCGGCGGAAATCAGGTGATCAAGGTCGACTTCCGCTGTGTCGCCGCAACCAACAAGAATCTCGAGCAGATGATCGAAGAAGGAAGCTTCCGCCCCGATCTCTATTACCGGCTGAATGTTTTTCATATCGAATTGCCGCCGCTGCGCGAGCGGAAGGAAGACATCCCGCCACTGGTTGAGCATTTCGTCCGCAAATTCAGTCTGGCGATGAACAAGCACATCACCCGGGTCTCTCCAGCGGCCATGAGCCAGTTACAACAACAGCCCTGGATGGGAAACGTACGCGAACTGGAGAATGCCGTCGAACGGGCAATGGTCGTGGCACAAGAGCCAGAGTTGCGCGAACAGGATTTCATCTTCAAGCAACAGTCCGCACAGGCCCCATGCGGAAAGAGCCTGGATGAAATGGAGCGTGCCCACATTTTGCGGGTTTTAGAGGAGTGCGGCGGGAATCAGAGCCGCGCTGCGGATGTTCTTGATATCGACCGCGTAACTCTACATCACAAGTTGAAGCGGTACGGCTGGTCGCGCACTGCGGCCGAAAGCAGGAATTAGAATCGACGCAGGCTGGCCTCAATGAACCTGGTTCATCTGCTCCCGGTGGGGACGATTGATGCTTCTCTGCTCGAGAACCTGCGTGCGAGTCTCTCGGAAAACATCCGGGTAGAGTGCGAAATTCATCCAGTGAGGCTGGATCCCGCGCCGTCGTACCACCCCGAGCGCCAGCAATTTCATTCTTCGGAGCTATTGCAGCGGATGCATACACTGATCCGCCCGAATGACTGGCGCCTGCTGGCCATTGCCGACGTAGATCTCTACATTCCAATTCTCAAATATGTATTCGGCGAAGCACAGATCGGTGGGCCGTGCGCGATCGTATCCACCTTCCGGCTCCGGCAGGAATTTTATGGTTTGGACGCCGACGACGGATTGTTGAGGGAGCGCCTGCTGAAGGAATCCGTACACGAACTCGGGCACACGCTGGAGCTTCGACATTGTGAAGACTACCGCTGCGCCATGGCGTCGTCGCATGCGGTGGAGTGGATCGACCTACGCGAGAGTTCGTTGTGTGAGGTATGCCAGGCAAAAGTGGAAACGAAACTGGCGTCACCAGGTGTCACGGTCGATCGCCGATTCTAACCGCCACCATCCCTGGGAGTACTGGGGCAATTCGATATCATCTCTGCGCAGTTGCAGTACACAGTTCATACCCTCGAGGTGAGCATGACGAGCCGCACCGCTCTTGTGACTGGCGCGAGCCGGGGCATTGGAAAAGAAATCGCTCTTGAGTTGGCGCGGAATGGATACCGCGTAGCGGTGAACTATTACAACGATCCCGCGCCGATGGTGGACGCAACGATGGCGCAGATTCGCGCCATACAAGCGGATGCTCTCTGCATTCAGGCCGACATTCGATCCAGTAGCCAGGTAGCGGCGATGTTTGAAAAAGTCATGCAATCGTTCGGACGTCTCGATCTGCTCGTCAACAACGCGGGAGTGCAGACCTGGAGGCCGTTGCTGGACGTGACCGAAGAAGAGTGGGATCTAGTCATCGACACCAATCTGAAAGGCTGCTTCCTTTGCACGCAACAGGCTGGCAGGTACATGAAAGATCACGGCGGCGGGACGATTGTGAACCTTGGGTCCGGATGCAACAAGCTGGCGTTTCCCTCGCTGGTCGCGTACACGGCCAGCAAGGGCGGGATTGAGATGTTTACCAAGGAAGCGGCGGTGGAGTTGGGCCGGTACGGGATTCGCGTCAACTGTATCGCTCCGGGATCGATTGAGTCGGAGCGCACGCGGCAGGAAGATCCGGATTATGCGGGAACCTGGTCGAAGCTGACTCCGATGGGTCGCGTCGGCACTACGGCCGATATTGCTCCGATCGTAGTATTCCTTGCGAGCGAGGGGGCTTCGTTCATCAGCGGGCAGACGATCGCGATTGACGGCGCGCTTTTCACCCAGGCGCCCTGGCCTTATAAGAAATGAGACACAGGTGCTGCAAAATCGATTCGGCAGGACCCCGGAGCGCATAGTAAACTCTTCGCCATGAAGCTACAACGTTTCTTCATAGCTACCGCTCTCGTCATTACAATCGGCGGATTGCTGGTCGCACAACAGAACACATCCAAAGCCGGAGTCGAACAAGAGCGCTTTGGAGTGCGGGACGGGAGGCCCGTTATCTTGTATACCCTCAAAAATTCTCACGGTGTCGAAGTGCACGCGATGAATTATGGCGGCATCATTCAGGCGATCCGTGTACCGGACCGCAAGGGTAACTTCGCCGATATCGTTCTTGGCCACGATACGGCCGAGGGATACATGCCTAATCCACCGTATATCGGAGCAATCGTTGGCCGTTATGCGAACCGCATTGCGAACGGAACCTTCACGTTGGATGGCAAGACCTACAACCTGCCAAAGAACGATGGTCCGAACACATTGCACGGCGGGACGGCCCGCACGTTCGACAAGGTCATGTGGGAGAGCCAACCGATTAAGGACAAGAATGGCGTGCTGTTCGAGTTCCTGAGCAAAGACGGGGACGATGGATTCCCGGGCAATTTAAAGATGAAGGTCAGTTATGTTTTGACGGACTCAAACGAACTGGTGATTGATTACGAAGCTACGACCGATAAGGCTACTCCGATCAATGTAAGCCAACACAGCTACTTCAATCTGAAGGGCGAAGGGAATGGCGACATCCTCGATCATGAGGTCATGATCAATGCCGACCGCTTCACCCCTGTGGACAAGAATCTAATTCCGACGGGCGAGTTGCGGCCCGTAAAAGGTACGCCGCTAGATTTCACCAAGCCGACCAGGATTGGAACTCGGATCGATGACAACTACGACCAACTCGTACTCGGTCACGGTTATGACCACAACTTTGTCATTAACCGCAAAGGGCCGGGGATGACTCTTGCTGCACGCGTCTCCGATCCAACGACCGGCCGAGTACTCGAGGTCTCGACCACACAACCAGCAGTGCAGTTCTACACGGGAAACTTTCTTGATGGAACCGTGACCGGCAAAGAAGGTCGCGTTTACAAGCGGCGCTTCGGCTTCTGCCTGGAGACGCAACACTATCCGGATTCGCCGAACCATCCGGACTTCCCGACCACGATTTTGAAACCGGGCGAGACGTTCCATCAAACGACGGCATTTAAGTTTTCAGCGAAGTAGAAAGATTCTGCTAACAAGGCCAAGCGAGGCGAGGCGAGTGGCTCCGAACAGTCACTCGCCTTTTAGTTCTTCTAACAGGGCGTCCGCGACCTTCTTTTGGTGTTCCCCGCTCAGTTTCTTCCCGCCGGACATGAGGTAAAAGGTATCGATCGCCATCTGCCCTTCCGTGTCGATCAGCGCGATCTCGATGTTGCACTTCTGTTCGGACAAGCGGGATGCGATCCGGTGCAGCAGGCGCGGACGATCCTGGGCGATCACCTGCACAATCGTTGTTGTCGCAGATGAGGCATCGTCGAAGTCGATTTTGGTCTCGACTTTCACTTTCGCAATTGCACCTTTTTCCGAACGCTGGCGGTCGCGGAGCATTTTGTCCAGGTCAGCCTCGCCGAGCAGAACGCTGGCGACACTTTTCCGGAAGCGATCCCATTCGGAGAGATTCAGTTCCAGCGTCCGGAAGCGGTCGGTGAAGTACAGCGTGTCGACCACCGTCCCCGATTGATTGGAAAACGCGTTCGCTTTTACGATGTTCATGCCCCAGGCCGCGAGCGCTCCCGCAAGTTTGGCGAACAAGAATGGTCGATCACCCGTCACCAGGGTGAGTTCGTACCAATGGCGTCCGCGCTTGAGTTCCACCTGCACCGGATCGGAGCCTAACTCCTCTGACATTTGCAGGTGGCGCATGACCTCTTCGGCGCTATGCACCAGCAGATAGCGGCGGGGAAATCCCTCGAGAAATGATTTGAACTTGCCGCTAGTCACCGGAGCGAGCGACCGAAGGCGCGCCAGTTTCTCATCGTCAACGTCAGCGTGTACACGCTGGTCGGCGCTGCGGTTCAGATAATTTTCAGCCGCCATGTAGAGCTGCCAGACGTTCTCAGCTTTCCATGGCGTGAGCGCTTCGGGATTAACGGCTTTGATATCGGCGTAGGTGAGCAGACAAAGCATCTTGAGCCGCTCAGGAGTGCCCATTTTTTCGGCAAAGGCTGCGACCGTAGCCGGATCGAAGATGTCTCGCCGCAGCGTGGCGGAAAGCTCCAGATGATTCGCGATCAGGAAGAGGATATCGGCCCGCTCCTTGGGATCGACATCCAGACGGTCCAGGGCGCGGTTGGCGATCTCGAGGCTTGCCTCGACGTGATTGCCATCTGCTGCGCCTTTACCCGTGTCATGTAAAAGTAGCGTCAAGTAAAGGATTTCGGGATCCTCGAGTTCACCGAGAAGTTCCGCATAGCGCTTGTCCCACTCCGATTGAGACTGCTTCAGACGGTGCAGAGATTCGATGGCGAGAAACGAGTGCTCATCGACCGTGAATCGGTGGTAAAAATCACGCACCACGAGCGAATCAATCAACTTCAACTCAGGCAAGAGCAGAGTCAGGAGCCGGAGGGAATGCATCGCGCGCAACGCGTCGGCGGCATAGGGCTGGAGCAAAGTCTCCTGCAGGTATAGCCACAGCTCTGCTCCACGCGGCGGAGTCGAGGCCAGCGCTGGAAGCGCTTGTTCGATGCGATATTCCGTGGTCGCGCTGAGCTTCAGTCCGTGGTGCGCCATGAAGTGGAAGAGCCGCAGCAGGACCTCGGGATCCTGCAGAGCAGACGGTTGCTGCAGAAAAATCAGGCCGTCGACGACAGAAAAATCTGGCGTGGTCAGGCGCGAGCGCCAACTCTGCACTTGGCGATAGAGTGCAGACCAGGCTTCGGGAATTTCCTCAAGAAGCTGCATCACGGTGCGTTGCACCGAACGGGCATGGCCAAAGTAAATCCGCATCCAGTCGGCGGCCGAGAGTTCTCCGGCATCCGCAGCGCCAATTTTGCGGGCTGCAGCAGCGTCCTGGGCTTCCCAACTGAGCGCGTTGTCGTCGCGCCCATGGCGGAAGTGCAGAAAACAGCGGGCGGACATCAGGAAATCAATAGCGGCGTCCAACTGCTTGCGGACGGGCGCGCGCAATGAGCTAGCCTCAGGCCAGTCGTGGAGCTTGTCCATGGCCGAAATCAAGGCCAGCCAGTTCGCGACATTGCAGTCGCGCAATCCTCCCGGAGCTTCTTTGAGATTCGGCTCAAGGTGGTAGAGCGTCATCCCATACTTGGCGTGACGTTCCCGCGTGACCTCCGCAAGACCTTGCAGCAGAGCCTTGGATTCGCGCATGACCAGCTTCGGAATGACTTTGTCATGCAGCTTTCGGAATAAATCCCGATCGCCCGCCAGATAACGGCCATCGAGAAGAGAAATCGTGAACTCGGTATTGTTGGGGTCGTAACGATCGCATTCGGCCAGCGTGCGCGAGGCCGGACTCAGCTTCAGGCGCAGATCCCACAGCTCTTGCGAAAAACGTCGGACCGGATCTTTGAACGTTTGTTCCGTATCCCGATCCCCATAAAGAAAAAGCAAATCGATATCGGAGTATGGGAAGAACCAACCGCGGCCGAATCCTCCAGTGGCGACCAAGGCGAAGTTGGCAGGGCGGGATTCGTCAGCAGAAATGATGTCTCGCCAGAGGCGCGAGAGAATGTCTTCCACGAGGCGTGTGCGTTGCGTGACGCAGGCGCGCCCATCGCCGGTCGCCTCAAACTCTCGCTGGATTCGCGATGATTCGTCGCTCAGAGAACCCCGTAATTCGCCGATGGAATAAGACGCTGCCATGATGAACCTGTTTGCCCCGCAGCGTCTGCTGCCAGGAAGTCCACTGCTATCCCGACTCTTTCAACCGCGTCCGGCCAAAGTAGCCGCATTAGAATAAATTTCCGTTCTATAAAGCTCCTTCTCCACGTTCTTCGTTGCGAATGCGGATGGCTTCATCAATATGCGACAGAAAAATCTTGCCGTCGCCGATCTTTCCGGTGCGAGCTGCGCTGAGAATCGCCTGCACTGCCTTATCCACCAACGCATCGGCCAGCACCAGCTCCAACTTGGTCTTCGGGATCAAATCCACGCTGTATTCGCGGCCGCGATAGACCTCGGTGTGCCCCTTCTGACGGCCGTGACCGCGCACTTCGATCACAGTCATGCCTTCCACACCGACCTCCTGCAGCGCGGACTTCACGGCTTCCAACTTGGAATTTTGTATGACTGCTTCGATCTTCGTCATAAATATTTGCAAGTCCTGTTCTGCGTTCCTCACGCTGCGGTCGTCATCAGCCATGACTTCATAGCCATTTATGCTGAGGTCTCCCAATAGTATCCCTCTTCGCCGTGCTGGGAGAGATCCAGGCCCTGCACTTCTTCCTCCTCGGAAACTCGTAAGCCGATGGTGACATCCACCAGCTTCAAAATGATGAGAGTGCCCACGATAGCAAGCACCCA
>Ga0070735_10005515_pt1 | contig 10471 bp, 12 predicted proteins | sample Coa_R1_FD_66443 | JGI IMG/M metagenome (GOLD analysis project Ga0070735, IMG submission 66443) | Surface soil microbial communities from Centralia Pennsylvania, which are recovering from an underground coalmine fire - Coalmine... | ecosystem: Environmental > Terrestrial > Soil > Unclassified ... | reverse complement strand
AAGCCTGTTATCTTGACCGAGATTCCATCCACTATCGCGGTAGATCCGACGATGGGATGAGTGCCTGAACCTGTCGGCCAAACACTAACAGGAAAAGGAGGTCCGCTGACAAGCGTCAGATTTAAGCCGGTTGAATCGCTTGCTACCTGACATGGGGCCTGAATGAAGCGCTCGACAAGAACGTAGGCATTGTCAAGATAGCCTTGCCGAACCGCGCCAAGGAATGTCGTACCATTCAGCGTTTGCGCTGGCGTCGATGCGAGAAGCAGTTCAATCGTATCGACATCGAGCGTGTTGGAAATCCGCCACGTCTGCCGTTGCGCGTACGGCGTATTGTGCGGATTGAGTGTTCCGCCTACGCTGTATGTAATTGAGTTCCACGTCACATTGCGGTCAAAAGACGTTATGTAGATCGAACTTTGGTCAACCGGCGTGATACTAAAAAGGTCGCTGAGATATCCCTCTGGCGGGTAGGTTCCCGCAATAATGCCATTCAGATACGAAACAACATCAGGGCTTGCGCTTCTCATTGAGGACGCACGGAAGTAAACTTTATCTCGCCATCGGTTGCCCACACGATAGGCCACTGCTCAACAAAACTTTGCGAATCTTCGGTTAGCCGAACGCGCCAGAAATAACTAAAAGTGGCCGTGACGGTCTGTCCAATTCCAGGTGCGCCACCTGTTCCGCTTCCGCCTGTGATGGTAACAGTTGCGGGGTCTACCGTCATCGACCATTGGCTACCAAGTAGCGGCGTACCATTGAGCATAACGACCGGCTGAAGCCAGCCATAATTAGGAGCCGTAGAACCAAGGTTGTTCAAAACGTACACTGGTTCCGTCGAAGTCCCAAGTGTCCTGATAAGCGGAAATGTCGCCGTGGTGCCGTCGCCATTTGCGATGAATTGCGCGGCAACGGTGTAGTCGGGTGTGAACGTGTCAGGAAAGTAAAAGGTGTCCCAAGATCCAGCCATGTCATTAAAAAAACTCATCATGGTCTGCAATTCCAGATTGCGCGGACTTGAACCCTCAACGTCATTGTGTAGCGCGGTCCATTCAAGCGACCACTGATATTTGGGAATGCTCCACATGGCGACGCGGGCTTCTGCACCATTCACCATTCCAGTAATCTGACTGCTAGATGCCCGGCTTCGCTTCACCTCGATTTTCAGTCCAGGGTAACTAACCGGTACAAAAACTCGTGAGCTAATTGGAGTTCTCCATATTGGGACCGTCTGATACTGCTTCTTTGGCTTGCTTTAAAGTATGCCGTACGGTGCTAACTGTGCAACCGAGGCGTTCTGCGATTACAATCGGCTTCAGCCCGATTTTCGCCAGTTCTAGGATTCTCTCGTGCCTGTGGCGGGTGTCGCGAAGGGTCATGGAACTTCGCTTATGTTTTGACCAACGGAGTGTACCCAGTATAGACTCATGAAGGCAACTCCACCGAGTGGACGGGTTTCAAGAGATGAGGGATAACGTTTGATCTATGATAATTCATCGTATGGCCAACCTTAAGCGGGCAAAACTCCTGTCTAGCCTTCATAACCAACTCATGCACTACCTTGGTTTGATGATGCGGTCCAATTTCACGACCGCAGGCACATCGATATCCTACATCCCATCGAGTGTTCTCGAATCTCTCTAACTCATGGCCGTGTAGACGCAAGAAATGGTTGCCGCATAGGCCATCCAGTCTTATAGCAGGTTGGGTACACCGCGTGCCCTTCATGGTGACCATTCGACAGCGTTCCACCCCAGGCATTCGGATGAGTAGTTGCGGTTCTTGTGGCTTCGGTGGCTTCGGTGAAGGAACGCAAAACTCTCCCATAATTCCGTTGTAGATGGATATCAACGCCAACTCCACCTCACCTAAGTCATCTGCGGCCTGTTGCAATTGGCGAGTTATCATCCGTCTTATCCTCATCCGCACCTACCGCCGCAATTACCGTATCGATATCCTCCAGTAGTTCCGCGTACGTCTCAGATTGGACCGTCAGCTTCAGTTCGTCGCAGATCCCAACCCAGTTACCGTGACGGGTCTTGATGCGCTTCCATAGCTTAATGTCGCGAAGGGTCATTGTATGCGGGCAACGATAATCAACACGAGAGTCAGTCCGACACACACGCAAGCTAGCCAGTTGCGCTGAAACAGCGCCTCTTGCAACCGCTCGTCCAGTATGGCGTTCTTCGCCTCAAGCAACTCGATTCTTTGCCGTTTCGTTTTCGGTTGTTCTGGCGGCGGGTGGAGTACTAAGCACGGAATTGGTTCGGGTGAAACGTGCAGCGCCTTGAGAAACTGCTCGTCAGGTGTCATAACATTTTGGATGCGATGTTCGCTGCTATCATCAGAAACATTCCGAGATATCCACGAGGAGGGAAGTGCGGGTATGTGCTGAAGGTAATAACCGGCCACATAGCCCAAATGGAGAGGCCGAACAGAACAACTGCGATCCAGCTATCTTTGCGGGCGCTTCACCGATGTCACAGACCACACTGGCTGTCCACCGCTTTCCGCTTCGTTTAATGTGACAAACCTTTGGCTTGCCTTCAATTGGCCTGCCGCCACGCGCACGGATGTCGCCAACATTCGGAATCTTAATTGAACGCTCTCGCACGACTGGCAAGTTGAAGGCGAACGAATCGTAACAGTGGCGCGACTTGAAGCGTGGAAACCCAGGATTTTCCCCTGATTTGCAACGACGGAAGAACGCCTTGAAAGCACGATCTACACGCCGCAAGGGATCGCGCATGATATCGCAAGCCATCCACTGGAATTCTGGCTCTTTACGTAATTCGGTTAGTTCGTCTTGCTGGTCACGATAGGAGATTGATTTTCGTTGCAACTTCCATGCGTCTCTCCGCTCCTGAAGCGCCGCATTGTACGTATCGCAGTTATCCAGCAGGACGCGAGAGAGAGCAGAGGTTTGCGATACGTTCGGTTTGAGTCGAAATTGAATGGTTCTCAGCATCTTGTGTAGTCAGCTATATAATTCCCCTCTCATTCATGTATTAGCTACGATTCTACCCCCGTTTTTTGAACGGCGGCGCAAATTTCTTCGGCAATTCGGGCTTCAGCGGCTCCGGTGCCTTGGCGGGCGTCGTTTCCCATGGCAAATCCTGCGCTTCTGGCTTCTCTGGTGCGGTCAGCGGCGACGTGGGGGTCAATTCCTTCAGGCCATAGGGCGGCGCGTCTGCGGGCTTATCTCGCACCATGGCAGGCTTCAGGGAACCGGGGGGAACGGGGTCAGGCGCAACCACAACAATCTTCTCTCGCGCCTCCCTTGGCGTCAGGACGGGTTCTACGTTGGCATCGGCTACCTTCTCCCGCTCCATCAGGAAGTGGCCCTGATACTGAAGGACACTGTGTAGCACCCAACCCTTCGCCGCAGCGTCGTTCAGGATGCGCTTGCGCGTGGCAATACTGATGTCAGGGGAAGGCAGGATGTCGTACTCCTTCACACTGACTCCTGTTGGGCGAAAATCTTCGCAATCTCGTCCGCCGGCGGTACAAGTGGTTCGTCCCACGTCGGCAGGCCCGTCCCTCTGCCATCGCCGTCGCACTCGCGGTCATGCGCTTCCTGCTCAGCCGCAGAGTGGCCGTAGCGGGTGGCGTAACTCACTGTCTCGCTGCCCATTTCTCCGCTTCCTTGGCATTTTTCATCAACCATCTGTGCAACTCCTTAAATCCTAATTGGCGCATCACACTCGCGTCCCTACGGCTGTTGGAAGCCGTTTTCATTGCGGCGTCGATTTGTTGTTCGCGGGTCACACGGTCTCCCTTGGGCACGCTTTTCTGCGCTCTCCCTGCTTCTCTCTTTATTACAGAAGTAAGTCTTACAGCGAGAAGTGATTAACGATGATTTCTACCAACCCTGGTCGTGCCATTTCAAGGTCAGTTAAAGCACAGCAGGGTTGTTCGTCCCTGTACTGGCTCCGTTCCGTGGCTTCCGGTCGGAAGGTCGTTTCTTTCTTCTCTGAATGTCGTGGCTGGAGTGAACGTTGCATCATCCATTGCGGCCAACCTTAATGCGCCTGATGATCACCTTGAGCGCCCCGCGAATTTGCTTTTTTGTTGGGACGCAGAAGTGCGTTCTCGCTTTTGGATCGCTTTTGCGAATTGGTGGAGTTTTATCAATTCTTTTCCCCACGGAAAAGTGCCAATGGGAGGGGGTGGGAAAAGGGTACTCCCTCCCCGGTGGCTTTCCGTTATCGGGAGCAACCCCGACGCCACTAGTTTACATCTGCTTCGCCAACGAACGCAAGGAAAAAATGTTCTCTTCGCCTAGTTTCATGCTACCCTGTTGCTGTCAAACGCTTTATCCACCTCTGTAATGATACGTGCGCCAACCGCGATTATGCGCAATAACGCAAAAAGTGCGAACCATCACTTTTGTACGCGCATCGCCATCGAACGCAAGTCCGAAAAGTGGATACGCAACGCCGATGACCGTCCGTGCGACCCCTGAACGTAGGGATAGGGTAGAAATCCGCGTTCGCCTTCAGGCGACTTGTACATGCCGTCGTACTCGCCTACTTGGAAGTCCCGCGCTCGAAACGCCTTCCGCAAGGCCGTTCTATCGAGGAAGTGGCTACACCTCACATGGCGCTTGAATAAATGCGGCCCCTTCCAGTGCTTAAAGACTTCCTTGCCAGCGAACCTCATAGAACCTCTTTCAGTTCCTCCACCAGCGCAATGAACTCTTCCGGCGTGGCGCAAGTCACCCGCTTTTTAGCAACAAGTTGCTTAGCGACGGCGAAGGCTTTCTCGGTGGAATTGGCAGGCGTCGGCGGATAGGCGTACAGGTAATTGATAGCCTGCGGTACTTCCCAAGGCCACTGGTGGTAGAATTGACCGTTGACCCAATAACCGCTGAAACCTGTTGCACTCACCGTGTTGCTCACCATGCCGCCTGTCGCTTCAAACGGCTTGAATTCGCCGCTTGACGAGACGTTGCTAATCACGAAACCGTCGGTGTAGGTTCCGTCTGGGACGCCTTGCATTCTTCTTCTCCCTCTTTTCGTTTGTCGGCAGGTTTATGGATAACGCCTCGCGGACAGGCGATACTGTAGTACTGTTCGCTCCCGTCAATGTGGCAGATCCAAGCGCAGGCAAAACCGATATCCCTGAACTGTTGCCATTGTTCGGGTGTAAAGATTAGACCATCTCGCGCACCCTTAAGTTCAAAGCTTAGATCGTAATAGTCGTGTGTTATGTCATCAAATGGCGCTTCTAAAGGGTCCACTCCAAGGATGAAACAGGCCGTCTGGTATAGGTCATCATCAAGCTTACTGTATGCGGCAAATGCCTCAAACAATCGAGTGGCGAAGTCGTTAGGCATTCACGCCGCACTCTCCTTCCGTTCCGCGCAAACAAGCTTCTTATCAAACCAGAAGCCAGTTACTATTCCACGCCGCTTCATCGCCACGTCGTATATACGTTGACCATTCGACGCGATAAAATCCCGCCTTGCTTTCCATACGGCGCACCTACCAGTAAACCAGAAGAGAGCCACAACTGCCGCTGTTGCCGACAATATACTCACGCTGAGATTCTATACCTGGCGCTCCCTTTTGGCAAGCATCAATCGCGGTCTACATGGCAAACCTTGCCCTGCTTGCAAGGCAAGTCCTTGATATCGTCGCGCATTTCATCGCTTGCCGCCGATACGCGCGAGTGCAAAATCTCCGTCGTCCGGTCGAGCTTCTGTTCGATGTTGGAGAACTTCTGATCCACCTTGTTGTCAAACGTCGTAAAGTCGTTTTTTAGCAGATAGCGCCCGTTGAAGAACTTGTCACGTGAAGCGTCTAGGCGCGTGTGAAAGTTGATCTCCCAAGTCCCCAGTGCATCCATAATCTGCTGGCGCAACACCTTGTCCCGCAACTCCAACTGGAAAGTGGCTAATGCGCCGACGATTTCCTGTTTGAAGATTTTCTTCGATTCCTCCCGGCTTCTGCTAACGAGGGCGTATAGCCCAATTGCAAGTAGCGCGGCGATAATTGCTTCTGGTAGTGCCGGGAAGAGTGGCAACATGTGGATCACAGACGAGTGTGCATGTCGCGGGCGTGCTTGCGAAGTGCGGCGTAAGTGGCTGAACCGATATCACCAGCGGAGGCGTTGGAGCCAGCGTTTACGCTGACACCACCGTAGTTATGTGTATGGTAGTGGTTCTCCGTGGTTGAGTTACCAAACGATCCATTTTGCGTCATCTGTGTCAGCGAGTTGGTCAGCGGAGAATTAAGGATGGTTTCGTTCGTATGCAAGTAGGCAAGCCCTTCGCCCATAGTCTGTCCACCTTGCTCAAATGCCGCTAGTGCTAGTACACCCGCGTATGTTGCCGCCGCCGCTGGTGGAGCAAGGAACGGCCCGACTATTGGTATGGCTGAAACGGATGCCCATGTGCTTGCCGCCGCATCTGCCGCTTTTGCTGTGATGCTTTCAGTTGCCGCTGTCTTGCTTGTCGCCGCAACAATCGCCGCATTCTCGAAATCCTCTGCCTGCAAAAGATGGTCGATTAACTGTTTTGTCGCCAGTTTCTTGAACTCGTTCAGTAAGAACTGTTCACCAATGCGGATAAAGCTACTCACCGCAGACTGTTCGATGCTCTGAAAAGTCCTCGTCATCTCAGCGCCGAATCCCTTGCCGTGTGCCGCCATCGCTCCTACGGCATGTTCAAAGCCAGACTCAAGCGTTCCAAATGCCTGTTGCCAAGGCAATATCATCTGGTGCGCGATTGCAACGTTATCCTGCGCGATCTTGAGTTGGTCCTTGTCAACCGCCCGCTGGTAGGCATCCCATAACGCGATAGCCTGCTTAAACATTTCAGGGTCGCCAGTAATAGCAGCAACGTTAGTAGCGCCTTCGGCTTCTTTCTTGAGCGGCGCTTCCTCCGCTGCACCTTGGCGGATATCCAACGCCTTTTGTGCTTGCAGGTCAGCTATCTTCTGCTGATTGCCAGTGGGGAGTAAGCGCGTTTCCTGTGTAGCCCTGAGATTCAGGCGGTCGATGGCAATACTTTGTAGATCGGATTCCTTCTGCGCTTCAAGGTTTAGCTTGGCGATTTCCTCGCTCGCTTTGCGGGTGGCATCAGCCAACTTGCGCGAGGCGTCTTCCCATTTCTTTAAAGCAAACGCGCCTTGATCGGCTCCCTCGAAGGTATCAAGGACGGCGGTTGCCCAAAACTGTTTCTGTTGACCTAGCGTGCGTGTGCCGGAATCTTCCCACAGTTTGAACTGTTCTTCTAACCCAGTCTTTACAGCCGCTTTGTTCGCATCAAACGCCTCAACGGTAGCGTGAGGGAGTAATTTAAGTATTCGGTGATATTCGTCAATGAAGGGTTGAATTCGTGCGGCATCTTCTGGGGTAAAAATTCCTTGCGAAGCCAGCGCACGGATGTTACCAAACATCTCCTGTGCGCGATTCTGGAGTACGGTTAATGCTCCTTGCTTGCCGCCACCTTCTGCCGCCTGATTCTCTGCCTCTGACGTGCCTTCCCGAAGAATCTCAGCCTGTTCGCGAACCGCTCCGCGCAGGTAGGTAAGTTCCTCCGCGTCTAAGCGCTGATAATCGTGGCCAAGCGTGCGCTTGATTTCACGTACGCGGTCGGCATAACCCGATTCTTTCGCAAGACGCTCTTCCCAAAAGGCGATTTCCTCAGAAATTGTTGTCTTGTGACTAGCTTGTAAATCTGCAAATGCTTCTTGGTCCGCGTTACGTAGTTCGGTTTCCTTCTTTTTGAACTCCTTCGGGTCTCCGGGCGCATTGAAATGCTGCGTGCCCGCTGGAGGTTTAGTCTCAGGCGCAGCAAACAGCATCTTGTTAACGAAGGCGGTTGTGTCTTCAAGGTCCTTTTTAATCGCCGCCTTCATGTCGTTTACGGCGGCAGTGGCGCGGTCTGCTCCTTTCGAGAAGCCTTCGGATATCTTATCGGGGTCTAAACTGAGGAAATTGGAAATGTTGGCCGCTTCGGTGATTCCCTCCAAGACGCCGGGAAGCTGAACTAAAATATCAACCAGTTGCTTGAAAGGTAGTAGCGTCATGTCCACCGTAGTGGCCATGATTTTTAGTCCCTCAGTAATTCCAGGTAAGGCGTCGGCAGCAACCTCAACAAGCGCCTGTTTAAGGTCTTTTTCTGCAATCGTCAGTTCATGCGCCGAATCGGTTGCATTAGCCCTTGACCGCGCCACCTCTTCGCTCTGGTTGTAGTACTCACGGAGCTTTTCTGAGCCTTCTGCCAAAACGCCGATGAGGTCAACGATTTCGGTGCTGGATTTTCCAAGGACACGCGCAGCGGTCGTCGCCGCGTCCATGCGATTTTCGGCATTGTGGACGGTATCGGCGATCTTGAGAAAGGCTTCAATCGGGTCTTTGGTTGTTACTCCGAGTGCCGCCAGTTCCGCTGCAAGTTGCTGATTCCCTGACGCCGCCATTTGCATGGAGCGCGACAACTTCATCAAGGTCTGGTCGAACTTGTCGGCGTTTCCACCGGCTCGGTCAATCATCCCTTGGAATTGCGCTATTTGCTGAGCGGCAATTCCAGTAGCATCACTGAAGTGGCGAAGCTGTTCCTCTGACTCGCGGAATTTATCGAGTTGGTCTAACGCCCGCCGCACCATGAAAAGCAAAGCATAGATGCGGAAGATGGGAATGGACGCACTGGAGGCAGCGGCACCTACTTGCTGAATCGGCGGCGTTGCAGCGCCAGCAGTCGCAGCCGCAGCCGCCATAGCCGCTCCGATGCCGCCTATGCCGCCGCCCGCACCTCCAGCGGTTGCAGCCGCAGCAAGACCCTGCATCGCCGTGGCAGCGCCCGCAGCGGCGGTCCCAAGGTTTGTAGCGGAAGCCGCCGCACCAGACATGGAGGTTTGCGCCACGTTCAGCGCCGCGTTGACGTTCTTTATTTGGAAACCGAAGGCGCTAAACTGGAGTTCAAGCCCTTGGATAGTGGCGCGGTAATTTTCTGCTGCTGCTACGGAACTGGAATAATTTTCAAACGCAGCCTTAGCATTAGCGCTCAATACAGCCCGAGTGTCATCGCTAGCCTTGGCAAGCGCCTTCTCCGCAGCCTGCCAGTTAGCAAGGTCTAGCTTGACCTGCGCGGCGGTAACAGCATATCCAGCGCGTGCCTTGGCGAGTGCGTCAAGGAGAAAATCTAAGCCACCAGAGACAGCACTGGCGTCTAGAATTGCTCCAATGCGAATGTTGTTGTCAGGCATTAGTTTGGCTTCTTTGCTTGCGCTTCGATGTCCGCTTTTTGTTTACGCATATACTGCATGAAAATTGGCGGGATGTTTTTGGGGTCCATCGTCGGGTTGATACCGCCAGCGTTGGCGTTACTAAACTCGCCGGTAAGTTTGCGGCGATTTGACCCACCATCGCTGTAGGCATAGTCGCCATCTGATGGCTTCCAACCAATCCAGCGAGCAACAAGCGTCAGTGCTTCGGCGGGCGGGAGTATCCTAGTCCATCCGTCAAGGATATCTGCAACTCTTCCAAACGGCAGGCATCCGACGCCACGAATGGTTGATATCCCATTAATTACTAGGCGGCTACGGAGGCGATCCCAGTCGGGTTGCTTATTTCCGTGACCGCCTGCGTTTCCCCCTCAGTTGGCCTCGTGATGAGTTTGCATAGGTCAGACACAACGATGTACCACAACCGTTCTATCTCCACGTTGGCCTCGTCCCATGGCCGATGCGCTAACAGGCGCTTACGGTCCCATGGCGACGTGTCGCTCCCCATTGGGTTGTCCTCCGTAGGATAGGAATGCGAATTATTGATCGACCAAAGGACGTTCTTGATACGGTTCTCCTTCCACTGCCGCATCCAACCGATATCGCCAGCGTTCCTTAACTTCTGAATCGTATCATTATCAGCGAATATCTGTTCGACTTGGTCGAACGATAGTTGTGACAGCGTAAGCTCGTTATCCCACACTGTCACCTTTTGCGTCATTGGCATATTTCCGTTTACTCCTTAAAGTACTGTCTGGAAGAACTCGGCCACGAGGCCGTCAGAGGCGCGGGCGAAGAAAGAGAAATCAAATTCCGTCTTTAGGTAATCGTCGCGCTTGAAAGGACGCTTCACGCTGGTCACGCGGGCCGCTGGCAAATGAAGGCCGCTGACAAGGCCGGCCGTCCCTGGTTGATAGGATTCCGCGAGCCAGAATTCAACGAATGGCCCGTAACCGATCAACTGGTTGCGAACCTGTAATGTATTGCCATTGGTCGCGGTAGGAACGTAAGTGTAGTAAAGGTTCACGACTGCACTTGACCCAACATCGGCGGTGGCAAATGTATAGACGCCGGTCGATAGTACAGCGTGGTACTGTCCAGCGGTAGGCGTCGTGCTAGTCACCTTAATAAGTTGTTTGCCATTAATCTGAGCGCCAAGATCCTCACTGAGTGCGGTGGTCAAGGTGTTGGTAATTGCGGCGGCGGTTGCTGTCGTCGTGGTGATGGTCTGCTGGTCA
>Ga0070735_10005514_pt1 | contig 10471 bp, 2 predicted proteins | sample Coa_R1_FD_66443 | JGI IMG/M metagenome (GOLD analysis project Ga0070735, IMG submission 66443) | Surface soil microbial communities from Centralia Pennsylvania, which are recovering from an underground coalmine fire - Coalmine... | ecosystem: Environmental > Terrestrial > Soil > Unclassified ... | reverse complement strand
ACAGCTCCAGTCAAATTTATCGGCTTACTTGCCTCTGTCCCGGCTCCTTATGGTAACTCCGGTCTGTTTAGCCCAGTTCCTTGGCTCCCATGAGCTTTTTTCAATGCTTATCGCTTGACATGAGGAGGCGAATTAGAGTGATTGGGATGCGAATGAGAATGTAAACAGTTTCCCAGAATCAACTTGAAGCTTCACGACGTCACCCCATTTCAGAACAGGTATTTGATCGCCAACTGCACCTGGCGCTCAGTCCGCTGCAATGTGGCGTCACTGCCGGCGCTCGTGATGGAGCCTGAGTTGGGAGACCCGAGAGTATTGATCGGAGGATTGAGCTGTGGAGTATTGGTCAGATTGAAGGTCTCTACCCGAAACTCGAGATGTTGGCGCTCACGGATGGTGAAGGTCTTAAACAGAGAGGCATCCAGCTGCGTTGTGTGAGGTCCCCAAAGGATATTACGGCCAGCGTTACCCCACTGTTGAAAGCCTGGATTGGTGAATGCGGAAACATCGAACCAATGCTGCAAGGTGCGCTGGCCGGCGGGAAGGTTGCCATTAGCCAGCCGGTTTGGATACCACCCCTCTCCGATATTCAGGGTGTTGGCGGCTGCGATGACGCTAAAAGGAAAGCCAGTGTAAAGGCTGAGCGCTCCGTTGATCTGCCATCCGCCGGCGAGGGCGTTGACGAGCCGGCTGGAGTTAGCAAGCAGAGTTTTGCCACGCCCGAACGGAAGCTCGTAGCTGAATGTACCGCGGAGTTGGTGCCGGATATCGTAATCGCCATTACCGCGGGCCCCGGAGAGATTGAAAATCGGGAGATTGCTAGGATCGAGGTTATCGATCAGGTGGCTGTAAGTGTAGGCGATCTGATAGCTCAGCGCATTAGCCCATCGCTTGACCAACATCACCTGTAAGGAGTGATAGATCGAGTCGAAATCGCTCTGGTAGATGCTGACAGTGCCGTCATTAGGCCAGCGGCGGCGCAGGTTCACCGCTCCGGTACCGGGGATTGCCTGGTTGAAGTTCACGGCGCTGACGCCGCCACCCGCGACGGCGGTCAGGTGGGTACCCTTGGTGCCGACATATGCCACGGTCAACTGCTGCTGTCCGGGAAACTGGCGTTGTATCGCGAGATTCCATTCCTGAATGAGAGGCACGCGGAAGTCGGTTGCTATGCCGTAATAACTCTGTCCGGGAGCGTTAGGATCAGTTGTGCGCAGCGGACCGTCGCTGATCGAGCGCGCGCCTTCGAAATCGGCTTGATCATTCGTTACCTTACTATTCAGAAAGAGAGGTGGGTTCGCGGCCAACGTGTTACTGAGCGGAATGGGAATCAGGGAGTAGAAGATTCCGTAAGCCGCGCGCACCACGGTACTGTTGCCCAGGCGATAGGAGGCGCCAATGCGAGGCGCCCAGGCGTTGCGGTCGGTGGGAATGCCGCTACGCCAAGGATACTGGCCGGCATCGACTGGGACTGGAAATCCGGTGGCGATATCAAATTGCTCCATGCGGTTGGCGACCTCCGTATTGGGGTAGCCCAGCGGCAGTTCATAGCGCAGGCCGAGATTGAGTGTGAGCCTGGGCGAGATCTTCCAATCGTCCTGCGCGAAGAACGCCCAGTCCGACCGGCGCAGCCCGCGCGTCCCGATCAGTCCGTCGAGTAAGATATCCTGCGGCTTTCCCAGCAGCAGATCGGCGGCGCCGAATCCGGTAATACCACTGACGGCGGGGTTGTTCGTGTAGATGGTGCTGAAGTCGAACTCTCCGCGTGAATATGAAGACTGATAGACGTTCGCCTGGCGAAAAACCACGTCGAATCCCGTCTTCAAATTGTGGTTGCCGAGAACGGCATCGAGATTGTCGCCCCATTCCGTGTTTTGCGAAACGATGATGGCGGGGTTGTGATCCTTGGCTCCGATCGTTGTCATTCCCGAAACAGCGACGATTGGCAATCCTTTGGTCAAGCTGTCGATGTTGACATTCGGAATCCCGATCGCTTGCGCGGTATTCTGCACGCCGGCCTCGAAGCTGGTAATCGCTTCCCGAGAGATGCCGAAACGGGCTTCGTTAAACAGATGCGGAGAGAAAATATGTGTATAGCTGAGTACCCCTTGCGTAACAGGGATCGAAATATTGAGGTAGGGCGTGGCTTGTGGCCCCAGCGCGCGTGAGTTGATGACCGTCGAAGCAGCGCGGGTAAGGCGGAAAAGGGCACGGGAGCCATTGTCGAAGTCACGGTCGATCTTGACGCTACCCTGATCCGTGTCGTACTGGTCTACGGGATTAAGGAGGTAGTTATTGGCTAGCCCCGATAGATTCGGCTGCGGATACAGGTCGATGAGTTGTTGTGCCGAGGGATTGAGAAAGCTGGCGGGAATCTGATTTTGAGGAAAGGGATCCCGGACGATACCGCTCCCAGCCGGGTTTGGGCGAGTCGTGAGCGGATTGTAAATCACAGTAGGCCGGCTGCCGGCCAGAAGTTGACTGAAATCGCCAGTGCGCATCGCGGCGGTGGGTACCGTGCTGAGGAAGGTGAGCCCCGGCCGGGTGCGTTGTCCCTCGTAAGAGAGAAAGAAGAACGTATGCGCATTCTTGCCTCCCAGCGGTCCGCCAAAGGTGCCCCCGTAGTCGTTGCGTTTGAGCGGCGGCTTGGCCCCGGTTGCAAAGAAGTTGCGGGCGTCGAGCGCGGAATTGCGGAGATATTCGAAGGCATCCCCATGAAATTGGCTGGTGCCGGATTTATACGCTACATTGACGGTTGCGCCGGAACGCCCAAAACGCGCGTCCGGCACCGAAGTTTCCACGCTGTACTGATTGATAGCGTCCAACTCCGGGTAATTGATGAGACCCCAGCCCTGATGGTTGTTATTGTCCTGAAGTCCGTCTACGAGAAAGTTATTGTCGCCGAACTGCGATCCGTTGACGGCGTTGGAGACGTTGCCGCGCTCTTGGGAAAGTGCGAGGTTCTGCTTATTGGCCTGCGCCGGCACTGCGCCTGGACTAAAACGGATGAATTCGGCAAAATTCCGCTCGTTGATCGGAAGCGACGATAATTCGCTTTCGGAGCGCAGTGTACTGAGAGTGGTGTTCTCGGTCTGGAGCATCGGTGCAACAGCCTGGACATTGACGGATTCTGTGACGGCGCCCAATTCCAGAACGAAATCCACCGAAGGACGCTCGCCAATATTCAGTTGAAATTCTTTGGCGGCGGTGCGGAACCCGGGGTGGCTCACCTCCACGCGGTATCTCCCGGCCGGCAAGGGCGGTGAAACGTACAACCCGTCGGTGTTGGTTGCGAGGGACAAACGGTAACCAGTGCCGGTATTGACGATGTTGACGCCGGCGGAAGGGACCAGCCCGCCGTTGTGGTCGCGCACAACTCCCGTAATCATGCCGGTATCTACTTGGGCCCAAGCAAACGCGCCTAACAGGGCCAGTAAGAGTGCTGAGCGGATCGCGAGGCGTCTCATAGGTCTCCCACAGGTACCGACAGCCCGGATTTAATCACGCTTAAAAAAAGCAGTCAACCCGGCCTTCAAAATGTTTGAATTGAAATTGAAGGACCATCCCGAATGTTGTATCGAAGGTCTTCAGAAAATGCCGGATAGCCAAGTCGTCACGTTGGCCGTTGAAGCTGAGCCAGGCTAGCCAAAGCGAGCCATCCGGCGCGGCCGCAATCGACGCCCAATCGTCCTGCCGGTACCGATGACCGATGGCGAGACTCGCGATGCGCACGCCGCCCTCGACGGTTGTGCGGTTGGCCTGCGGAGCAGCGCCTCCCACTCTCCGGCGCGGTGCAGCGAGTTGCCAGACCAAACACAGGCACACGAGTCCAGATAAAGCGAACCGCCGCGCCGAAGCTCACACGGCTCTATTCATGTCGGTGGCTTATAACGGCGAGTCGGACACAACGCTAATGAATCAAATAAATATCGCGAATCGAATAAAATCATTGACGGATCGAATAAAACAAAGTAGAGTCGAGAACAGGCGCTTCCAGACATGAAACGTGTGGCAATCTTTAGCTCCTGGAGTATTGTGTTACTGGCTTCACTCCAGGTGATCCGGGCCGATTCTTACACGTTCACGAGCCTCGGCAATTGGGGTAGCCCCAACGCCATCAATAACGCCGGCCAGATTGTCGGCACTTCTATTGGCGGGCAGCAAACCAGCAGCTTGCTCTACGTGAGCGGCATTCTCGCGCCGATTGCCGTCCCGGGCAGCGACAATACTTTTGCATACGGCATCAATAATGCGGGACAGATTGTCGGATCCTACAGTATTTCCGGCGCCGGTTCATCTGGTTTCGTCGATAGTAACGGGGTATTTACCACAATTATTGTGCCGGGCAATAGCAATGCAGTCCCACGCGGAATCAACGATAACGGCCAAATTGCTGGTTATGTAACCGATAGCAACGGCCACCGGAGCGGCTTCTTAGACGACAAGGGCGTTTTCACCACTCTGGATGTTTGCAGCGGCTGCAATACGTACGCATACGGCATCAACGATAATGGGAAAATTGTTGGATATTACAGCGACAACGCTGGCAAACAGACCGGTTTCGTTTATGATCGGGGCGTCTTTACTACAATCGATGTGCCTGGAAGCAGCGACACGTTTGTGTATGGCATCAATAATTCCGGCATGCTGGTCGGGACATTCGTGGATAGCACAGGAACCCACGGCTTCGTGGAGAATCAAGGCGTCTTCACCAGCCTTGACGATCCGGCCTCTCCTCCGCAGATCGGCACGTTCGCGCGGGGCATCAACGATGCCGGCCAGATTACCGGCTCGGGAGCGAGCGCCTTTCTGGCCATACCATCGCGGAGGTCGTCGATTCCGGAACCGGGTCCACTGCTGCTCATCTTGACTTCAGGTGTTGGGATGCTGATACTGCACAGGCGAACCGCGCGAGTTTCAAAGTAGTCCTCGCTTCTTTCCGTCGCACATCAATCCCACAGCCTGGGGCTCGCCAGCTCCCAGAATTAGATTCATTGGTACTATTGAAGACTTGGTACCGCTAAGGATACTTCCCAGTTTAAATGGCGCAGCGGAGAGAGTAACTTCAAAATGTCGGAGGCAATCGTACGAGGACCAGAGTTCGGCAGGCCTTGCTTTTCGTTTGGCGTGGCGGATGAGCCTGCGGCATCGTTGCTCCAACCGAATCGATATTCATCCGAAGTTCTATCTGACGCTGTTTGAATAGCAGTACCTCTGGAATCACGTCCTCTTTTCCTGTCCTCTCGCAGAGCAAAGTCTCTCCAGAAACTTGCGTTCAACGGAACGTGTCCGCCGTACACGAGTGCACTCGCCAAGGAGAACCCGAGCCAAACATTTGTCTAGATCGCACATATTCGTTATATTGATCCACTATCTTTAAACTCCGTTGAGAGGATGTATGCGTAGCCGTTGTGTTTGCGCGCTCAGTTTCGTGCTGCTTGCGGCGCAGTCGAGTCAAGCTCAGAATCCGATTCAAATCGAGAACGCGAATCCAGGAACTACGGGCTGGCAGCTTTCGAATCCGGCTGTGAATCGGGAGATCGAAGGATATGCATCTCTGACGAGCGTCAACAAAGGAGGACAGATCAGCTTTTTTGTCAGCACAAGCGATTCGAGCTTTCATCTGGAAATCTTCCGAACCGGCTGGTACGGCGGTGTTGGCGCCCGTCTATTGACCACCGTAAGCAATCTTCCCGGTAAATTACAGCAAACGCCAACGCCCGATCCGGTAACAGGGCTGATCGAATGCCAATGGACCAGCTCCTACACGTTGAACGTTCCGTCCACGTGGACCAGTGGCATATTCCTCGGCCGCCTAACCGGAGACCAAAGTGGAAAGCAGAGTTATATTATTTTCGTAGTCCGCGACGACACCAGAGCTTCAAAGTTATTGTTTGAATCCAGCGTTACTACTTTTGAAGCCTACAACTTTTGGCCCAATGGCGCTAATGGAAAGTCCTTGTATAACTGGGCGCCCGGAGGACGCGCGTGGAAGGTTTCCTTCAACCGGCCGTATGTCTTGGGAAATAGCTACACGTCCAGCACCCCCGGCGCTGCGTCCGGCGTCGGTGCAGGCGAGTATCTGGCGAACCTTCAACCTGGTCCCGCCACTGGCTACCAAATTCCACCGGCTGGATTCGAATACAACCTGGTTCGATGGCTGGAAAAAAATGGCTACGACGTCAGTTACATCACCGATATCGACCTGCATGAGAACGCGAGCTTGCTCAACAACCATTCTGCCTATCTGTCCGTGGGCCACAACGAGTACTGGTCGATGCAAATGCTTCAAAACCTGCAGGGCGCATTATCGAGAGGTTTGAACGCAGCGTTCTTTTCCTCAAACACACTGTATTGGCAGGTGCGATTCGAGCCGGGTTTCAATGCCGCCCCGGATCGCACAATGGTCTGCTACAAGACCGATGCAGCAGCGGACGACCCGGACTACACTACCAATCCCCAGCTTGCGACGGTAGAGTGGCGCAATGCTCCCGTCAACATGCCCGAAGCGGCACTTGTAGGCGTGGAATACATCGGCGATCCAGTCACTAGCGACATTGTAATTTCAAATGCCTCGCACTGGTTAATGCAAGGAACCGGATTGAACAATGGCGATCATCTCACCGGATTGCTTGGCTATGAGGTGGATGGCTTTGTTCCCAGTATCTCGCCGTCGAACACCGCAGTGTTAGCCAGTTCGCCAGTCGGCCCGCTCCATGACTTCGATAATCCTCCCGGATTCTCATGCGGGACTAGCGTATGCGACGCCAACACGACTTGGTATGCGGGCGCCCACTCATTTGTTTTTGCGAGCGGTTCGATGTTCTGGAGTTGGGGCCTCGACGATTACAACGCCCCGGCGCTGCGGCCGGCGTATTCCAATACCGCCGCTCAGCAGATCACAAAGAACGTCCTCGCGAGTTTCACTAATCCAGTAAGCATCACAACTTCATCACTGCCGGCGGGAAACAAAGGGACGGCGTATGGCCCATATCAATTGACCGCCACGGGCGGGGGTCCGCCGTATACCTGGACGGCGTCGGGCGTGCCCTCAGGTATGAGTCTGAGTTCGGCGGGCGTGCTGAGCGGCGTGCCCTCGGTATCGGGAACCAGTTCCGTGATGGTCACTGTGACCGATTCGGCCCAGCACACAGCTAGTGCCTCATTCAATCTGACGATCAGTGCGACAGTTGTGATCGCGACCACCTCGCCGCTGCCGAGTGGAACGGTGGGGACGGCGTACACACAGACATTCGCTGCAAGCGGCGGGGCATCTCCGTATCAGTGGTCTGTCACGAGCGGGACACTGCCGGCAGGATTGACGCTCAGCGCGGCGGGACAGCTCAGCGGCACACCAACAACGGCAGGAACCTCCAGTTTTAGGGTGCAGGTGAAGGACAGCAGCTCGCTGTCGGCGACGCAGAACTTCCAGTTGACTGTCAATACGACATTTGCCATCACGACGATATCGCCGCTGCCGGGCGGAACGGTGGGGACTGCGTATACACAGACATTCGCTGCGAGCGGCGGGGCGCCGCCGTATCAGTGGTCCGTTACGAGCGGGACATTGCCAGCCGGATTGGCTCTCAGTACGGCTGGGCAGCTCAGCGGGACGCCAACGGCAGCAGGAACTTCCAATATTACGGTGCAGGCGAAGGACAGCAACTCGCTGACAGCGACGCAGAATTTCAAGTTGACGATCGGTGCGGGACTTGCGATCACCACGACCTCGCCGGTGCCGAGTGGCACGGTGGGGACGGCGTACACGCAGACACTGACTGCAAGCGGCGGAACATCGCCGTACCAGTGGTCGGTGACGAGCGGGACATTGCCGGCAGGATTAGCTCTCAGTACGGCTGGGCAGCTCAGCGGGACGCCAACGGCGGCAGGAACCTCCAGCTTCACGGTGCAGGTGAAGGACAGCAACTCGCTGACGGCGACACGGACGTTGGAGATTCCCGTCATAGGACCGCTGGATAGTTTCCTGGCGACCACGATGGACACCACGAAATGGTGCCTGTGTGTCATCGATCAGCCCTCTGGAAGTCAAAACCCTCAGGTAGTGATCCAGCAGGGCAGCGGGCAGATGCAGATCCAGCCCAAAGCCGGTGTAGCCGGCTCGAATTACAACGGCTATCTTTCGGTCCCGGCTCTGGACATGACCAATGCCGCTTTGAGTGTGCAGGTGGTGCAGGCCACAACGGGCAGCGGATTTGCCGATACGTCGTTCGTTCTGGCGGTAGACGCGAATAACTGGTACCGGTTCATTGTTGAGGGAGGCACCCTGTACTTACAAACAATGGTGAGCGGGGTGAAATCCGGGCCGGCCATAGCGTATAGCGCGGTCACGCAAAAGAATTGGCGTTTTCGGCACAACCCAGCAGTGAATCAGATGATATTTGAGACCAGCGGCGACGGCAGCACCTGGACGGTTCAGTTGCAAATAGCGGCGCAGGTGCCGGTTGGGGCGCTATTGGTAGGGCTTAATGCGGGGACCTGGGGTGCGGAGAGTAGTCCCGGTCAGGCGACTTTTGCTAATCTGCACTGGGAACAAAACAGCAATCCTCCATTTCCAGTGATCACGACCACCTCGCCGCTGCCGGGCGGAACAGTGGGGACGGCGTATACACAGACGTTGGCTGCGAGCGGCGGGACATCGCCGTATCAGTGGTCCCTGACGACTGGGACGCTGCCGGCGGGATTAGCTCTCAGCACAGCGGGACAGCTTTCTGGCACGCCAACCACGGCGGGAAATTCCAGCTTCACCGTGCAGGTGAAGGATAGCAACTCGCTGACAGCGACGCAGAATTTTCAGTTGACGATCGGTGCGGCACTTGCGATCACGACGACATCGCCGCTGCCCAGCGGGACAGTGGGGACGGCGTATACACAGACGTTGGCTGCGAGCGGCGGGACATCGCCGTATCAGTGGTCCCTGACGACTGGGACGCTGCCGGCGGGATTAGCTCTCAGCGCGGCGGGGCAGCTTACCGGGACGCCAACGGCTGCAGGAACGGCCAGCTTCACGGTGCAGGTGAAGGATAGCAACTCGCTGACAGCAACACAGAATTTTCAGTTGACGATCAGCGCGGGACTCGCGATCACAACGGCATCGCCGCTGCCGGGCGGAACAGTGGGGACGGCGTATACACAGACATTGGCTGCGAGCGGTGGGACGTCGCCGTATCAGTGGTCGGTCGCGAGTGGGACGCTGCCGGCGGGATTAGCTCTCAGCGCGGCAGGACAGCTTTCTGGCACGCCAACGGCTGCAGGAACGGCCAGCTTCACGGTGCAGGTGAAGGATAGCAACTCGCTGACGGCGACGCAGAGTTTCCAGTTGACGATCAGCGCGGGAGTTGCGATCACGACCACCTCGCCGCTGCCGGGCGGGACAGTGGGGACGGCGTATACACAGACGTTGGCTGCGAGCGGCGGGACGTCGCCGTATCAGTGGTCGGTGACGAGTGGGGCGCTGCCGGCGGGATTAGCTCTCAGCACAGCGGGGCAGCTTACCGGGACGCCAACGGCTGCAGGAACGGCCAGCTTCACGGTGCAGGTGAAGGATAGCAACTCGCTGACGGCAACGCAGAGTTTCCAGTTGACGATCAGCGCGGGAGTTGCGATCACGACCACCTCGCCGCTGCCGGGCGGGACAGTGGGGACGGCGTATACACAGACATTGGCTGCGAGCGGTGGGACGTCGCCGTATCAGTGGTCGGTGACGAGTGGGGCGCTGCCGGCGGGATTAGCTCTCAGCGCGGCAGGACAGCTTTCTGGCACGCCAACCACGGCGGGAAATTCCAGCTTCACGGTGCAGGTGAAGGATAGCAACTCACTGACAGCGGCGCAGAATTTTCAGTTGACGATCAGCGCGGGAGTTGCGATCACGACCACCTCGCCGCTGCCCAGCGGGACAGTGGGGACGGCGTATACACAGACATTGGCTGCGAGCGGCGGGACATCGCCGTATCAGTGGTCGGTCGCGAGTGGGACGCTGCCGGCGGGATTAGCTCTCAGCACGGCAGGACAGCTTTCTGGCACGCCAACCACGGCGGGAAATTCCAGCTTCACGGTGCAGGTGAAGGATAGCAACTCGCTGACAGCGGCGCAGAGTTTCCAGTTGACGATCGGTGCAGCGACGACCTACACAATCTCCGGCCAGATTACGCTATCGGGCTCTGGCCTTACTGGCGTGAAAGTGTCCCTGAGCAGCGGTCCCACGACGACTACAAGCAGTTCGGGGGCGTATTCCTTTACCGGCCTGGTGAGTGGGACATATACTCTGACGCCCTCTCTTACCGGCTACACATTCAGTCCTCCCACCCAGACGTTTGCGAATCTAAGTGCAAATCAGACGGCCAACTTTACGGCTTCGCAATCCACGAGCACCGCTCACGCCGTCAGCATTAACTTCGTCGGCAACGGCACGGCGATGGGTTCCACCGAGACTGCCGGCGTGGTCCCGAAGACG
>Ga0070735_10005513_pt1 | contig 10475 bp, 8 predicted proteins | sample Coa_R1_FD_66443 | JGI IMG/M metagenome (GOLD analysis project Ga0070735, IMG submission 66443) | Surface soil microbial communities from Centralia Pennsylvania, which are recovering from an underground coalmine fire - Coalmine... | ecosystem: Environmental > Terrestrial > Soil > Unclassified ... | reverse complement strand
GACCGAAGAGCAGCTCAAGCTCATCGACATGGGCGGCGTCCGCCGGATCGACAGCGACGAGGCGATCTACGGGACGGTCGGCTACCAGGCTCCGGAGATCGAGGCCGACGGCCCGTCACCAAGCTCCGACCTGTACACGGTCGGCCGGGCGCTGGCCGTTATGACCTTTGAGTTCCGTGGTTTCCAGGGCACGTACAAGTACCGCCTGCCCGACGGGGTGCCGCTGCTCGGCGAGCAAGAATCGTTCGCCAGGCTGCTGCGCCGCGCCACCCACGGCGATCCCGACCTCCGGTTCACCACGGCCGGGGAGATGGCCGAACAGCTCACCGGGGTGCTCCGCGAGGTGCTCGCGATAGCCGACGGCGTGCCGCGGCCCGCCTTCTCCAGGCTGTTCAGCCCCGAAGTCCAGGCCATCGGCACCAGCGCGGACCTGGCCCCGGCCGCCCCGCCGCCCGCGGCCGTCCTGCCGCCTGCGGCCGTCCTGCCGCCTGCGGCCGTTCCGCCGCCCACAGCCGTTCCGCCGCCCAGGGCTGCCCCGCCGCCCGCGGCCGTTCCACCGCCCGCGGCCGTTCCGCCGCCCGCGGCCGAGATCGTCGCCGGGCTGCCGCTGCCGCAGGTCGACCGGTCCGATCCCGCGGCCGGCTACCTGGCCACGTTCGCGGGGCTCAACCCGGCCCAGCGAATCGTGGCGCTGACCCTGGCCGTCCAGGGCGACCCGACCATCCCGCGCGAGGTCACCGAGTCGGCCGAGACCCGGCTGGCGCTGGCCCGGGCCAGGATCGACGTGGGCGACTACGACGCCGCCGCGGCTGTGCTGACCGACCCGGCCGCCGATCCGTCCGACTGGCGTGTCGCCTGGTGCAACGGGCTGCGGGACCTGGCCGCCGGAGCCCCCGGCGGCGCGCAGATCGCCCAGGGCGCGTTCAGCGCCGTGTTCGACGAACTTCCCGGCGAACTCGCGCCCAAGCTCGCTCTCGCCTTCGCCGCCGAAGCCGCGGGTGACCTGGCCACGGCCGGGCGCTACTTCCGCCTCGTCTGGACCGTGGACCGGTCCTACATCAGCGCCGCGTTCGGGATGGCCAGGACGTGCCTGGCCGCGGGCGACCGGCCCGGCGCGATCGCGGCGCTCGCGGCCGTGCCCGCCTCGTCCAGCCACTACGCGGCGGCGCAGATCGCCGCGATGCGCATTCTGGTGTCGGGCGACCGCCAGGCCGGGGTGACCGGGGACGACCTGCGGCGGGCCGGCGGTCAGCTGGGCCAGCTGGCCCTGGACGACGTGCGCCGGCAGCAGCTCACCGTGGAGATCCTCCGCGCCGCGCTTGACTGGTGCACATCCGGCCAGCACGCGAGCGGTGGTCCCATCCTCGGCTGCGAACCGAACGCCCGCGCCGTGCGCTTCGGGCTGGAGCGGAGCTACCGGGCGCTGGCCCGGCTGACGCCGGACGATGCCCGCCGGGTCGAGCTCGTCGACATGGCCAACGCGATCCGTCCCAGGACCCTCACGTGACCGGCGATCCGGGCGCCCTGACCGCCCCGCGGGCACCTGAGGCCACCTGCCCGGTGTGCGGCGCGCCGGTCGGCACGGCAGACAGCTTCTGCGAGTCGTGCGGGACCGAGCTGGCCCCGCCCGTGGTGAGTGAGGCGCCGCCTGGGTACGCGGCCGAGTGCCCGGTCTGCTCGGTGGACCCGGAGGCTCAGCCCGGCGGTGTCACGGCCGAGGGCTACTGCGAGACGTGCGGCCGCAAGGTACCGTCCGGCCGTGATCATTCCGAGCTCGACCTGGGATTGCTGGCCGGGGTGACCGACCGCGGCCTGCGGCACGCCCGCAACGAGGACGCGATGGCCCTGGCCATGGCGGACGTCTCCGGCGGCCCGGTAGCGATCGCCGTTGTCTGCGACGGCGTGTCGACCTCCCCGCGGCCGGACGAGGCGTCGCTGGCCGCCGCGCAGACCTCGGTCCGGGCGCTGCTCACCTCGGCCCGCCGCGGCGAAGATCCGGCCGAGGCCTCGCTGGCGGCGGTGTACTCCGCCCACCACGTCCTGATGAGGATGAGCTCGCCGGGGGAGGCGCCGTCGGCGACCTACATATCGGCGGTCGCCACGGGCGACGCGGTCACCGTGTGCTGGCTCGGGGACAGCCGCGCCTACTGGCTCAGTACGGGCCCGGACACGATGCGCCTGAGTACCGATGACTCACTGGCCGAAGAACTGGTCGCCAGGGGCGCGATGGACGAGGCGCAGGCCCTGGCCTCTCCGCAGGCGCATGTGATCACCCGCTGGCTCGGCGCCGACCTGGCCGAGCCCGAGCCGCACGTCGTGCGGTTCGAGCCGCCAGGACCCGGTGTCGTCATGGTGTGCTCGGACGGGCTGTGGAACTACCGGCCCGAAGCGGCGGCCCTGGCCGACCTCACGCTCCCGACGGCGCTCACGGACCCGCTCGGCGCCGCGGCCGAACTGGTGAAGTTCGCGATCGACGCCGGAGGCATGGACAACATCACCGTGGTCCTGGTCCCGTTCCCGCTGGCCTCGTTCCCGGACGAACCGCCGCACCCGAAGACCGTTCCCGTCCGGCGAGTACCGACGCTCTAACCGAGGAGAGACTCCGCCATGCCCGCGTCCGGCTTTACCATCGACGTCGACCAGAACCAGTATCTGCCCGAGGGCGGGCGCGAGGTCAGCGCCATCGTCACCGTCACGTCGGCGGCGGACGCCGCCGGGCTGTCCGGCCCCCACCAGGCCGGCCCGGTGTCGGCCGGAGAGGGGCCCGAGGGCAGCGCGGAGATCATCATCATCGACTGCTCGGGGTCGATGGAGTACCCGCACACCAAGATCGCCGAGGCGCGCGCGGCCACCGCCGCCGCGATCGATGTGGTCCGGGACGGCGTCCTGTTCTCGGTGATCGCCGGGACCAACCTGGCCTGGCCGGTGTTCCCCGCCGACGGGACCATGGCCCGAGCCGACGCCTCGTCCCGGGCGGCCGCCAAGCAGGCCGTGACGGGGCTGCGGGCCAGTGGCGGCACGGCCATCGGTCAGTGGCTGGAACTGGCCCGGCAGACGTTCGGGAAGTATCCGGCCAAGCTCCGGCACGCCATTTTGCTCACCGACGGCAAGAACCAGCACGAGACCCCGGAGCAGCTCGCCGCGGCCATCGGCCAGTGCGAGGGCGTCTTCAGCTGCGACTGCCGGGGTGTCGGCACCGACTGGGAGGTCAAGGAGCTGCGCACGATCTCGACCGCCCTGCTCGGCAGCGTGGACATCGTGCCTGACCCGTCCGGGCTGGCCGCCGACTTCGCGGCCATGATGCAGAACGCCATGGGCAAGCAGGTCGCCGACGTGGCGCTGCGGGTCTGGACCCCGCAGCACGCCACGGTCAAGTTCGTCAAGCAGGTGGCGCCCACGGTCGACGACCTGACCGGACGGCGGTCGCCGTCCGGGCCGCAGGCCGGCGACTACCCCACCGGGGCCTGGGGTCCGGGGGAGAGCCGCGACTACCACGTCGGCGTCGAGGTCAATCCGGCCGGGGTCGGGCAGGAGATGCTCGCGGCCCGGGTCAGCCTGGTGGCCGTGTCATCCTCCGGTGCCGAGGTGCTCGGCCAGGGCCTGGTCCGGGCTATCTGGACCGACGACGGGGCGCTGTCCACCAAGATCAACCCGCGAGTCGCGCACTACACCGGCCAGGCCGAGCTCGCCGCCGCCATCCAGGACGGGCTAGAGGCCCGCAAGCAGGGCGACGAGGAGACCGCGACGGCTAAGCTGGGCCGGGCCGTGGCGCTCGCCCACCAGTCCGGCAACGAGGACACGGCCAAACTGCTGGCCAAGGTCGTCGACGTCGTCGACGTGGAGACCGGGACGGTCAGGCTGAAGAAGCAAGTGGAGGACGCCGACGAGATGGCTCTCGATACCAGATCGACCAAGACGGTCCGGGCGAGGAAATAGCCTCACGCGGGGGAGCAGCGTATCCAGGAGGCACCGATGGCGATCTGTCCCAACGGGCATGACTCGACAAGCGACGACTTCTGCGACGTGTGCGGCATGCGCATCGCCGGGAGTCCCAGCCCCGGCAGCACCGGCGGCACCGGGAGCATGAGCCGCGGCTACGGCTCTGCCGCCGGCAGCCCTTCCGGGCGCCACGCCGCCGGCTCGTCGCCTGCCACCGGTATGCCTGGTGCCGGACCCGGCGCGGCCGGCGCCAGTGAGCCGTGCCCGCGGTGCGGCACGCTGAGGGTCGGCCAGTTCTGCGAGGCATGCGGCTACAAGTTCGGCGCCGGCCAGCCGCCCTGGGCGCCCGCCCCGCCCGCGCCGCCGCCCTCCGGCCTCGCGTCCGGATCCCAGCCGCAGGCCGCGCCGTGGCCGCCCTCGGCTCCGCCGCCCCTATCCCAGCCCCCGCCCTGGCCCCCGGCTCCACTCGCGTCCTCCGGCCCGCCCGGGCCGCCCCCGTCCTCCGGACCGCTCGGACCCTCCGGCCCGTCCGGACCGCTCGGGAACCCCGGACCGCTCGGAAACCCCGGCCCGCTGGGAAACCCCGGACCTCCGGGAAACCCCGGCCCCCCGCCCCCCAGCCAGGCACCCCCAGCTCAGCCCGGCCCGCCGGGCCGCCCGATGCACTCGACGACGTCGATGCCCTCGGTGCCGTTGATGTCGTCGATGCCCTCGGCGCCGTCGGTCCCGACGGGTCCCTCGGTCCCGACCGCCCCGCCGGTCTCACCGACGCGCCCGATGGGGTCCTCCTACGCCCCGGTCACCTGGAGCGCGGCGGTCTCCGCGGATCGCGCCTACCACGAGAGCGTCCAGGCCGCGAGCGGTCCCGACGCCGCCTCGGTGCCGTTCCCTGGCTACTACGCCGAACGGCGGTTCCGGCTCACCGGCAGCCAGATGCGGATCGGGCGGCGCAGCGTATCCCGCGGCATCGATCCGGAGATCGACCTGACCGGCCCGCCCGCCGACCCGGGCATCAGCCGGCTGCACGCCGTGCTGATCGCCATGCCCGACGGCAACTGGGCGGTGCTGGATCCCGGCTCGGCCAACGGGACACTCGTCAACGGCACCGAGATCCCGACCGGCGTACAGGTCCCGCTGCGCGACGGGGACCGCATCAACCTGGGCGGCTGGACGGCCATCACCGTATATCGCGGCTAGTTCTCACGGTCGTGATAACTAACTTGAGGGACCCGAGGCGCTAACGTATGCGGCATGATCAACGTGCCGCCCACGTCCGACCACGCCGAGGCTGACCTGGGCACCGCCGCTGGAGTCACCGACCGGGGTCTGCGGCATCAGCGCAATGAGGACGCGATGGCCCTGGGGTCGGAGCAGACGCCCGACGGCCTCGTGGTGGTGGCCGTGGTCTGCGACGGCGTGTCGTCCTCGGCGCGGCCCGACGAGGCCTCGCATGCGGCCGTTCAGGCCGCCCTGCCCGTCCTGCTCGAGGCCGTCCGCAATGGCGGGGATCTGGCCGAGGCGTCCCGGGCCGCGGTCGTGGCCGGGCGTCAGTCAGTGGCCGGACTCGGCGAGCTTGAAGGCGAACGGTCGGCCACGACGTTCGTATCCGCGGTGGCGGCCCGCGGCGATGTGACCTTGTGCTGGCTGGGCGACAGCCGCGCCTACTGGCTGGCCGAGGCCGGGTCGCAGTCCCCGTCGGCCCAGCTGACCCGAGACGACTCGGTAGCCGGGGGCATGGTCGAGGCCGGCCTGGCCACCGAGGAGGCGGCCATGGCCCTGCCCCACGCGCACGTGCTGACCCGCTGGCTCGGCGCGGAGGCCGCTGACCTGGACGGTGACCCGAACCGGGCCCCGCACGTGGAGCGGTACGCCCCGCCCGGGACCGGGGTCCTGCTCGTGTGCTCAGACGGCCTGTGGAACTACCTGCCCGACGCGGCCGAACTAGCCCGGCTCGCGCTGCCCCGCGCCCTCACCGACCCGCTCGGCGCCGCCAACGACATGGTCCGCTTCGCCGTCAACGCCGGCGGCGCCGATAACATCACCGCCGTCCTGATCCCGTACCCCGCTCCGGAATCGGCCTGACCCTCAATACTTGGGCCCGACGAATTCATCAAGCCGAGCCACCGCCTCCCGCCGCGCCACCGAAATGGCGTTCCGCCGCGAGAACCGCCACGCCACCCCGAGCAGGTCCAGCGTCTCCCCGCACAACCGCAGAATGTCGCTGGATTCGTTGGTGAACAGATACCGCGGGTACTCATACCAGCGATCGCCGTCCGCGAGATGTCTTCGTATCCGGTTGATTCCCCGGTAACCGTCCGAGTGGAAAAGCCCGCGGGCAAAATGACCGGGCACCGCGCACACAATGGCGCGCTGCCATGGCTGAAGCTCAATCGTCCGCATGTGCTTCCGGCCCGGCCCGGACTGCGGAAACAGGCACGGCCAGTGCCGGGAGCAACTCGAGACCTCGACGCAGCCAGGCTTCTGCTGGATGGCGACCTTGTTCTCGGGGCGGATGGAACGCATGGCCCGCTCACACTCCCGGATGAGCCCAGGCCAGGCGTCCGAACAGACAACCCGGAGCTTCCACACCTCCTTCTCTTTGGCCCCGGCGCGGCTAATGCAGCCGTCTCCCAGGTAGAGGCCAAGCAGGTAGGCATAGTCAGACTGCGGCTCAGGGGGGGCGGGGTTTTCTGCGCACCTCGGACAGGAAGCACGATTCAGCGCCTTTTCCGGGTATTCTCGCCAATCGCGCAGCGTTGATCGGCTGACGCCGGTTGACCTGCTGATGCTGCGCAGACTGAATCCGCATTCCATCAGAGCCGCCGCACGACGACGTACATCAGTGCCATACACAACCGGATTGTGACAGATGGCACTGACAAAACGCGCTAATCCCACGGTGCCCCGAGTGGGAGTTGAACCCACACTTTACGGGTTTTGAATCCGCTCCCTCTGCCGGTTGGGGTATCGGGGCCTGCAGCTCACCAGAGTGGAAGCAGCAGAATAACAACCTACCTGATCACGGTAGGCTCGTGCAGGTGAGCCAGAAGCTACTGCGTGTCGTGATCGCCGAGGACGAAGCCCTGATCCGTCTTGACCTCAAGGAGATGCTCGAGGAGGAGGGCTACTCGGTGGTGGCCGAGGTCGGCGACGGGGAGTCCGCAGTCGAGCGGGTGACCGCCCTGCGGCCGGATCTGGCCATCCTGGACGTCAAGATGCCGGTCATGGACGGCATCTCCGCCGCCGAGCGGATCGCCGCCGACCGGCTCGCGCCGGTGGTCATCCTCACCGCCTTCTCCCAGCGCGAACTGGTGGAACGGGCCCGCGACGCCGGCGCGATGGCCTACCTGGTCAAGCCGTTCACCAAGGCCGACCTGGTGCCCGCGGTCGAGATGGCGGTCAGCCGGTTTACCGAGGTCCGCGCCCTCGACCTGGAGATCGACACGCTGCGCGAGCGGCTGGAGGTCCGCAAGCTGCTCGACCGGGCCAAGGGCCTGCTCCAGTCCGAGCACGGGCTCAGCGAGCCCGACGCGTTCCGCTGGATCCAGAAGACGTCCATGGACCGCCGGCTGACCATGCGCAAGGTCGCCGAGGCCGTCATCGAGGGCAGCATGAAGGTCCCCGCGGAACAAGCCGAACCCGCGGACCAAGCCGAACCCGCGGAACAAGCCGAACCCGCGGAACAAGCCGAACCCGCCGACCCCGCCGACTCCTGAACCCGTCGTACCTTCCTGGTCGATGTCACGTCGTACCAGCTCTTCCGGGTGGGTTGCCGTTTTCCGTGGCCCGGATCGAGGATCTGACCTGGGGTGCGTGTGCCACAACCCCCGTCTATCGGGGCCTGTGTGCCACAACCCCCGAACGGCCGGACCCGGCCCGCGGGGCCTGTGTGCCACAACCCCCGTCTACCGGGGCCTGTGTGCCACAACCCCAAAAAAGGCGGCCCCGCGCCGCCCGCCCCGCGCTCGCCGCTTCGCGTCACACCGTGAACGTGGCCTCGATCACCAGACGGCGCGCTGAGCAGGCCGGACGCTCGGGGGATATAGCCAAGACCCTCTTTCCGGTACGTTGCGTCATCGACCCGACCGGATTCCCGCGTACGGAAGTGAAAAAAGGAACCCGGGGGGCCGTTGGTGCCGTGCCTGCCTTCCCCGGCTGACACGTTCTCTACTTAGACCCCCGGGCTCGCCGTCACCACGTTAGCGACCGGCCGCCGTACCGCGCAAAGGGGCGCCGCTCCGCTGCGAACCGCTGACTACCTGCCGGTCACTTTCCGTTTATCCAGCTAGCTGGCGCCGTTCAGGTCCATGCCGGGTGCCTGGTCCCTGATCAGGCAGGTCAGCCGGGACGTGCACACGCGGTGGCCGCCCGCATCCGTGACAACGATGTCATAGGTGGCCAGCGTCCGCCCGCCGTGCGCCAGGGTCGCCACGGCCGTGATCTCGCCGTCGCGGGCCCCCCGATGATGCGTCGCGCTGATCTCGATCCCCACCACCGTCCGGCCCGCGCCCGGGGCCGCGCCCGCGCCCGGGGCCGCGCCCGCGCCTGGGGCCGCCCCAACGCCCGCGCCTGGGACCGCGCCCGCGCCCGCCGCCGCGCCCGCTCCCGCGTGCAGGAACGCGCCGAGCGATCCGGCCGTCTCCGCGAGCACACAGGACGCACCCCCGTGCAGCAGGCCCTGCGGCTGGGTGTTGCCCGCGACCGGCATGGTGGCGACGACCCGCGACGCCGACGCGGACACGATCGTGATGCCCATCCGGCCCGCGAGCGTCCCCTCGGCCACCGTCCGCGCCATGATCGCGTCCAGCATCTCCTGATCCATGCGTACCTCCGCTTGCCCGGCCCACCTACAGGTTGCCATGCAGGCGCGGGCCGTTCGCGACGATGGCCCCAGCCGAGCCGCCAGACCCCTCCATATGCCGGGACGCCACGAGATCCCACAATTCCAGCGAAAGATTTTGTGACTTAAGGGGTGACTTCAGTCATGTTAGCGCTCACAATCGGGGTAAACCTGTCCATGAAAGGAGCGCGAGTATGCGCGAGATCGGAAGACAGCGCCGTCTCCGCCGGCTGGGCCTGTCCGGCCTGGCCGCGATGGTGGCGATAGCCGTAGGCGGATCCGTAGCGGCCACCCAGGCGCAGGCGGCGAGCACCACGCCAGCCGCACCCGCCCTGAGCGTCAGCAAGGCGTTCTTCGGCTCCGCGTTCGATAAGTACGCCGGCCATAACCTGCCCGTATTCCGGTACACGCTGCGCAACGACCGCGGCATGAGCGTCCAGATCATCACCTACGGCGCGATCGTCCAGGACATCTGGGTACCGGGCAGCAACGGCCACGCGGCCGACGTGGTCCTCGGCTTCAAGACCTTGGCCGACTACGTCAAGTTCGACAGCCCGCCAGTGGCCCCGACCACCGGCGTGTACTTCGGCGAGACCGTCGGCCGGTACGCCAACCGGATCGCCAAGGGCACCTTCAGCCTCAACCAGCCGGGCCAGGGGAACGTCACGTACACCCTCCCCGTCAACAACGGCCCGAACGCCCTGCACGGCGGGATCGTCGGCTTCGGCAACCACGTCTGGGCCAGCCAGGCGGTCAAGGGTAACGGCTCCGTCGGCGTGCAGCTCACGCTGAACAGCCCGAACGGCGACGAGGGCTACCCCGCCGGGTCTCCCGGCTGCCCGAGCGGCTGCACCGGCTACCCGGCCGCGATCAAGGTGGTCCTGACCTACACCCTGAACAACGCCAACCAGCTGGTCCTGCACTACACGACCACAAACGAGTCCAAGACCCTCAACACGATCGTCAACCTGACCAACCACAGCTACTTCAACCTGGCCGGCGAGAGCTCCTTCCCGGGCTCGGCGTACCACCAGCTGATCCTGATCAACGCGAACAGGTACACGCCGACCGACACCACCTCGATCCCGCTCGGCTTCAACGCGTCGGTGTTCGGCACGCCGTTCGACTTCACCCGCTTCTTCCAGATGGGTGCCCGTATCCAGGACGTCAGCGCGCCGGACCATTCCCCGGGCTTCAACCAGCTCCTGGAGGCGCAGGGCTACGACCACAACTGGGTGCTGAACCCCGGTCACAGCGGGCCGCTCGGGCTCAACCTCGCCGCCAAGGCCCTCGACCCGTCCAGCGGCCGTGAGCTCACCGTATGGACGGACCAGCCGGGTGTTCAGTTCTACACCAGCAACTTCCTGACCGGGACGCTGGTCGGCATCAGCGGCCACGCTTACCGCCAGGGCGCCGCGTACACCTTCGAGACCCAGCACTTCCCGAACTCGCCCAACCAGCCCAACTTCCCCTCCACCGAGCTGAAGGCGGGCCAGACCCAGGACACCACCACCATCTTCGCGTTCAGCTCCTAACCCCGGCATAACCCGACGAGCCCCGTCCGCCACTTCGCGCACGCAGGTGGCGGACGGGGACACCACCGCCCGTTCGGCCAATAGGATCGAACCCGTGGCGACCCAAGCACCAGACTCTGCAGCTCAGGACGGGGCAGCTCAAGACCGGCTGCTCCTGCTCG
>Ga0070735_10005512_pt1 | contig 10476 bp, 8 predicted proteins | sample Coa_R1_FD_66443 | JGI IMG/M metagenome (GOLD analysis project Ga0070735, IMG submission 66443) | Surface soil microbial communities from Centralia Pennsylvania, which are recovering from an underground coalmine fire - Coalmine... | ecosystem: Environmental > Terrestrial > Soil > Unclassified ... | reverse complement strand
GTCTTTTTTGGCCGGCGCCGACGCGCAGCTCCAGGTCTTCCGTTCCAGTGATGGCGGCCGCACGTGGTCCGAGAAACCCGTGACGGTGGCTCACGGTCAGGACCATCCGACTCTTCTCGTTGGGCCGGACGGCAGCCTCTTCACTATATCTACCGGAACAGCGCAGGGCCGATCCAGCAGGACCAGAGACGCAGTCGTGGTTGCACGATCAAATGACGGTGGCTCTACTTTTGCGGAGCCAGTACCCGTGGTTAGCAGTAATTTGTCGTACGAGGCTCACAACCCCGCAATCCTTTCTGACGGGACGCTCCTGATTCCTTTTTCCGACCACCGACGGCCGGGTAGCCGACGAAGGCTCCAGGCGCCGCGCGACTGGTTGCTGATTTCGAATGATCGCGGGAAGACGTTCTCTGAACCGATGCTTATCTCCGAATCCTGCGACGGCCAAGGCGGTTGGTCGTCCCTTGCGGTGTTTCAAGACGTGCTATATCACGTCTGTTCAGCTCGAGAGCTGAACGGCATTCAGCTCCAGCACTCCGAGAATCGCGGTGAGACCTGGTCAGAACCGATGCGCATCGACCACCCCGGTGACATAACCCCCCAGACCCGGACGCCGGCCATCGTGGTGAACCCTCGGGGCGTCGTCGCGGTCGCCTGGTACGACGCCCGAAACGACCGGAGCACAATAAAGGGCAGCCTTCGCTGCCAGGAGATCTTCTTCACCGCCTCATTCGATGGTGGCCATACATTCCTGCCGGAGATAAAGATCTCAACCAAGCCGTCCTGCCCTGCGACCCCTCAAAACATTGAAACGGCCCTCCGATTCCCAGCCGGTGGCGAGTACATGGGAATGGCCGCTGCTCCGGATGGGTCGTTCCGGCTGCTCTGGTCCGACAACCGAGGCGAAATCTATCGCCTCTATACCGCGAAAGTGACCGTCCACGAAAAATGAGCACGCGGTTTCCATTTTCGTCCCAACCTTGCGAATGCGAAGGCACTATTTCTGAATAGGCTACTCCAGCACTACCTGTAACGCTTCCCTCCACCCCTTTACTATCTACCTGGAAGCCTCCATGGGTATGTTTGCCCTCGCGAGCCCCTTTTGTTAACGTGTGTAAAGATAGCCACTTGGGTTGACGACAATGGTGGAGTGCCCTGTCTGTCGCGCCAGCAATCCGCCCGGCACCATTACGTGCCCGAGGTGTAGCACGAGCCTCGATCTGGATGGCGCCACTATACCTTCTGGACGCCCCGCCTCAATACCCGTTCCCTCCGATCCCCCGCTAGCAAAGCCCGACGCCGAAACTCTGTACGCGGCAGCAGGCGCAACTGGCTGGTCCGTTCCTATTCAGAAGCGTGCTGAGCGCCTGACGACCGACGAGCCACAGGCGGGCGACGTACTGGGCGAGCGCTACGAGATTCTCGATCGCCTGGGCCAGGGCGGCATGGGCGCCGTTTATAAAGCTCGAGATCGCGAACTCGACCGGCTCGTGGCCTTGAAGATGATTCGCCCCGACCTGGCCGGAAATCCTGAGGTACTGCGGCGTTTCAAGCAGGAGCTGATTCTGGCGCGCCAGGTCACGCACAAGAACATTATCCGGATCTTCGATTTCGGGATGGCCGACGGGCGCAAGTTCATCACCATGGACTACGTCGAAGGCCGGGACCTGAAAAGCCTGCTGGTCGAGCGCGGGAAATTGCCCGTGGCCGAGGCAATCCACATTCTTCAGCAAATCTGCAGGGGCCTGGAAGCAGCCCACGGCGAGGGAGTAATCCATCGTGATCTAAAACCGCAGAACATCATGTTGGATGGCAGCGGCCGCGTCCTGGTGATGGACTTCGGACTGGCGCGCTCCCTCGAGGCGGTGGGAATGACGCAGACCGGGGCGCTGCTCGGCACCCCGGATTACATGTCGCCGGAACAGGCGCTCGCCAAGAAAGCCGATGCCCGCTCGGATCTGTTCAGCCTGGGAATCATCTTCTATGAAATGTTGACCGGCCGGCTGCCCTTCGAGGCCAAGACCCTGATGGCGGCCCTGCGGAAGCGCATCGAGGAAAAAGCCGTGCCTCCGCGCGAGATCGCTCCGGAGATTCCCCAGGACATCAGCGATGTGGTCATGAAATGCCTGGAAGTGGAGGCCGGAAAGCGGTATCAAACCGCGGCCGACATCCTGGCCGATCTGGAAACCGGGTCGCGCCAGCCGAATGCCGGCATGACGGGTTCGCAGGCGGTTTTCACCGGCATTCTCACGGCTGGCAGCCAGTTCGGTCCCCGCTACCGCATCGAATCCGTAATCGGTGAAGGCGGCATGGGCAAAGTCTACAAGGCTCATGACAGCGATCTCAACCGCACGGTGGCGCTGAAAATGGTCCGTAATGAGCTGGCCAACGATGCGGAATCCATGCAGCGCTTCAAGCAGGAGCTGCTGCTGGCCAGCCAGATCTCACACCGCAATATTCTGCGCATTCACGATCTGGGTGACGTGGGCGGCGTGAAATTCATCTCCATGGCCTATGTGCCGGGCAAAGATCTGCACGACGTCATCGCGGAATGCGGCCGGCTACCCACCGAGCGGTTCGTCGTCATCGCTAAACAACTGGCGGCTGCGCTCGAAGCCGCGCACGCCGAAGGTGTGGTGCACCGAGACCTGAAGCCGCGTAACGTGCTGGTGGATGCCGACGACCACATCTATATTTCGGATTTCGGTTTGGCCAAATCGCTGGAATCGGCCTCTTCGGGTATGACGCGTACCGGAGAGGTCATGGGCACCCCGCGGTACATGTCGCCCGAACAGGCTGAATCGAAGGCCGTGGATCATCGCGCGGATCTCTACTCCCTAGGCGTCATGCTCTACGAAATGGCCACTGGACTGACGCCCTTCGGAGGCGAATCCATGCTGCAGGTGATGTACCAGCATGTGACTCAGGCGCCGCCAAATCCCAAGGAAACCAATCCGGAGCTGCCTGATTATCTGGTGGGAATTATTCTGCGCTGTCTGGAGAAGGATCCCGCCCGCCGCTATCAGCATGCGAGCGAGATCCTGCACGATCTCGAATCCGGCAGCGCACCCCCGACGCGCGTGGTCCGGTTGCGGATGGCGGAAACTGGCTATCCGCGCTGGCTGCTCGTCTTAATGGCGGGGCTGATTGCCCTCGGAGTGATCCTGGTTCCCGTGCGGCAGCTAGCCACCAGATTGTGGGATTCGGCTGCTGGAACATCTAATGTGAAACAAACTTATCTCGCGGTGCTTCCTTTCCGCGTGGTAGGCAGCGATCCTGCGCTTAAAGAATTGTCAGACGGTATCGTGGATGCCGTCACCGCGAAGCTGTTCGAATTGAAGAACGTGTATGTGGCCTCGAGCGCGGCGGCCGAGACGGCCAGCAAACAGGACTCTGCCGCCAAGGCTGCCAAGGTTTTGGGAGTGAAACAACTCGTCCAAGGGTCCATTCAGGGAGCGGGCGACAAGTTCAGAGTGGTGGTGAGCCTGGATGACGTCGCCAGCCAGCGGCGGCTGTGGAATGCCGAGTTCAACGGATCGCGTCAGGACGTTTTAACTATCGAAAACCAGATCTATTCCAAGCTGCTGGCGGCGCTGGCCCTCAAGCCCAGCACGGACGAATTGTCGCGCGGCGCCACGCGCCTCACTGACAACGTAGACGCCTATCAGCTTTATCTGCGGGCGCGAAACATCATGCATGGCCAGCAGGATTTAAAGAATGTCACGGCCGCGCTCGATCTTTACAACCAGGCCATTCTGAAAGACCCCGGATTCGCCCTGGCCTATGCCGGCGTGGCCGATGCCTCGCGCCGCATGTACGTTCTCAAGAACGACCCGGTCTGGTCGGAGCGCGCCCTGGGTGCCGCCGAGCAAGCCACTGTGCTGAATGACAAACTGCCCGAAGCACATACCGCGCTCGGCAGCGTGTATCGCCTTACCGGCAAAACCACCGAAGCCGTCGGGGAGCTGAAACGCGCCCTCGAGCTCGCGCCAAACTCCGACGATGGCTATCGCCGCCTGGGCTTTGCCTATCTGGCCGCTGGCCAGAAGGATCAAGCCATTCAGGCCTACCGCAAAGCTGTGGATGTAAATCCGTATTACTGGCTCAACTGGAGTCATCTAGGCGGCGCTTATTTCAAGTTCGGTCCGAATGAAGAAGCCCTGCGAGCCTACCAGAAGGTCACTGAACTGGCTCCCCAGTCGGATGATGGCTATGCCAACATCGGCGCGGTTTATCTTCGCGAGGGAAAATGGACCGAAGCCATCCCGTCGCTTCAGAAGGCCCTAGACCGGCGTCCCTCAGCCAGCATCTATTCCAACCTCGGTACTGCGTATTTTTATCTGAACCGCTACGGGGAAGCGGCCGCGATGTTTGAGAAGGCGGTCGCCCTGGAACCGGACCAGCAGGTGACCGGCAATCTGGCGGATGCTTACCGTTGGATGGGCCAGCAGGTCAAGGCCAATGCCACTTACGATCTGGCCATCGCCCTGGCGTTGAAATCGTTCCAGGTAAACCCGCGGGATGGGAAAACCCTCGAATACCTGGGTTTGTATTACGCCAAAAAGGGCGATCCGAAACGCGCCCAGGAGTTCATTCGCCGGGCTCGGGCTGTTGACGCCAACGACAATGAGCTGATGTACAGCGAGGGCCTCATCCACGCGCTCGCCGGGCGGAAAGCCGAGGCCCTGCGAAGTTTGCGGAACGCTTTCCAGCATGGGTACTCCATCCGGGAAGCCAAGAACGATCCGGAACTCAGGAGCCTACACACGATGCCGGAGTTCGATAAGCTGCTGGCTGAATTTACGAAAACAGGCGGTTAGCGCCCCACGCGGCCGCTAATACGTCCCTTTGATCGCAGTAAACCCACGACCGCCACCGCACCCGATAACAACCACCACGACGCCGGCTCGGGAACAGAGGGGATGGACCCGTTAGTGAAAAACACCTGCATAGAAATAACGCCGTTAGGGTCGGTCCCAGTTCTGAAGCCGCACTCGAGAAATGCCGTGCCGCCGCAAGTAAACTGTTCACCCACTGTGGGTGTGGGCTCATTGGTGACCTGAAAAAAGAGATTCGTAAAGGTCTGGCCACTATCATTGAAAAACTGGTCGAAGAAGTCACCGTTTTGGGCATCGAATGAGAACGTGTTGCCTTCGACGGCAGTGGGATCGCCTCCCAGGTTGACGCGAATCGTCGGGTCGATCGAGTCAAAAAAGGAGCAGTTGTTAAACCCCTCGCCATTGAAGGTTGCGCACGAGGAGGAGAACTGGTCTATGGTGTGCTCCGTATCGTTGGCGGTGACATCGAAATGCGCTTGGGGGGCCGATCCATCGGCGTTACCCCAGCCGCCTTCACCATTGGAAGTGATCGTGAACTCATTCGGGGGAATTACGACGACGTCAGCGTGCAAACAAGCTCCAGCCAGAAGCGAAGAAAGTAAGACCATCCGGATCGAAAGTGTCATTGTCCCGTTCCCCGGCATCCTTACCCACACTACACCGGAGTCCTTTGGCCAAGGGATAGCAGTCCGGCAACCAAACACCAAAAATCTAGTTAACTACAATAAAATCATTTATTTACGACCCACTCCCTTATAGGGGAGAAAAGAGGTTCGCCCGAAAGATTTGAACTAAATGAAAAAAACTGGAATGCCGGCGCCCGGCTAATATCTCTTTAGCCGCGTACGGATGCGTCTCGCCAGCTTCTCAATCTCCTCGGTCTTTTTGAGGCTGGCCAACGACAGCACGTGGCTGTCATCTCTCTCGAGATCCTGCTTGAGGCCTTCGGCCAAGTCGATCAGCTGGGCGACCTCTTTGATCGACTTTTCATGATCGGCTTTCAAAATCTCTTCCTGTTGCAGTTTGCCGTTGGGAAGCCGGGCATCGGGAGACTTATTCAAGTCGCGCGGACGGTCCGGTCCCGTTTGTTGTGGGAAAACGGCGAGCGGCAATAGAATGGCGGCTGCAAGAACCAGAATTTTCATCGCGGTGCACCTGCCCGTATGACGAATCGCAGCCGCGCGCGGTCACGGAGAACACTCGCAGCCTGCTGCTATCATAGCCAACATGCAGCAGGTGAATGTGGGCCTGATCGGGCTCGGCAACGTGGGCTCGGGCACGCTGGCGGTGCTGGCGGGAAATGCCGCCCAGATCGCTTTGAAGCTGGGGTTTGACCTTCGCGTGAAAATGGTATGCAGCCGCTCGGCCCACAGCAAAACCCTCCCGGAGCCCTTCAGCGGGGTACGGCGCACGTCGGACTGGCGCGAGGTGGTGGCCGATCCCGATGTGGATATCGTGGCCGAACTGGTAGGCGGCACCTCCGTCGCCGCCGAAATCATAGATGGCGCCATCGAGCACCGCAAATCCGTGGTCACAGCCAATAAGGAGCTCATGGCCAGCTGCGGCTCGGAGATCTGGAGCCGCGCCATCCGGGCGGGAATCAATCTCGCCATGGAGGCCAGCGTCGCCGGCGGCATCCCCATTCACGCCGTGTTGCGCGAAGGGATTTCGGGCGACCGCGTGGTGGCGCTCTATGGCATTCTGAACGGCACCAGCAATTACATTCTCACGGAAATGGAAAAACGCGGCGCGACCCTCGAGGAAGTGCTCGCCGAGGCACAGCAGTTAGGCTACGCCGAAGCGGACCCCAGCGCTGATATCGACGGCTACGATGCGCGCTCTAAGCTGGCCATCCTGGCGGCCCTCGCATTTGGCGAAAAGATCACGCCGGCGGACATTTTTGTGGACGGCATCCGGCGCATCTCGCCTTTGGATTTCCAATACGCCCATAAACTAGGCCACACCATCCGGCTGATGTGCACCGCGCGGCAGACGCAGGATGGCCTCATTCTTTCGGTTCGTCCCGCGTTAATCGGAACCGGTACGATTATTGCCGGCGTCCAGGGCGCGTACAACGCCGTCTGGGTGAAGGGCCGTTATGGCGAGGATACCTTCTATTACGGCCGAGGCGCGGGACCGCTGCCGACCGGTGTTGCAGTGGTCAGCGATTTGATGCGGGTGGCCCGCGAGATCCGCCACGGCAAGCCCGAGCGTGTATCGCCTTTCGCGCACGAACGGCTAGGCGAATATAAGCCTCTTTCCGTGACGCGGGAAAAATGCGCCTGGTATTTGCGATTCCGCGTGGACGACCGGCCGGGGATCATTGCCGCACTTGCCGGGATCCTCGCGGAACAGCGCATCGGTCTGGAGGCCGTTCTCCAGCTGCCCTGCGAGACCAAGCACGACCTGCCGTTTGTTATTACGCTGGAGCCCACCTACGAACTCGCCGTGCGCGAAGCTGTCCAACGAATGTCGCAGCTTGAATTTCTACGCGAGCAGCCGCTCGCTCTGCCCATAGAGCCGCCGCTATGAAAAAGAGATTACCCGGTTTCAGCCGCCGGCTATTAGGGATGGCGCTGCTCTGTGCCTCTGCCTCGATCGCGCAAGTCGCCCAGCAGGCTAATGAAGGCTACAAAACTCCCGAGGCGCGGGCTACAGTAGCGAAGTCGCTTTCGGCGCCGGACCGCGATGAGAAACAGAAGCCGCGCGAACTGGTTGCCGCTATGTCGCTCAAACCCGGCATGGTGGTGGCCGACATTGGCACCGGCACCGGTTACATGCTGCCCTTCCTGAGCGCCGCGGTGGGATCCGAAGGCCGCGTGTTGGGCGAAGACATATTTCCCGATTTTCTAGACAAAGCCCGCGACACCGCGCACCAGCACAAGCTCGGAAACGTCGAATTTATTGAAGGCACGGTAACCGATCCGAAGCTGCCCGAAAACGGCGTGGATGTAGTCCTGGCCCTCGACACATACCATCATTGGGACTACCCCGACCAGATGTTGGCGGCTCTGCATCGCGAACTGCGCGCCGCCGGCCGGCTCGTCCTGGTGGATTATTACCGGCGGCCGGACGCCATGCCAGGCGGACGCGCCATGCATCACATCCGTCTGGACGCGCCGGACGTGATCCGGGAGATCGAGAAAAATCACTTCCGGCTGCTATCGCAGCACGATCACGTTAAGGACAGCCAGTATATGGCCATTTTCGAGAAGAACTGATTTCGTCACCGGACCGCGTAAAGCGGCGCGATGGAGACCAGTGCCAGTCCGATGACAAACAGGATCAGCATGATCGCTACTAGGGCGCGGACACGTGCTCCGGCGCCGGCGAATTCCTTCCACACCAGCAGACCCCAAAGGGCGCTGATCATGGTCGCGCCCTGCCCGATGGCGTAGCTGATTGCCGGTCCCACCTGCACCGTGGCGGGGGCGCTGGCGGCTACGAAATTCGCAATGGTGCCCGTGGCCCAGATGATCCCCCCGGCGATTCCCAGCAGGTGCTGGCGGCCACTGCCTTTGAAATAGTCGAACATCGCCACCGGCGGGCCCGCCACCGGTAAGTTCATGAAGAACAGGTTGAATACGAAGGTGGAGAGGAAAACGCCCAGCGCAAAAACAAATCCGATGGCATAAGGCCCGAGACCTAGATCGCTGGCTTTGCCCATTTCGACCAGCGGAAAGAAAGAGCCCATCAAAACCCCGCTCACCAGGCTGAGGACAATCCCCTTGCCTGAAACTTTACGCCCAGCCTTTTGCGGCGCTGCCGCGGCTTTGCCCGCCTCAAGCGCCCGGTACGCCAACGCATCCACGATTACCGCGCCCACCACGATAGCTGCTCCACTGAATAGGAGTGCCGGGTTGCCTTGTGGATTGAGAATGTAGTTCCACACCACACCAATCACCAGCGCCAGCCCGATACCAATCGGAAAAGCCACCGCCAGTCCGGCCACCGAAATGGCGGCCACCAGCAACATATTCGCCAGGTTGAAAACGACGCCTCCGACCAAGCCAAAAAAGATCTGGCGCTTGCCGGCGTGCATCAGGTCGTCCAGAAAATCGAACCCGTCAAAGCCCAGGTTCCCAAAGGTGAGCGCGTAGATCGTGGCGCCGATGAGAACCCCAAGCGCGTAATCGTAGTAGAAGAGCTCGAAGCGCCATTTGCCGGAAAGCTTGAAAGTATTGGCCCATGACCCCCAGCAAAGCATGCTCACGATGGTGAGCAACAACGCAGCGCCATAGGTTTGTGGAAGCACCATGCGTGCGAGAGTACAACGCTGGCTCGAACAGAATCAAGTAAATCGGCGCGGCCGCGACAGCGAACGGTGGTAAATAGAGTGACGAACAGTGCGACGTCCAGTCCAAACCCGTCCGCCGAGCGAATATCCTCGAACGTGGGGCATCTCTACCGGCATCCGCCCGCCCAGGTCTTTGGCCGCGCCCGTTTCGCTATAATCCAGACGGATGGACATTTACGACGAGATCGTGCGGTTGCGGCGTCTCGGGCAGAAGGCCGCAATTGCGACCATCGTGCAGGTGCGCGGCTCGATTCCTAGCTACGAGAGCGCCAAGCTTCTGGTACGCGAGGATGGATCGATGATCGGTACTATCGGCGGCGGTTGCGTGGAAGCCGAGGTCTGGAACGCGTCCCGCGAAGTCATCGAGACCGAAAAGCCGAAGCACCTGAACTTCAACCTCGGGCAGGATGCCGAGTACGATAACGGCCTGATCTGCGGCGGCCAGCTCGACGTTTTCATCGAGCCGGTGATCCCGCCCCCCCATGCCTTCATTTTCGGCGCCGGCCACATATCGAAAAGCCTGGCGAAGGTAACGGCATTGGCCGGATTTGGCGTGACCATCGTCGATAACCGCGATTCTTTCGCCAATCGGGAGCGTTTTCCCGAAGCGGATGAAGTCTTCGCGGAGGAGTACGAAGACGTCTTTCCGAAGCTCCCCATCAATGAACTCAGCTATATCGTCATCGTGACGCGCGGGCACCGCGATGACATGCGCGTATTGCGCTGGGCCGTCGGCACCGACGCCCGCTACATCGCTATGATCGGCAGCAAGCGCAAAGTGATCGGCGTGATCAAGGAGATCGAGAAGGAAGGGATTGCGCGCGAGCGCCTGGAGCGCATTTTCGCGCCTATGGGATTGGAGATTGGCGCGGTATCGCCTGAAGAGATCGCTGTCTCGGTGGCCGCCGAGATGATCGCCATGCGCCGCCGCGCGGATTCGGACTGGCGCGCGCTCTCCAAATCCATATTCGCGGATGAAGCCAGCCGGAAATTATTGAAGTGAGTTATGCCGCCCTCATTCTGGCGGCCGGAGAATCCAGCCGGATGGGTTCGCCCAAAGCGCTGCTGGCACTCCGGGGCGAAACATTTCTCGACCGGCTGATCCGCACTTTTTCGGAGGTTTGCTCCCCCGTGATCGTGGTCCTGGGGTACCAGCCCGAGATCATTCGCGCCGGGGTGCGGTCGGGAGATCAGGCGGTTTTCGTGCTCAATCCGAACTACCAACTGGGTCAGTTCAGCTCCATGCAGTGCGGACTGCGGGCGGTACCCGCCAATGCCGATGGCGTGATTTTTACACCGGTCGATCATCCCAACATCGAGGCTGAGACAATAAAGTGCCTG
>Ga0070735_10005511_pt1 | contig 10476 bp, 7 predicted proteins | sample Coa_R1_FD_66443 | JGI IMG/M metagenome (GOLD analysis project Ga0070735, IMG submission 66443) | Surface soil microbial communities from Centralia Pennsylvania, which are recovering from an underground coalmine fire - Coalmine... | ecosystem: Environmental > Terrestrial > Soil > Unclassified ... | reverse complement strand
TCGCCGATTCCGAACGTCCGGCCGATCGGAGAGCCGCCCGTGAAATAAACCTTCGCCATGGTCTGGTTGATGACCGCCACTTTGCGCGACGCCGGAGTATCGCGGGCGTCCAGGCCTCTCCCCAGCACGACTGGCATTTTCATTACGCTCAGGTAATCGAGACCAACGATGTTGTATTCCACAGAGCGGTCGGTATCCTGCCGCGTGCGCCCCGGAACATTGACGTCGTCACTCGACCATCCGCCGCCATCGAAAACGTTCATCGCGAAGCTCGCGCCCAGGACGCCGGGAACCGATCGCACCCGCTCCTCGACGGCCTGCATCATGGCGCTTAGACGCGCGTCGGTGCGGTAGCCGGCGGCAGGCGGATCGATCCGCAGCCGCACGACGTTGTGTCTATCGAAGCCGACGTCGACGTCCATCAGATTGGACAGGCTGCGCAGAAACAGTCCAGCGCCCGCCAGCAGGACCAGGGACAAGGCCACCTGGCTGATCACCAGGCCGCGCGCCAAGCGATTGCGCAACGGAGTGGAGATAACGCCGCGTCCCGCCTTCAGCGTCGAGGACAGATCCAGCCGGGTCGCGCGCAGAGCCGGCGCGGTTCCGAACAGCAGCACCGTGACGACGGTCACGGCGATCGCAAAGGCGAGCACACCCGCGTCCGGGGAGATTCGCACGGGCAGAGCCTCGGATCCGCCGGAGACCATCGCCAGCAGCAGGCGGCTCGCGCTCCAGGCGAATGCGATTCCGAGCAGCGCGCCGGCAGATCCCAGCAATCCGCTTTCAGCGAGCAACTGGCGGATCAATCGCGGACGCTCGGCTCCCAGTGACATGCGCACCGCGATTTCGCGTTGCCGGGCCGTCGCGCGCGCCAACAGGAGATTCGCCACGTTCGCGCAGGCGATCAGCAGCACCAGAACGACCACCACCATCAGGATCTTGAGCGGCGATGTGAATTCCCGGCGCAGCTCGGAGCGACCCGTGGCCGCGGGTGTGAGCTGGACGAAGGCGCGCTGGAGCGCCTGGATCTGCTCCTGCGGCGGCTGCTGCCCCAGGTAGCCGCGCACGATCTGGTGCAGCAACACGTCGGTGTTGGCCTCGGCCTGCTTCACGGTGACGCCTCGCTTCAGCCTGCCGACCAGGTGCAGGCATTGAAGCATGTTGTCACTCAGCCCGTTCCGGTCCGGCGACATTTCTTTTTGCATGGTCAGCGGGATCCACAAATCGGGTGACTGGCCCACGGTGAGTCCAAAGAAATTCGACGGCGTCACGCCGATGACGGTGTAGATGGTGGATCCGATGGTGATGGTTTTTCCCGCAATCGACGGATCGCGCGCGAATCGATTCTGCCACCACGAGTAGCTGGCGACGGCCAGAGGATGACCGCCGGGGATCTGGTCCTCGGCGTCGGTCAGCACGCGCCCGAGAATCGCATTCACTCCGAGGGTGTTGAAGTAGTTACCCGAGACCAGTTCTACGGTCACTGGCTCCATCTCGCCGCGGCCCGCGACGCGCCCGTGGGACCGCATCACGAAACTCTGGATCGCGGCGACGTCGGAGAACACCTGGTTGGTGCGCCGAAACTCGCGAAAGAAAGGATACGAAAAGACCTGGGTGCTGCGATGCGGCAGAAAGTTGGTGGTTCCCGAAGCCATCGCTTCGCCGAGAAAAAATAGCTGCTCAGGCTGGCGCACCGGCAGTGTGCGCAGCAGGATCGCGTTCAGCATGCTGAAAATCGCGGTGTTGGCGCCGATCCCCAGCGCGAGCATCAGCACGGCGACGAGCGTGAATCCCGGAGTTTTCGACAACTGGCGCGCGGCGTAGCTCACATCGCGACGGAAATCTTCAATGAAACGCATCAACATATTGCTCCTGCAGACGGGCTCCGGCGCAACCTCGGGTTCGCCGAGCGATTCTCGGATTTCAGCCGCCAGTTGGGTCCAGGGACGCGCGCGATTTCTCACGCCGCGCCAGGCTTGGTCGGCATCCAGGCCGCTGCGCAGCGCGCGCTCATAACTTTCCTGAAACTCCAGCGCGAGTTCTTCGACGATCTCGGCCTCTTGCTCGCCGGACACGCCCAAAGGCGGAAGGCACTGGCGGACGTACTCGCTGAAGTTAGGCATTCTCGAGGCCCGCGGCGCGCTGCACCGCGTGAAGGAAGCTGCTCCAGCTCCGGCGCTGCTCGGTGAGCATCTTGCGTCCTGCCGGCGTCAGCTTGTAATACCGCCGGCGGCGCTGCCCGGTTGCCTCCACCCACTGGCCCGAGATCAGGCCTTTCTTTTCGAGCCGGTACAGCACGGGATACAGCGAGGCAATCTGAAACGCGACCTCGCCTTCGGAGCGGCGCTCGATTTCGACACCGATTTCGTAACCGTGGCGCGGGCGGCCTTCGAGCTGGGCCAGCACCAGGAGTTCGGCGCTGCCTTTCTTACGGGCATTCTCATCGAGGTCTATCGGTGACATATAGTGCAATCATATATATCGCACCGGCAGCCTCGTGTCAAGGCCCGTCAGATCTTGATTTCCAGCGCCCGGGTTCGCGCCGTTCGGATGATGAAGTACAGCAGCAGCCCGGCTGGGCCGAACATAAACGTCAGTGCCAGGCACGGGATCACGATAAGGTGCGAGATCCCCAGCGCCTGCGCATCGCGCACTTCCCACGATCCGATGAACAGATCGAACGCGAGGTAGTGGATCCAACCCGCCAGCAGCAGCCAGCGATTCGAGAACAACGCGGCGACGCCGTCCAGCGTACTGAATCCGCCGGACGTTTCGCCCCAATGCGCCGCGATCAGGTACGCGTACAGGATCGCGATCACCAGAGGAATGACGGCGCCGGTGACCACGCGAGCGGCCCAGCGCATGCGTCCGGCGAACACCAGAATCAGCCACCCGATCAGCGCGAACGAGTTACACAGTGAGAACAGCCGTTCCGGCGTCATATTGTTCCGATCCTTTCGAGGTCCAGATTGCTGCAATCGCGGTGAGCGCCGCCCAGATTCCAAGCGCAATCAGCGTGGCGGAGTCGGGTTCGAGAATGGATTGCCCGCGCAGCGCCTGCCAGGTCAGGATTCCGATGAAGGCGAGATAACTGGCCGCTGCCGCGAACAGCAGGCGCGTTCCCTTGCGGGCGCGCGCGACCAGCCATCCAAGAAACGGCACGATCTGAAGCGAATGCAATCCGAAAAAATGCGGGATACGCAGGTCGCCGTGATGCAGGCTCCAGCCGACGCCGGGGATTCCCGCCTCGCCGTCCGGCGCTCCCACGGTGTGGCCGCCGATCGCAGTCACCTTTTCATGCGCGGCCAGCACGGCTCTCTGCTGCGACGTGGGCGCGAGCATGAATCCTCCGGCGCCGGCCCCCAGTACGAACATCAGCGTCCCCAGTCGCAGCGACCATCCCCAGGTTCGGTTCTGAAAAGGCTGCCGGAAGGTTACGTAGGCCATCGCCGCGCTGGTCAGCCACAAGACTCCGATGGCGGCGCCCATGATCTGGAACAGGACGCCGTCCAGCGTATTGCCCACATTGAAATGACTGGTGGTGCCGCGCGCGGCCTGCGCGTCGATGATCCCGACTTCCAGCACCAGAACTGTCGAAAAGATCCATCCGGCGGCGCGCTTGAATCGCGGAAAGCCGGGGATATATTGAAACAGCCACGCGATGGTCGCCGAGAAAATCGCGGTGGAGATCGCGAATTTAGCGGGCTTGAGCCATGCCGGCATTCCGGTGATGATGCGCGGATCGGCAAAGATCCCGATTACGGAGCCCGCAAACGCGGCCAGCATCAGCAGGGTGCAGGCGGTGAGCGGAGCGTTTGCCTTCCACAGTTTTCTGAAGAACGGAATCATTGGGAGCCTCCATGTTGACTACGTCAACATCATAACCATGGAATGTTGACGCTGTCAACACCCTCTGAGAGAATATAGTTGTGACGCGCAAGAAACGCAAGGCCGCCTACCATCATGGGAATCTGCGAGCGGCTCTGATCGAATGCGGGCTCGAACTGATCCAGGAAAAAGGCATGCGCGCGTTGACGTTACGCGAGATTGGCAGCCGCCTGGGTGTCTCGCGCTCGGCTGCGTATCGCCATTTTGCGGATAAAGCCGCGCTGCTGGCCGCCATCAGCGAGGCCGGGTTTGTGGAGTTCGGCGATGCGCTGGAAGCAGCCAAACATGCGGCTGGCGAGGACTTCGGCCCGCGCCTGGAAGCCATGGGGATCGCCTACGTGCGGTTTGCCTGGCAGCGCCGCGCCCATTTCGAAGTGATGTTCAGCGAGCCTCCCCAGCCCGACTGTCCCCCATCTGAGGCCGGTCTGCGCGCGTTCGGCATTCTGGAGCAGACCATCCGCGAAGGACAGCAGACCGGCGAGGTGCGAGCGGGCGATTCCAAACTTCTGGCGCGAGCGGTGTGGGCCTTCGTCCATGGAGTCGCGATGCTGCGCATGGATGAGGGGGCCGAGCCGAATTTTATGCAGTTCGGTGCGGACGTCCTGACCCGGGGTGTTGAAAACCGTAACCGCGTCCGCGTTTCGCCCGAAACCGCTCCCTCCGTCCCAGCTAACCGTTAACTACCCGGAAATTCAGCAGGATCTGGCTAGGAGCCCAGCCGATTATCCGGTACACGTGCAGACCCTAAGATCGGGTTGGATTTGGAACTTAGAGCCATGAGACAGAGACCCTTTAGGAGATTCTGCAAATGATTGTGCGGCTTTTGCTTTTCGGAATGATCGCGGCGATGGCCTCGGCATCCACGGTGACGTACACGTTCGGAGGAGTATCGGACGGCACTGTGGGTACGCAGGGCTTCACCCAAGCGGACTTTACGATTATTTTCACGTCGGACACCAGCGACGTCAGCCACCCAAGCGCGATCCCGGCGGACTGGAGCACCCCTTCGGGAACGCCGGCGATCTTTATGATTTCCGGCATCGGAATGGGGACGCTCCTGGACAACCAGGCGGTGTTCGTGCACCCCAACCCTGAGAACGACGTCGGTATCTGGCACTACAACAGCGCGGACTTCCTCGCCAAGCAGGAATCGGTCTTTTCGACCTATGACCTGAAGAGCAGCCTGGGTCCGATCAGCGACGGCGTAAACGCCTGGCCGGCCGTTTTTCCGGGCGGCGCCTTCAACACGAGCATGGGAAGCCTGGTGCTGTCGAACGTCAGCGAGCTTTCGTTCACCGCGGATGTGACCAACGTGGCTCGCGCGCCGGAGCCGTCAACGGGCATGTTGTTGTCGATGGGAATCGGAGGGATCGTACTCGGGACCCGTTTCCGAAAGCGGAAGTAGTCGCTGCCTTTCGCGGTCCGGAAGCACCGCCGGACCGCGAATTTTTCCGTTAAGCCCGCCCGGACTCACTTCGTGTATTTATCCATCCAGGCCAGAATGTATTCGATCTTCTCGATGTAGTGGCTGTTGCGCCCGCGGATACCGTGAAATTCTTCAGGTACGCGCACCAGCGCGGCCGGCACTTTCCGAGCCTTCAGCGCGAAATACAACTCCTCACTTTCAGCGATGGGCGTGCGTCGATCGGATTCGCCGGTGATCACCATGGTCGGAGTTTTGAAATTCTTGGCGAAGTAGATGGGCGAATGATCGATGAACTGCTTCGGATCGTCCCAGGGCAGGGTCTTCATCCACAGAGCCGAATGAGTGTAGCCGCCGTCGGCGGTGCCGGCCTGCGTCACCCAATCGGTGACGGGATACTGCGAAACGGCCGCTGCGAAGCGATCCGTATGGCCGATCACCCAGGCGGTGAGCAATCCGCCGCCGCTGCCTCCGGTGACGCACAGCTTTTTCGGATCGATGTAGCCCTTTTCGACCATCTTGTCGACGCCGATCATGAGGTCTGTGAAATCGTCGCCGGGATAATGGGTGTGAATGATGTTGCCAAACTCTTCGCCGTATCCGGTTGATCCGCGCGGATTCATGTATAGCACCACGTAGCCGCGCGCGGCCTGGATCTGCATCTCGTGCTGGAAGCTCACACCGTACATGGCGTGGGGCCCGCCGTGAATGTCCAGAATGAACGAGTATTTCTTGGACGGATCGAAGTCCGGCGGTTTCACGATCCAGCCCTGCATCGGCTTTCCGTCGAAGGAATCGAAGGTCAGTTCCTCTACTTTGCCCAGCTGAAACTGCGACAGCAGGCTCTCATTGACGTTGGTGATCTGGGTGGGCTGGGCGTTGTCGCGATACGCAGGCACGACGACCAGGTCGCCCGGCTGTTCCGGCGTCGAGCGCACCGTGGCGACCATCTGGTTGTTGGCGACCGTGAACGCCGGTCCCAGGATCTGCTTCCCGTTGGTCACCGGCTTGTAATTCCCGGAAGCGGCGTCAACGGAATAGAGCTGGCTGTTGCCCTTGTCTTCGGCCAGGAAGTAAATGGTCTTGCCGTCCCAGGACCAGTGCGGGGCACGCACATCGCGATCGAGCGACGCGGTGATGTTCTTCACATTGCTGCCGTCGGCGTCCATCAGGTACAGGTGATTCACGGTGTAGCTCTGAAATTTCCAGTCGTGGCCGATGTAGGCGATCTTCTTGCCGCCGGGGCCGGGAACGGGTTCGGTGTCGGGGCCTTTACGATTGGTGAGCTGCTTCACCGTGCCGTCGTCGATCGAGTAGGCATACAGATCACCGCCTTCCAGGTTGTACTCGGCGTCGGGAATGCGGCTGGTGGAGACAATGATCGATTTGCCGTCTTCGGAGAATGCGAACGCGCCGTGGTTATAGTCGCCATTGGTGACCTGCTTGGGTGTGCCGCCGGTGGAGGAAATCACGAACACGTGCGTGTAGCCGGGCTGAAGAATACCGGTTCCGTCGGCGGTCCAGCGCAGCTTGGTGATCACGATGGGAGGATCCGCCCATCGCGCGCCGTTGGGTTTGTCCGGCATGTGGATGGAGAAATCCGGCTTGGACGGCACCCGCGCGGTGTATCCGATCCATTTCCCGTCGGGCGACCATTCCAGGTTCGATGGGGCCTGCTGCAGATCGGTGACCTGGGCCTCCTGGTTGGAATCCAGCCAGCGCACGTGAATCTGGTTCTTTCCGCTGCGATTGGAGATGTAGGCGATGCGCGTTCCGTCGGGCGAGATGCGCGGCGCCGAATCGCGAAACGCTCCCGTCGTGATGGGCCGGTTGTCCTTGCCGTCGCTGGAGGTGACCCACAGATTGCTGTAGCGCTGGTCGACCATCTTGTCACTCCAGCCGAGCGTGTAGATGATGTTCTTTCCGTCCTTGGTGATTTGCGGATCGGCGACCGACCGCATTTCCCAGATGGTGTCGGAATTGAGTCCGGGCTTGGCGGCGAAGGCCGAGCTGAGGGCGAGAGCGAGGATCGCGAAAATGCGCATAGGGGTGTCTCCTTTGGCCATCTAGAAGTAAATCACAATCGCGAGTCGGATATGATGATCCCCTAGGATTATGCGACTCCGGCTGGCTTGCTTCGTCGCGGTGATCGCCGCGGTTTGTCTCGGGCAGACCGCCGCCACGATCGACATCGATACCACCAACGTCACGCCCATTCATCCAAGATTTTCCGGCGTGAATGATGAAGTCACCTATCCGGTGGAGTATTGGGATTATCGCTTCAATGCTCTGGCGAATCAGGTGGGTTACGGCTGGGTCCGCTTTCCGGGCGGGAACAGCAGCGATCCCTACAGTTGGATTCTGGGAGAAGACATTCCCGAATGGCTGGCTCCGTTCGCATCCGGCTCGACCGGCCCGGGGCCGAACTCCGTCGCCAACGTTGCAGGCAAAGGCGGCGGGCGACTGATTGACGCGGCCAATCGAGCCAACCTGCTGGGCGCGTCACTGATCATTTGCGCGAACGGATTCAGCGACAGCCCTCAATCGATCGGCGCGCTGGCGGCGTATGTCAAGGCGAACCAGATCCAGGTGGCAGCGTGGGAATTATCCAACGAGCCGTATCTCTATCCGGCGTTTTTTCCGACGGCGACGGCGTATCTCGACAAGATGAAACCGTATCGAGACGCGATCAAAGCGGTCGATCCGAACGCGATCGTCGCCGTATTCGTGCGCGACCCCGGCGCAGGCGGCACGCAAAATCCGTGGGACTCCGCCGTCGCCGCGTATCCCGACAAGTACTGGGATGCGATCACATTCCACCACTATCCGGCTCAGAGCACCGGAACGTTTTCTCAATGGATGGCGGATGAGGCCGCGGTACTCTTGACCAAAACAACCGCCCTGGTGACGAATCAACTGACACCGATCGGGCCGCCTGGGGTGAAGTTTCTGATCACCGAATTCGACCCTTCGCTGCCGAACGACAACTCGACCGGCGCCAACTCAATTACCGATGGAACGCTGTGGGGCGGAATTTACGTCGTGGAGTATCTCATGCGCATGTCCACGCTGCCTTCGATCCTCTACGCCGGTCCTCACGCACTGGTCAGCGCATCCGGCGTCCTGGCCGCCAACGACCACTATGGAGATGTCGACCGGGCGGCGAACCACGGCACGTCCATCGACACTTCCCTGCTGGACTTCGGATTCTATCTCGCCGCTCAGGCCAACGGGCTCGCTATTCTGAACTCGGTAATCAATCGCTCGATTCAATCCAACAAGACCACGGTGACCGGCGGCGTGAACGTGCCCGCCACCGGCATCACCGGCGGCGTTCCGGCGCTGTATGCGATGACCTACACCAACGTGTCTGGGGGATTGTCGGTGGTCATCACCAACAAGAGCGCGACGCCGCACCAGGTGACCTTTCGCGTGAATGGGAGCGCCACGGCAGGAGCGTTTCCCACGCAGTTCATCACTGCGTCCGACCCAAGCGCGGCGAATACCGCGACGAATCCCAACGTCGTCCCGATTCAGGGCGGAAACTCGGCGAATCCGGTCATCGTGCCTGCGTATTGCGTGATGCGGGTGGACCTGACTACGCCGGCTGTCGCGACATTCGTGAACGCAGCCAGCCAGCAAACGGGTCCCGTGGCGCCGCAGCAACTGGTGACGGCATCGGGCGCGGGCTTCGCGTCGCAAAGCATCGCTGCGCCGAATCCTATGTCGCTGCCGCTGATGCTGGGCGATACGAGCATCACGATCACCGACTCAAAGGGCATCGCAAGCCCGGCGCCTCTGGCGTCTGTTTCGTCCAGTGGAGCCGAATTTCAGGTTCCCGCCTCGGTCGCGCGAGGAAGCGCAACGGTGAAGGTGATCCGGAGCGGAACGGTGGTGCTCACCGGGACGCTCAACGTTGGCTCGGTCTCGCCGGGTCTCTATTCGGCGAATGGCAACGGAGCCGGAGTCGCAGCCGCATCAGCGATCGGTGTGGACGGAGTGACGGTGAGATCGGCGGCCGTGTTCTCGTGCCAGAGCGGGATTCCGCTCAGTTGTCTCTCGTCTCCGTTGTTTTTCGAACCTAGTGAATTCGGGCTGTTCGTCTTTCTAGACGGGACCGGAATTCGAGGCGCCGGAACGGTGCAGGCCTTCGTCGCCGGTCAACAGGTGCCGGTGCTGTACGCCGGTGCTCAAGCCGGATTTGCAGGCGTAGACGATGTCATCATTTTTGTTCCGCGGAACTTCGCTGGGGCCGGGGAGTCGAGCGTCTACATCATCGCTGACGGGAAGCCCTCCAACATGACGACCGTGAAGTTTCAGTGAGGTATGATGTTGGGCACATTCCGCTATGAAGATCAGACTTATTCTCCTTGTTGCTACGCTCGCTGCTGCTCAATCCTATAACCCCGCGCTGTGGTCGGGGATGCGCTACCGGCTGATCGGCCCGTACCGCGGCGGACGCGTTACCACGGTCACCGGCGTTCCTTCGCAGCCGTTGACGTTTTACATGGGCTCGACCGGCGGCGGCGTGTGGAAGACCACCGATGCCGGCCACAACTGGGTCAACGTTTCCGACGGATTCTTCTCGGTCGCTTCGATGGGCGCGGTGGAGGTTTCGCAATCCAATCCCGACGTAGTGTACGCAGGCACGGGCTCGTCGAAGATCCGCAGTAATGTATCGATCGGGCGCGGGATCTATAAGTCGACAGACGCCGGCAAGGGGTGGAGCTTTATCGGGCTGCGCGATACGGGCCAGATCTCGACCATTCGCGTCGATCCGGCGAATCCGGACCTGGTGTACGTCGCCGCTCTGGGGAATCCTTTCGTCCCCAACAAGGAACGCGGCGTGTTCCGGTCCAAGGACGGCGGCAAGACCTGGGAGAACGTGCTGTTCGTTTCCGACGAAGTAGGCGCGGCGGACCTGGAGCTGCAACCCGGGAATTCCAAGGTAATTTTCGCCTGCATGTGGCACGGGCAGCGCAAGCCGTGGACGATCATTAGCGGCGGGCGCGAAGGCGGCATCTACAAATCGACCGACGGCGGCGATCATTGGACCGAGATCACGCGCAACCGGGGACTTCCGCAGGGAATTATCGGGAAAATCGGCGTCGCCGTTTCCGCCGATTCGAATCGCATTTACGCCATGGTCGAAGCCGACGATGGCG
>Ga0070735_10005510_pt1 | contig 10477 bp, 4 predicted proteins | sample Coa_R1_FD_66443 | JGI IMG/M metagenome (GOLD analysis project Ga0070735, IMG submission 66443) | Surface soil microbial communities from Centralia Pennsylvania, which are recovering from an underground coalmine fire - Coalmine... | ecosystem: Environmental > Terrestrial > Soil > Unclassified ... | reverse complement strand
ATGGAGTTCGGCGTGCCGCTCGACGGGAGCGGGTACACCGGGGCGCTCGAGAGCGACCCGGGGAACCCCGCGCACGTGTTTCGGTGGAGCCTCGTGCGCCAGTACGACGACGAGGGCTCCCCGCCGCCCGCCGGCGCCGCTTCGCCATCGCCCGTCAACGTCATCGTGTACCGCTACGAGAACGTCGGCGGCATGACCTACCTGACGGACGTCTTCGACACGCCGCCGGCCGCCAGCCCCACCACCGCGGCGCTCGCCCAGTTCGCGCACCACACCCGCCTCGTCTACGAGACGCGACCGGACCAGACGCTGTCCTTCCGTCGGGGCTGGCGGGTCGACCAGACCCTGCGCCTCGTTGGCGTCGACGTCGCCGCGGTGTCGTTCCTCGGTGGGTCGACGACGCGCCACCAGGTTCGGCGCTATCACCTCGCCTACGATCCCAAGTATCACGCGTCGCTCCTGACGAGCATCCAGCTCGAGGGCCGCTGCGCCGGGACCGATCCGAGCTCGGGGGGCGGCGAGTCGGCCGCTCCGGCGGAGGACCCGTCGTCGCAGAGCCTCCCTGCGACGACGAGCTGTCCCGGGCTCCCGCCGATGACGCTCGACTACCAGCACGTCATGCCCTTCCACGTCGACGGCTCGGCGGGGACGGCCGACCTGCCGGGGTACGAGGGCTTCGACGAGCGCCCGACGTTCATGGCGCAGAGCCCGCCGAACTCGATCGACGAGAACATGACGGATCTCTTCGACGTCAACTCCGACGGGCTCCCCGACGTCGTCGTGACGACGCCCGGACAGGACGACAAGTTTCCCTTCTACTTGAGCGGCGCGGGCGGCGCGCGCGACACCTTCGGCGCGCTGCGCCTCGGCGTCATCGGCGTCCTCGGGGCGACGGCCACGGGCATCAACCTCGCCAACGACAACGTGCAGGTCTCGGACATGGACGGGGACGGAACGATCGACTGGCTGCACCAGCCGATGCCCAAGTCCTACGCCATCTACACGCCGCAGCTGGTCGGCACGGACTGGTTCATGGCAGGGCGCGCGGTGGCCGCCGCCGCCCAGCAGGACCCACGCCTCGATCTCGGGGAGGACACGCCGGACATCGACCTCCTCGATGCCAACGGCGACGGCCTGATCGACGTGGTGCGCGCGACCGGAACCGAGATGCAGACGTTCTTCTCGCTGGGTCGGTACCCAGGGGGCGACGGCAACTTCGGCTCCGCAGCGTGGACGGGACCGGCGTCGGCGAGCCTCTCGCTGCAGTTCGTGTCGTCGTGCGTGCCGCTCGTCGCCCCGGGTGTCCCCGTGCGCTTCAGCGATTCGACGATCCGCCTCGGCGACATGAACGGGGACGGCCTGCAGGACATCGTGTACGTCCAACAGGGCGACATCCGCTACTGGCCGGGCCGGGGCGACGGCTCCTGGGGCACCGGACCGCTCGGCGCGTGCTCGAACGGGTTCGCGCCCGACACGTTCATCACGATGAACGACGCGCCGCAGTACTCGGATCCGAACGGATCCGGCCTGCGGATCGACGACGTCAACGGGGACGGGCTGGACGACCTCGTCCAGGTGCGGTTCGACGCGGTCGACGTCTGGCTCAACGTGGACGGCACGGGCTTCACGCCGCAGCGCCACGTCATCCAGAACGTCCAGCCGGCGCAGGGGCCGCTCTGGGCGGGTAAGGTCCGCCTGGTCGACGTCAACGGATCGGGCACGCGCGACATCCTCTGGGGCGAGGGCGGCAGCTACCGCTACATGGACCTCGCCGGCGGGCAGAGGCCGTCGGTGCTGACGCACATCGACAACGGGCTCGGCAAGACCACGGACCTCACGTTTTCGACGTCGACCGCGCAGATGTTGGCGGCCGAGGCGGCCGGGCACCCTTGGAGCAGCAAGGCGCCGACCCCGGTCGTCGTGGTGAGCCGCGTCATGGTGAAGGACAACCTGCCGATGGCCGGCAGCGCCGGCGGTGTCTATGTCACCGAGTACACGTATCGGGACGCCGTCTACGACGGCCGCCAGCGAGAGTTCCGCGGCTTTCGCTCGGTCGACGAGCGCCACGACGGCGACACGAACAGCCCCTCGTCGACGACGTCCAACGAGTTCCTCCTCGGCGACTGCGCCGACGACGAGCCCCCACCCCCAGGTCTCGCATCGCGATGCGTCCCGGCCGGCCGCTGGGCGGACAACCCACGCGAGGCGCTCAAGGGGCTACTCGTCGTCCGCGAGTCGGTCGACGACGGCGGCACGTACCTTTCGACGGAGCACCACCAGTACACGCTGCGCAAGCTCTACACGGGCCTTGACGGGCGCCAGGTGCGCGCGGCTTTCGAGAGCCAGGGCGACCGGTACCTCTACGACGTCGCCGGGTTCAAGCCCGCTGCGGCCTCCCCGGGGATCGCGGACGTGGTCCTCGATCAGGTCGCGGGGCCCGAGCCTTCGACGCCGGCGCCGTTGACCGAGCGAGCCTCCTCCGGAACGGCGCACACGCAGAACGCGACGAGCGTCGACGTCTTCGGCAACGTGACCGCGGATACGAGCAGGGGGTGCGTCGACGGGGCGGCGTGCGCGAGCCCCGACGACGTGATCGCCAAGGTGACGGCGCCCGAGGTGGTGCCCGGCGACGTGAGCGGTTGGCTCTGGCGCACCTCTGAGTCGTACGTCCAGGGCGGCGACAGCGTGCGGCGGCGCGACACCACGTTCACGTACGACGTGAACGGTCACCCGACGAAGACCACCGAGCAGCTCTCGGGATCGCTGCCGCTCGACCGGTTCCACGAGTCCAGCGGGACCACCACGGGGACCGCCGGGAACACGGCCCCCAACGCGTCGGTCGACGCGGCCATCACGGTGTCCGTCGACGTCTACGATGGCTTCGGGAACCGGACGGGCGACGCGGCCCCGAACGGGCGCTGCCACGAGACAGTGTACGCGAGCGACTACGCCGACTTCGTCATCAGCGAGACGGTGCACGCAGGGCTCGCGGGGGGCGGCGGCACCTGCTCGGCCGGCGGCGGTCCCGCCGGCCCGGTGACGCTCACGGCGACGGCCGCATACGACCGCGGCTTGGGCGCGCTCACCAACCTCATCGACCTGCACCAGGAGCCGTCCCTCGTCGCCTACGACGGCCTCGGGCGCCTCGTCGCGATGACGAAACCGAGCGCCTCGTCCGCCGTCCTCTCCGCGCTCCCGTCGATCGCGGTCGACTACGACCTGGCCACGCCGGCGCGGCCATATTCGATCGTGCACACCCGTTCGATCGTGGGCGCGACCGAGTCGAGCAACACTTATCGTGAGACGTTCGCGTACATCGACGGCCTGGGCCGAAGAGTGGTCACGATCGCCCAGGCCGATCCGAACGCGGGCGACGCGGCGCCCTGGATCGCGGGCGGACTGACCAACTACGACGCCAAGCAGGCGCCGGAGCGCTCGTACCTGGCGGCCTTCTACGGGGGCGACCCGCGCGCCTACCCCCTTGCCGCAGCGCCCACGGCGCCGTTCACCCGGCAGTCGTACGACGCATTCGGGCGCGAGCTGCGCAAGTTCGGGCTCGACGGGACGGTGTCCCTCCTGCTCGTGCGCCATGCCCTCGCGACCGACCACTGGGACGCCGCCGACCTCGAGGTGGGCGGCCCGCACGAAGGCACACCGGCAACCGAGACTTTGGACGGCCACGGCCGCACCGTCATCGTCACCGAGCGCCTGCACGCGACCGGGGGCGGAATCGAGGCACACGACGTGCGGACGGCGTACCTGTCGACGGGAGAGCCGGCGGTGATCGCGCGCGTCCGGGTGGGCGGCGGGAGCCCGCAGGTCGTCCGATGGCTCCGGTACGACACGCTCGGACGCATGGTGCTCAACGTCGAGCCGAACGCGACGAAGAACTTCAACGCGGATCCGACGACCGACCCGTCCACGATGAAGACGTTGCGCTACGCCTACGACGACAACGGCGACCTGGTCGGCACGAGCGACGCGCGCGGGTGCGGCGAGAACTACCTCTACGACACGGCCGGCCGCATCGTGGCCGAGGACTACTCGCCCTGCTTGAAGGCGCAGGTCCTCTACTCGTCCCCGACGCTGGCCACGGGCGCTGGAACCGAAGTCTTCTACCAGTACGACCAGGTCGATTCGAGCATCGCGAGCATCCCGAACTTCTCGATTGACCCGACGATGCTCAAGGGGCGCCTCGTCGCCATGTCGGACCGCGGCGCGAAGACGGTCACACGCTACGACGGGCGCGGGCGGGCGACGGGGATGGCGCGGCGGCTCGTGGCGCCCGGAACGCCGACCGACGATCCAGCCACCCGGTACGCGCCCCATTGGTACGTCCATGCGATCTCGTTCGACGCCGCCGATCGGCAGGCGGGCGCGACGACGGGTGTCGACCCGGACGTGACCCAGCTGCTCGACGCGAACGGCCAGAGCGTGACGTCGACGACCTATTCGCTCCGTGACGCCGTCGCGAGCGTCTCGTCCGGGTACGGTGCGCTCATCCAGGGCATCACGCGCGACGCCGACGGTCTTCTCGCGCAGCTCACGTACGCCGACGCGGCGAAGACGACGACCGCGTTCAGCTACGACGGTCGCCGCCGGCTCTCGAGCCTCCAGACGTACCGGGGACCGCCCGCGATCTGGACGAGCCCTCCCTCCACGTACGCGCCGGCCCCTGCGCCGAACGCGTCGCCGTCGACGAGCTTCCAGCTCCTGCTCGCCGACGTGGACTACCGCTACGACGTGGCGGACAACCCAACCGAGATCGACGACTGGCGCAACGCGGCGGAGTGGCCCACCGGCGCGAAGCCGGGCACGCGCAAGATCCAGTACGACGACCTCTATCGGGCCACGCAGCTGACCTACGAGTACGCGGGCGGGACGGACGGTTGGGTGTCGCCGTTCGACGCCGAGGACCGGAACCTGAACTCCGACCCGCGACGCGGCATTCCGGAGCCGCACGTCAGCTTCCCGACGCGGGTCTTGCAGCAGACGTTCCAGTACGACTGGCTGGGCAACACCCTCCAGACCGACGATGACTCGCACGGCTTTTACGACCGTTCGATCGGGACGATCACGAACGGCGCGGCAGGCGGCGGCCAGCCGTACCAGATCCGCGCCGCCGCGGGCGCGGGAGGGGCACGCACGGGAAGCCTGAGCAGCACCTACGACGACGCGGGCAACCTGGTGGACCTCTCGGTGACGCGCGCGGGAGTGTGCCTGCCGTCGGGAGCCAACTGCTCCCAGCGCTTCGCCTACGACTGGGACGAGCTCGGGCGGCTCGTTCAGGCGCGCCGGTGGGATCTCGCGGCGCCCGGGCAGGCGGGGACGGCGCTGCCGACGGGGACGGCGAGCGCCGACTTGGTCTACGCGTACGACGGCAACGACAACCGAACGCTCAAGACGGCGATCGACGCAAACAAGAACACCGTCTACGACGGCTACGTCTTCGATTCGCTCGAGCTCCGTCGAACGCAGTGGACGGGCACCGACTACGTGCGGACGGCGATGACCGAGGTGGCCTACCTCTTCGCCCACGGCGTTCGGCTCGCGCGCCTGCACTACGACACGGCGGCGCCGGCGGTAGCGCCGTCCTCGTCCGCGTCGGTGCACGTGCTGCTCGAGCTCGAGGATTACATGGGCTCGAGCTCCATGGCGATCGACGCGGCGACGAGCGAGCTCGTCGAACGCGACACGTACATGGCGTACGGGCAGGCCGACAGCGACTACCGGCCAGCGCGCTGGAACGGGTTCCGCGAGGACTACCGCTTCACGGGCAAGGAAGAGGACATCGAGGTCGGCCTCCAGTACTTCGGCAAGCGGTTCCTCAACCCGATGCTCGGCCGCTGGATGAGCCCCGACCCGGCCAGCCTGCACGAACCCGGCAGCGCCGACATGAACTTGTACGCCTATGTGCACGGGCAGCTCCTGCGCGCGATCGATCCCATCGGCCTCGGTCTCTGGCAGGCGCTCAAGGAATCGGTGGCCACGGGCAGCTTCGGGGCGAGCTCGCCGATCGCGCAGGCGCTCGTGCACGGTGATTACGCCGGCAGCTCCATCCTGCAGAACGACAAGACGCTTCAAAAAATACAGAACACGGCCGCCGTGGTGACCGTCGCGGCGGCGTCCGTCGCGACGGGCGGCCTCGCCGAGGCGGCGATCGCCAGCGCGGGCGTCGCGGGCAGCGGGACGGCCGCCTCGGCCATCGCGGCGTCTGCGGTCGGCGGCGGCGCGGCGGGGGGCGCGACGGGGATCGTCCAGCGCGCCGGGGGGAACTTGATTGCCGGCAAATCGATGAGGGAGTCCCTCAAGGCGGGCTTCGACCCGCGCGCGGTGGGGAAGGACGTGGCCATCGGGGCCGCGTTCGGTGCGGTCACGGGCGCGGCCATGCGCGCGTACAAGGCCGTGAAGGCGGGCGGCCAGGCGGCCTGCGTGGGCGGTTGCGGCATTCCAAAGATCGGCTGCTTCGTCGCCGGGACGCTGGTGGCGACCCCGGACGGCGCCGTACCGATCGAGGTCGTTGCGCTCGGCGACGCCGTCCTCCCCGACGCGCCGGATTGCCACGCGCAGGATCCAGATCTCACCGTGCGGGTCGACCTGTTGTCGTCCGACGCCCACGGAAATCCGCTCGAGCTGGCGCTTCTGCGCTCGCCCTCGTGGGTCGATGCCCACGAGCTGCGGGTCGGCGACTGGACCTTCCTCGAGCTCCCGGAAATGGACACGCAGGGATGGGCCCGCGTGCTCAACCTGGAGAAGGTGGCCCCTCCGCGCGGACCACCCGGCTGCCCGGTCACGGGCCTGTTCCGTCGCCTCTCGGAGGACCTCGTCACGGTCCGCTTGCAGAAGGGCCATGAACTCATCTCCACCTGGGGCCACAGGCTCCTCTCGGAGAGCCGCGGCCAGTGGGTAGCGGCCGGTGACCTCCAAACCGGGGAGGTGCTCAGCACCCCCGGCGGGAGCATCGCGGTCGACTCCGTCGACCGGACGTCCCATGGCCGCCAGCCCGTCTACAACCTCGAGGTCGGCGACGTCCACCGCTACCTCGTCGGCGACGCGGCCGTCGTCGCGCACAACACGGAGTGCGGGGAGGCCGCCAAAGCCGTCGCGGGGGCCAAGAAACCGCTCGTCATCGGAGAGACGATGACGCGTGTCCAAGCGTATGCGAACAAGGTTGGCGCCGACGTCTACCCAGGCATGCCGGGGTTCGAGGAGGGCATGGAGGCAGAGGGGCTTGCGCACAACCGGGCCTTCATCGAGGAAGCCAAGGCGCAGGGGCGAAAGATCGTCGACATCGGCCCAGACTTCGAGAAGCGAGCGATTCGAGGTAAACCATCCGACAATTACGAAATGGAAAGAAAGGTGACCAAGGACTACGCCGGTTATCAGAAGGCGTTCGAGCGGTCGGGCAATACGACGACGGTGACGGGCCATTGAGTGTCCACGCGTCCACGGACGAGGTGATCGAAAGAGTTCGCCGTCATTTCGACGACGTCGCTCTGGGCCTTGGGCTTCGCGGCCCGTTGCTGAAGCGCGCCAACACCTACTTCGACCTTGCATACTTCCATGGCGAAATCGGTCTGGAGGTTCTCGTCGAGCTCGCTGATTTCTTCATCTACGCGCTCGTCTTTCGGTCTTCCTCGGACGGGGTCGTACCCGCCGAGTACACGGACGACGGAGGCAGACGGCAAAAGATGCACGTCCAACATGTGCTCGATCACCTGGGCATCCCACACGACGAGGAGGACGCGCGTCTCAAGCGCCTCGGCGGCAGTTACCGCAACTGCGACGAGATGGCGCGCTGCGTGGCCGACCTCGTCGAGCGAGCATGGCCGCATCTGGCAGCACGAAGTGAGCAGCTCTTCCCCCCGGCCTAGCCAGGGCGACCCCCTCACCGACACTCGGGCGCCGACTTGACGAACGCATCCAGAGCCTCCGCGCAGTTCGCCTTCACGGCCGCCGTGTTGCCGCGCGCCATCTGCTTCCAGGCGTCGCGCTGGGCCTTGTACCCGAGCTGCATGGCCTGCAGCCGCGGGTCGCGCGTTGCGCACGCCTGCACCTTGGAGAGGTACTCGTCGCACTCCGCGATCCCCACCGACTCGCGCGCGCCCGCGGTTGCCTTGCCGCCGCACGCGACGACGCACGCGGCCAGAGCGGCGAGGACCGCGGACGACGGACGCATCGCGACGCGCATCGACTTCGGGATACCACGCGCGTGTGCAAGCTTCGAGTCCGGAGGTACATCGAGACGTGCCGCCCGGGGATGCGCGGCGTTCCCGAGCGTGAGAGGTGCTGCATGGATCTCCTCGTAGGAGCGTGGGACATCGGTTTGGCACTGGCGGCGGCGGGGGGTCTCGTGGGTTGCTCCGGAAACAGCGCCAACCTCCAGACGACGTGCGGCCCGGGCACGACCGTGGTGGGCGGCCAGTGCGTCGTGGTCGGCGACGCCGGTTCGGCGAGCGGCTCCGCGGACAGCGCCGCGGGCGAGAGTGCTTCCGGCGCGATGGGGGGCGTGGGGACCGACGGATCGGTCGGCGGAGGAGACACGGGTGCCCCTCCTGCGAGCGACGATGGGGGCTCCTCCGCCCCGGACGGCTCCGCGAACCACCCGCCCACGACGGACGCGGGTCCGTCCGATCCCTGCTACGCGAGCATGACGTTCATGAACTGCGACAGTTCGTGCGCGGACAAACCCTCCACGTGGTGTCCCCAATCCACGTGCGGCAAGATGGTCACGGCCCTCGCCGAGCCCGGCGCCCCCATCGCGTACGTGCGCACGCCGCCCGCCCCGGGGGTGGACCCGGCGTGCTCGGCGGCGTGCGCGTCGGGCGGGTTCGTCTACGGGGTGGGGGTGCAAGTTTCGGGGGGCGGATTCGTCGTCAAGGCGCCGCCGCCTTGGCAGATCATCGCGAATTCACAGACTCCGTTCTGTCCCGACGCGCACTCGACCACGTCGTCGTGCGCGTATTTCCCCACGAACGCGACGGGCACGCTGTATCTGGTGACCCACGACCCCAACGCGCCGGCGCGAAACATCCAGTTCGACGACGCCGTCAGCAACCCATGCCCCTAAGTCGAGCCGGGGCCTTGCGGTCGCCACAGTGAATACGCAGGAGCCGCTCGTCGTCCGAACGGGCGGACGACACACCCGGCACGGAGGGACCATGAAGAAGACCTTGCTCGCTTCGATACTTTCGCTCGGCGCACCCATGGGATGCGCGTCGCCGCACATGGTAGTGCCACCCGACGTCGGCCCCGCGACAACCGAGGTCCACGTCGACGGCCATTCCCAGTCGAGTGGCCTCTTCGTGAACGAAGACTTCAAGATCGGCGACTTCGCCGTGGCGCACGTGTCCAGAGGCAGCAAAAGCACGTCGAAGTTCGGGGCCTTCGGCGCGTTCAAGAGCGACTCGTCGACCGGGTACTCGTTCGACCTCGTGCGCGGCGCCGACAGCCTCCACGGCGAGTGCGTCTCGGAGTCGAGCGAGGGCGGAGCCAGCCTGGGCAGCCTCACAATCAGCAACAAGATGGCCAAGCTCGGATGCGCCTGCGGCAACGCGGCGAGCCCGACGGCGAGCGTGGTCATGTCCGCGTCGACGACGAGCGACTACGGCGGGTCGATGAAGGTGGGCGACGCGACGTACGAGGTGAAGGCGATCAACGATCGCGAGGGGGGCCTCTCGAGCGGCGGACCCGCGGGCTACCGGGTCGACGGGAAAGGGGTGACCGCGGCGGTCGACGTGCTCGGGCCCGGCCGCGTGTGGCTGGGCAAGAGCCTCGAGGGCGACTCGCGCACCGACGTCACGTGCATCCTCGCGGGCCTCATCCTCTACAAGCCGCCGAAGAAGTAGTCGGACCCGCCGCCCCTACGGCGGCAGCCAGCGCGCCTCCCAGGTGCACTGCTCGTCCCCCAGCCCGACGCAGCGCGTGCGCTCCACAGTCATCGCGGTGTACCCGATGAGGCGCAGCACCTGCTCGACGAGCGCGCGAAGGATGCGGCACACGGCATCGTGGTGGCGCGACCATGCGTACACGTTCGCCTCGAAGAAGCCAGCACCGAGGACCTGCACCTCGAGCCTGCCCTCGTCGCAGTACGTCCTCCACACGCGCTGCGCGTTGGCCTCGAGCAGCGGCGGCGACGCGACGAGGCGAAAGAGCGCCCGATAGACCCCGCCGACGTTGTCGCGCGCGATGGCCTCGGCGAGCCGATCGAGGTAGCCGTCCGTGTCCGGAGAGCCCGCCACGCTCTCGAGCACCTCGAGAAGCTCGCCGATGAGCGTCGTGTCGTACCAGCTCGCCGCCATGACGCCGAACGCCGGGTCCCCGACCCGCAGGATGGACCGAAGCTCGGGCGACGCGAGCTCGTATGCGCGCACGAGGGCGTCCTCGCCCTGGACCTCGGCATACCAGGCCAGGCCCGCGCGGATCGCCGTGCCTTTGATACGTCCCGGCTGCGACGCGACCCGCATCGAACCCGACG
>Ga0070735_10005508_pt1 | contig 10480 bp, 8 predicted proteins | sample Coa_R1_FD_66443 | JGI IMG/M metagenome (GOLD analysis project Ga0070735, IMG submission 66443) | Surface soil microbial communities from Centralia Pennsylvania, which are recovering from an underground coalmine fire - Coalmine... | ecosystem: Environmental > Terrestrial > Soil > Unclassified ... | reverse complement strand
CCACTGGGTCCGGCACAGCAAATTTCAGTGCGACCTCCCCAGTGCGCACCGACCAGAACCTCTACAATCTCCGTGGCGATCAGCAGTTGGGAACCAAAGATTCCTTCTGGTTTCGCTTCAGTCATGTAACGCTGCCGACGACTTCGATCAATCCGATCGGTAAGAGTCAAACCGTCGATACCTGGCATGCCCATACGATTGGCGCCAGTTGGACCCACATTTTTGGACCAGGCACCGTCATGCAGGCCCAATTTGGCCGGACCTGGGCCATCGACGACACTATGAGTTCGGTGTCCAACGCGCCGGCCGGCGTCGTCAGCGCACTATCGCCCGACTTTGCGTGCGGTTATCCCGGAGATCGCAAATGCCTGTTGCCCAGCGTCTCGCTCGTGAGTTTTCTCGGCACACCCGGGGATACCGTTTCCGATCAAGGTGCTTCCGATATCTGGTCTGGTCAGGTGAATCTTTCCAAATTGTGGGGTAAGCATCTGTTCACCATGGGCTTCAGTCTGAATACTAACAACATCGGCGAACTGATCCTCAATAACAGCATTTCGTTCAACCCGTCGCAAACCGCCGACCTCCAGAACCTCGGCACGACCGGTAGTGACCTCGCATCTTTTCTGTTGGGTGTTCCATTTGGCGGCACACGCAGGCTGCAAGGCGGCGGCGAGAATCACGGATGGGTCAACGGATTCTATTTTGGAGACCAATGGAAGGTCAGCGATCGGCTCACCATCAATTGGGGCGTGCGCTACGACCTCACGTTGCGCACTACCTGGGGGAGCAAGTCCGACAACACCATCTATGTCGGATCGCTCAACGGCAACAACGGGACGTACATCATTCAGGTGCCGACGCCTCTCTGTTCACAAACCGGGAAAGCGCCGTGCATCCCGGGAACCGGGCTTCCGGATCATGTCGTGGTAGCGGACAATGGTCACATTTATCGAAACGATCCCACCAATGTGGCGCCGCGCCTTGGCATCGCTTATCGCGTGACATCCAAGACCGTGATCCGCACGGGCGGCGGCATCTTTTACGACAATTGGGCCACCTGGGTGCAACTGGGACAGAGTTACGGTGCGAATTGGCCGTCGGTAAACTTGTTGCAGGCAACAAATCAGAATCCGGACGTGGTAGTCGTCCGGGCCGCAAACCCACTCGCTGCGATTGGAGCCGGGGCGTTGCCTGCGCCGACTCCTTTCACGCTTCTTCAAACCTACAAAGATCCATTTATGAAGACGCCCTACACAGAGGAGTGGAATTTCGGGATACAGCAGCAACTCGATGCAACGACGGTCCTCTCCATCGATTACGTCGGATCGCATGGCAGCCGCCTCGATCTGAATACGTTCTTCAATACTGCCACTCCCGCACCGGGCCCGCAGGCGGCTCGCCGTCCCTATTCCTATGTCACCCCAACCAACTACGAGCGGACCAATGGCCGCAGCAGCTACGAAGCGCTGGAGATATCGGTGAACCGGAGAATGTCGAAAGGCATGAGTTACCTCCTCTCCTACACGTGGGGCAAGTCGATCGATATTTCCTGCTCCGGTTGGGCCGGCGTGGAAGGATGCGCGAACCAGGATCCCTACAATACCAACGCTGACAAGAGCGTTTCCGCCTACGATCTCACCCATATCTTCACGACTAGCGTTGTTTATGAGCTGCCCTTCGGGAAGGGAAAGCCGCTCGCGTCCGGTAATGGCGTTTTGGATTACGTGATCGGAGGCTGGCAAACCAACGCGATTCTCAGCCTCCACAGTGGCATTCCCTACACGCTCGGAGTCTCGGGCGATATTGCCAACACAGGCAACTCTAATAACGCGGGATATTACGAGCGGCTCAACGTAATCGGCGACCCACATCTCGATAATCCGACTACGGCGGAGTGGTTTAACACGAAAGCGTTTGCCGTTCCTGCAACCTTCACCTATGGAAACTTGGGGCGGAATAGGCTGCGCACCGATTGGTCCAAGAACCTCGATGTTTCAGTGTTTCGCGATTTCCCCATCCGCGAACGAATGCAGTTGCAGTTCCGGGCGGAAGCGTTCAACTCGATGAATACTCCGGTTTGGGGAACGCCAGTTTCGAATTTCAGTAACGCCAATTTCGGCCGAGTCCTAACCATCGCAAATAGCCCGCGGCAATTGCAATTTGCTTTGAAGTTGCGTTTTTGAGATTCACGGCCACAAAAAGCCATTTTTGACTTTCGGAATCTGGGCCGCCAGATATTCTGATATGCCAGATCTATTTTTGGCAGGAGGGTCACCACTTTTCAGGAGAATTCCGTCATGTCGTCTCTATTCCACAAAATACTTTCAGGCGCGCGCCGGGCCGGCATTCGACGAACAGCCTTCGCTTTCCTGGTCCCCTTCGGGTTCGCTATTTTCGCCCCCAGTGACGCGGACGGACAGATTAATTCTGGAGTCATAACCGGGGCGGCGACAGACCCTGCGGGCGGGTGCGTGCCGCGCGCGAAAGTGGAAATTGTCGAAAATGGAACGGAAATCGCCCATGCTCCCACGACGAATAACAGCGGCCAATTTACCGTGCCCTATCTGGAGGCGGGCATCTAAACGGTTGCCATTACCGCCACTGGCTTTCCGCCATTTCGCGTCACCGGCGTTCACGTCTACACGGCCAGCGCCGTACGCACAGATGTTCAATTAGAACTCTCCAAGATGTCGACGCAACTGCAGGTCTCCGCCTCGCGGAGCAACTGCAGACCGATTCCAGTTCGGTGCAGAGCGCCGTCAGCGACCGCGTGATCAATGCCGTTCCGAACATCAATCAGAATCCGCTGTACTACGCTACGCTCCAGGCAGGCGTGGCCGGCCGCATGGAAATGGGCGAGAGTCAAGCTACGCAATCCTTCGGTATCGGTTTCGACGGGCGGCGCTTCTCTTCGACCATCAACATCAACGGCGGCTCGGCGTTTACCAATGGCATCCAGTTGGACGGCCTCAGCGTGATGGGCTCGGCATGGAACGAGGCTACCGTCCTCCCCAACAGGGATAGTCTACAGGAGGTTCGCGTCGCTACCAACAACCACAGCGCGGAATACGGCCGCGGCCAGGGAGTGGTACAAATGGCTACCAAGAGCGGCATAAATCAATTTCACGGGGGCATTTATTACCGCAACGGAACGAGGCCATGAACGCCAACTCGTTCCAGAATAATACCGACGCCATCGCCAGGCAAGGAGATAATCGATTGATCGCACTCCATCCCGCATCCGGTACTGCGTCGGGATTTTGCCCAGCAGGAAAAGAAGCGATCCGGGCAATGGACCGGGATTCCTCGGGGAAACTCGTAGGCACTGTCTATTCCAAATAAATGAATCGAACGCATAGAAACACATTAGAGTGCCGGAGCCGAACCCAGCGCTCTAATGTTAGCCTGCTTTTTTATTGCAACTGTTAATGCTTAAGAACCCGCTTGCGCAAGATGCCCAGCACGCCCAAGCCGACAGCCAGCGTGACGTAGGTGGAGGGTTCTGGTACCTGAGTTGATGAGATGGTCGAAAGGCTGATCGTCTCGGGGCCGCCATTCGCTCCTGTAGCCGTTGCCGCCGTTCCGATTTCGAGACTGGGATGTGTGGCCAAATATGTGTTTGCCACCGCCGCCTGCGTCGCGTCTAATCGATAGCCAAAGCCCGCATTTCCAACGCCCGGAAATGCCGTGTACGTGGTGGGAAGGCTAGGCGCGGTAAACGACATCGTCAGCGCCCCGTTCACAAAGAAATCCAAGGCGAGATTATTCAGAGTGATATTTGGGCTCGCCCCGGTTTGGTCGCCGTTGAAAAGCAGAACCAGGTTCGCAAAGGTATCGCTTCCGCTCGAACTGATTCCCAGTTGGGAAGCAGTGTATACGTTCGATTGACCGTTACCTACTTTCTCATCGCCGCCCGCAATGCCCGCAGGGCACTCCGCCGAGCCTACAAACGATCCTCCAGGCACTGCCGTACCGGCAGTATTCGTTCCCACGCAGCCCGACTCGGTTCCTGTATTTTGAAACGTTACCGATGTGTCGACCGCCCCGAGCCCTTGGCCTCCCAAGGATACGGCACCGATCGGAATCAAAGAAGCGAAAGCCGGCACGCATAGCAAGGCTATGCTGGATGCCGCCATCGCAAAAAAACGAAGTCGCATATCTTTTCCCTCCGAGATTTTGTACTGTCCCATCGCTCGCTTCAATACGCGCGACTGATGAGTAGACGCGGAATAGTACTTCATGTTACTACAGATCTTCGGAATCGCCTTGATTAGACGTGCCAGGCGGAAGAAAGAAAAATCAGCAAGTGAAACTGTTGGCCTTAAGTAGTTACCCATAAGCTTGCGACTTGGCTGATTGTCAGGGGGGCAGTCAGTTTAAAATCTGCCATTGACGAGTCGCGCTAGGCACATCAATTTGTGACACGAGGATCGCCGACGAAAACACCGTCAAATACGCGCCCTCGTTGCGAAGGCCGGATGAACTGGAATACTGCTAGAACTACTATTATCTGAAACAACTTCGTCGCTGAACGAAAAGTTACACACCCAGTGAATGAAGATATTGGGCCGACAAGTCCCGATCCGGATTGTACGCGGCGATCTGGAACCGGTCCGGTGCGCCGGCGCGGGAGTACACAGATTTCGTCCAGCGATAACTTTCCTGCGCTGCGACAACATCGACGGGCCGCTTCATGGCGTCGACGGGCGAAAGCAAAGTGACACGACGCCCGGCGACAGCAGAGGCGACATGCGGCAGATCGAAATGATTGAGCACCTGGGGAATAAAAATGTGCGCCCCTTGTAGATAGCGATCCGAGCTCGTCAGAGAACGATAGGACAGCAGACCTTGATGACAAACCACGGCCAGAATACGAGGGTCGAGGGCGGCAGCGTACAGGGCCAGTAAAGCAGCCATATCCTTGCCGATTACCTGGACTCCTTGCGAGTCGGCATCCGGCCGGCTCAAAGCATAATCTACGGTGCGAATCACGTCCTGCACACGCATCCCGAACAGGGATTGGTCCATATACCAGGCCAGGTAGGACAGCGCCGTTTCCGTATCAAAGAGATGATGGAACTCCCTGCCTGATGAACTCGGCCCGTGCGGAGGCCGCGTTTCTCCGACACCACGGACATCGGCCGCGATCACCAGACGGCCGCCGCGAGCCAGTTGTGCCAGCGGTCCAAGTTTCACTCCGGATGCTTCTGAACCATCGAACTCCATGCCGTCCTGAGCTATTCCAGCCTCATTGAAGTACAGGATGGGAGCTGAACCCGACCGCCTGTTCTCCGGCACGAACACCCAGACAGAAATATAAATACCTGGCTCGGAGAGAAATTCCAGCTTCTCAATCTTAAAGCCTTTTCGAGGCACATCGACAATATGACGCGGACCCAAGGGCTCGCCGTGCTTGCGATAGCGCAGCAACTCTCGAATTTGCGTGCAAAGGTTCTCGCGGTATGAAGCGACTTCGGCTGTGCTCTCCGGCTCCTGCGCTTTGGGTGGCAGCTTGGCCTGCTTCTTTAGGATAGTCGACCAAATCGTATCGCCTTGCTGTGAGTAGCGCACCGATCCATCAGGCGTGCAGTACAGATCTTCGGGCCGCTCCCATGTCAATTCGGGCTCCGAGTTCGGGCCGGGGCGGCCGTAAAACCAACGGCTGAACCAATCGGCTGTGGCTAACCGGAGCTTAAAAGTCCAGGCATGGGGATCGTCTGAAGCGACCGCGGAAAATTTCTCCGCCACTCCCAATTGACGATAACGGGACCGGATCTGTTCGACGGCGGCATTGAAGCCGGCCGAGTAGTGCTCGATCGTGGCCATCAGCGGCCGAGGTGCAATCGCGATCTGCAGATCCGTATGGTCGATTCCGTAGATCGCCGATGGAAAAATATTCTGCTCCACATCCGACGGTCCCAAAGGGCTGTTCGGAGCAATCCGCATCGGCCAGCGGTTCTGGGTACCCCCTTCGTGGATCACGGCACATTTCACACGTTCATCTACTGCGCTGATGAACATCGTCAACGTGCCACCGCCCGAATGGCCCGCACAGCCAATTCGCTCTGGATCTACTTCTGCGCGCGTCAGCAGATAATCGATGGCGCGCATCCCATCCCACATCCGGTACTGCGTCAGGCTTTCGCCCAGCAGGAACAAAAGCTGTCCCGGCATAGAATGCTCATCCGTGGGGCCGCCGACTTCGGTGATGTCCGTTTCCGGATTCCAATACTGTCTGCGCTCGCCCTGGCCGATTGGATCGTAAGCCAACACGACAAATCCATTCTTCACCAGGCTCAAATACGCAAATTGATATTGAGGAATCATCCGCGCTAACGGATAGTGGCCGCAAGGGGAAATGATGGCGGGAAAGCGTCCTGCTCCGGAGGTAGGAACATACAGATTTCCAGTCACCCAGAAATTCGGCCGGCTCTGGAACATGACATTCTCAATGCGGTAACCAGGGCGCTCCAGCACCCCTAATATTTTGGCTTCCAGCGGATTTCGTTCTGGGAAACCTCCAATCATCTCGACTACTTTTTGGCGCACGAAACGATTACGCGCGTCCAGCTCAGCCGCGGTCTTTATTTGGCTACGCTTCTGATCCCATTCGGCAGCCAACCGATTGAGGGCGGTCGCAAAATACGACGTCAGCATGTCGGGCAGAGTCTGCTCGTACGGTGCGGCGCTCGTCGCGGCCTTGGCTGCGTTTTGTGCTGGTAATACCGATGCCGCTATAGACAATGCGCCGGTTCGCGTGACAAATTCTCTGCGATTCATCTCTTTCGAAAACTCCTCATCGCGCGGCCCGCATGACCGACCCCTCTGCGTAGTCGCGTTCGATGTTCCCGCTCATCATGTTATTCCGGGACTCAATGGCGCCGGCGCCGGTGACCTTATAAATGCCGTATCGCTGGGTTCGGCCGGTGGACCGCGTATCCGCAATCTGATTGTCCTCGATTACGAGATCGCCGGCCTTGGGCTGGATGTAAAATCCATATCCGGCCTTTTCCCCGCCATTGTCGAGCACTTTATTGTTCCGGAACGTATTCCGATGCCCGCTATTTAAGAATGTCTCATCGCGAAAATAGACTCCGCTCACACCGTTGCGGGCGATAACGTTGCCATTAAACTCGTTGTCAGTGTCCTTGTGCCCGATCGAGATGCCATAGCGCCCATTGTGCTCGATGGTGTTGCCAGTGAACTTTCCATGCCGCACTCTCCAGCATAGGAATAATCCAATATCGCCGTTGTCGTGCAGACGGCAGTTCTCGACCACTGGATTGGCGCTGCCCGTTCCTGGATGGAGTCCGTAACCGGCATGGCCATAGGACTCGCAATTCTCAACCTTTACATCGTCTGTGATCTGGAACGAAATACCGTCACCATTGTAATTGCGCGCGGTGCAGTTGCGAACCGTTACGTTTCTCACGCGATACAGATAAATCGCGCCCCCGCGGCAACCATCGATGTACGCGTTCTCGTCCTTATCGCCATCTACCGTGATGCCCTCCAGCAGGACATTCACCGCATCTTTCACACAAACAATCGGAAACGTGTTGCGGACCCGGGCGTGGGACCGTTCGGCGTTGTAATCGCGCACGGTCATCGGGTTAATCAGAAGTGTGTTGCCGCGAACGCCGGTGACGCTTGAAATGCTGATGTCCCACCCGCTTTTCAACGTGTCGTCCATCACCGTCACTCCCATGCCGGGCTGGAATTTTTCTGGCTCCTTTACCAGTAACGCGCGCTCACCATAGTCACCGTCTTCAGCCAGCGGGCTTTCAACGCCCCGGCTTTTGCGCAAGATGGTTTGCCCCGGTACGCCCCGCACGGTGACATTTGAGGGTACGAACAAACTATTGTTCATGACATAGGTTCCGGGGCCGATCGACAGCGTATCGCCTGGACGCAGAAGGCCGGCGGCCTTCTGTAAAGCAGCACTGTCACTACCAACTACATCCGCCGGTCCGGACTGCGCTACCGTGACGACGCGGCCGCGGCTCTCGGTCGCCGCCCGTCCGCCGCAGGAAACCAGCATGATCGCCAGCGCGCAGCCGGCACAGCACACAAAGATTGTACGCACCATATGAGAGCATTCTATGACAAACCAGCGAAGCTCAACGTAAGTAGATCGTATTATGGATTTCCTCCGGCAATCGGTACGTGAATGATTGTCACGACTGGTTCCAAGATCGTCCGGCGCAGTTCATGCGAGATTTCTTCCGGCGTAGACACGCGCACGCCGCGCGCACCCAACGATTCGGCCAGTCGATCGAAGGCAATCGCGCCCAGCGAACTGGCGATCGGCTCGCCGAACTGGCGGACGTGTCCAGTTCGCGTGATTCCCCACCCCCGATCGTCTGCAACGATAGCGGCAAATGGCAGTTTCTGCCGCACGGCGCATTCGATATCGGCGATGTTGAACGTAAACGCGCCGTCACCGGAGAGCAGGATGACCGGGCGGTTTGGATAAGCCAGCCGTGCTGCCATGGCACCGCCAATGCCCCAGCCGACGACGCCGCTTCTTCCGCACGTCAGCCAATCACCCGGGTAACGATCGCAGCAAATCAACTGATGCGCCCATTGCCCAATACTGCCGCCGTCGATCAACAGGATTGGATTTTCCTCGAGCACCTGCCGGATGGCGCGGACAATATGCAGCGCGTGCAAAGCGCCGCTGGCCTGCTGCTGTGCGCGCTGCTTAACACGCTGCCGGAATTCGTCGCGCCGGCGTGTGCATGCCGCGAGCCATGCCTCCCGTGCGCTCCCATCCTGTTGGCGGCAGATCGACGTGAGCGCATTCCAACCTCGGCGGAACGCGAAAATGCGAGCATCGCTCCGAACCGCGGGCGGTTGCAGATATCCTACGCGATAGTCAACTTCTGCGCCCGCCATCAGAATGCAATCCGCGTCGCTCAAAATCGCGGGGCCGCCCGACGCCGCGCCAATCACGCCAAAAAACACTGGGCTGGGGTGATCGACGGAGCCGCGATCCCAAATCGGAGTGACCACAGGAACCTTGCAATCTTCACAGAACCGAAGCATATCGGCGCCAGTATTGTCGTAGAAGAGCCCACTGCCCGCGATGACCAGCGGCGCCTTGGAACCTGCCATCGCGCGAACGATTTCGTCAAAATTGGCGTCCGCCGTAGTTCGGCGCGAGTGAACCGGGGTGGGTGGAACGATCGCGCTATCGTCCACTTCGCTGTTCTGGACGTCCATGGGAAACATCAGGTGCACCGGTCCAGGCGGATCGGCAAGCGCCTGTTCCAAGGCTTCGTCGAGAATCTGTGCAGTGCGCGCGGCACAATCGATGGAACGAGAAAACTTGGTGATGGGCTTGGCCAACGCTACTTGATCGGCATCCTGAAAGTGCCCCAACCCTGCCGTAGAAATATCCGCCGCGCCGCTGATGAGCAGCAGGGGACCATCGTCGAACCACGCATTCATTACGCCCGTCAAGGCGTTCACCTGAGCGATACCGCTTGAAACCGCGCACACGCCCGGCTGACGTGTCAGCCGTCCGTAGGCGTCGGCGATGTAGCTAGCTGTCTGTTCATTCCGCACATCGATTAATGTCATGCCGGCCTTGCGCGCGGCATGAAACAGCGGGTCCAGGCCGTGACCGCACAGCGTCGCCATCCAGGAGACGCCGCGCCTCTGTAATCCCGAGATGAACAGTTCGGCGGCGGTCATTTAGGAGAGCCTCCGGAACCAGCGGATTTGCCGGGCGACTTCCTCGAACCCTTCTGCGCGGTAGAGTGCGTTGGCCGGATCGTTGGTGGTAAGGCAGTCGAGAGATATATACTGCGCGCCCAAGCTTTTCATGTGCTGCATCATCCCGCGCAGCATCTCCCGCCCATAACCCCTGCGATGGAACCGCCGGTCGACTGCGAGAAGGTCGACAAAGCCCAGCGCATCGTCCGGATCAAACGTTCCGCTCGCCATCGCGGCGATTTCGCCACCGGTCTTGCCGACCAGAACAATTTGGGTTTCGAAAGCATGACGCATACGGGCCTGCCAGCGGCTGCGCCAGCTCCGGCCGTTCAGCGGCCCAATGCGGTCGTCCAGTTTCTTGTACCAGGTGATCGGCTCGAAGCTATCTATCACCATATCTTCGATTTTCTGCTGTTCGGATGGCTCGGCAAGCCGGAAGTCAAGGGGCATAAAGTCCATTGTCCTCAATTAAATCCTGCTGTTAGGGACGGTGCCGTCGTGTTGCGCGTCCGATGACGCAAATTGGGGTGTTGGAGCGCGGAGTGCGATGCAAGAGGGACGGGCTGAAGCCCGTTTCAGGTTGAAACCTGTCCCCCGGGTGTGACGCAATTTGCGGATTTGAGATGGCATGTGTGGTGGTGTGGACTGCGCCCGTTCCTGAGACAACGGGAAATTTAGACACTTGCCGTTCGCAGGATTTTCCTGGACGGGTTGTGCCGACGGTTGCAGAATGAGAACGGCCAGGGAAGCGGAGGCGGGC
>Ga0070735_10005507_pt1 | contig 10482 bp, 4 predicted proteins | sample Coa_R1_FD_66443 | JGI IMG/M metagenome (GOLD analysis project Ga0070735, IMG submission 66443) | Surface soil microbial communities from Centralia Pennsylvania, which are recovering from an underground coalmine fire - Coalmine... | ecosystem: Environmental > Terrestrial > Soil > Unclassified ... | reverse complement strand
GGTCGCGCGTTTCGAGATGACGTACTCGCCCCCGTCGGGCGAAAAGGAGAAGTTCGGCCCCCCCCTCAGGTCGCGGATCCCGTCGGCCATCTACATGCTGGGTGCCCTCGTTCTCGGGGGGGTGGTGCTCTACGCGTACGCCCTCGCTCCGTCGACGTCCGTCGTCTTCGGGTGGGTGGTCGAGGGGGACCGCGGCCGTCCCGTCTCGGCGGGCGTGCTGGCGACCGTGATCGTCGTCAGCGCGCTCGGCACGGTCCTTCGGACGCACATGCGCGGCGTCCTCTTGAGCGAAGAGTGGATCGAGGCCCGCTACCTGCTCCCGCTCGGCATCCCGCGCGCGCGTCGCTGGGGCTGGCCGCAGGTGCTTCGAGTGGTCATCGACGGGACCCGCGTCGCGCTCGAGCTCTGGGACGGAAGCTTCGAGCGTCTCCCGGAGGTCGCGAAGGGCCGCGAGCTCGTCGAGTCGATCGCCCGGCATGCCCACCGCCTCCGGATCGACGTGACCGTCCTCGCCCCGCCCGAAACGGCAGCGCGCGCGGCGATGATGTAACCTCGCGCCGTCGATGGCCCGCTCCCGACGCGTCTTCGCCCTGGCGGTGGGGTTCGCCTCGATCGCATCGTGCAGGGACCGTGCGCCGTCGCCGGCCTCCCCGCTCCCCACGGTCGCGCCCCGACCCGTGGCGAGCGAGACGTTCGACGCCCCCCTGGACGCCCCTGCCCCGTCGGCGACGATCGGCAGCCCGGAGGCGCCGGGCGCGCCCGCCCAGAAGGTGACTGCCGAGGGGCACGCGATGGGCACCCACCTGGCGTTCGCCGCGTTTACCACGCCCGATCTGGATCCCGCGCACGTCCGTTCGCTCTTCGACGCGGCCACCGCGGAGATCGTGCGCCTCGAGAAGCTCATGACGACGTGGGACCCGGCGAGCGAGATTTCGCGGATCAACGCAGCGGCCGGCAAGGCCCCGGTCGCGGTCGGGCCGGAGAGCTTCCTCGTCGTCTCCGAGGCGCTCCACGCGAGCGACATCAGCGAGGGCACGTTCGACATCACGTTCGAAACCCTTCACGGACTGTGGAAGTTCGACGAGGACCTGGACCCGCACCCGCCGTCCGCCGCGCAGGTGCGCGATCGCCTGAAGTACGTCGGCTACCGGCACGTCAAGCTCGACCCCGCCGCCCGGACAGTCTTCCTGGACGACCCGCACCTGAAGATCGGCCTGGGCGGGATCGCGAAGGGCTACGCCGTGGACCAGGCGTCCAAGATGCTGCGCGAGGGCGGCCTCCGATGCTTCTTCGTCCAGGCGGGCGGGGACCTGTATACGGAGGGCAGCAAGCCCGACGGGTCACCTTGGATCGCCGGCGTTCGCGACCCGCGCGGCCCGGACGGCGACTACTTCGCCGTCATGCCCGTCAGCGATCACGCGTTCAGCACGGCGGGCGACTACGAGCGCTCGTACGTCGTGGCCGGCAAGCGCTACCACCACATCATCGACCCGCGCACGGGGTTTCCGGCCACGGCGTCGCGCAGCGTCACCATCTGGGCACCCACGGCCCTTTTGGCGGACGAGCTCGACGACGCGGTCTTCATCCTCGGTAAAGACAAGGGCCTGGCGCTGGTCGAATCGATCGACGGCGTCGGCGCCATCATCGTCGACGCGCACGGCCAGGTGTGGACGAGCCAGCGCCTCGAGGGCAAAGTGCGGTCCGTTCACCCACCGACGGACCGCCCCTGATGAGCTCCTAGCGCCGGGTCGGCGCTCTCGACCCGTAGGGTGTTCCGTCCGAACTCTCGCTTCGCTCGAGCGTGCGGACTAGCGTAGCTAGCCGTTGCAAGCGCAGGTCGCCGTCAACACCACCGGGGCGTTGCCCATGGTGCCGGAGACCGTTCCTCCATCGGCCGCCGCGTCCATGACGCAGTTCCAACTCCCGTTGTTGGATTGGATCTGGATCGTGTAGCTGCTGCCGACCTGCACGAGCGGCGGGATCTGGTAGGTGTGCGACAGCGGTCCGCCGTCGTTCTGGAAGTCCGCCGTGACCGCCGTCACCGACGAATCGGTGATGGTGTCCTGGATGCTCACGTTGACGTTGAAGGGGCCGCAACCGGTGAGCGTCACGGTGACGCTGACGGGCTCGACCTGCGCGCAGGTCACGTCCGCGGTCACGTCTCCGTTGACCGTGCCGGCGCCGTTAATACGGGACACGCTGCAGGTGTCCATTGCCGGCTGCTGGCTGATCGTCACGTCGTAGGTGCCCCCGCCGGGAACCTGCGTGGGGAACTGGAACGTCCCATTCCCGCTGATGTTGAGGTTGTCCGTGTCGTTGTTGTTCACCACGAGGCCCGAGCTCGTCAGGCCGCTGACGTTGACGCTGACGGTGAACGCGCACCGGACGACGACCGTGTTGACGTCGCCGCCCATGATCGCCCCGGTGGCGTTCGTCACGATGCAGGTGCGATCGCTCGGCTGCGTCAGGACGCTCACGTTGTACGAGGCCCCGTCCATGAGGGGCATTGGGAACTCGAACGCCCCGTTGGCGGTGACGGTCACCTTGTCGGACCCGTTGTTGGTGAGGACCATGCTGCCCGAGGTCGGGAAGCCCGAGACGGTGCCCCCGACGAAGAACGAGCCCATCGACGCGCACGTCACGCCGACGGTCGTGACGTTGACGCTTTGCACCGTGCCGGTGCCGCCCGTGACGCTGCACGTCTGCCCCATCGGCTGCGTCAACACGCTGACGTCGTAGGGCGACCCGCTCGATTGCGGCGGGAAGGCGAACGATCCGTTGCCCGAGATGGACAACGTCGCCGCGCCGTTCTGGAGAACGAGGCCGGGACTCACCAGTCCGGCCACTGCGCCGCCCACAGTGAAGCTGTTCGTCCCGCAGTTGACGACGACGCTCTTCACCGCGCTCGTGCCCACGGTGCCCTGGCCCCCGCTGACGGTGCAGTTCTGGGCCGGACCCGACGGCTCGGTCTTGACCGTGACGTTGTAGGGCGACCCGCTCGAGACCTTGCTGACGAACGTGAACGCGCCATTGCCGGTGATTGTCAGGTCGGAGCCGTTGTTGTCCTCGAGCACGAGGCCGGTGCCGGTGAGACCGCTGACCGTCCCGCCGACGGCGAACGTGTTCGTATCGCAGGTCACGCTCACGTTCGTGATGTCGTGATCGACCACCGTGCCCGCGTCCGTACCCATCGCGATCGTGCAGATCTGGCTGATGCCGACCGGATTGGCGGCCACGGTGACCTGATAGGTGCCCCCGCTCGCGACCTGCGTGGGGAACTTGAACGACCCGTCGGTGCTGATCGGGAGAACGTCACTGCCATTCTGGAGGAGCAGGTGAGTCCCGAGAAGGCCCGACACCGTCCCCCCGACGTTGTAAAGATTCGTCGTGCAATTGACGGTGGCTACCTGGATGGCGGCGTCCCCGGAGTGGGCCGTGATCGTGCCCATACCCGTCCCCGGTTGGACGGTGCACGTCTGCGACGGCTGCGTCGGCTGCCCCACCACCGAGACGGAATACTGGGTGCCGGCGGGTACCGGCGTGGGGAACGTGACGGACGAGGCGCCCGACGGAACCTGGATGTCCTCGGTTCCAGAAGCGGCGTCGTACATCGCCGCGCCCTCGATGGTCAGACCCGAACCCTGAAGTCCATTGATGACGACGGACACGGTGTACAAAGGCGGCAGGCTGTCGGCCTGGAAGCCGTCGAGCGACACCCCGTCCGGCAGGTTCAACGACGAGTCGACGACGAACGACGCGTCGAACGACGGCGGCGGCGGCGGGTTGTTGTTGTCGTTGAAGCAAGACGCCACGGGCAGGATGAACGCCGCGACGCAAAGGGCCCAGAGGATGTGGAGGTGGCGCATTGGGGCAATCTCAGCTTGTACCAGCCCCGCCGCTTCCGAATCAATAGTCACACCGTGATTCGTCGGACGCTCCGATGGGGCGCAAAGCGACCCGAGCGCGACGCCAGGGCCCGCGCGGCGTCCTCTAGGTCGGATGCCGATCGGACTACATGTACGAAGGAGCACTTGGGGGCATAGACGTGCATCGCGCTATCGCCCACCCCCCACCGGGCCTTGCCCTCGGGGCATAGCCACACGAGGGCCTTGGCGCGCTCGCGAATTCGATCGAGGACGTCGGCAGAGGGGTCGTGGGCATTCGTTCGACCGTCCCCGAGGACGACGACGGTCGTGCGCCGGTCCACGCCGGCCATGTAGTGACGCTCGAAGGTCCGGAGGACGCGGCCGTAGTTCGAGTTCTCGCCCGGGTGGACGACCCCGCCGCCCCACGCGCGAGCGATCGCCGCGCGGACGGGCTCGCGTTCGAAAAGGGCGGTCGTTTCACCGAGTTCGCTGACGAAGACGAAGGTCCGCGCCTGGTCGAAGAGCTCCTGCGCCGCATAGGTGAACTCGAGCAAGAAGCAGGCGACCGCCCGCACCGAGTCGCTGACGTCGCAGAGGAGCATGACTCTCGGGCGGTCGCGCCTTCGGTTCTTGCGGGGGAGCCGGAAGGGGACGCCGTCGGTTCGCATGGCCGCGCGGATCGCTTTGTGCGGGTCGAGCCTGCCCGTTCGACGGCGCCGGGCTCGCACGCGAGCTCCCCCCCTCAGGCGCTCTGCGAACCTGCGGACCGCGCGGCGTACCTCTTCAATCTCGGCGTCCGAGAGGGACGTGAAAGGCACGTCCTCGACGCGCGCGGACCGGCGACCACCGCGCTCGGCGCTCTCTTCGTAAAGCCGGCGGACCAGAAGGCGGACGCGCTCCTGCGCCCGATCGAGCTCCGTCCCGATCGCGTCCGCCAACGCTTCGCCGCGAGGGCCCAGGGCGCCGACGAGGAGGCCGCGGAGAGTCGCGAGCGAGCGGGCCGCCGGGCCCGCGCCGAGGCGCGCGAGGAGCTGGTGCGTACGGAACCCGAGCAGCGCCCCGCTCTCCGCGTCGATCGTCCGCGCGACTCCGGCGAGGGCGATGGCCCGGTCGAGGTCGGCCCCACCGTCGAGCCACTCGTCGAGCGACGCAAGGGTGCCGCCGCGGTCCGTGGACGCAACGCGCTCGAGCGCGAGGCGCAGCACGTCGAGCTCGGCCTCGTCGAATCCGAGCGCCCGCATGCGCTCCCAGAACGACGTCGGACGGACGACGAGGCCCTCCGCGTCGGGCGCAAAGAACGCGCGGAATGCCTCGTCGAAGCGCGGTCGATCTTCCGCGCGCTGGACCACCACGGCCGCAAGCGCGGCGCGGACGAGCTCCGGTCGATCCAACCCCACGGCCTCGACCGCCCTTGCCACGTCGATCGCCTGCGACGGGGCAACGACGAACCCCTCGCGACGGAGCGCCCAGAGGAGCTCGTCCAGGATGCGCACGACGGCGAGCGGACGAACGCTCGCCGCGACGGAGCCGGCGGTCATTCGCGCGGCGCGGGCTCTTGGAGGAGGGCCTTGACCATGTCCTCGAGGCGCGCGTCCTCCCCCGGGGTGTAGCCGACCGCGACGTCGCGCACGACGCCCCTCTTGTCGATGACGACCAAGGTCGGCAGGCTCACGACGCCGTACGCCCGCGCGGTCTCGGCGTGCGTGTCGACCCCGACCGAATAGCCGGGGACCATGCGCTGCGTGAAAGGAAGGACTTCTTCGGCGTCCTCCGTCGAGAGGCCCACGACGGTGAGCCCTTGCGCGCCGTAGTGAGCCTGCAGGGCCGACAGCTTGGGCATCACGATGCGACAGGGCACGCACCAGGTCGCCCAGAAATCGATGAGCACGACGCGGCCGCGCAGCCCCGACAGGGACGGCGGCACCGTCCCCTTGACGGCCTGGACGTCGCGCCACGGGGGGGCGAAGGCGCCGACGAGGTCCATGCGCATCATGTCGTCCGGCGACGGCAGATGCGCGAGGATCGCGAGGGCACGCTTTTCCACCCCCGCGTGCGTAAACGCCACAGGGATGCTCTCGCCGGGCGCGTGCGTGCCGACCGCTTCCACGACGTCCGCCGGGCCCTGAACCTGGGTCGACCCGACACGCAGGATGCGATCGCCTTGCTGGATGCCGGCCTTGTCGGCGGGGGAACCCCTCACCACGTGGCCCACGCGCGCGCCCGGGCCGGCGCCATGATCGGCTTCGAGCGCGACACCCAGCCACGGGTGGACATCCGCGTCCGCGATCGCGTCCCCAGCCACGAGGGAGAGAGAGACCGCGAGCGTCGCGAAGGCGAGACGAAGGCGGCCCATCCCTCTTTATCTAGCACCCCATGGCCACAAAAACGCCGCGGCGCGCCCTCGCAGAAACGAGGCCGCGCCACGATGAAGGACGATGCCCGAGGCACCGGCCAACTTTAGTCGAGTCGCACGAGGGCGATCCGCGGCGCAACGCGCCGGCCTAAGCAACCCAAGCAAGCAAGCAAGCTGCTTCGTTAAGTCGAGCAAGCTAAGCGAAGAAGCGGCGAACGGGCCGAACTGGAAGGGAATCCGAAAGTCAAAGCCCGTCGCCGCGCGCCGCAGCCCACGGCGCCAGTGAACAGGGTCCCATAGAGCAGGTCGCGTGCCATCCATGGCGCGGGAGCCAAGCGCCTAAAGATTCACCGCTTTGCGAAGGTCTCGCGCGACCATTCGAGCGTTCGCCGCGGGCGGTACCGGCGCTCGAGTCACGGTTGGCTTGAGCCTACGCAATGTTTGCGATGCCGACCGGTCGCATCGCGACCTTACGTTGACAGCACTTGGCGCGCGAGTATCGTCCCGGCCCGCTCTCGACCCCGAATCAGCGCATCACCGAGCGCCCATAGCTCAGCTGGATAGAGCACTGGTCTACGGAACCAGGTGTCGGAAGTTCGAATCTTCCTGGGCGCGCCGCGGCGGTCGTCAAGCAGTTCGCGCAGGGCCACGTGCTCGCCCGTTGTTGCGCGAGGGACAAAAAGCAACGAGGCGACCTCCCGAAGGAGGCCGCCCCGTCCGTTACGAAGCGTGGGAGCTCGCGAGCGAGCTCACCGCGCTAGCTGTCAGAACAGTTGCTGGTTCGGGTCGAGGCAGCTCCCGTAGTTGACCAGGAACCCGTGGGTGAGCGCCGCGCCGGCCGTAGCGCCGTCGCGGAGCCAGTCCGACGAGGCGCTGCTCGGGCCGGCGTTGTTCTCGACCGCCTCGATCACGGTGATGAGGCTCGTGGTGGTCGGGTTGCCGATCTCGGAGAGCGGGACGCTGAACTCGACGTTGTTGTTCGACATGCTGTAGCCGATGTTCACCGTCACCGTAGCCGTCGGCGTACCCCAGTTCAGCGGGTTGTTCGTGTTCCACTGCTGCACCGTCGCCGTCGTCGCGCCGGTCGTCCAGAGGATCGCGTAGCGGATACCCGCTCCGGTCGGCAGCGTCTCGCCACCGAGACCGCTCGGCGTCACCGTGGCCCCGCCCGCTGCGCCGTTGCCGATGTAGAGGGCGACGACTTGGCTGCCGGTGGTCGGTGCGATGATGTGCTGCAGAGCGAAGTAGGCGTTGGTACCGTCGTAGGTGAAGAGACCTTCGTCGGTATTGCCGCCGGTGTAGGAGTTCATCTCGACGTTCTCACCCGGGTTTGTCACCGGCGCCGCGATGGTCCATTCGCCGAGCGCGCCGTCCAGGGCGATGGCCCCCGTATGGCGGAACGGCGTGAACGTGTTGGTGAACGCGTCGGTGGTCGGGGTGAAGTTGGTGAGACACGAGATCGTGTTCACCGTCACGGCCGCCGCAGGAACGGCGACGTCCGCCGTGGTGCCACCGCTGTAGACGGCTCCGCAGGTCACGCCGCCGCCGGAGCTCCCAGCCCCGTTGCACGAGGGCATGGTCGTTCCGGTGGACAGGCAGATGTACTCGCCCGTCGTGGCTCCGCCAGGCCCGGTGGTAGAGGGCGTGACGTGGCCGGCCGTCGCGCAGAGCGGCGCTAGGTTCTGAACGGCGTGCGCGACCTGCAGCTTGAACGACTGGCTGTAGGTCGCCGGGCTCTGTCCGAGCGCCGAGCAGGCCACTGCCTGGACCGGCGTGTTGGACTGCGTGATCATCATCGTCGACCCCGACGCGCTAGGCGATCCGTTGGTGCAAGCGGACGCGCCGTTGCACTGCGGAGCGGTGTTGTTCGTCGTGGAGCAGATGGTCCCGCCGGTCACGCTCGTGAGCTTGAGGGTGAACGTGTTGTCCCAGGCCGCGACCGGGGTGCACGAGGTGGTTCCCGCGCAGGAACCGCCCTGATTGGTCGTGGCGACGACGTTGCCTGTCTGCAGCGTGAACGTCTGCGTGCGGACCGCCGACGAGGTCTGATTCGTCGTGCTCGAGCCGCACATGATGGCGCTCACCGTGAACGTCGTGCCGGTGACAGGCGCGGTGATCGGGTTCGACAGGGCCGGACTGCCGCAGTTCGCGGTCGTCCCGTCGGTCGTGACGTGGATGCCCGCGCCGGCGAAGTTCGTCCCGGACGACGACGCCACGAAGATCGACGAGCCGCCCGCGATCGGGCCGTTCATGTCGAGGTCACCCGCGCCGGCTTGCGTCCCGAAGTCGGGCTCGGCCAGAGCGAAGGTGTAGGTGTAGCTTGTGGCCACGGGCGCCGTCTTGTCACCGTTGCAGGCGGTGACCGAGAGGCTCGTCCCACTCACCTGAATGCCCGCCGCGGGCGAGGTGATGGGCAAGCTGGTGCTGACGGTCGCCGTCGCGGTCGCGCCGGCTCCGCTGTTGCCGCTGATGGTGACGGTGGGCGTGGTCGAATAGCCAGCGCCCGAGCCGTTGATCCCGGCCGCGCTATTGTGCGTGGCGGCGAGAGCCACCGAGTCGACCTTGCCGACGGCCGTGGCCGTCGCCTGGATGCCCGCCGTGGGAGGATCGATGGTCACGGTCGGCGATATGAAGCCAGCGCCGTCCACCGTGGGATCGAACGTGATCGACGAGACGACGCCGTTGGTGACGACCGCCGTCGCGTTGAACGTGGTTCCGCTCAACCCGGTGTCGCTGACCGAGACGGCAGGCACCGACGTGTAACCGCTGCCGCCGTTGACGATGTTGATGGCGGTGAGCTGGATGGTCGACGTCGCCGAGGCCGTCGTCGTCGGGGTGCCGCCGCCGCTGAAGTTCACGGCGGGCGCCGCCGTGTAGCCCGAGCCGCCTGCGGTGAGCGTGATGTTATTGACGACCGCCGCGCCCACGCCGTCGACGGTGAGGGTGTGGTTGCCCGTGCCGCTGCAGGTCCCGTTCGCGCAGCCCACCGTGCCCGTCGTCGAGTAGCAGATCGACATCGGGTTCGCGTCCGTGTCCGTGTTCGTCAGGAGCGGGAACTCCGGAACGTTGTAGGTGCCCGTTCCGGGCGTGACGGTCGGCGTACCGGCCGTGCCTGGACCGTTGAAGTTGACGGTCGTCGGCAGCGACGGCAAGAACGAGTTGTTCGCCGGGCAGCCGATGACGGTCCACGCGTCATTGACGGCCGGCAACGTCGGCATGGCTGCCGGGAAGGGACCCATGACTTGCGTCCCGGTCGTGCACGCGCCCGTGCCGCAGGCCGGCGTGCCATGGTTGATGACGCAGGCGAAGGAGTACGCGGCGCCCGAGCCGTTCTGCTCGATGTCCACGACCGCGCCGGGAATGCCGCTCGACGGAATGTCGTACGTCGTGATCGGCGCGTTGTTCATGTCGACGCCCGGCGGGTCGAGGTCCGGCTGGTCGAGCTGCAGCACGTACGTGCCGGTCGCCGCGGTCGAGGCGGCGTACGCCGTCCCGCCGCACGCGATGGCGTTGAGGACGGTGCCCGTCTTGGTGACGCCGGCCACGACGGTGCCCGTGGTGGTCGTCTCACCGTTCGGCGACGTCGACGAGCCGCAGGTGTTGGCGGTCGTGCCGCACGCCGGCGCGCTCATGTCCTCCGTGTAGCAAACCCACGCCGTCGCGCCGGTGTTGGCCTCGACGAAGTGGAAGTTGCCGTTGAGGGTGACGGTGTTGTCGTACGTGCCCGGACCGAAAGTGGCGGTCGTGGTCGGGAGGCCCGGCGCGTTCAGCTGCACCGTGTACACCGCCGGTGTCATCTGCGCCGACGGCGCGTATCCGGTCTTGCAGGCCACGGCCATGACGGTCGTGTTCTGCGTGACCGGAACCGTGGTCGGGCTCATCGCGTGGATGGTGCCCACGACGCACGAGGGCATGGTCGTTCCGTCGGTGGTGGCCCAGATCGTCGAGCCCGTCGTGGCGCTCGAGATGCTCGGGTTGTAGCCGCCGGACTTGTAGGCGACGGTGCTCGGCGCCGGGTTGACCATCGACGGAGCCGCCGCCTGGAGCGTGTACTTCTGGGTGGCGACCGGGCTGGAAGTCTGGCCGGCCGCGCAGGCGATCGCCTGAACGGTCACGACGCCCATGGCGTTGGTGACGGATCCGTTGATCGAGACCTGGGACGCGGCGTTGTAGGTCTGCGACGTTCCGGTGCACGCTCCGTTTGCGCCGCACGTCGGCGTCGTCGTGCCGTCGAGCGTGTAGCAGATCGTCGAGCCCGTACCC
>Ga0070735_10005506_pt1 | contig 10482 bp, 8 predicted proteins | sample Coa_R1_FD_66443 | JGI IMG/M metagenome (GOLD analysis project Ga0070735, IMG submission 66443) | Surface soil microbial communities from Centralia Pennsylvania, which are recovering from an underground coalmine fire - Coalmine... | ecosystem: Environmental > Terrestrial > Soil > Unclassified ... | reverse complement strand
TTCCCCCCCCACATTTTCGCCTCCTGGCGGAGGCCCCCAGCCTAACTAACTTCCGTGTCCAGTTCTAGCGGGTGCACTAACGACGGTTGCGGTTGTGGTAGCGGTAATTGTGGGATGGACTGCTATCCGCTTCAGTGTCATGTAGATTCGGTGAACTTCCAGGTCATGCCCCATGAATACAGCGCAATCACGATGAGCACATCGAGCGGCATACCTAAGATGAGATAGAGGACGGGCATGAACAAAACGCTCTTTTGAAGTATAAGGGCTTGTAACAGCACTTGGACCGGCAAGAACAGACACAAGTAGCCCATTGTAAGTACCGTGATACAAGCTTTTTTCAAGAAAGAGAAATGGAAAATATAGTAAGTAACGCTAAACAACAGCGGGATTATAGAAATCACTGTGAGGCCCGTCATTGCCAACCCTTGTAAATACTCGTTCGGGTCGTAAGGAAATTGCGCAGGCCGAACGGCGAAATACCCCAAAGCGCTCACTTGCAAGAACAGCGCTGCACGCAATGCATAAATCAAAGGGATCCATCTAGGCGGAAAAGCGAACGTTACGGTGAACGCGAACAGCGTTAGCACACACATTGATCCCCAAAGAACCGAACTGGGCAGAAGAGCCTCGACGCGAAAGCAAGGCAAATCAAATCGGAGTAGAGGCCCGAAGCTGTGTGCGCTCGTGCTCAAGTCTGCCTTCAGCGGAAGATAGCGCAAGCCCAGAACAAACACTCGCCGCCAGAATGTACATACGTACGGAATACACTTTGTCCATGCGAACAGTATGACGAGTGTGAGAGCAACCGAACTAGACAGATCGGTAACACCGTAGTTTAGGCGAGCGAGCGCACGATGCATCGGGATAATGCCACCTCGATGTCCACGGAAACGGACAAGCTCGGTAATGCCGGGGTTTTGTTTGCTCGCGGCGCTCGCCACTCAGAACTCCTTGAACACCCCAAGGGTGCTACCAACCCGCTTGTAATAGGGATTGACGTAAGAATCCGCAACCCAGTTGATTCCCCAGTTCCGGCCCATCCATTTGCGCCACGTGATCGTCGCCGTCTGGCTGCGAAAGTCGCTAAGCAGGCTCGTGGGCCCAATCAGCTGATACGCTTCTTCCCCATAACCCAAGCGGAGAACAACATAATGCTGCTTGTTTTTCCCTTGCGTAATCGCCAGAAACCCCGAGGGCGAAAACACATTGCCAGGATGGCTCACATTGAAACGGACGCCACTTTCCAGTATCCACGGTTTGTCGAAATAATATGTCGTGCCTACGAAAAAGCTGTGGTCACGGTGCGGGTCTTTTGCTTCGTAGTAACCAAAGCCTACTGTAGTAATAAGTTGTTTCCGGGACATCCACTTCCGGCTAACAAATGCATCGCCTCGGAATCGCGGCAAAAAGAAAGCTCCAGCGCTGGAGCCAAACGTAAGAGAGGCGAAGGAATTAGCACCGAAGTTGTGAGAATCCCCGGCTGCAAAGTAAGTGCCTGAATCCCCAAATTCATGTTGTTCGGCAATCTCTCCATTGAAAGTGTCGTTTCCGCTCGTAATTATGCCGCGAGCGTAACCGCCGTTCCATGGCCCAAAGCCGTCGGTTAGATTGAAATAACTGCTGCCGATTTCCACAGAATTAGTTAGCGTTTGCTTCTCCGGTGCGCCGGGGACGGTTGCGATAGCAGCAATCTCTCGAGTCTCGTCCGCCGTAGGGGTAGTTGTAACCTGGCATGGAGCTCGCATTGCGGCAAAGGCGACGATCACTATCGCGAGAGAGAGTCTGCGGACTTGAAGTCTAGATGTCATTGATGAAGCACTCGGCTTTCGAATTTCAGCACCTGACCTTTCTGCGCGACTACGATCCAGGTACTACCGTCATTCCTAACCTTGCCCTCTCCTTTTAGAATCTGTGGCTCGCTGTATTGGGTCGCGGAAAGTTGCCATGAAAAGTGCGCTAAGTTTCGCGGATGCCAAGCATTGACCGTCATCACACCATCGTGTTCGGCGGTTCGCCAGCTCACGTTTTTTCGCTCGTTTAGAAAGCGCGCCATATCCGTCATGGTGTACCACCGGAAACGCTGGCTTTCGCGGGCCGTACCCGTGATTACAAGCCACCGTTCAATCACATCGTGGTAAGCCAAAATTCCAGGCGGGTGGAAGTAGACCAGCCGCGCGACATGGTGTTCTGTCACAAAGTGAGTTATTGCTGCCAACCATCTCTCCACTTCATCACTGGAGTATCCTTGCTCATTGAACTCTTCGAACCCCGCAGCCCGGTCCAGGTGGAGAATGGGAAAGGCCCAAATGTTAGTGCCTTCACGATTTCCAAGCCTGTAACCCTGGGTGGGGCCCATTCCTGAATCTCCGGTGAAGTAGTAGGCGATGAAGCCGTGCGCTTCTAACCAACGAGTAACCCATACGGGCTGATTTCCGTTCGGCGCGGAGTATTCCACCACCGGTGCGCCACTTAATTTTTCCAGTGCACTTTTGTTCAAAGTCAAATATTTCTCCAGGTTTTTCGGATCGTCGGTGTCGACATGGCTGGCAAAGTAGTTGTGGATCCAACCGCCGTGGCTGCCGATCGTGTATCCCAGAGCGAGGTATTGTTGAATAAGCGCACGCCCCACAAGGTTATTCTCAACATCGAACCCGCGGTGGTCACCCGGCTCCATGGCATCCGGGCCGGCCGTGATATGGACGGAGTAGGGACCTTGCTTGAGTAGTCCCCATGAATCGATCTCCTGCATCGGCTTGATAGCCGCATTCGAATCCACATGCCAATTCAAGACCAAACCGCCAATACTGTCCGGAACTGCAAGTAACCGGGGCAGGCCGAGCGTGTGCAATGCAAAGTATTTAAGAAAGCCGTGTAGCATCAACCCGTCGGTTTTGCCCTTTAAGTACGAGAGTGGCAAATTAACGAACAGGACTGACCCTTTCTTATAAGAGTGTTCTCCCGCTATGACCCCGGCATTGGAATGTAATAGAACATTCCCGGCGTAGTTGCCCGATGTCACAAAACTGGGGTACTCAAGATCTCCATACTTGTAACGTCGAAGTTCTGTTTCAAGCGGTGCAGGAGCGTCGGATGACGTTTCAACTGGTGTAATTGCCTCCGCCCGAAATGGGTAGTACTTGCCTGGCGGGACTTCAAGGTCATCAAAAGTGCGATCAAGACCGTGGATAGCGCCCCATTGCATGGTCTTATCGGCCAAAGTATCGTACAGGCTGTATGACACACCAGCGAGATCGGACAACCGCGACTTGTTTAGTGAGTACCCGCCGTTCGGCATTAGCGTGCCAGCGTCATAAACCAGCAGAAGCTTCCCCCCATCCGCGACAAAAGCCCTCAAACTTGCAAGAAAAACGTCGCTGGCGCGCTTATGGATAGAATCGGGGAGAATTACTCCTGCAGCTCCGGCCCGACCGAAGACCGGCCGCACAAATTCAGAATCGTGAACTGCTCGGATGTGCAAGCCTTCTTCGCTGGCGGCATCGAGCCACATCGTTACCTGCGGATCTGACTGGCTCAGTCCATCCGGCAAAAGGAGTAAGAGGCGGTCACTGTTGAACTCCCGCTGCTCGCGGATCGCCCACACAGAAGCTATGAGAGCTGCGCCAAGCGGCAAGCAGACAAGGAGCATCAGCTTGATTCGCTTCATTGCCGCCCCACAACTCTGCCAGATACCCGCGCCCAGAGTGTGCCGAAAATCAGGACACCTTCTTGAACCTCGATTTCGGGAGAGCTGACAGTCGTAGGTACAATCGCATCTCCACAATTTGTTCCGGTTCGAATAGTCATCTTCCGTTCCGCGATCACTGGCCCATGAAGGGCACAATTTTGGTCAATCACCATCTGTTCAGCGCTAATAACACTCCCTTCGACGATTACTCCGGGTTCAAGGAGCATCCCCTTGTTACTCTTAATATTTCCGGCAACGCGGGCGCCCGCGCGAACAATTAACGTGCCGCGGGTGACGATGTTGCTGTGGACAACCTCGCCAGCCCTAACTTCGAAGTCACCGTCGTGAAGAATTCGCCGACTATGTCGGTCAATAGCTGAGCCGTTCGATATTTGCGGGCCGGCGTTTATCGCGGGAGTGCCTACCTCGATGCGCGGAGCATTGACCCGCAAGAAACTGCAGCCATGCTCTAAGCGTATGAGCTCCCCTGCCGAAATTCGTCCGTAAAGGTTACAGTGCTGTGCGGCCGTGAGTACCTTGTCGGAGTGGGCCCACCGCAGTATTGTGCTAGCAGGGCCCAACGACACATCGCCGTCCCCCAATACGGCACGATATTGGTTGCTTTTCCCACCCGTGAACCGGCGGCGAGCATAAATTTCTTGGTGGAACTTTATCGAGCCGGGACATACAAAGTCGCCAGCGAATGCCACGACACTCGAGCAGGTGAAAGCATCGGCTTGTTTTACGAGATCCGGTATATCCTTTGAATTGCCAATCACCAAATATTCACTGCCGCCGGACAGTACTCCGCGCACGACCGCACCAGAACGATGACATCGATCCAGTAGCGGCTTGAGTTCCTTCATGACTTCAAAAAAACTCTGCGCGAAGTGGCGGATTTCACCGGCATGGCGCTGAATCACATTTAAAGGCTGGGCGTCTGTTTTGCGATGCACTTCATTGAATGCGGGAATCAAAGGCACAGTAAGCATGACTCCGGCCAAAACTATGAGACCCGCTACCGCCAGGTACGCGTTCATGGTGCGGTCCGGAAACGTTCAGTTTTGTCCCAGTGAAACTCAGCCTTGGTGAAGTAGTCATAGACTTGCGATACCGCTGCGCGGGAAACGGAAAAGAGGCTGACCATGAAGCCCAATGCAAGGAACGGCAGAATCGCCAGACGATTACGATTTCCATCCAACCGCACTGCGGCTGCAATTTCAAAGAAAGCGGCAAAATTGCCTACCGCTGCATATGCCGTGATACTCAGCAGCGCGACTATCCCGTTCAGTGGCTCGATGCCCCGATAGAATAAGATCAAAGCCAACATCCAACCAAGCATGGTGATCGGAGCCATGACGTAGACGCCCAGTAACAATGTCCCGTCGATCCGCTCCCGAAATGTGGCCAGATGTTTACCGAAAAGTAAGCGCCAACTGTAAGTCATCATGGCCTGATTGTGGCCTTTGGCCCAGCGCATGATCTGCTTAATCCGCACCGCCCAGGTTTCTGGGACCTCTTCATAACACTCAGATCGGTTCTGATACGCGGTTTTCCAGCCATGAAGCAGAAGCCGGTAGGTAAGGTCCGTGTCTTCTGTCAAAGTGGAGTCGTCCCATCCGCCAATTTCGGATAGCGCGCTCAGTCGCACTCCCGCAACAGTTCCACCATGCTGCGGCACAAGCCGAAGGTTCATCCTAGCTTGCTGATCTACCTGGTATCCGCCGGAGCGTTCCAGATCAAGAAGACGGGTAAGCAGGTTGCTGCCACAATTCAGTGGCACCACGCGTCCCATGACTCCTCCTATTTCCGGATCGAAGAAGGGTGCCACTAATTGCTTAATTAGCCCTGCGCCCGGGATATAGTCGGCGTCAAAGATCAAACTCACCTCGGTAGTGACCAATTCCATAGCATCTTTCAATGCTGCCGCTTTACCAGACTTGCCGCTTCCACGGTGGAACGGACGTATTCGGCCTGGAAACGCTTCCACGAACTCGTCGATAATCTCTCGCGTGTTATCGGTCGACCGATCATTTACGGGCATGACCAGCATTTTTTCTTGCGGGTAGTTTACGGTCATCAGTGCCGAAAGAATATTGGCGATGACTTTTTCTTCGTTGTGAGCAGCAACGAGCACTGTGACGGGAGGCCAGTCAGCTGTATCAATGTCAATGTAAGGGTGGCGCTGGAATCCGAAGAGCCGATTCAGTGTGAACCAGTAATGCCTGGCGGTGTATACGCATATAACGCCAACGATGCTGTAGAGTAAGTAAACCATTCCATGTAACTACGACCTCAGTACTTTCCTGCTCTGGCTGCCGCTGCAATCGGTGTTCCTTCGGAGTCGGTCTTGCGTCGGCGCGGCTCTGGCCGAGCGGGTAACTTGAATTCCTGGCTGATGTCCAGAAGCGGAGTTTTGCCTTGAAACCACCGAGACACAGCTTCGACAATTCTTTCTGAGGCCTTTCCATCACCGTAGGGGTTGTCACCTTCCGACATATCCAGATAGGTATCTTGGTCGGTCAATAAAGAGGAGGTTTCATTCACAATGCTTTCCCTGGACATTCCGATAATTTTGGACATTCCAAACATTGAAGCCTCTGGCCGTTCTGTCACTCGGCGTAACACCAGCACAGGTTTGCGAAAACTTGGGGCTTCTTCTTGGATCCCACCGGAGTCGGTTAGCACCAGAAAACACTTCTTGAGCAGACTGACGAAATTGATATAGTCGAGCGGTTCAGTAAGGTGGATACGCTCGGCATTGCCCAGAAGCGCATTTACAGTGCTTCGCACATTAGGATTCATGTGCACCGGGTAAATGACGCGAATATCGGAGTGTTTCGCCACTAAGTCCTTCAGCGCGAGGCACATGTTCTCCTGGTCGGTGCCCAAAGATTCACGGCGATGCGAAGTGACTAAAATTAACCGATAGCCATCAGTAGGAAGTTTTTCTAGCGGAGTATTCTTCCAGGAATGCGGCACATGGCTCAGCGCTCGCAGGGTATCGACGACCGTATTGCCGGTGACCACAATATGGTCGCTAGGCACACCTTCCGCGAGCAGTTCGTCTCGCGATAACGCGGTCGGTGCGAAATGGATCCGCGCCAGCACGGAAACAAATCGGCGATTAGCCTCTTCCGGGAAAGGATTATAAATATCGTGGCTTCGTAAACCGGCTTCGACGTGGCCAACAGGTATGTTGCCATAGTATGCAGCGAGTGCTGAAGCAAAAGCCGTTGTCGTATCTCCCTGTACAAGCACCAAATGCGGCTCGAAGCGTCGACAGGCATTTTCGACGGTATCCAGTACTCGAGATGTGAGGGAGTTCAGCGTCTGGTTAGGACGCATGACGTCCAAGTCAAAGTCCGGTTTGATCTTGAATAATTGCAGAGCGTGATCCAGCATTGTCCGATGCTGGCCAGTATGTATTACCGCAGTATCGAATTCTTCTGAGCGCTGCCGCAACTGACTGATGACCAGCGCTAGCTTAATGGCCTCAGGCCGTGTGCCAAGCACGGCTATAACTCGGCACTTCATTAAGATCCCCTTACGCGATTGAAGCGGCACACCTCTAGCCCGCCGATCCATCGCCCTTTCGCAATTAAGCAGTGGAGACCGCTACTCTCGAGTGTGCATTAGTATCTTTAATATGGGGGGGAGCGCTAGTTTCGGAAAGATTACGAAAGTCATTGGAATCTTGAAGCGGAAAAAGTTCGGCGTCAATCGTTTCAAGCGAGAGGAGAGAGGAGCAGGGAAAGCCTGCCTTCGTGGGCATAGACGTTGGTAGCTTGCTGCTCAGCGTGTGCCGATCTGTTCCTTGGAACTTGGAAACCGTCGGCGAGTAAACAATTAGCTGAGGGGCCTCGGGTCACGCTCGTTGATGCAAATGATAGTAAGGCGCAGCTCGCGAATGCAAACACCAGGAGCGATTTCAATCACAAACTCCTGCCTTGCTGGGGCGCCGACATTACGGCACACGTATCAACCGTCGTCTTCCAGATGCCCACAGGTATGGACCAGCATCATCGCAGCGAAGCGCCGGGTTTTCGATTGGCCGGAACAAGTAATGCCATTGGTCAGGAATTACTTTGGGTCAGAAAAAAAGGTCGCGTACACGGAAAGAATGCATTGGCCACGCTTGCGACGCGATTGACTGAGCTGTCGGGAAACCCGCGAGACGCGTGTCTTCGATTTCTACATCAACAAGGAATAGCAGAGAAGCGCGCTTGGCGACCGTGGACGAAGCTCGAACAACAGCGCCTTTTTGATCTAATCGAAAGCTGCCCGATACAAGAAATTTTCCTCGATTATGCGGCGCTCTCCACGTTCCATTCGCTCCATGATGCATCGCCTGGGCGAAAGCACGCAGAGAGGTCGCGACTGGTTCACGGTTAATAGTCTGGCGGAAGCCTTACACATACGCGGTGATGAGGTGCAAAGGTGGAGCGATCACGGTTGGCTCAAATGCCGCGTCGCGGAAACAGCCGGTGTCAAGAAACGAATTATCGACCCCGATGATTTTTCTTAATTCGTGAAGCGCTACGGCCCTCGGTAGTGGGCCGCCGCCTGGATGCGGAAGGACTCTGGTTCGTCAAAAACTTTGTGTTTCCGCCGAAGCATGCACACTTGCTGCCGTTGCGGAAGAGCATGAACATTCGTGCCGAAAAAGATGACTGCGATGGAGATGGTCAGACCGGGCAGAGCGGCATGAAAGCGACCCGCCGCCCAACTCTGAGTTGGCCTGCTCAAGGTGGTCGTCTCGTTATCCCAACCCCCACACACACACCGGTCCGCAGATCTCGTTCTGCGCGACGCCGATGTCTTGCGTGACATCGACGAGAACCGTACAGCATTGCGATTGGTTGATTGTTTGTCTTCAAAGAGGTTCGAGCAGTTCTTGCTGAATCCTACACAATTCGTGCGCTCGGATGACGGGGTGGTGCCTTTACGGAACAGTCTGCGAGTGCTAATGTACCCTCGCTCCGGGTACCACAATGGACCCACTCCAGCCAGTCCGTCCCGAGCGCCATTCGCGGCGACTATCAGAGTCGAGCCGATGGCTTTACCCGGCCCTTGTAATCGGGCTATCTGCTTTTCTTCTCCTGCTCGTGGTCCGCGCAGAACTGCGCGGGATGGCCATTTCTCCTCTCCTGATGAGCGTGGTGGCATTTTCATTCTTCGCCGCAATCCTGGTAGGCACGTTTTTTCTCGTCCGCGCGGTGCGCGAATATCGCGAGAGTCAAGAACGATTCCAGGAGATGGCAACGAACATCCGAGAGATCTTCTGGATGTTGGATGTCGAAAACCATAAAATTGTGTACATCAATGAGGCCTACGAGGCGATCACCGGTCGATCACGTCAATCGCTACTCGAGGACCCGAGCTCAGGTAAAGGACTGATTCATCCCGAGGACCGGGAGCACGTTCTCGAAAAGCTCGACGAGGCCACAAGGACCGGACATTTAAGCGAGCGGTTTCGAATCGTCTGCACGCCCGGCGAGGTGCGCTGGGTTCACCTCCGCGGGTTTCCCGTACGGAACGTTTCAGGCAAAATCTTTCGGCTGGTCGGCGCTGCACAGGAGATCACAGAGCAAAAGCGCGCGGAGGACCAGGTCATCGAGAACTTGGCGATTGCCGAGAGCGCACGGGCCGAAGCCGAAGCTCTGCGCAAGGCGACCCTGGCCTTGACACAGGATTTGCACATGGACTTCGTCATGGAAGCTCTATTGAAATCACTCGAAGAGTTGATTCCATATACCTGTGCGCGTGTCCTGGTGGTTGAGGGCGGTCCCCATGTCCTTGCGCTGGGAGAAAGGCAAATCCCAGAGCCCATGTCGAAATCTCCCAAGTACCGCCCGGGGCATCCACTGACTCTGATCACGGATGAGTCTCCGCTCCTCAAGCGCGTGATCGGGGAACGCAAGAGTGTCCTGATTTCCGAGACGAAAAATGAAAAGGACTGGGCAAGCTTTAGCGGGCACACTTATTTGCGCTCTTGGCTGTCGGTCCCACTCATCGCGTCTAACGAATATTTGGGTTGTCTTTCCGTCGGCCATGCCGAGCCAAATCTTTATTCGAGGGAACACCTGCGCCGCGCCGAACTGTTGGCCATTCCTGCTGCCGCTGCGATTGAGAATGCACGCCTATTTACCCGCGCTGAAATCTATGCTTCTGAACTAGAGAAACGTCTGGTTGATCTCCGCGAAGCAGAAGCCGCGCTTGCCGAGGCAAAGGGCGAGAAGACAATCTCGGAAGCTGAGTTTCAGAAAGTGTTTCGTTCAAGCCCGATTGCTTTCTCTATCACGACGCTAGGGGAAGGGAGGTTCATTGATGTAAATGCAGCATTCGAACGGCGGTATGGATATTCGAGAGAAGAAGTGCTTGGCCGGACAGTTTACGAACTCGGTATGTGGTGCGATCTTGCGGACCGAATGTTTATGGTCGAACAGCTCCAGCGCGGCCGTCCGGTGCGAAATGTCATCACCTGGCTTCGCGCCAAGTCCGGGGAAATGAAGTTGACAGCTTATTCTGCCGACAGAATTCATTTTGCTGGTCGATCTTGTATTCTCGCCGTTTCACAGGACCTTCCCGAACTCGACCGTAAGAGAGCAAACTAGAACTTGCTTAACCTCGGTTGGGTTCGCTTCTTTTCCCTATAAAGCCCGGCAACTCGCCCCGCTCCCTGCGGGTTTTCGCCGACGCTTTGCTCGCGAGGCTGCGGCGCCGGCTAGTGAGGCTGTCCCTCTGCGATGCGATAGCGTTCGCCACTTTGGGTGGCAACGCCAGCCTCACAA
>Ga0070735_10005502_pt1 | contig 10485 bp, 7 predicted proteins | sample Coa_R1_FD_66443 | JGI IMG/M metagenome (GOLD analysis project Ga0070735, IMG submission 66443) | Surface soil microbial communities from Centralia Pennsylvania, which are recovering from an underground coalmine fire - Coalmine... | ecosystem: Environmental > Terrestrial > Soil > Unclassified ... | reverse complement strand
ATGGGCGCCGTAATTTTTGCGCGTGAAGAGTTGCGAAACAGGCTGATCAATCCCAACCCCGCGGCGAATGGCACGCCTGTGCCTTCCGCGCCAGCTGTTGCGCTCCCCGTGGTCACCTATCGCGGTCGAGTGACATTCCACATGGACGGCGAGGAAGCGGAGTTGATTCCGATTCAGCGAGCCCATACCGACGGAGACACGCTGGTTTATTTTCACAACGACAATGTGCTCATGACCGGCGATTTCTATCGCTCGATCGGATATCCCAATATTGATCGCGCCAATGGTGGCAGCCTGAATGGAATGCTCGATGGGTTGGCCGTGGTCATCGGCATGGCGGGACCCAATACGAAAATTATTCCCGGCCACGGGCCTACGGTTGACAGAGCTGCGGTGATCGCGCACAGAGACATGATTCTTGGAGTTCGTGATCGCGTGGCAGAACTTGTCAAGCAAGGCAAGTCGCCGGACGAAATTCTTGCCTCGCATCTAACGTCGGAATTTGATTCCAAAGTTCCGATGGTAGCGGGGAGCTCGGACCGGTTCGTCGGTCAGTTGTACGCGGAACTCAAGCCGGCCAAGTAGAATTTCGTTGGTGTCAGGTTCTGAGCCGGGGACGGTTGGCACGATTCTCGGCTCAGAACGCGCACATTTTTATTCATTCTTGCGCTTCACCGGGCGGAAGAATTAAATCAAAAGCACACAGACTGAAATCTGTGCTCCTAAACCCTGTCTCCGTTTGCATTTGGATGTTCTTACTCCTTCAACTTGCCCTGTCATTCAAAATGATTCTTCATTTCATTTGTGTCAGGTAGGATTGGCGTGAGACGTCCATGGTCGAAACGCAAGTCCTCATTGTTGGAGCGGGGCCGGTCGGACTGACTCTCGCACTCGACCTCGGCCAGCGCGGTGTGCGTTGTGTGTTGATTGAGCGGAACGAGACGTCCATTGAACTTCCGAAGATGGAGCGCTGCAATGCGCGAACGATGGAAATCTACCGGCGCTTGGGCGTGGCCGAAAAGATTCGCGATGCCGGTTTACCGCGGGATGCGCCGATGGATGTATTTCTGGCAACTTCGATGGCCGAGCCGGCAATTGTGCGCTTGCCATGTCCCTCGGCGGCCGAAGCGAAAACCGAAATCGCTGCCCACAACGATGGACGTCCACTCGAACCCTACCAATTAATTTCGCAATATACGCTCGAACCACTGCTCCGATCGTTTCTGGAGGCGCTGCCAAATGTAACAGTGATCTTCGGCTGTGAATTGGAGGCCTTCATTCAGGATGGCGATTGCGTGACAGCGCACGTGCGGACAAATAAAGGCGCGGACGCGGCGATTCGGACGGCGTACCTGGTTGGATGCGACGGCGGCTCGAGCACCGTTCGAAAGCAGCTGGGTATCCAGTTGCAAGGCGAAGGCAACATTCGAAAACTGCGGCAAGCGCTATTTTATTGCCCCGATTTGTACGAACGCATTCCGATGGGCAAGGGACGTCACTATCACATCGCTGAGGGGCCCATATTTCCATTCATTATTCTTCAGGACAGCACTCGTCATTGGACGTTGCATGCCGCTGCCTCGAGCGACGCCGAAATGGCCGAGATTTTTGAAAAATCGCTGGGCATGCCGCTCGATTTCAATATGCTTTCCGTGAACGAGTGGACGCAGCATCTGCTCTGCGCGGAACGCTATGGTGAGGGGCGCGTTTTCATTGCCGGAGACGCCGCGCATCTGGTGATTCCCACTGGCGGACTTGGCATGAATACAGGCGTGGGGGATGCCGTCGATCTTTCCTGGAAACTTGCGGCCAGGATCGCGGGCTGGGGCGGCCCGCAACTCCTCGCTTCGTATGAGAAAGAGCGCCGTCCGATCGGATTGCGAAATGTAAAGGCTTCCCGCGCAGCGATGACGGGCCGGCTGAGTTGGCGTGCGACTTATCATCCCGACATTCGCAAGAACACGCCCGAAGGCGCAACGATTCGCGCTGAAATGGCCCGCCGTTTCGATGTCGAACAGCGCAAGGTGACCGAAATTTTGGGCATTGAAGCGGGTTACAGGTATGTTGGCTCGCCCGTCATTTGGGCTGAGCCCGACTACGGTCCCGATCCTGACAATCCTCAGTACGTTCCGACGACCTGGCCGGGCGCGCGGCTTCCACACGTTTGGCTGGATCATCCCGTTACGATACACAATCCGGTCACAGAGCAGAAACACGCAACGATGCACAATCGCACGGCGCTGCACGATCGCTTGGGAACAGGATATTCGCTTCTGCGGCTGGGCGGGCCGCGCGCTGATAGTACAAGTCTGGAGCGAGCGTTGCGCGCAACAGGAGCGCCTCTGGAGACACTCGATATCGCGGATGAAGTGGCGCGCGAAATTTACGGCTTCGATTTATTGCTGGTAAGGCCCGATTTGCACATTGTTTGGCGGGGCAATCAGATTCCGGACGACGCGGAAGCGATCGCAAAAGTAGCCACGGGCCGTATCGCTGATTTTACAGCAAACACTCCCAGCTAATCCCAGCACATCCGTGGCCACGGTGGACGAAAGCGCCGTGCCGTAGCACAGGCTTCAGCCTGTGTGGTTTTGATTGCGCGGTTTCAGCGCTGCAAAATCAAAAGTCAAAACCACACAGACTGAAGTCTGTGTTACTAGGCCCTCGGCCAGGTCACCTGCATCGTCGTTTGGCGCCGAGACCTTCGGAAATATCAATTAGAACGTGTGGAACGCTGAATTCGGATCATCACCAACAGGAATAGTTCGCCGGGCGCCGTCCGCGAAGCTTTCGACTTGTCTTAAAGGCGAGCATGCCATTCACTCGGCATAAAAATCTGTAACACCTTCTCCAAACATTTCTAGAGTAAGATCCACATGCACTTGATTGCAATTAGGGGGACTATGTCCAGTCTGGAAGCTGTAATCGAGGATCTCGTTGCCGCAAATCGGATTCTTGCCGCTGAGCGAGTGGTCGATGCCTTTGGCCACGTGAGCGCACGACATCCGGAAGATGCTGGGAAATTCTTGATGTCGCGGTCGAAGTCGCCGCAGATCGTTGTGAAATCCGACATCATGGAATTCACGCTCGACGGCGAGCCCGTCGATGCGCGCGGAAGAAAAACGCACCTGGAGCGATACATACACGCTGCGCTCTACGAGGCCAGGCGGGACGTCCAGTGCGTGGTTCACACTCACAGCCGCAGCGTGATTCCTTTTGCGATCACGGACGAAAAACTTAAGCCCGTCGTGCACAGCTGCGCAACAATCGGCAATGAAGTGCCCGTCTGGGATGCGCAGGAAAAATTCGGCGATACGGATTTGTTGGTGTCTGACATAGCAATGGGACGGGACCTGGCGCGCGCCGTCGGCGATGGTACATGCATTTTAATGCGCGGGCATGGCTGCACCGTCGCAGGAAAATCCATACGCGAAGCCGTTTACACGGCTGTTTATCTGGAAGTGAATGCTGAATTGCAGTGGAAAGCGAGCCGCCTGGGGAAACCCATTTTCCTTACCCCCGGAGAAATCGAAAAAGTTAGAGAGCGGCTGAGCCGAGGCAAAGCTGGAGAAGGCTACGACCGCGCATGGCAATATTGGTGCGGACGCGCGGATGTCGCGTCAAGCACCGAAGAAAAAGGACCGCGATTTGGTTTTCAGCATTAAATTTTGTCGCGAGGAGATTTTTCGTCGGAGGGAAAGTTGACTCGGTCGGAGAGAATCCCGCTTCTTATCGTTGGTGGCGGCATCGGAGGACTCGCAACCGCACTGGCGGCTTCGCAGGTGGGGTGTCCGGCGCACGTGATTGAGAAAGCCGAGGAGTTTACCGAGATTGGCGCCGGATTACAGCTTGCTCCAAACGCCACGCGAATGCTCGACCGTCTGGGCATATGGAATGAAATTCAAAAGCACGCGATTTTTCCTGAACGGCTGATCATGATGGACGCCGTCTCCGGGCAACACATCACATCGCTCAATCTCGGCCAAAAATCCCTGGATCATTTCGGCTATCCGTACATCGTGATGCATCGTGGCGATTTGCTGTCGGTCGAGTTGGAGGCCTGCCGGCGTGACCCGCGCATCACGCTTGAGAACAATCGTGAGGCCGTACGGATCATGGATCTGGGCGACGGCGCGCTCGTTGAATGCGCTGATGGCTCGATCTATGAGTGCGACGCGCTGGTGGGAGTCGACGGCCTGTGGTCCACGACGCGCAAAGTCGTGCACGATGATGGCGACCCGATTTGCGCGCAATTCGTAGCTTATCGCGGAACATTGCCCGTTGAAGAAGCTCCGCCGGACTCCGATTTCGACAATGTGACGCTGTGGGTCGGTCCCGATTTGCATTTCGTACAATACTGCGTGCGCAGAGGAAAGCTTTTCAATCAGGTCGCGGTCTTCAGAAGCTATCGCTACAAAAAAGACTCGGAAGATTGGGGCGGCGTCGACGAATTGGAAGAGCACTTCGGCAAAATGTGCCTTCGCGTGCGAGCTGCCGTAGCCAAAATCAAGCGCAATCGCCGCTGGCCGATGCTTGACCGCCTTCCAATTTCAAACTGGACGCGAAATCGCATCACTTTGCTGGGAGATGCGGCGCATCCCATGCTCCAATACATCGCGCAGGGAGCCTGCCAGGCGCTCGAAGATGCGGTATGTTTAGGCGACAACCTGAAAAGATACAGGGGCGACGCAGCGCGCGCATTCCTTGCCTACCAGCAGCCGCGCATCGAACGTACCGCTCGCGTGCAGGGCATCGCGCGTCTTTTTGGCGAGGTTAAACACGTTCACGGCGTGGGCATTCTATTTCGCAACGCATTGCTTGCCAAACGGACCGCCGACGATTACGAATATTTTGAGTGGCTGTACGGGTACAAGGGTTCTTAGTAGCACAGGCTTCAGCCTGTGTGCTTTTGAATTTGTTGTCGCACACAGACAAAACCACAAGTCAAAACCACACAGGCTGAAGCCTGTGCTACGCTACTTGTGAGCCATCACATTCTCTGAATCAAATACGCCTTTGACAATTTGATGTCCGCCGTTTGCCGCTAATGCCTCTTCACGATATTTTCCAAGCGCCGCTAGAATCGGAGTGTCCTGGATGGAGAACAGAATGGCGCGTTCGTCTTTCGATTCGTTGATGTGCTCGTGATATTTCCAACTGGGAATAACGAAGATGTCGCCCTTTTCCCAATCAAAGCGTATGCCATCGATAATCGTCGCGCCGCGCCCTTCGTGCACGTGATAGACGGCGCTGTTCACCTGGCGATGAGCCTTGGTGTGAATCCCCGGCCGTAGCATCTGGATCCATGCCGTCATCGTGTCCATCACGGGACGTCCCGTATGCGGATTCGTATATTCCAGCGCGACGTCATCGAATGGACTGGCATCCACCTTTGCCAAATTGTTGAGCGCTTGCTCGGTGGTCTTCCACTTATACGAAAAAATTGGAGAGTACTGCTTGCGAGGCTCTTCCCACGCCGGTCGCAGCTGGCCGATTCCATATTTCATGACCGATTCATCCTGCGCCGCGGTCACCTCTTGCGCCTCGCTGGAATCGAAATCGAAAAAGGGCGCGTCCAGATAATTATCGATGGGAATATCCAGGCCATCCATCCAGATCGCCGGACCATCTCCATCGCTGCCATGATCGTGCCAATACCACGGCGGATTGATCACAAAATCGCCGCGCTCGAGATACACCCTGTCGCCTTGCACGGTGCTGTATGTCTTATCGCCATCAATAATGAACCGCACCGCCTGCGCGGAATGTCGATGCGCCGGCGCTGCTTCGTGACTGTTCAAATACTGAATTGCGGCCCACAAAGTTGGAGTGGCGTAGGGAAGGCCGCCCAGTCCGGGATTGCTGAGGCCCATGGCTCGTCGATCTCCACCACGCTCGATTGTCACCAGATCACCCGCACGGCGCGCGAAATCAAAAAGACGCGACCATTTCCAAAGCCACGGGATGGCCTTCGAATTCGGCTGAACCGGCAAGATGGATCGTTCCGCTGTCCAGAGCGGTTTGACGTGGTTGCTGTCCATTTCACTGTAGAGTTTTTCGAATTCAGCCTCGAGCATGGACGACCTCCTCCAAAACTAGCCCCATACTCTTTTATTGCCCGCCAGAGTTCAATAACTTTTGTTGCGTGCGACAGCATAATCCGAATTAAGATGTGCGGCGTTCCACGGGAGGCAGGCGTGAAAAAACTAGGTGCCGGCAAGTCCAGCAAGAGCGCGAGAAAAGCGGGGAGGAACACGAGAGTTCCCAAACGCACGTCTGCGGATACACAGACGATTGCGGATTTAGTTGCTGCCAATCGGATTCTATATGCGCAATCGGTGCTTGACGGCTACGGCCATGTCAGCGCGCGCCATGATTTGTATCCTGATCGCTTCTGGCTTGCGCGGAGCATGGCGCCCGGACTCGTCACTGCGGACGACATCATGGAATTCGATTTGAGCGGTGAGCCCGTTGACGCGCGCGGCCGCTCGAGTTACGCGGAGCGCTTTATTCATAGCGAAATCTACCGGCATCGGCCGGACGTGAAAGCAATTGTTCACAGCCATTCTCCCACAGTAATTCCATTTGGCGTTACAAACGTTCCTCTGAAGCCGATTTTTCATATGAGCGGATTTCTGGGCGCCGGCGTGCCCATTTTTGAAATTCGCGAAACGGCGGGAGACACGGACATGCTGATCCGGAATCCGGCGCTGGGTGAAGCGCTCGCTCGTCGACTGGACAACAAGCCGGCAGCATTGATGCGCGGCCACGGATCGGTTGCCGTGGGCATTTCGTTGCCGCAAGTCGTTTTTCGAGCGATTTATCTTGAAGTGAATGCGCGCCTGCAAGCGGAAGCTATGAAACTTGGAAGCATTAATTTTTTAACGTCCGAAGAAGCCAGGCTGGCGGCCGCAGGAAATGATATTCATATGTTGCGGCCGTGGATGCTTTGGAAGCACGAAATAGCAAAGGGAAATGTAGCCTAAGAAAAAATCAGGTCCGGGCAAACGTCGTTCGGCACGGAACGACTATTTTAGCGCTGGAATGCTGCCGGCCTTCGGCGGCTGCGGCAGCGATTGCAGGAAAACGTAGATGTCCGCTAAATCCGCATCTGATGTGACCTTGGCAGTAAACGGCGGCATCTGGCCTGACGGCTCGCGGATATATTTGCTGAACGCTGCAAACGAAATCGGATTTGGACCCAGGCGCGGGCCGCCGACCGATGTTCCTTCCGCCTGGCGTCCGTGACATTCGAAACAGCCATCGCTGATGTACAGCTTTTTGCCGTTTTGGATGTTGCCTGCGGGAGGTTTTTCGTCCTGCGGAGTTGGCGTTGTGGTCCCGGCGCGAGCGGTGTTGCCAGGCAGGAGCAGGAACGCCGCGGCAATCGTGAAGACTAGCAACGCTACTACTGATGAGGTCTTTCGGGCGCCACAGAAGATCCCCGGGACCATTAGCGAGGCTCCGTGATGGTATCGAGCAGAGCAGGCTCACCGCGTTTAACTACTTCGATTGCTCGCTTCAGCGCCGGCGCAAGATCCTTGGGGTCGGAAATTGGTCCTTCGGCATAAACGCCCATCCCCTGCGCAATTTTTGCAAAGTCGATGTTCGGGTCTTTCAGCGTCGTTCCGATATCGGCGCGAGTAATTCCGCGTTCGTGACGATTGGCCATGCGCTGGACGTGCATGTATTCCTGATGGTACGCGCGATTGTTTTGCATCACCTTCAGCAGCGGAATATGGTGATGAGCCATGGTCCACAAAATTCCGGGTGCATACATCATGTCGCCGTCGCCATTAATGCTCACGGACAGCCTACCGTGTTTTTTATTCGCCAGCGCGGCACCCGCGGAAGCTGGTGAACAGTAGCCCTCGCCTGCGCCGCCTGCACCGCCAATGAATTGATAATGTTTATCGAAGGACCACAGCCGCATCGGCCAGCGGCTCGCAAACCCCACATCTGACACGAGCGACCAATCTTCATTTTTGATCTGCGCCCAAAGTTCCGCCGACAGTCGCGCAATCGTAATGGGGCTCGAGTCCCAGCCGTATGTGGCTTCGGTGCGCGCACGTTCCAAAGCTTTCTGGCGGGCGTCCGCAAGCTTGGTGCCGCGATCTTGGTAGAGCCGCTTGCGATCGTCGGTGATCAAGCGTTTCACAGCCTCCGTTAACGATGGCAAAGTAGTTTCCGCATCCGCTGCGATGGCCAGATCAACTTCCGGATAGCGCTGCAGGTCCTGGTAATTTCCCTTCGTGTAGAGATCGCCAGCAGTGATGCTGATGAGCTTTGCGCCGTCTTTAGTGGCGATTTTCGACGTGCGATGCAACTGATCGCGGAAAGCGTGAGTGGCGCCCCAGAAATCCGTGAGCTCAAGTCCCAGGATCACATCTGCGTCAGCGATGAGAGCGCGGCCGCGATCGCTCTGGTTCAAGGGATGCCGCGTCGGAAAATTCATGCGCCCTCCCTGATCGATGACGGGCGCTTGCAACGCTTCGGCAAGCTCGATCAGGCGCGCCATCCCGGCGGGAGTGCGCGCGGCACGGTCGGCAATAATAACTGGATTTTCCGCGGCTACCAGAAGCCGCGCTGCTTCGGAAACGGCGCCGGAATCCCCCTGCGGTAGCGAATCGAGCGTCAGTTTCGGAATGTGAATCTTTGCATCCTTGGCAAGAGGGCTTTCCTGTAAATCGGCATCCGCCACCAGTAGCACAGGCATCAACGGCGTGGTCATCGCAATCTTGTACGCGCGAACGGCGGACTCCGCGAAGTGTGGCAATGAAATCGGGAGGTCATCCCATTTCACAAAATCGCGGACCATCGCCGCGACATCCTGCACGCTGTGATCCCATTCGACACCGGGGCGCCGCATGGTCGCGTCAATCGAGTTTCCCGCAATGATGTAAACCGGGGCGCGATCGCAGTAAGCATTAAAAATTGACATCGAAGCGTGCTGCAGTCCCACGTTGCTGTGGACAAGAACGCCCATCGGCTTGCCTTCGACTTTTGCATAGCCATGGGCTAGGCCAACCGAAGATTCTTCGTGGCAGCAGGTGATGAATTCGGGGGCCTCGTTGCCGCCATAGTTGATGATCGATTCGTGCAATGCCCGGAAACTCGAGCCTGGATTGGAAGCGATATATTCAATGCCCAGTGACTTGATGACGTCGACCATGAAATCGGAACCCGTCCGCTCCGTCGTCAATACGTCGATGCCTGATGGATCGAGTTCCTTGGGCATCATCGGAGCCGTGGCCGATTGCGCCGGCAAGGACTTAGGCGCCGCAATTGTCGAGGCGCTCGCGACAAGTCCCGCCGCGCCCACGGCTGCACCCTTCAAGAATTTGCGTCGATCAACAGAGAGTTTTTTCGCCATGATAGGACATCCTTTGAGGAAGTGCGTGTTGCCTCGGGCGATTCTTAATCCATAGACGTATATCACAAATCGATGGTTGCGGGGCGGCCGGATCAGCTATCGAGGATGCACCCCCGGTTGGCGGCGACGAACAACAAGATGTAAAAAAAATGATTCCAGTGTACTCTCACGATCACATAGAATCCCGACACATTTTCCGGGTTGGCCCGGAGCGGAGCAAATCGTGGGCACTGAAACGCGCGCGCTTACTGTCGCTGAAATTATCGACCAGCAGCCGCTGAGCCGGTTTCAAATCACGACCATCGGCTTGTGCGCCCTGGTCATGGTTCTCGACGGATTCGATACGCAGTGCATCGGGTTCTTGGTGCCATCGATTGCTGAGACGTTTCATCTTCCACTGAAAGCATTTACTCCAGTATTCGCCTGGGCCTTGATCGGATTCATGACCGCCTCGATGATCATGGGTCCGGTTGCTGATCGCTGGGGCCGCAAGTGGCCTGTCGTTATTTCCACGCTGATCTTTGCAACATTTGCCTTGCTGACAGGCAGGGCTACGTCATTCCGTGAAGTCGTTTTTTTTCGCGCTTTAACCGGACTCGGATTAGGAGGCGCGATGCCCAATGTTGTCGCGCTTACTTCTGAGTACGCGCCGAAACGTTTGCAGCGCGTATTTGTATCTACACTATTTTTCGGGATGCCTTTGGGCGCGCTACTGGGCGGGTTGGCAAGTTCGGTGATGATTCCGGCGTGGGGCTGGCGATCCGTTTTTTATCTTGGCGGAATTCTGCCGTTGCTGGTTGCGCTCGTATTGATCAAGAAGCTTCCCGAATCCGTCAAGTATCTGGCCGTGCGCGGCGGCGACACGCGGAAAATCGCCGAGATTATGGCGCGTGTCGCGCCGGGAATAGCAGACGTACCGGCCAGCAGCCTGATGACGCGCGACCCCCAGCGCAAAGGTTTGCCGGTCAAACATCTTTTTGCGGAGGGGCGAGCGCTGGGGACCATCCTGCTGTGGGTTCCGTTCTTCATGAACTTGCTGATGATTTACTTTATTGTGAGCTGGCTGCCTGCATTGCTGCGGCAAGCTGCGATGCCAGTTTCCGCGGGAGTGA
>Ga0070735_10005500_pt1 | contig 10486 bp, 10 predicted proteins | sample Coa_R1_FD_66443 | JGI IMG/M metagenome (GOLD analysis project Ga0070735, IMG submission 66443) | Surface soil microbial communities from Centralia Pennsylvania, which are recovering from an underground coalmine fire - Coalmine... | ecosystem: Environmental > Terrestrial > Soil > Unclassified ... | reverse complement strand
GAGTTCGCCGGCGAAATGAGGCCGAGTGTCCGCAATGATGCAAGGGTATCTGCGCATCGTGAACAGCACCAAAGGCACGCTTTTGGCTTCGCGAGCGGAGATCGCGGATTGCTTTCGAAGCCGTCTCGTGGGCCTGCTGGGCAGACGCGCCCTCGATCCCGGTGGCGCTCTCTGGCTTTTCCCCAGCAACGCGATTCATACCATCGGGATGCGCTTCGCGATTGACGTGGTGATGCTGAGCCGGAATGCCACGGTGGTGAAAGTGTGCGCAGGCGTGCGGCCCTATTCCGTGGTCTGGCCAAATTTTCAGGCGCAAAGTGTCCTGGAGCTTCCCGCGAATGCCATCGCCAAAAGCAGCACGGCCGCGGGCGACCTCCTGAAAATTGAAATTGCCCAGCTGTGAAACTCTTTTCCAGAAGCGCTCACGCGAGAACCTGCTCTAAGGAGAGGAGGCCGCTCCCCCGATGCGCTCCAGAGGGAAGCAGGATCATGACGCCTCTCCGGCATAATCGACCGCCCGCGAAAAGTTGAAGAGATCGAGGGCATCGTCATGGACATCACGGAACGAAACAAAACCGAGGAATCGCTGCGCGGCGGCGAAGACAAATTTCGCACGCTGGCCGAAGCCGCGCAGGACGCCATCATTATGATCGACGCTCAGGGGCTGATCACCTTTTGGAATGGCTCCGCTGCCCGCATCTTCGGCTCGTCCGCCGAGGAGGCCCTCGGCCGGAAACTGGACGAATGGCTGGCCTCGCCCCGATATGGGGAGAAGGACCAGGCGCAGTTTGAGTACCTTGGCGCCGCGGGCGCCGATTCGCCGCCGGCCGGCAGAATGCTGCAGATGGACGCGGTAAGAAAAGACGGGACCGAAGTCCCCATCGAGCTTTCTCTTGCGCCGATGCAATTGGGAACGGAGCGCTTTGCCATCGCCATCGCGCGCGACATTACCGAGCGCAAGCGCGCCGAAAATAAAATCCTGGCGATGGCCCGAATCGATCCGCTCACCGGTCTCTTAAATCGCACTACATTCGCGGAATGGGTCCAGAAAGGCGTCGCTCGCGCCAAGAGAGGCGGGAAAGGTTTCGCTCTATTGCATCTGGACCTCGATCGTTTCAAGGATGTGAATGACGCGCTGGGCCATCCCATCGGAGATGCACTCCTCCGAGCGGTCGGCGAACGTCTGCGCTCGAGCATCCGCGAGACGGACGTGGTCGCGCGTCTGGGAGCTGACGAATTTGCCGTCATGCAAGTCGATCTCAACGGTCCCGAGGACGCCAGTGTTCTCGCGCGCAAATTGCTTGACGTGCTGAGCCGGACGTACTCGATCGATGGAAATCTGATTCGCATTAGCGTAAGCATCGGCATAAGTGTATGCGGGCGTGACGCGCTGAATACGGAGTCGCTTCTCTCCTTCGCCGAGGTGGCGCTCTACCGTGCCAAGGGGGAGGGAAGAAACAAGTTCAGGTTCTTTACCGAGTCCATGGATGCCGAAGTCCGGGCGCGATTCACTCTGGCCGCGGAGCTGCGGGAGGCCGTGGACCAAGACCAGCTTTTCCTCGTCTATCAGCCGCAAGTGGACGCCACTACGGGCCAGATCATCGGCCTGGAGTCGTTGGTCCGCTGGCGTCATCCGCACCACGGCGTTTTGCGCCCTGGCGAATTTATCGGCGCCGCGGAACATAGCGGCCTGATCATTCCTATGGGCCAGAAAGTGCTCCATGAAGCATGCGAGCAGATGAAGCGATGGGTTATCGCAGGCATCGCCCCGCTCAGTGTGTCCGTGAATATCTCCGCCATCCAGTTCAAGGCGCCGCTCGAACTGGAGCAAACCATCGCCACCACTCTCAGCGAGACGGGCCTGCCGCCGGAACGCCTGGAGCTTGAATTGACCGAGACAGTCCTGATGGAAACGTCGTTCGAACATAACGACGTGCTGCAAAGGCTCAGGGAGAAGGGAATTCGTCTGGCCATCGACGATTTCGGAACCGGATTCTCATCCTTCGATTATCTGCGCCGCTATCCGGTGAGCCGCATCAAGATGTCGCAGCATTTTGTGCGGGGGTCGTTGCACGACGCAAGTGATGCGGCCATCGTGAAGGCCATCATCGGGCTGGCGCGCGAACTGCACGTGGAATTTATTGCCGAGGGAGTGGAGACGGCCGAGCAACTGGAACAACTTCGCGCCTGGGGATGTTCTCTCATCCAGGGATATTACTTCGCGAGGCCCATGCCTTCGGTTGAAGTCGGGCTCCTGCTGGTGAATGGCGTGATTCACCCCGCCCTTCCCGAAACTTCCCCGCGCGCCTAGTGCGGCTTACCGTTTTGCACGCCTCGAGGAGGAGTTCGCCGAAAGTACGCGCCTCGGAAACGCGTTCGTCTCGCGCGAGTTAAACCTGGCCTCGGAGGTAGTCAGTTCCGCTGCTTGGAAGTGCCTTTGAGATTGCCCATGGAACTGCCCGTGGAACCATAAGATCCGGCGGGTCGCTTGCCGTCTGCATCGTACAGCCACCTGTCGATCGTTCGACGTTCGTCGGGGGTGATCTCTTCGAGCAGCACGCCCATGCCAAAAATGCCCAACCCGCTGCTGGAGTGCAGGTACATCACTTTCCCCTGCAGTTCGCACGTCCTGACCCCATCCCAGATACGGATGCGGAAGCGTGTTCCCGTGGAAATAGGCAGTAGCGTGCCGATATAACATCCTCTCGCGCTCAATTCGGCAAGCTGTGTGGGGACCGACGTACCGTCGCTGAGGATCACTTCCGCGTCCGCGAAGAACGAAAATCGCGGATCGGCGCGCTTTTCTGCGATGTGGCTATTGACCATAGGTCCTTTTCTAATCGTGAACTCGCGCTTTGCGCGGCTCATTGTAGGATTCCGCTTTGTGGTTCGGCCGTGCGATAGAACCAAAGCAACAAAACTGTGTGGTACTCCGGCTCGGAACGTACCCGCCGGGGTGGTACTCGGGTACCCAAACCCGATCCCTAAACCCGGCCTAAGACGCGACCTCTTCGCCCGTTCGCGCCAACCCGTCCCATGCAAGGCGGTTCCCGAATGCGCCAATTCGCGTATAATCTGCCCACCCAATCACCCGTTCGCCAAAGCAAGGCCAAAGCAAGGAGGAGCGCCAATATGTCCCGTTGTTCCCCATCGCTCAGATTTTCACTAACCATCATTGCTGTCGTCGCCGCGTTGATTTCCTTTGGCCAGCCCCTGGCCGCGGAAGTGCTCGATAAAGTCGCAAATATCGGTGGGACCGAGCTGGAATATAAGGTCGTTCTTCCCAACGGCTACGACGCGGCCAAAGCCTATCCCGCCATTCTCGCCTTTGGTGGCGGCCCGCAAACGATGGAGATGGTCGAGGCTACCTTGGAACGCAACTGGCGCGAGCAGGCGGAAACTTTGGGTTATATCGTCATCCTTCCGGCGGCGCCCAATGGAGATTTGTTCTTCGAGGATGGCGCGCGCGTCTTTCCCGCATTTCTCGTCAAGCTGCTTGCCGATTTCAAAGTTCTGCAAAACAAATTTCACATCGCCGGCGTTTCCAATGGAGGACTGAGCGCGTTCCACATCGCCTCTCTCTACCCGCAATACTTCTGGTCTGTAACCGGCCTTCCCGGGTTCCTCCCCGACAATTCGCCGGAGCATATGCGGGCGCTGGCCAAACTCTGCATTTTCATGTACGCAGGCGAAAACGATACGGAATGGCTGCACAGCGAGGAGCAGCAAGCCGCGAAATTCCGTAGCCAGGGGTTCACGGTTGAATTCAACGAGGAGAAGGGCGAAGGCCACGTCATGCGTACGCTCGACGGCAAAGGCGCGGCCCGCCTCTTCCAGCAATTGGAGAAAGCCCGCCAGGGCTGCGGCAAGTAATACCGGAGTGCCGCGCAAGAATAACGAAGGGTCGGTGAAAATGTTAAATCTCTCCAGGGCCTTGGTAACCGTTCTGGTGGCGGCGCTGGCCTCCTCTGCGGCGCTCGCCGCAGGCGCCCGGCCGCAACAGGCGGAAGCCGCCGCGGAATCAAAATCAGCTGCTGTTCCGCGCCACGATCTTTCCGGAACCTGGGAGCCCGCCAATGGACCGAGCGAAGGGATCCAACCCGATGGCGTAAAGGCCATGCCCAACGATGGAAAGCCGGAACATCAGTTGCCTTACACGCCTTACGGATTACAAACCTACAAATCTCATCACGCGCTGTTTGGAGCCGATGAGAATCTGCCTGAGTTCAATAACGATCCGCGCGACAAATGCGAGCCGCTGGGATTCCCGCGCATGGATTTTTACAACCTGAGGGAGACCCAGATCCTGCAAAACGAATACAAAATAGCGATGCTGTACGAGTATGGAACCGCGTGGCGCATCATCTGGACCGACGGCCGCCCGGTTCCCAAATTGACCGACGATGGCGTACTCATCGGCAAGGAGGTCAAGGAGCCGCGATATTACGGCTACTCTGTGGGCAAATGGGTGGACGACACCACGCTCGTCGTTCAGACCGTCGGTATTATGGGAGAAGACCGGGTTTGGCTCGATACCGCGGGACGCCCCATCAGCGACCGGGCACGCATTGAGGAACGCCTGCATCGCGTGGATCGCGACCATCTGGAATGGTCGGTGACGATCGACGATCCCAAGATGTACACCAAACCGTGGGTGGCCATGAACAAGTTCCCCATGAAATTGGAGAACCCGCATCGGGACATCGTCGAACAATACTGCTCGCCGATCGAGATGGAAAACTACAACAAGCGATTTGCGAATCCTGCGAGCGCCCCCGCCGGCGAGGCCCCGCGACATTAGCTTGGCAACCGTAACTTGCAACGATGCGCGTAGGACGCTCGCCGGTCGGCGACGGAGTTCTTCTTGGCAATGAGATGGTCGATGCACGACGCGCGCCAAGCTCACGCATGCCGGGTTGTGCGGCAGTTCCGATCATCCTAGAATGTGGTCACTCTGTGGCGCCCGAACGTTATTCCCCGAAGCGGAGGCAAATGGCGATGAGAAGCAAACTCACGGCAACCTTGGCGCTCGCGATCGGAATTGTGGCCGTTTCGGTTCCGCTCCTTGCGCATCACGGAACGGCTGCCTTCGAGAACGATAAGAAAGTCACGCTGAAGGGAACCGTCACCCAGTGGCTGTGGTCCAATCCGCATTGCCTCCTGGAGTTCGATGTGAAGGACGATGACGGGAAGATGACGCATTGGATCGGGGAGACCCAAAATCCAGTCAGCATCACCAACGTTGGCTGGAGCAAAGCGGCCATCAAGGCCGGCGATCAGGTGACTGTGGTTCTGTTTGCCGTCAAGAATGGCCAGCCGTTGGGACGAGTCTCCTCGGTCACACTCCCCAATGGGAAGACGCTGATGACCGGCGAGGGAGAGTCCAAAGAAGTGCACGATAAGCTGGAACGCGACGCACGCGCGGCGCAGCCCTACTGACTCGCCCCTTTTGATTCGCCCCTTTTGATTCGCCCCTTTTGTTTCGCCCCTTTTGATTCGCATCGATCACAGCCGTCTGGCGATAGCCGCGGCGCCATCCACGAAATAAAAGCTACCAGTCGGTGGAATATGCCTGATCTTCCCGTCTTGGCGCTTTGTGCCTAGCTCCTCTGTGCGCCCGCGGGCACCAAGCCAACATCAACATAGGAGGAGCGCCGCAGCGACTCCGTATCGCTATGCATTCCTATTTGATCGCTGGCCTGTAAAATGGCTACCCGGCCCGCCGCCCTCACGGGGGAAGTCAATTCACAACCTAATGCCCCCATCAACCCCTGGATCGTCGCCACCGCCGTAATGTTAAGCACGTTTATGGAGGTGCTGGACACCACCGTCGTAAACGTATCGCTACCGCATATCGCCGGCAGTCTTTCGGCCAGCGTCGATGAAGCCACCTGGGCGCTCACCTCCTACCTCGTGGCGAACGCCATTATCCTGCCCATTACCGGATGGCTGTCTAACCAATTGGGACGCAAGCGACTGTTGATGGCGGCTGTTTCTGGCTTCACAGTGGCATCGTTTTTTTGCGGCCTCGCTCCCAACCTGTCATTGCTCATTGTTTTTCGCGTGATCCAGGGAGCTTGCGGCGGTTGCCTGCAGCCAATTTCACAGGCAGTTCTCCTGGAATCGTTTGCGCCCGAGGACCGTGGGAAAGCCATGGGATTTTGGGGACTGGGCATCGTTGTTGCCCCGATGCTCGGCCCGGTATTGGGCGGATGGCTTACCGACAGTTACAGCTGGCGCTGGGTTTTCTACATCAACCTGCCCGTCGGACTGGCTTCCGTCTTCATGACGCAAATGTTCGTCTTCGATCCGCCTTACATCCGGCGGAGCTCTCAGCGAATCGATTATTGGGGCATTGGCATGCTCGCGGTTTTCGTAGCTTGTCTTCAGGTGGTGCTCGATAAGGGCCAGGAGGCGGATTGGTTTGCGGCGCATTGGATCACGGCGCTCGCGGTGATTTCGTCCGCCGCGCTTGTCGCCCTCGTGATCCATGAATTGACGGCGCCCCATCCCGTAATCGATCTGCGGGTATTTCTCAACCGCACCTACAGCACGGGCGTATTTCTTATGGCCGTGCTTGGCCTCGTCCTCTATGGCAGTCTGGTCGTTCTCCCCATCATGTTACAAACTCTCCTGGGCTACCCGGCGCTGCAGGCGGGCATCGCTCTTTTTCCTCGCGGCTTGGGGTCGTTCATCACCATGCCTATTGTGGGCGCAGTGATGTCGCGGCTCGACCCCCGCAAGCTCCTGATCGCCGGCATTATCGGCGGTGCGGCGAGTCTGTTCTTGCTGGCCCGCCTGAATCTGAACGTTGGCTACTGGAATATTTTCTGGCCCCAGTTCCTCCAGGGCGTGGCGCTGGCGTGCCTTTTCGTTCCCCTGACTACGATCACCATGGATCCAATTCGGCTCGAAGCCATGGGAAACGCCACCAGCATCTTCAACCTGATGCGAAACCTCGGCGGAAGTGTCGGAATTGCGGCCGTAACGACTCTGGTCGCCCGCCACGAACAGCGCAATGCCAATAATCTCGCGCCTTATGTGGGGGCCGGCCGCTTGCGTGTACAAGCCGTGGTCCAGGCGCTGCGGAGTTGGTTCATCTACCGCGGGGCGAACACCGCAACCGCCACTCGGCGAGCCTACGATGCGCTTTGGGGTATGGTCCAGCGGCAGGCGGCGATGCTCTCTTTCAACCAGGTGTTTTGGCTCTTAGGAATGCTGTTCTTATTGATGTTGCCGCTCGTTTTCCTGATGCGCAGGCCGGCCCGGCGTCGCCAGATCGCCGCGCACTGACTGATCGCATCCATGGGCGTGAGCGCTGATGAAGCGTGACTCTCGATCCGACAGCTTGCCGGCGGTTCTAGCGCGCGAAACCCGTCCAACATTCGACGCCTTCGAGTCATCTAAACACATAGGTGAAGAAAGAAAAATAACGAGGCGCTGCTGACCGCAACAACACCAAAGCCCAAGATAAAAGCACGCGTCTCGAGGAGGCATGTATGCGCAGAGCCCTTGGAACCATTTTCGGGGTGGTCCTGGCGGCGGCGCTACTCGCTTTCGCATCGGGTGCGCGCGCGAATGATGCCAACGAGGCAACGCAGTTCACATTCAACGAGCCATTCCAAATTCCGGGAAACAGAATTCTTCCCGCGGGGACCTATTGGTTCAAGCTGCCCAGTTCAATCACGAATCCTAACGTGGTGGAGGTACTTGGTCCTAACGACATGCACGTGATCGCCACGTTGATGACCATTCCTATGACACGCCCAGAGGCGACCGATCGGGGCGAACTTGTGTTCGGCAAGCCGAATCAGGCGCAACCGCCGGTTCTTACCGGTTGGTTTTATTCCGATCGGTTGGTAGGACATGAATTCCTCTACTCGCCTCGCCGCGAGTCGCGGCTCTCGGAAAGCGGGCCATTGCATGTTCTGGCTCATAACGCCCCAGAAGTGGCCTAACTGAAGTAAGGGAGTGCGGTCCTAAAGGGAAAGGCCGGCGATAGCACCCATCGCCGGCCCTCTTTGAATACGCGCTGGCAGGATATCGCGTCCAACTCGGGCCGCATTTGGTTCGAGGCCGCAGTTACTTCAAGTAAGTGCGCATAATGCCGATGAGATCGTCGGCGGCGTCTTCCGAACTCTTTGTGTGCCGGGCCATATGGTGGCGGATATGGTCTTCCATCAGTTCCGCCATGAGGCTGTTGATCGCTCCCCGCGCGGCCGCCAGGCGGTGAAGAATCTCCGCGCAGTGCTCATGTTCGTTGAGGGCGCGTTCCACCGATTCCAGCTGGCCAATCACCTTTTTGGTGCGGTTGACCAGATCCAGCTCTTCTCGTGAAAGATGCGACATTGTTCTTGACTACCCTAGAGGGGCAGGCTATATCTAACCGGCTACCCCAGGGGGGTAGCCTAACACAAGAAGCGCGCTCGACGCGCAAGTTTGTTCGGCTCTCCAGGCGCCGCAAGAGCCCGGCCAGGCGCGGTGCGGCGCCAAAAATCATGGGTGGCTGCGAGCTTCAGTTTTCACCTTCCGTTAATGCGCGCTTGGGCCTGTCGCCGTCACGCTGAGAGCGGCAAAATGGAGCCTGGGCGGCACCTGAATGGAACGCGCTCTATAAACGCGCTGGACGAAAATGAGCTTAGGCATCGCGCGTAACCCATGGCGTTTTCTCGGGCGCTCTCTCGTGCTCTTGACGATCGTCGCGGTGTCCTCCATCCTCCTGCGCGCGCAGAATGCCGATCCCAGCCCGCCGCAAACTCAAACGGAAACACAAACGCAAAACAATCCGCCGCCCGAAGTGGAAGATCCCGAAACGATATTCCCGCATTCGCAAACGGCGCGCTGGTGGGTCTCCGGCCAGATCAATATCATCGCGCAGGGGCACGGCGCGTTTCCCGCGCTTTATAGCGGACCGAACAGCCTGAAGCCCACTCCCGAGATTGCGGTTTCGCGCATCTACACGCTCTACACTGCCGCGCGGCTCACCCGCTCGCTCGATGCCGTCTTCGATCTCGAGGAGGCCAGCGGCCAAGGCATCAGCAACTCCGTCGGCCTGGCCGGCTACACGAACATCGACGTGGTCCGCATCCCCGGCGAAGGAAGCCCGTTGAGCATCGCGCCCTACGTCGCGCGAGCGAGTTTGCGGTATGTGCTGCCCCTCAGCAAGGAAACCGAAGACGGCGGCATCGGGCCCATGGGTGTCCTCGATAGCCTGCCGGTAAGGCGGCTGCAATTCCGCGTTGGCAAGATGTCGCTGGCGGACTTTTTCGACGCGAATCCGGTGGCCAGCGACAGCCACCTGCAATTCATGAACTGGACGCTAGTAAACAACGGCGCCTGGGACTATGCCGCCGATACGCGCGGCTACACGTACGCGGCCATGGTGGAGTACGACGACCGCTCGTGGGCGTTGCGCTTCGCGGAAGCTCTGATGCCCACGGTGGCCAACGGGATCGTTCTGGATATGGACCTGAGGCGAGCGCGCGGCGAGAATTTGGAATGGGAGCTGCATCCGCGTCTGGGTTTAAAAGCAGCGGCGCAGCTTCGGCTGCTCTCCTACGTCAATCACGCGGACATGGGCGACTATCAGGAAGCCATCAACTTGTTCCTGGAAGGAAAAACGCCCACTCCCGATATCGTCGCCACGCGCCGGCCGGGAAGCGTCAAGTATGGCTTCGGCGCCAATTTCGAGCAGCAGGTAACGCCCTCTTTGCGGCTCTTTTCCCGCGCCGGATGGAACGACGGACGCCACGAGTCCTTCGCTTACACCGAGGTCGATAACACCTTTTCCCTGGGCGGCGATTACCGCGGCTACATCTGGCATCGCGATCACGACAAAGTCGGGCTGGCCTTTGTGACCAACGGCATCTCCCCGGAGCATGCCGAGTATCTTAAACTCGGCGGCCTTGGCTTTCTTCTGGGCGATGGGAACCTTACCTACGGCCGCGAAAATATCTTCGAGGGCTACTACACCGCCCACTTTTGGCGCGGAGTTTATGGCGCTTTCGATTTGCAGCACATTCAGGATCCCGGCTACAACCGGGACCGTGGGTCCGTATGGGTTCCTGCCTTCAGGCTGCACATCGAGCTATAGAGCAGCTTTCCGATACGAGACGCACGTAGTCAATTGAAACGCCGGTGTGCGTCACGCGCACAACTCCCGAAACTCTGTTCACGGGTCTTACAGTCCGCGGGTCTCCTTTTCGCCCTATCTTTACATAACTATATAGAACTAAATCACTTAGCAGATTGGTTTCCGAACTGCTTTTCTTCATGGCGTGTGCAAGCTCAACAAAAACCACCAACTCTCGTCAGGAGCCAGGTCGATGCGAAACAAGGAGACGGGTTTCTCGTTAATTGAATTGCTGATCGTTGTGGCGATTATCTTGATTATCGCCTCGATTGCCATCCCCAATCTTTTGCGCGCCAAGATGGCCGCCAACGAGGCCTCTGCCGTTGGCTCGCTGCGGACGCTGAACACCTCCGC
>Ga0070735_10005496_pt1 | contig 10505 bp, 10 predicted proteins | sample Coa_R1_FD_66443 | JGI IMG/M metagenome (GOLD analysis project Ga0070735, IMG submission 66443) | Surface soil microbial communities from Centralia Pennsylvania, which are recovering from an underground coalmine fire - Coalmine... | ecosystem: Environmental > Terrestrial > Soil > Unclassified ... | reverse complement strand
GATCTCGCCCGCGATGGCGAGGCGGTGGTCATGGCGCCGCGCGAAGTGGTCGTGCATCGCCTGGCGCTGGTCGCCGCCGAGCGCGACAGCGCGACATTCGAAGCCGAATGCGGCAAGGGCACGTATGTTCGCGCCATCGCGCGCGATCTCGGCCGCGCGCTCGGCTGCGGTGGCCATGTCGTCGCCTTGCGGCGCACCCGCGTCGGTCCGTTCCACGCCGAGGCGGCGGTCGCGATCGAGGCGCTGAAAGAATCGCCGGAGCGGCGGAGCGCGGCGCTGCTTTCGGTCGCCGCCGGTCTCGCCGAATGGCGCGCCTTGGCCATCGACCGCAACGGCGCGGCGATCATCCGGCGCGGCCAAAAGCTGCTGTTGCGCGGCCGCGACGCGCCGGAGGAGGGCCCGGCCTACGCCGCCTGCTTCGGCGCGCCAGTCGCCGTCGGCGAGATCGAAGCGGGTTACTTTGTGCCGACCCGGGTGTTCAACCTGCCGGGGTGAGGTTGGCGAGCGGCGAAATGGCGAATGGCGAGTAGACTATTCGCCACTCGCTATTCGCCATTCGCGCTTCGCCCTCACACCGGCGTCGGATTCCTTTCGGCGAAGCCGCGCTGGTGCCAGTAGGGATACGCCGGCGTCTCCTCGCTCGCTTTATCGAGCTTGGCCACCTGTTCCGCCGTCAGCGCCCAGCCGACCGCGCCGAGATTGTCCTTGAGCTGTTTCTCGTCGCGTGCGCCGATGATCACGGTCGAGACCGTCGGCCTTTGCAGCAGCCAATTGAGCGCGATCTGCGGCACGGACTTGCCGGTCTCGGCGGCGATGGCGTCGATCGCGTCGACGACCTTGTAGACATGCTCGTCGGAAACCGGCGGTCCTTGCTCGGCCGTTTTGTGAAGCCGGCTCACTTCCGGCAGTTTCGCGCCGCGCCTGACCTTGCCGGTCAGGCGGCCCCAGCCGAGCGGGCTCCAGACCACCGCGCCGACGCCCTGGTCGAGGCCAAGCGGCATCAGTTCCCATTCGTAATGGCGGCCGATCAGCGAATAGTAGGTCTGGTTGGCGACAAAGCGCGCATAGCCATAACGGTCGGAAACCGCGAGCGCCTTCATCAGATGCCAGCCGGAGAAATTCGAGACGCCGATATAGCGGATTTTGCCCGCGCGGACGAGATCGTCGAGCGCGCTCATCGTCTCTTCCGCCGGCGTCTGCGCGTCGAAGCCGTGCATTTGATAGAGATCGATATAGTCCGTGCCGAGCCGCTTCAGCGAGGCTTCGCAGGCCCTGATCAGATGGAAGCGCGACGAGCCGACATCGTTCGGCTCGTCGCTGAGGCGGAACGTCGCCTTGGTCGAGATCAGCACTTTGTCCCGCCGCCCCTTGATCGCTTCGCCGAGCACGCGCTCCGATTCGCCGCGCGAATAGACGTCGGCGCTGTCGAACATCGTCACGCCGGCGTCGAGGCAGATGTCGACGAGGCGCCGCGCGCCGCCGACATCGGTCTCGCCCCAGGCTTTGAAGAAGTCGCCCTTGCCGCCGAACGTCGCCGTGCCGAAGGTCAAAGCCGGGACTTTCAGTCCCGACGCGCCTAAACGCCGATAGTCCATGCCGTTATCCTTCTGAGGTCTCTGGGAAAGTAAAATAGTACAATAGTCCCCTTTACCTCTCTCGGCTATGACAGACTTGGCGATTTCCTTAACTTCGGCGTTCGAAGGTCTGCGAATTGACGCCCGTGGCCCGCTCGATTCGCGTCCAGCTCTCGACATCCGAGTCGATCGGCCCCAGGCTGCAAACGAGCTCAAATGCGTCCACAAGAGCTTCAGGCCCTTCCGCGACGATTGTGATGTGCTCGTTATCGCTCGCCCTCATCCACCCGCTTAGGCTCAATCGTCTCGCTCTCTTCAGAGCGAAGGACGCGAAAGGTTCGCCGAGCCTGCCGCTGAATCGCAGCTCGACAGCGCAATGCCTCGCTCCGCCCGCGCCTAGATCACCCGTAAAGTAATCCATATACCGATCGTCCAGTTCTCACCTGGTTTCGTTCGGGAGCGCAATCGGTCTCGTCGATCGCGCTCCCTCAGAATCGGCTATGCGAGATTCACTTCGGAAGGGAGCCGCTGAGACCCTCAACGAGCCAATTCATCCCGAATATCTCTTTGTCCGGAAGATTCGACCCAGCCTCGGCGCGCACCTTGCCGTCCTGATCGCGCAGCGGGCCGGCAAAGACATGCGCTTTGCCGCTGACGAGGTCCGCCTCGGCTTGCGAAATTGTTGTTTTTTGCTCTGCCGTCAGGTCTTTGCTCCACGCCGTCACCTTGACCATGCCGGACGCCAAACCGCCTCTCGTATCGACGCCTTTGAATGTTCCGTCCATAGCCGCCTTGAAACTGTCGACAAAATAGCGCGTCCAGTCATTCGTCACCGACGCAAGCACCGCGTTCGGTCCATATTTGCTCATGTCAGACGACGTGTTGACCACGCGCACGTGCTCCGCCTCGGCGACATTGACGACCGAAGGCGTGTCCTGATGCAGGGAAAATAGGACGTCCGCGCCCTGCGAAATCAAGGCGCGAGCTGCTTCCTGCTCCTTCGGAGGATCGAACCACGAATTGACCCAGACGATCTTGATTTGCGCCTTCGGATCCGTTTTATGGACGGCGATGGCGATCGCATTCACTTCCGCGACCACCTCTGGAATGGCGAAGGCGGCGACGATCCCGATCGTGTTCGACTTGGTTACCATACCTGCGGCAAGGCCGCCGAGGTAGAATCCTTCGTAGTTGCGGGCGGTAAATGTCCCGAAATTTGCAGTCTGCTTGTAACCGCTGGCGTGGATGAAGTCGACTTCCGGATGTTGCTTGGCGGCGCGCAACCCATCATTGAAGTAGCCAAACGAACCAAGGACAATGAATTTGGCGCCGTCGGTGATCATTTGGTTCATCACGCGCGCCGCGTCCGGCCCCTCCTGAACCTTGTCGACGACGATCGTCTTCACCTTGTCGCCAAATTCCTTTTCGATGGCTTGGCGGCCAAGATCAATCTGATGAGCCCAACCCACGTCCGCGATGGGTGAAGGCGTAATGAACCCCGCTTTGACAGCGTCGGCGCGCGCAGCGCTCGGCGAAAGCAGTCCAATCGTCACCGCCAGGCATTCCAATATCTTCTTATTCGCCATGTCTTCCTCCCATTTAAAAGCTTGCTGGACCTAGTGCGCCTCACGGTAAACCCGACCGAGTGAAACCGGCGCGTTGAGACGGATACGTTTGCCATCCATCGAAAGAAGGGCGATCGCTACGATGGTGGCAATGTATGGAACGCTCGTTAGCAGTTGCGACGGGACTTCGACGCCGATGCTTTGGACGAGCAACTGACCGATCGTCGCGGCGCCGAACAGATAGGCGCCGAGCGCCACGCGCTCCGCGCGCCAAGCGCCGAAAACAACCAGCGCCACGACGATCCAGCCGCGACCCGCTATAAGCCCATCGGACCAAAGCGTCGCAGAGGCGATCGAGATGAATGCTCCGGCAATCCCCGCCATGAATCCGCCGAATAGAATCGCAAGAAAACGGACGGCTAGGACGTTGTACCCGAGCGTGTGAGTAATCTCGGGAGACTCGCCAGTCGAGCGTAAGATGAGGCCTGTCTTGGTGAACCTGAATATCCACCACATCAGCACGGCGGCCGCAGGAGCCAAATAGACGAGAAGCACATGGTCGAATAGGCCGCGACCGACGATTGGCGCGTGAGAAAGGATGGGGATTGGGGAGCTCGGCATGGGCGGGACCGTCGCGCTCTCGTAGGATTTGCCGATGAGAGCCGCCATGCCGCCGCCGAGAATGCCGACCGCAAGTCCGCTTGCCACCTGGTTGCCAAGGAGGAAGAGCACGATCACGGCAAACAAAGCGGCCAAAAGCGTCGCGGCGGCTCCGCCCACAAAAATCCCAAGCCAATAATCGCCGGTATTCTTGACGACGATGAACGCCGCAACGGCGCCAAGCGACATCATCCCTTCGATGCTGAGATTGAGTACGCCAGATTTTTCAGCCGCCAACTCCCCGAGCGCTGCGATCAGCAGTGGCGTTGCGGCGATCAGCGTGCCCGATAGGATAAAGGTCAGGGTCTCCATTGAAGTTGCGTCCTTTCGAAGCGGAGCGGCGCACGCAGTCGGACGCGATAGTCAACGAATAGCCGTGCGGCGATATAGGAAACCAGGAGAACTCCCTGCAAGACAGTGTTGACCGCATAGGGGACGCCAGCCGAGGTCTGGGAGATATCGCCGCCGACAAAGATGACGGCGACGAAAAGAGCGGCGAAGAGGATCCCGATAGGATTCAGACCGCCCAGAAAGGCGACGATGATCGCAGAGAAGCCGTACCCCGGCGAAACGACCCGCTGCAATTGTCCAAGCGGCCCGGCCACTTCGAACACGCCGGCAAGGCCTGCCGCGGCGCCGCCGATCAAGAGGCTCAGCCAGACGGCTTGCGTCTCGCTGAATCCGGCGTAGCGTGCGGCATTGGGCGCGGCGCCGCCGACTTCGAGCTTATAGCCGATCATGCTGCGCTCGACGAAGAACCAAGCGAATGCGGTCGCCGCTAGACCCACGAGCAACGAGGCGTTCAATCTTGTGCCGGTAATGAACAGGGGGAGCATCGCCGAGTCGGGGAACTGCACGGATTGAGGGAAGTTGTATCCCGTAGAGTCGCGGAGCGGTCCCGAAACGAGATAGTAAAGAAGCTGAAGGGCTATGCTGTTCAGCATCAGCGTGACGAGAATCTCGTTGGCGTTGAAGCGGACCCGCAGCCACGCGGCAATCGCCGCCCAAAGCATGCCGCACGCCATCCCCAGAGCGACCATTCCGGGAAGCATCAGTATTGAATCGCTGTCGTTGAAGAAAATCGGAAGCAGGCTGCCTCCAATCGCGCCAAGGATCAGTTGGCCCTCCGCGCCGATATTCCAAATCTTCGCACGAAACCCGATGGCGAGAGCCTGGGCTATCAGAAGGAGGGGCGCAGTCTTGAGCAGAACTTCGCCGAAGTTGAAGAGAGTGGAGAAGGGAGCGATATAGAGATAGTAGAGCGCCCGAAACGGCGAGACGCCGAGCGAACTGGTGATCGCAGCGCCGACGAGCACAGTCACAAACATCGCTGCAAGCGGCGCAATCAAAGCCGAGCGGCCTGCGCCGCCCAATCTGGGTTCAATAGTCCAAGGCGCACGGATCATGCCGTCACCGCTTTTCGGGCGTCATGGGCGGCAACGAATCCGCCGGTCATATAGCCGCCGATCAGGGCTCCGTCGGCTTCCTCCCTGGCAAGAGTGGGAGACAGGCGGCCGCGAAAGATCACATGGATCCGGTCGGCAATTTCGAGTAGCTCTTCCAGCTCGTCGCTGATCGCTAGTACTGCGGCGCCGCTGTCGCGAAGCTCGACGATGCGACGACGGATCGCCGCCGCTGCGCCTACGTCCACGCCCCAGGTGGGTTGCGACACAATGAGGATTTTCGGCTTCAGGCCGATCTCGCGTCCAATGATAAATTTCTGGAGATTGCCGCCGGACAGGCTGCGCGCCTCGGCGCTTGGCCCGCTGCACCGGACGTCCATGTCCTTGATGCAAGCTTCGGCGTAGGCTCGGACCTGCGCGAATGCGATCATTCCACGTCTGATCATATCAAGGCGATGCGCGGTAAGCAGACTGTTTTTCGTCAGACTCATTTCAGGGACGGCGCCGCGTCCGTTGCGCTCTTCCGGAACGAACGCCAAGCCCAAGCGGCGGCGTCTGTCGGCCCCCCAATCGCCGCACGGCGCGCCGGCGATCAACAAACTCGCGCGCAGCGGTCGAGGCAAGGTCGCCTCACCTGAAAGCACGGCGGCGAGCTCCCTTTGGCCATTGCCGGAGACGCCGGCTATTCCAACGATTTCACCCGGCTTCACCGTGAGGTCGATATTTTTGAGAGTCGTTCCGAATGGATCGGCAGGCTCGTAATCAAGACTGCGCAGTTGCAAGGCGGGCGCTGCCGCTGGCCGGGGCGGACGACGCGCCGCCGTCGGAATATCTCGCCCGATCATCAAGCGGGCGAGCGTCTCATTGGTCTCTTCCGCCGGCCTGACCGTCGCAATGACCCTGCCTCCGCGCATGACCGTGGCGCGTTGGCAGAGGGCTCGGATTTCCTCGAGCTTATGACTAATGAACAGAATGGCGCAGCCGTCGCTGGCAAGCCGGCGAATGGTCTCAAATAGGGCCGGAATGCCGGTCGGCGGAAGCACTGACGTCGGCTCGTCCATGATAAGCAAACGAGGCTGTTGCAGCAGGCAGCGCACGATCTCGACGCGCTGGCGCTGTCCGACCGAGAGCGAATGGACGAGGGCGCGGGGATCGATCGGCAAGCCGAACCGTCCGCCGATCTCCACAATGCGCTGCTCAAGGCCGCGGGGCTTCTCTCCCGGCATCGTCAGTGAGATGTTCTCCGCGACGGTGAGGGACTCAAGCAACGAAAAGTGTTGAAAGACCATTCCAATGCCAAGGCTCCGCGCCTGCGCTGGAGCGCCTATGACCACCTCTCTGCCCTGCCATCGGATCCGACCCGAGTCTGGCGCCAGCACGCCGTATATGAGCTTCATCAGAGTGCTCTTCCCGGCGCCGTTTTCTCCCAGGACGGCGTGAATCTCGCCCGAGAACACGCTGAGCGACACATCGTTGTTCGCCACAATGGAAGGGAATGCCTTGGTAACGCCGATCAGCTCGAGAAGCGGCGCATCGCCTCCTTCGAGGTTCGAGGCCGCTGAAGCGTTTGCGTCCATTGGCGTCTGCCTCAAAAGCGGCGCATCGCCGCGCCGCTGCATGCTTTCGTTTTCACGCGCCGCCATGATCGCCAGTTACATATCGAGCACGAGCAGCTTTGATTTTGCTCGCGAAACGCAGGGCGTCATCAGCCGGCCAGACTCGCGCTCCTCGTCAGAGAGATAGACGTCGTTGTGCTCGGGTTCGCCATCGATAACCGCGGTGAGGCATGTCCCACATACCCCTTGCTCGCAGCTCGTCTTGATCTCCACGCCGGCCTCGCGCAGAACGCTGATGATTGTCCTGTCCGAAGGCACGAGGAGCTCGATTCCCCGCTTGGCGAGGCGCACGACAAACTCGCTGTCCCCCGGCGTGAGCTTTGGCGGCTCGGCGGAGAAATGCTCGAGAACCAGAGACCGGGCTGGCCAATAAGCCTGCTCGGCTGAGGAGCGGACCACATCCATGAAAGGATTGGGGCCGCAGAGATAGATAACATCGTCTTGCCCACGGGAGTTGAGAATTTCGCCGAGAACGTCGTTGAGGACCGGCGGCACGAGTCCGAAATGATAGAGCACCCGATCTGCCCAGGGACTCCTCGTGATGAAATCTCTGAAAGCCAATTCCTGAGCCGACCGCGCGAAATAGTGAAGGGCGAAGTCTGCGCCTTTCGCCGCCAAGGCTTGAGCCATGCTCAAGAGAGGCGTTACGCCGATGCCGCCGGCCATGAGAAGGCTGCGGCCGCTATTGTCACGCAGGGCGAAATTGTTTCGGGGGCGACTTATTTTGAGGCGCGATCCTTCTAAGATCTGACCATGCATGGCCGTCGACCCGCCTCTGCTATTCGGCTCGCGCTTGACGCCAAGCACGTAGCTGCTGCTGTCGGCAGGGTCGTTGACCAGTGAATATTGACGACAGATCCCCGGCAACGGATAAACATCAATATGGGCGCCGGCCTCGAATGCAGGCAAGGGGGCGCCCGAGCCCGACTCAAGCACGAAGCTCCGGATTTCCGAGGTCTCGACGCGAACCTTCCGAACCACCACTTCGAGATCGCCGACGGCGTCCAACATTTAGGCGAACTCCGAAATGCCGGACATGGCGTCGAATTTAGGAAGACGCATAAAGCTACGCAGCCAATTTCGCAGAGCGGGATAGTCCTCCAGGCCAATCCCGCCATCATTGGAAAGCGCAGTGTAGGGAAAGCAAGCAACGTCGGCGATCGTCGGATGATCGCCGGCAATCCAAGTTCCGCCCTCGATTTCGCGACGCGTCAGGTGATCGTCGAGAATTCGGAATGCGAAATGCGCATTTCTCCTGGCGGTTTTGATGTCCAGATCATAGCCGAGGAGATCATGCAGTCGAGCGGCGGACGCAGCCATCAATTCGCCGCTAGCGAACATGACCCACATCATGATCGGCCCGAAGAGATCGGGCTGGCGCGGCAACCATAGGCCCGACTTGTCATACTTATTCGCGAGATGACACAAAATCGCCTGCGCGTCACGCAAGCGAATGCCGTCGTCCTCCAGGACGGGAATTTGGGCTAACGGGTTGATGGCGCGGAATGTCTCAGTCCGATGCTCCCGCTCAGGGTAGAAGCCGACTGGCTGACGCTCGTATTCCAAATCCAGAAAGTCGAGCAGAAGCCGGACCTTGTAACAGCTTCCGGACAGGGAATAGTCGTAGAGCTTGAGCGCCATCGCCGTCTACGCCGCCTTCTTCTCGTAAACGCCAAATTGGAAATTCTTAGCCTTGAGCCAGCGTCGAAAAGCGATCGAGCTGGCGTCGGCGCGGGTGGGAAGCTCTATCGTGGGGTCGAGAGGCAGAAGAGCCGGCCGCTGATTCTCGAGGATCACGCGATCCTGAGCGAAAATGGTCTGCTGAAAATCGACGATGCTTGTCAGCGCGCTTTCCCGGTCGATGAGCGCCAGCGGCATATGGGCAAGACATTCTGTTTCGCCGACCGGTTGCACGAAGAGGCAAATGGCGTCGTTGCGGGCGGGATCATCAAATACATTCTTGTACAGCATGACGCTGAAAGGCGACATCACCCGATACGCATAGTGCGTCATCTGACCGCCCTTCGAGGCTTTCGACGCTGCCGGTTGGTAGAACTGGCAATCGACTGCCCATATTTCGTCGACATCCTTGCGATGTTCCGTCTTGTAAGCCAGGACTTCAGTACGTTCCGGCGCGCCGAGGATGTCTGTGTGAACGAAAGAAAAATGGGCCATATCGAGAAAGTTCTCGATGATCCGGAACGGGCTCGTATGAACGCCGACGCTTCCACAAGCGGTAATTCGCCGGTCCGGCTCCTCGAATTCCGGAATTTTAGGGAGCGGTCGAGTGGGCTCGCCGAGCGTCGTGAAGATGCAACAGTACTTTATTTGGACCGGCAATTTTCGGCCAAGTTCTCCACGATCGTTACGCTCAAAGGCTTCGAATGAATTGGCGGCAATGCGATGGACCTCGATCTCCTGTCCAAGAAGGACGGTGCGATATCCGCCTCCTGGCGCAATCTTCTCCGGCCAGCCGCAGGCGACCCACTCGTTGAGCGCGGCGCGATCGGTTGTGACGGCCATTTCGCTTGCCTCCTTTGATTACGACTGGGCCTCGATGGCGTCGCGAAGGCGCTCCAGGCGAGTTGCCCAAGCGAGCCGCCCCTTAGCGTCCTTCGCCCCGTCTCCTTTCGCCACGACGTGTAAGCCCGTCTTGCTTTCGTCGACGGGTTGAATGGCGATGAGCAAAGAAAGGCCCGCTGTATCGGACCTGACAAACGCCACTCCGTCCTCGATTTCCTCAGCGCGGCCGCCGCCCCAATCAAAACTCGCGACCCCGCCTTTGACGGCGGCTATTGGGCGCTTGACATAAACGCTTCGGATCGATTGCCACCCCTGGTCGTCGCCCACGTCAGGCAGATGGGCGTTTGGCGTCTCGCATAGATTCGTCCAAACAATCCCGTATCGCTCCTCGGAAGGATAGACATTGGCGCAGATCGTCTTTGGCGGCGCCAAATCGGGGTGGGCTGGGATGAATGCGCAATGACCTCCCGGCTCATATCCCCATCCGTGATAGATACAGCGCAACCGGCCATCTCGCACAAAGCCGAAGCTCAGGCGCATTCCACGGTGGGGGCAGCGGTCCTCCCAGACGTTTGCGGGACCGGTCTCGGGCCGCCAGACCGCAATGGCGTAGCCGCCGACAATCGCCGGATTGCTCGATCCCGGCTTGATCTGCCGGTCAAGCGCGACGCCGATCCAGCGATCCGGTCTTTCCGCCAAGGCTCTCTCCCTTCTGAAGCTTTGGCGCTTGGGATGGCGCTCGCTTATGTTTCCGAAGAGCCTAAGAACGGTTGACGCGCTGGCATAGACGGATATGTTGAAACAGTCGTTCAAGCTTTTTGAACAATATTGAACATGCTCATTGAGGATATTACGACCTTCCTACAGGTCGCCTCCAGCGGTTCGCTTTCATCGGCCGCTCGCGCTTCGGGCAAGCCCAAGGCGACAATCAGTCATCAGCTCCGCAGACTTGAGGACGAACTCGGCGCGGCGCTGTTCTTGAGGTCGGCGAACCGGCTGGCCTTGAGCGACGTCGGATTGAGTTTCCTCGACCACGCCAAGAGCATACGACGGGCCAGCGAGCGCGGCCTCGACGCCGTGCGGCGCAGCCGGAATTTGACTGTGGGAACTATTCGCGTGGCCTCGGCCGGCGAATTCACAACAAATCTGGTGACCCCGCTTGTC
>Ga0070735_10005495_pt1 | contig 10506 bp, 4 predicted proteins | sample Coa_R1_FD_66443 | JGI IMG/M metagenome (GOLD analysis project Ga0070735, IMG submission 66443) | Surface soil microbial communities from Centralia Pennsylvania, which are recovering from an underground coalmine fire - Coalmine... | ecosystem: Environmental > Terrestrial > Soil > Unclassified ... | reverse complement strand
ACTCCATCGCCTCGCGCTCGATCGCCCTCGCCGCGCGGTGCGCCTCGGCGACGCGAGCGCGGCGTCGAGACGGAGCGGCCCCGATCGACGCCGCGGCGCACCGACCTCGGGCATAGAGGGTCATCACCCGGATGAACTGCACCGTTAAGAGGTGACTGCGCCCCAGCGCCCGGAGGTCGCGCTTCACGCGCGCGTACGCGGCGGCGCCGTCGCCCAGGTAAAGGTCGATGTCGGCCTCGAACGCCATCGCCTGCCACTGCTGCACGAAGAAGGCCGTCTGCGACCACTGCGCCAGGGCTTCGCGCACGGCGCGTCGCGCGCCCTCCGGGTCGTCGACCGCGAGGAGCGCCGTGACGCCGACGGTCGTGTCGATGTTGACCGTCGTGTACAGGTCGCCGCGGTCCCGGGCGTCGGCGGCGAGGCGCGCCTGCCTGCGGCGCATCTCGCGGATCGCGCCCGCGAATTGGAGCGCGTTGACAGCGAAGATCTGCCCGGTGGACTGCCAGTGCGCCCGCCCGTGGGGGTGCCTGGCCGCCGCGGAGTCGAGAGCGGCCCGCGCCTCGTCCCAGCGACCGCGCAAGAAAAGCGCGGCCCCGTCGGTCATCTCGAAGTACGCCTGCGCGTCGGCTCCTCCGGCCCGCGAGGCGAGCGACCGCGCGGCCTCGAGGGCGTCCGTCTCGCGCCGGCTCCGGGGGCCGCCCAGACTGGCAAGGTGCCCGATCTCGATCCCCAGCGCACGCAGGACCTGGAAGCGGTCGCCTGCACGCAACGCGACCAGGTAGTGGCGCGCCTGCATGCACGCGCCGAGGACGACGTCGACCACGGCGAGACCCATCGCCACGGCGTAGATCGCGTCGATCCGCACGCGGTCCTCGGCCGACACCCGATCGCCGTCCCGCTCCGTGAAGCGGACGCCGAGCACCGCCCCGCGAAGCCGATAGATCACGAGCCAAAAGAGCGCCGCCCACTTCGAGCGCGGCGCGGTCATTCCGAACTCGGCGAGAACCCCCCGGAGCACGCGGGCGCCTTCCTCGATCCGCCCGCACGTCAGGAGCTGCTCGGCCGCGGCGCGCTCCAGCTCGACGCGTCGGAGACCCGGCTCCCCGGTCGCCGCCTCGAGATAGGCCCGCGCCGACTCGGCACCGCGTCCGGCCCACGACAGAGCCTCGGCGAGGCGAACGCGGAGCGCGGACTCGTGGCGGGAAGCCGGAGGCACACCCGCGAGCGCCATTCGAAAGAGCTCGGTGGCGCGATCGAACGCGAGCTTCGCGATGGACCGCTCGGCCGCCGCCATCGCGTAGGGCCACGCGCGCTCCTTCTCGCCGGCGCCGACGAGATGGACCGCGACCGACTCGGGGTCGGCCTTGGGCGCCGCCTCGAGGACGCGCGCCAGGCGTCCGTGATGCTGCGCGATCGCCTCGGCAGGCACGCGCGCGAGGAGCGCGTCGCGGATGCGATCGTGCCGGATCTCGACGACCTCTCGCCCGTTGCGCAAGCCAGCGCGAACGAAGCGCGCGGCGACGAGGGCGGCCGCCGCGTCGTCGCCCCCGCCGGGAAGCTCCGCGGCGGCCGCGGCGGTCGCCAGGGGCAAGGGTCGCCCGCTGGCCGCGACCATCTCGAGCAGCCGCCTCGCGCCCCCCGGCAGGAGCGCCCACCGCTCGGCGACCGACTGCTCGAGCGCCGATCCGGACGACGGCGGGGCCGTGCTGTGGACGATCCCGCGCTGGCACCGTGCCAGCTCCTCGATGAGCAGCGGGCTGCCACGGGCCTCGCTCGCGAGAGACCGCGCGGCGGCCTGCGCGGTGTCGCCTCGCGAGCCGAGCAACGCGAAGGCGAGCCGCTGCGCGTCGGCGTCCGGCAGCGGCCCCACGGCGAGGTCCTGCGCCTCCGCCCCGGTCGGCCAGTGCGACCGCAGCTCGACGAAGAACGGACTCGCGGCTGCCTCGTCCTCCCGATAGGTCACGAGCAGCAGCATCGGCGGCGCGTGAGGCGGCCGCACCAGATCGGCCCACAGCGCCGCGCTGTCCGCGTCGCCCCAGTGCGCGTCGTCGACGTAGAGGACGACCGGCTGCACGCGCGCCAGCGAGGCCAGGATCTCGCGTAGCGCGCCGAAGGCGCGGCGGCGCGCGCGATATGGATCGCCGACCGCCTGCTCGCGCACCTCGGCAACCTCCGGGACGCGCCGGAGCACCGGAAAGAGTCGCGCGAGCGCCCACGTGTCCTTCGGCAAATCCATCAGTTCGCCGCTATCGGACAGGCGCAGAAGGTGCCGGCTGAGCGCGTCGATCCATCCGTCGACGGCCTTGTAGGGGACGAGCTCGCGCTCGTAGACGCGCGCGCGAAGGACGGTCGCCGCCCCGCGGCGGGCGAGCTCGTCGACGAACGTCTGGGCGAGCGCCGACTTGCCCATGCCCGAGGGACCCCCGACGAACACGGTGATGCATCGCCCGCTGCGCACCCCTTCGAACGCCTCGAGCAGCGCCTGAAGGTGCTCTTCGCGCCCGACGAGCTTGGCCGCACCCGGGTCCGACGGGGGCGCGCGCGACGGCCGCGCGTCGTTCGCGCCGTGGACGCCGAGGCTCGCGAGCACCTGCGCGCCGCCGGGGCGCGACTCGGGCGCGCGGCGCAGGAGGGCCGCGCAGAGCTCGTCGAGATCCGAGGGGACGTCGGGCACGGACGCCGAAGGCCGCGGGGCGTCAAGCGCGCGCTTCATCCGGAGGACGTCGCGGGCCGGACCGACGAAGGGCGGCCCCCCGACGAGCGCCTCGAAAAGGACCGCCCCGACCGAATACCAATCGGACCACGGTCCGAGCGGCCCCCCCGACGACTGCTCGGGCGCCATGTAGTGCGCGGTCCCGACGATCGGGTGGTCTTCACCTGCGAACCCGCCGAGGCCCGGCGACGACTCGGTGGCGAGTCCGAAGTCGAGGAGCACGACGCGACCTTCGGGGGTGACGAGGACGTTCGAAGGCTTGACGTCCCGGTGGAGCTTGCCCGCCGTGTGCAAGGCGTGCACTCCCTGGGCGAGCTGCCGGACGATCGCCCGAATCCCGTCGTAGTCGCCGGCCAGATGCATCTGGACGTGGCGCACCAGATCGATCCCGGGCACGAGCTCCATCGTGAAGAAGAACTCGTTGGCGTCCGTCGCCACGAGCTCGAAGAGCCGGACGAGGTGCGGGTCGTGCACGTCGGCCAGCGTGCGAAACTCCTGCTTGAATGCATAGAGCGCCGCCGGGCCGAAGTGGCGCAGCCGCTTGAGCGCGACCTTTTGGCCACGCTCGACGTCGTACGCCTCGTAGACCGCGCCCACGCTGCCCGTCCCGATGCACCGCCGCACCTGATACCGGTCGGTCCCCTTCCACTCCGCGATGCGCGCCGGAATGGCCCCCACGGACGCGAACTCGGCCTCGCGGATCAACGTGTACCCCCCGAGCCGGGTCCGGCCCAGCTCCCCGGCAGGTAAATGGATACCCAGCGTTCGGCGTCGCGCACCGCCCAGGACTCGAAGACAGCGGTCGCTTCGCGAAGGAGCGCGCGGCCGCGGTCTCCGCCGATGAGCTGGCCCAGTCGGTACCTCGCGCTCGGAGCGAAGACGTGCGTGTCGGTTTCCTCGCAGCGCGCGATCGCCACCTCGAGGGCCGCCGCCGCCGCGTTCCGGTTTCCCGCCGCGTTCTCGGCCGCCGCCGTCACGAGGGCCGCGAGGATGCCCGTCCACGGGTTCGGCTCCTTGCCCAGGTCGGCCGCCATGCGGCGCGCGTGCGCGATGCGCGCCGCGGCCTGCTCGGGGTTCGCGGCGATCGACCCGATCGCCGCGCGGCCCCGAACGAAGCTCGTGATCGCGCGGCTGAAACCCGACGCCAGATTGAAGCTCTTGCGCAGGGCCGGCATGGTTTGCTCGAGTCGCTCGTGCGCATCGGCGGCTTTCCCCGCGTACAGATCGATGTCCGCGCCGTAGACGAGGGCCTGCCAGTGCTGGACGAGGAGGCCCTTGTCCGTCCACTGCGCGAGGCCCTCACGGACGACGCGCCAAGCGCCGTCGGGATCGTCGCGCACGAGCATCGGGCGGATCTCGGTGCTGGTCCTCAGGTTGACGATCGTGTAGACGTCTCCGCGGTCCTGCGCGTCGTCGAGCAGCCGGCCCATGCGCCGACGGTTCTCGGCGAACTCCCCCGTGAAGTAGTACGTGTGGGCGGCGAAGAGCCGCGCATGCGCGAGCCCCGAGCGGCTGTGCGTCATCGCGTCGCGCCGATCGAGCATCGCCCGCGCCTCGAGCCACCGGCCCCGCAAGAAGAGGCCGATGCCCAAGCACCCGTGGGTGAAGCCCACGGCCTCCTCGGAGCCGCTGCGCGCCGCCATCCGCCGCGCGGTGGCGAAGAGATCGCGTTCCCGTTTGCCGATCGGGGCGCCGCCGGCCGCCATGTGCGCGGCCTCGAGCGCGATGGCTCGTAGGAGCTGGAAGCGGTCGCCCACGCGAAGGGCCTCGATGAGGTGGCGGGCCTGCATGCACGCACCGAGTATCACGTTGACGTTGCTGAAGCCGATCGACACGGTGAAGAGCGTGTCGACACGGACGCGATCTTCGCGGGACACCTCGTCGGGCTCGCGCTCGCGCCCGCCGAGGCCCCGGAAGACGAGCCAGATCCGGAAGACGAGGAGCCAGAACACCGCCGCCAGAGGAGAGCGCGGCGCCCGCATGCCGACCGCCTCGAGGACGCGGCGGAGGACCTCCGTCCCCTCGTCGATCCGGCCGGTCGTGAGCAGCTGCTCGGCCGCGGCGCGCTGGAGCTCGACGCGCTGATCGGGGGCCGCGCCTTCCGTCGCTGCGAGGTACATGTCCGCCGACTCGGCATGTCGTCCGGCGAGCTGCAGCGTCTCGGCGAGCCGGACGCGAAGGCGCTGCACCGCCGCGCCGGAGGACTCGGGGGCGTTGTCGAGCGCGAGCCGGAAGAGGCGCGCCGCACGATCGAAGGCGAGCTTGCCCGCAGCCTGCTCCGCGGCCTCTTGCGCCAAGCGCGCCGCGCGCTGGGTCTCGCCCGCCGCGAGCCAGTGGGCCGCGACGGCCTCCGCGTCGGCTCCGGGCGCCTCTTCGAGCGCGTGGGCGAGCTTGACGTGATGGTCGCGGAGCGAGTCTCCGGCTAGGCGCGCGATCAACGTCTCGCGAATGCGGTCGTGGACGGACTCGACGACGTCCTCGCCGCCCCGCTGTCCGGTGCGCGTGAACCGCCGTGCGCAGGCCACCGGGAGGATCGCGTCGGCGCGGCCCGCGTCGAGCCCTGCGGCGCGCATCGCGATCGGCATGGGCAGTGGCCGCGCCCCGACCGCGACGACCTCGACGAAACGGCGCGCGTCCTCGGGCATCCGTTCGAGCCGTTCGTCCACCATTTGATCGAGAGTGAGGATGGCGAGCGTCGCGCCGGTCGCCGAGAAGACGCCCCGGTTGCTCCGCACCAGCTCGTCGATGAGAAAGGGACTGCCCCGCGACTCGCGCGCCACGGCCCGCGCCGTCCGACGCGCGATCTCGTCGGTCCCGCCGAGCAGCTGCATCGCGAGCCGGTAGCCGTCCTCGACGTCGAGGGGGCCGACCTCGACGTGGGACGCGTCGGCCCCCTCCGGCCAGCGGTCGCGCAGCTCCGCGAGGAACGGGCCCGGGCGCCCGTCGACGGCCCTGTGGGTCAGGATGAGCAGTAGGGACGGAGGCTTCGGCGGGCGCAGGAGCTCGAGGAGCAGCGCCGCGCTGTCCACGTCTCCCCACTGCGCGTCGTCGATGAAGATGACGACCGGGCTGCGCTCGACGAGCGAAGAGAGCAGGTCCCTCAACGCGTCGAACGCGCGGTTGCGAAGCGCGTGCGGGTCGTCGATCGGCCGCTCGCCTCGCACGCGGAGAAACGGGACCTGTCCGAGCACCGGGAACAAGCTCACGAGGAGGCCGGCGTCCGCGGGGGCCGGTGGTGCGTCGTGCTCCGGCAGCTGGACGAGGTGGCGACTGAGGGCGTCGATCACGGCGTCGACCGCCTTGTAGGGCACCGTCTCGCGCTCGTAGGCCCGGCCTCGCAGGACGAGCGCCTCGCCGGTCGCCGCGAGATCGTCGAGGAACCGGTGGACCGTCGTGGACTTGCCCATGCCGGACTCGCCGCCGACCCGCACGGTGAACGAGGCACCCCGCCGGGTGTCCTCGAACGCCTGTCGCAAGGCCCGGAGCTGCGGCTCGCGTCCCACCACCGCGGCCTGGGGCTCCGTCTGCCCGTGCCCGCACGAAGGAGGGGGGACGCTGCTCGGAGTCTCGCCGAGGCGCATCAGGATCTCCGGGCCGCTCGGGCGCATCGACGGGTCGCGGTGCAGGAGCGCGCGGCAGAGCGCATCGAGGTCGGCCGGGACCCCTGTGACGCGCGCCGCGGGGGGCGCCGGGTCGACGCTGTGCTTCATCGTGAGCACGTCAGCGATGGCCCCCCGGAACGGCGGCTGCCCAACGAGGGCCTCGTAGAGCATGACCCCAACGCTGTACCAGTCGGCCGCGGGGGTCGGCGGCGCGTCGTCCGCCTGCTCGGGCGCCATGTACGTCGCCGTTCCCACCATCTGGCTCGAGCTGCCGCCGACCGCCCTGAGCTCCGTGGCGACCCCGAAGTCGAGAACGACGGCGCGACCGTCGGCGTTGACGAGGACGTTGGACGGTTTGATGTCGCGGTGCATTTTGCCCGCAACGTGGAGGGCGTTGACCGCACCGACGAGCTGCCGAAGCGCGGAGCGGAGGCGGTCGACGTCCGCGGGGGTCCCATGCAATGCGGAGGGCTCTTGGCGCACGAACGCCGGGCCAGCGGGGCGAACCGTGGCCCGGTCGACCACGGGCGGAAGCAAGGAGCTCGCGCGTTGCCCCGGGGCCGGCGCCGCGTCGGGACGCTGCACGTATCGGATGAAGTCCGTCCCCCGCACGAGCTCCATCGTAAAGAACACGCGCCGCGCGTCGTCGACGACGAGCTCGTGAAGCCTCACGAGGTTGGCATGGCTGACGTCGGCCAGGGTCCGGAACTCTTGCTTGAAGAGGTAGAGGGCCGAGGGGTCGAAGTGGAGCAGCGTCTTGAGCGCGACGAGCTGTCGGCGTTCGCGATCGAACGCTTCGTAGACGACGCCCATCCCCCCGCGGCCGATGCAACCGACGACGTTGTACCGATCGGTGCCCTTCCAGTCGCTCGCGCCCGGGCGCCCGCCATAGTTGACCGATTCCTGAACCATCGCAGTCGTGAGGCGGCACCGCGACGCCGCCCTCGGACGACGCAGAGGCCCACGATGGATCAGGATACCGCGGGGATTTCAGGCAATGGAAGCGCTGCGCCCGGGGCCCCTCGGGGAAGGACGCCCACATCCGCGCATGCGCACACGCTCCTAGTGGGGCCTCGTGGGGCCTAGTGGGGCGCGGCGCCGTCTGCGCTGGCCAAGAGGATCGCGACGGCGAGCACGCTCATCGCGCGTTCCAGGTCGACGAGTGACGGAAAGCTCGGCGCGATCCGGATGTTTCGGTCGGCCGGGTCCTTGCGGTACGGGTACGCGGAGCCGGCCGGTGTGAGCTTGACGCCTGCGTCGGCCGCCAGCTTGACCACTTTGGCGGCGCATCCGGGGCGCGTGTCGAGGCTGACGAAGTAGCCCCCTCGCGGACGGGTCCAGGCGGCGAACGGCCCGACCTCGCGCTCTCCAATCCCTCCGAGCTCCCGCTCGAGCACACGCTGCACGACCTCGAACTTCGGGCGGAGGATCGCGGCGTGCTTGCGCATGTGGCCGCGCACGGCGTCGGCGTTCGGCAGGAAGCGCGCGTGGCGGAGCTGGTTCAACTTGTCCGGACCGATGGTCACGTTCGCGTGGTGCTTGCGCATCCAGCCGACGTTCTCGGGGCTCGAGGCCATCGCAGCAACGCCGGCACCGGCGAACGTCACCTTCGAGAGCGAGGTATAGAGCCAGAACCGGTTCTTGTGGCCCGCGCCCTCCGCTTCGCCCATCGGGCTCTCGAGGACGTCCGGCGCGTCGCCCAGGTCGTGGACCGCGTACGCGTTGTCCCACATCACGCGGAAGTCGGGCGCCGCCGTCTTCATGCGGGCGAGCGCGCCCACGACGGCGGGCCCTAGCGTCACGCCGGTGGGGTTTCCGTACTTCGGTACGATCCAGAGGCCCTTCACCCTGGGATCGGACGCCGCCTCGCGCTCCACGATCTCCATGTCCGGCCCGGATGACGTCATGGGCACGCTCGTCATCTCGATGCCGAGGTCCTCGCAGATCGAGAAGTGTCGGTCGTAGCCGGGCGACGGACAGAGAAACCGGGGGCGCTGGCCAACCCAGGGGCCCGACCCGTCGACCACCCCGTGCAGCATCGACTGCGCGAGCGTGTGGTACATGAGAAAAAGGCTCGAGTTGTCTGCCACGAACACCTGATCGGCCTTTGTGCCGAGCAGCTCGCCGAAGAGCGATCGCATCTCGGGGAGCCCCTCGAGCCCCCCGTAGTTGCGGCAATCGGTGCCGTCCGCCGCGCGATAGTCCTTGGGCCCGAGGATGCCGAGGAGATCGTTCGAGAGGTCGAGCTGCTCCGGAGCGGGCTTGCCCCGCGTGAGATCGAGCGAGGCCGGGGTCCTCTTCATCTCGTCGTAGCGTTGGGAGGCTTCTTGGGACACGGCGCGAACCACGCTCATCTCTCGGGATCCTTCGGGTCGGAGTTGGGGGGGCGCCCCCGGACGGGGCGCGTACCGCGTCTTAGCAGGGCCTCGAGGAGGCCGCTTCACGCCCGATCGGTAGCTCGGCGCGGCGCTCCCGGCTCGAGAACAAGCCTCTGGGGGCCACCGAGTGATCCTTTTGGCTCGGGGCCGCGCACAGCACGGTTGGACGCCATGCCCTTCGCGCTGCGCCGCCACCCCCGCTCGCCGGTCAAGGCCCCGCTCGAGTTCACCGGGGATGATCCCCGGCAGGTGATCTTCGGGTTCGTCCGCGACCTCTCGGTGGGCGGGGTGCTGGTAGAGACGGAGTTTCCCGTTCCCCCCGGGAGCCGCGTCACTGTCCACATGATGCTCCCGGGGGTGCCTGACGAGACGATCGTCGTCGGCCATGTGCGCTGGTGGCGGACGCGCGCCATGGGCGTGGGCTTCGTCGGCCTCGATCCGCACGACGCCCGGACCATCGCGGGTGTCGTCGCTCAGGTGGCCGATCGGGCGAGCGGTGCGATCGGGGTCGACGAGACCATCGCGACGACACCGGCCGCGCGGCGTTCGGCGTAAGCCGCCAGCATCCCCTCCCCCACCAGCATCGAGTCTCCGAACTCGTGCCCGAGGAACCCGGCTTCGCCGGCGTTGCGTACGGCCGCGGCCAAGAGCGCGCGGGGCGCGAAGGCATGCAATAGCGCGTCGTGGGACGTGCCCGGCTCGTGCATCCCGGTCAAGATCGCGTCCACCACGCGAAGGCGATGGCCCTCGCCGATGACCAGGTCCGTGTTCCCCCGGCCCGCCAGGACGCCGCCCCGCGTGCGCCCGCGTTCGGACGTGACGGCGCCGCCCCCAAGCGCCGCCGACTCGAGGGCGCGCACGACGGTCGTACCGACGGCGAGGACCCGCCGCCCGCGCGCGCGGGTCTCTGCGATGGCCTCGGCCGTGGATGCCGGCACTTCGAACGACTCGCGCAACGGCAGCGCGCGATCGATGCGCGGATCGCCGGTCGCCGAGAGGCCCGCCGCGTGCGTCACCCAGGCGAACCGTGCTCCCCGCGCGCGAAGGGCCAGGACCAGCTCCCAGGCGAGGGGCCGCGCCGCCGAGGGCATCTCGCTCGACCACGGACGGCTCGCGAACGGCGTCTGCACGTGCCAGAGCGGCAGGGGCGCCTCGACGTGGGCGTACTGAATGGGACGGCCCAGTCGGTAGAGGGACGCCCAGAAACGATCGGGGGGCGCATCGAAGGCGAGCTCCACGAGCCGCTCCGACACGCGATCGATCCGGACGACCCGAGCCCGCAGCGCCTCCGCGGCGAGTGCCCCGAAGACGATCACGTCCCCCTCGCGGACAGCGGGCGGCGCGGCCCGATCCTCCGTTCGCGTCCGCCAGTCGCCGGGCCCGAAGAGAACGGCCCTCCAGCGGTCCTCGGAGGAAGTCAGTAGGCGGGCTTCGACGGTCTCCCCCCTGCTCGTGCGTCCGCGAAGGGACGCAGGCAGGGTCGCCGCGTCATTGACGACGAGCAGGTCCCCCGACCGCACGAAGTCCGGCAGGTCGGCGATCGAGCGGGCGCGGTAGCCGTCGATGGACGGATCCACCACGAGCAGCCTGTCGGTCAGGGGCCCGCCGCGCGGCGAGCGCGCCGCGTTCACGACGCCCCCCGGATGGAGGCGGCCTCGACGCGGGCGCCGCTGGCGATCCCGTCTGCTCGACGGACCAGCGCGACGATCTTGGCGGCGACGTCGGCGGGATCCGCGAGGGAGGCGGGGTCGGCCTCGGGGATCGCGTCCGCGTGCATTCTCGTGTTCATCTCGCCGGGGTCGACGCTCACGAA
>Ga0070735_10005492_pt1 | contig 10507 bp, 7 predicted proteins | sample Coa_R1_FD_66443 | JGI IMG/M metagenome (GOLD analysis project Ga0070735, IMG submission 66443) | Surface soil microbial communities from Centralia Pennsylvania, which are recovering from an underground coalmine fire - Coalmine... | ecosystem: Environmental > Terrestrial > Soil > Unclassified ... | reverse complement strand
AATTCTTTGTTTGAGCATGATCTCCGCGCAAACGCCTTTGGCGTTTGTCGCGAGGGAAAACCGCTTCACACTTTTCCGGATCATGCTCTAGAAGCACGTTTTCGCCGTCATTGCGAGGAGCGCAAGCGACGAAGCAATCCATTCTTTCTTTTAGCGGTAAGATGGATTGCTTCGCTGCGCTCGCAATGACGGTGAGGGTCTGCGTAGATGAAGATACCGTTCCCCGGACGCAGCGCAGCGTGAAACGATGCGCTGTAGATCCGGGGTCCATGATGCAATTGGTCCCGGATCTGCGCCGCACCACTTCGTGATGCGCCGCGCCCGGGACACGATGTTGGATTACGCCCCGCTTTTCTCCGCCAAGCCCACCGCCCACAACGCAAAGGCATAGGCGATCGCGACTTCGTCGAGCCGGTTGAAGCGGCCCGAAGCCCCGCCATGGCCCGCGCCCATATTGGTGCGGAGCAGCACCGGGCCGCCGCCGGTCATGGTCGCGCGCAGCCGCGCGATCCATTTGGCCGGTTCCCAATAGGTCACGCGCGGATCGGTGAGACCGCCCATCGCCAGGATGGCCGGATAATCCTTGGCCGCGATGTTGTCGTAAGGAGAATAGGACAGGATCGTCTTGAAAGCGGCTTCGCTCTCGATCGGGTTACCCCATTCCGGCCATTCTGGCGGCGTCAGCGGCAACGTGACGTCGAGCATGGTGTTGAGCACATCGACGAACGGCACCTCGGCGACAATACCGGCGAATAATTCGCCAGCGCGGTTGGCGACCGCGCCCATCAGCATGCCGCCGGCGCTGCCGCCATGAGCGACGATGCGTTTGATGCCGGTATATTTTTCCGCGATCAGCGCCCGCGCGCTTGCCGCAAAATCGTCAAAGCTGTTGGTCTTCTTGTCGCGCTTGCCGTCGAGATACCATCCCCAGCCCTTGTCGGCGCCGCCCCTGATATGGGCGATCGCATAGACAAAGCCGCGATCGACCAGCGACAGCCGATTGGCGGAAAACGACGCTGGCATCGCCATGCCGTAAGAACCATAGCCGTAGAGCAGAAGCGGCGCTTGGCCGTCGCGCTTAAGGTCGCGGCGGTGAAGAATCGACACCGGCACCTGCGCGCCATCATGCGAGGTCGCCATGATGCGGGTGGTGACATAGTCGGCCGGATTGTGGCCGGAAGGGATTTCCTGACGCTTGCGTAAAATGCGCGTCCGGTGCGCCATGTCGTAGTCATAGACTTCCGAGGGGGTCGTCATCGATGCGTAAGAGAAGCGCAAATTCGTGGTCGCGAATTCGTAGGAACCCATGGTGTCGAGCGAATAGGCGGCCTCATCGAAGGCAATGGCGTGTTCTTCGCCACTTGCGAGGTCGCGAATGACGATCGCGGGCAGCGCGTTGGCGCGCTCCAACCGCACCATGTGAGCGGAAAACAGTTCGACGTCGAGCAGATAGATTCCCTCGCGATAGGGAATTAGCTCGCGCCAGTTTTTTCGCTCGGGCGATTTCAAGGAGGCCGTGACGATCTTGAAGTCGATCGCGCCGTCGGCATTGGTGAGAATGAACAGTTCCTCGCCGCGATCGGCGAGCGAATATTGCACGCCCACCTCGCGCGCGGCGACAAGGCGCGGCGGCGCGTCGGGGTTTTCAAGATCGATCAAGCGTTGCTCGGAGGTCTCGTGATCGCCGCCGGCGATCACGCAAAACCGGCCGCTTGCGCTCTCGTGAATATGGGTGAACCAGCCGGAATCCTGTTCTTCATAGACCAGCAGATCGTCGGCCTGTTTGGTTCCTAAGCGATGGCGCCAGACCTGCATCGGACGATGGTTATCGTCGAGTTTCACATAGAAGAAGGCGCTTGCATCTAGGCTCCACACCACCGCGCCGTCGGTCTCCTCGATTGTATCGTCGAGGTCTTTTTTGGTGGCCCATTCGCGTATGCGAATCGCGAAATATTCCGAACCCTTGGTGTCGGCGCTCCAGGCTTGCAGCCGGTGATCGGGCGAATGTCGCGTGCCGCCGAATTTGAAATATTCATGGCCGGCGGCCAGCGCGTCGCCATCGAGAATGATCTCGGCCTCGCCGCCCTCGCGCGGACAGCGGCCATACAATTCATGCTGGCCGCCGTCACGGAATTTCCGCATATAGGCGTAAGGGCCGTCGGGGGAGGGGACGCTCGAATCGTCCTCCTTGATGCGTCCGCGCATTTCCTTGACGAGCTTCTTCTGCAAGGGTGCGGTGTGGCCGAGCAGGCTTTCGGTGTAGGCGTTTTCGGCTTCGAGATATTGGCGGATACCCGCGTCCAGAATGGACGGGTCGCGCAAAACCTCCTGCCAGTTTTCATCCTTCAGCCACGCATAATCATCGACCACGGTGATGCCGTGGGTAGGGAAGGAATGCGGCCGTCGCGACGCGATCGGCGGAAGCGGGGCGGCGTTTTTGTTCGCGTTCTTGTTCATCGTGCTTTGGCGCTGGCGTTGCTGCCGAACATGGGGATCCGGTTGACGGTCAGCACCACCGCGAAGGTGATCAGAAGCATCGCGATGCCGAGCACGGAAATGGCGGCGAGGTCGCCGCTTTCGTTGAGGTCATAGATCAAGACGCTGATCACTTTGGTCTGCGAGGTGAACAGCACGATCGCCGCCGACAATTCGCGCATCACGCCGATGAAAATGAAACACCAGGTGGCGATCACGCCGGTCCGCAGCAAGGGGGCCGTGATTTGCCGAAGCGATTGTAGCCGCGTGGCGCCGAGAATACGGCTTGCGTCCTCAAGCTCGGGATGGACGGTGGCAAAGGCCGCCTGCAATTGCTGATAGGCGGACGGCAAATTGATGGTCAGAAACGCGATCAGGAGAATCCACAGCGTGCCGTAGAGTACGAAGGGCGGGCGCGTGTAACTCAAAAACAGGCCGACGCCGAGCACGATGCCGGGGACGGCGACGGGGGCGGTCGCGAGAAAGCCGAGCACGCGATGGCCTGCGATCACCTTGCGGGTCGTGACATAGGCGATGACCAGCGCGAGCAGGGTGCCGAGTGTGGCGGTCGCGGTGCCCAGGATCACGGTGTTCTTCAAGGCGAGCTGGGTCGAGGACAATTCGGTAAAGACGAACACGATGTTGTGCAGCGTGAAGGTCGAGGGCGTCACCAGCGTGGTGGCGTTTGGCGAAAACGTGGCGTTGAGCAGCGCAAAATACGGCAGGAACACCGGATTGAGCAGCATCACAAGACAGAACGCCAATGCCGCCCAGCGCCATTTCTTCAGTTCGACCTTGCGCGGCGCGCCGTATTTGCCGCCGAGCACCGAATAGCCGCGCCGCCCCAGCAGGAATTTCTGGCCTTGCAGCAGGAGAATCGTCAGCACCAGCAAGGGGACAGCGGCGGCGGCGGCGAGTTCGAGTTTTGGCGGGTACTGGAACAGGCTCCAGATTTTCGTGGTCATGGTATGGAAGCCGGCCGGCAGCGCCAAAATGGCCGGCGAGCCGAACAGCGTCATGGCCTGCAAGAAAGCGATCAGCGCGCCGGCGACAAGCGCCGGCAATGCCAGCGGGATCGTGACGCGGCGCGCCGTGGTCCAGGCGCGGCCGCCGAGAATGGCGGAGGCGTCTTCCAATTCACCCGGCATGTTGTCGAGGGCGTTCGCCACCAGCACGAACACGAAGGGAAACGTGTAGCAGGAAATCACGAACACCACGCCGACCAGCGAATAAATATTGAAAAGATGGTCATCGGCCTCCGCCCCGGTCACGGCGCGAAACAGTTGATTGAGCAGGCCGCTGTTGGGCGCGGCCAAAAGCTCCCACGCCACCGCGCCAAGGAAGGGCGGCGTGACGAAAGAGGCGGTAACGAGCGCGCGGATGAATTGCCGTCCCGGCATGTCGGTACGCGACACCAGCCACCCCATCGGGGCGGCGATCAGGCAGCAGATGAGGGCCGAACTCGTGGCGATGATCGCGGTCGTCAGCAGCGGATCGAGGAAATCAGGATCGGTGAACAGCGTGACGAAATTCTGCAATGTCACATGATTGGCTTTGTCGGTGACGCTGTAGATCGCAAGCCATGACATCGGCAGCACGATCAGCGCGACCATGAACGAAGCGAACAGCCACAGCACTGGTTTGGTCCAGTCGATTTTGGCTTTGGGAGTGTTGATGCTTTGCTGAAGAATAGTCACTTGCCTACCGATCCGGTTCTTTGAAAACCGTCATTCCAGGGCGCGAGTGAAACGAGCGAACCCGGAATCTCGAGATTCCGGGTCTGGTCCTTCGGACCATGCCGGAATGACGGTAAAATTAATTTAGCCTGAGGCATATCTAAACCCTAAACAGCCGCGCATAGCGTGTCTTGATCTCGTCGGTCATTTTCTCGACGCCGGCCGCGTCCTCTCGCATCAATTTGATGTCGGAAATTTTGCGGCGGCCCGGTTTCGGCGTCACTTGCGGATGGGCCGAATATTGCGCGGTGAAGTCGGTGAAGAATTGCTGGGTTTGCCGCGTGTGCAGCCAGGCCTGGAACAGCCGTGCGGCGTTCGGATGCGGCGCGGTTGCGAAAATCCCAGTCGGGCCGGAAATGGTCGGCGTCCCCTCGGCCGGATAGAGCGGCTCGACCGGCTGGCCGGCCTCTTTCAAGAGCACGACATTATAGTCGTTGCCGTCGGCCATGATGGCGCGTTCGCCAAGCGCCAATTTCTTCGGCGGGTCGGTCGAGGACTGCACTTGCATCACGCGTTGCTTCGATAGTTTCTCCAGATAATCCCAGCCGAGTTCGCGAACCAATTGAAACGTCGCGGTCATGATGGTGCCGCTATAGGCGGGGTGTCCCTTGACCATCTTGCCGGCCCATTTCGGATCAAGCAGGTCGGCAAAGCTCGACGGCGCTTCGGAAGGTTTGACGAGATTGGTGTTGTAGGCGAGCGACGAAAGCCAGATCCGCGATGTCGCAAAAAGACCGTCGGCGTCGCGATAGGCCATTGGAAAATATTGCGCCACCTCTTCAGGGACGAACGGCGCCAGCCAGCCGTTTCGTTTCCAGACGATGAAATGCGAGGCGTCGGCGCTCGTGATCACGTCGGCGGCGCGGATGTTGGATGCGAATTCCTGCTCGATGCGTTGAAACAGCCGTTCTGAGCCCGAGCGTTCGATCTGCACCTCGACGCCGGGATATTGCGCCTCGAAGGTTTTGCCGAGCTTTTCGCCCACGGGCAGATCCATGGCCGAATAGAGAATGATTTTGCCCTCTCTGCGCGCCGCTTCGATCAGTTGCGGCGTGATCGCGGTTGGCTCGGGCGCGGCCGCCTTGAGCGGGGCGGCAAACACCGCGAGTCCGAGCGCGGCTGACCCCTTGATGGCCTCGCGCCTGGACAATCCTCGCCGCATCGCGCCCTCGATTACCGGCTCAGCGCCCGGCAACGCTCGGCCGGCAATGTCAGCCAGACCTCGGTGCCGCTCGCGATGACGCTTTGTGGCGCGGCAATGACGCGCAACGCCGTCCCGTCGGAGGTCTCCACCATATAATCGCGGTTGGCGCCGAGAAACACCTGCCGGGTGACGGTCGCCTTGACGACGTTGTCGGAAGCTTGCGGCATCTTCGTCGAAATCTGGATGTCGTGCTGGCGGATCGCGACCGCGGCGCTCTGATCGGCCGTGAGGCTTGCGCCCACCACGCGCAACGTCGCGCCGGAAAACGCAATGTGGTTCGCATCGTGCGCGGTGCCCTTGATCACATTGCTGGAGCCGATGAAGCGCGCGACAAATTCCGATTGCGGCCGGTCGTAAATGTCTTCCGGCGTGCCAAGCTGATCGATCTTGCCGCCATTCATGACCGCGATCAGATCGGCGGTCGTCATCGCTTCGGATTGATCGTGGGTGACGTAAACGGTCGTATAACGGTATTCGTCATGCAGCCTTCGAATCTCAAAGCGCATTTCCTCGCGCAAATTGGCGTCGAGGTTGGAGAGCGGCTCGTCGAGCAGCAAGGTTTGCGGCTCGACGACGAGTGCCCGCGCCAGCGCCACGCGCTGTTGTTGTCCGCCGGACAATTCGCCGGGATAGCGCTGCGCCAGGGCTTCAAGCTTGGTGGTTTCGAGGATGGCTTTGAGTTTTTTGGCGATGGTGTCGCGGTCCATTTTCCGCAACCGCAAACCATAAACGATGTTTTCGGCGACCGTCATATGCGGCCACAGCGCGTAGCTCTGGAAGATCATCGACATGTTGCGCTGCTCCGGCGGCAGCGTGCGCGGCCGCGATGAGACCAGGCGGTCGCCGACGCGGATTTCACCGTCGCTGGGCTCCAGGAAGCCCGCGATCAGCCGCAGCGTCGTGGTTTTGCCGCAGCCCGAGGGACCGAGAAGGCAGATCAACTGCCCATGGTCGATCCGCAGCGAGACATTATCGACGACCGTCACCGACCCAAATCGCTTGGTGAGATCACGCAATTCAACCGACGCCAATCGTCTTACTCCCCGTCTCTCTCGTCCATTCCACCCGCGAGATCGCCGCCCGCGGCGAAAACCTGACGGTGATGCTTCCCGTATTACAGAAGATAGGCGCTGCGCCGCAGCCGGCTCTTAATTTATCGCCAGATCAATATAAGCACGAATGATGGGGCGCCGAAAAGCCTGGATGGGCAGGATTGATCGCCGATACATTTAATGATAGAAAAAATCATTCAATACTACCAAAGCGGGATATGGCCATGAAAAAACTGCTTCTTGCATTCTGTGTCTTGATTGGGTTCTCCGGGGCTGGGTTTGCGGATCCACTGACCGCGCCGTCGCTCTGGCGAAACCAGCGGGGATCCGAACTTAGAATTACGGCGGTAGGCAACAATGGAAGTCTTCGCGGCACGTTCACGAATTACGCGCCGGGTTATCAGTGCCAGGGTATTCCATACCCCATCGTTGGAACGACCAGCCCCGGGCCGACCACGTTTACCGTCAATTTCGTGCAATGCCGGACGGTGACAAAGTGGAACGGCACGGCTTCCGGTTTCGGCATGCCGACCGAATGGGTGCTTTACTATAACGGACAGACCCAGACGGGCAGCGATTTCTTTTTTCGGGTGAATTGAAGCCGCGCGCGTTGCGATCAAAATCGCCGGCGTGAGTCAACGCATTCGAGCTTCACGCCGGCACGTTTCACGCCGGGACATTGTCGCCGAGCCAACCGATCGCGGCCTCGACGCCGCCCTTGCCATGGGGAATGTCGAGCGCCTGAAGCGCGACTTCGACCACCCCGAGCGTGCCGAGAATCATCGGGGCATTGATATGGCCCATATGAGCGATCCGGAATGCCCGGCCGGTCAATTCGCCGATTCCGACCCCGAGCACCACGCCGCATTTTCCCTTGCAATAGCGCGAAAGCGCGGCCGGGGCGTGGCCATTGGCCATTAAAATCGTCGTAACCGTATCGGATCGCTCTCCGGCCTCGGCGATATTGAAGCTGAGCACCTGCCCTTCCGCCCAGACCGACACCGCCGCGCGCACCGCCGCGGCGAGCAGCCGATGGCGCAGGAAAACGTTTTCGATTCCTTCGGCGTCGATCATGTCGATCGCCTGGCGCAAGGCGAACAACAGATGGATCGGCGCGGTCCCGCCATATTTGCGGTAATGCTCCGCGCCCTCGCGCTCGGTCCAGTCCCAATAGGGGGTTCGCAGGTTCGCGCGTCTGTGCACGTCCTGGGCGCGATCGTTGACGGCGCAGAAGGCAAGACCGGGCGGCGTCATCAGGCCCTTTTGCGAGCCCGACATCGCGACATCGATGCCCCAGGCGTCCATCTCGAACGGCATGCAGCCGAGCGAGGCCACGGTATCGACCAGAAACAACGCGGGGTGGCCGGTCGATCGAATCGCTTTGCCGATGGCCTCGATGTCGTTGAAAGCGCCGGACGCGGTATCGACCTGAACGGCGAGAATCGCCTTGATCTTGTGCTCCTTATCCTGCCGCAGCCGTGCCTCGACTTCGGCCGCGCGCACGGCGCGGCGCCAGTCGCCCTTGAGCACTTCGACCTCGGCGCCCATCGCGGCCGCCGCATTGCCCCAACCGATGGCAAACCGGCCGCTCTCCAACACCAGAACCTTGTCGCCCTTCGACAGCACATTGCTGAGCACCGCTTCCCAGGCGCCATGGCCGTTGGCGATATAGATGTAGGATTTGCCTTTGGTGGCGAACAGGCGGGAAAGATCGCGCATCAGCCCGTCGGACAATTGCACCATCTCTTCGGAATAGATGTCGAGCGCCGGGCGATGCATCGCCCGCAAGACCTCGTCGGGCATGGTGGTGGGGCCGGGGAGCGCCAGGAATTCCCGGCCCGCGCGAACGACCATGTTGTGCTTCCTCTCGAAAGGTTTTGCGGCCTCTGGTGCCCACTTTGCGAAGTTCGAAACGTTGCTCCGCGAAATGCTACGAACGTCGGAATCGCGGCACCAGGAATGCAGGGAAATGGCGGGAAATTCAAGCGAGGACGGGATGATATCAGAGGAAGGCTGTCATGCGTGCCCGATTGCAGGGGCGCATTTAGATGCCCGTTAACGGTCCGCTAAGCCAGATCGTGCCGGGCGATGCGTCATCGTCTCGTTTCGCGACAGCCGGCGGCTTCGGCCTCATCGACCGAGCAGAACCAGCGTGTGCCCTTGCTGATCTTCATCTCGATCTTCGCATACCATCGGCTGGTCGGCTTATGGTAGATGCATTCGCCGGCGCGATTGACATTGCCCTTGATGTTGCATTCCGGCGAAGGGGCGACCGATCCCGAGGCCGACGCCAAAAGGACGGCGTGGGCGTTCTCGGGCAGCCTGGCACTCCCGAGAATGGCGCTCTTCTTGTTGCGCACGTGCCAGTCCCAGGGCGCGATGAAGGCACCCTGCCACAGGCCGGCCTTGGCCTCGCGCGCGGCTTTCTCGTCCCCGTCATAATCATGCGAAAACCGCACATAGGACAGCGCCCAGCCATTGCGCACCATCCATTTCTGGATGTCCTCGCCATCGACCTCGCAGCGCGCCACGCTGCGGCCGCGCCGGTCGGTGGTTTGGCGGTCGGCCGCCTGACGCAGATGACAGGTCCAGTTCTTGTTGTCGGCATGTTTGATGAGCTCGTCGCGCGCCGCCATGCCGCAAGCCCAGCGTTCGCCCTTGGCGTCGAGACAAAGCTGATCGATCGATGGCGCGTCGATCCCGCCTAGCCTGATTCGGCTGGCGCCGATCTGGATAAGGTGGCCCTCGCGAATCCTCGCGGTCCCGACGATATCGGCGGCTTGCGCCAGCGTCGGCGGCAACAAGGTCATCATGGCAAGCAGGAATTTCAGGCGCATGGCAACGACCGATGTAATAAAATGAAATGGTACTGCAACCGCGGCGGATTCAAAGTCGAATATTCAACTTAACGCCATAGTTTTGGTTTCCGCCGGGGTCATGCGAGCGGGGCGAGGGAGAAGCTCAGCTCTCTTGCAACAGCGCCTTGCGCGCCAGCGACAGGCCCATCAACACAAAGGCCGAGGTCACTTCCACCCCGCCGACCAGAATACGGGTCGGCGTTTTCATCTTGTTCCACTCATAGGCCTTGAAGGGCCCAAGCCTGCCGCCCTCGCCGAAATGGTGGACGATGCAATGCAGGGCCGGCGTGAAGCTCGAACGTGGGGCCTTAAGATGCCCGAGCGCCATCAACGCCAGCGCCGCGTCGAAGGCGTTCATTTCATGGGCGATCAGTGTGCCCTGCACATAGTCCAGCACCTTTTCGCGAATAAAGGCAAAGGCGAGGGTAGGGTCGATCGCTTGTTGCGCCTCGGAAGGCAGCGCCGCAAATGCCGTGTAGCAACGGCCGAAATAGGCGCAATAAAGCTCCGGCAGATAATAGATATGGGAGCGCGGATCGGCGAAGGCGCCGCTCGCGACAAGGCGCCGCTGAAAGCCGATAATGCCGCGCAACAGGCCGAGCCGCTCGGGCGTCTGTAGAATTTGCCAGCGGGTAAGATTGCGGAAACTCGCTTCGAGAACGTCGAGATTGAGCGTCGGGTCGAGGTCGTTGCCATAGGGCTGTTCGCCGTCGAGATTGTCGATCCAGGTGACGAGGCCTCCGTCATAGTCGATGTGGCCGTTGATCGGCACCGTCACCTTCGGCGCGTTGGCTCCGCTTTTGACTTGATAGCCGGCGTAGAAGTCGGGGAGCGGCTGATCGAGGATTGTGTCGTTCGAGCCCGCTTGTGTCGCGGCGGAAAAGGCGCATGCCGTGGTATCGCAATCCGGCACGTAAATGCCAAAGCCGAGATTTTGTTTGATCTCGGCGAAGAACCGCGAAAAGCGGGGATGCGGCGCCGGCGCGATCGCGGTGACGACATCGAAGGCGCGCCCGTCATGGCTGGCGACCCGCTCCCGGCTCGGGCCGAGGCAAAAATCCGTCATGGCGGATATCGCGCGCCGCGCCGTGGTGGTCTCCGCGGCCGAGGCCAGGCCGGTTTCGACGAAACTCAACAGCGATTCGATATAGAACGCGTCGTAATAGGCCGAGCGATGACGAA
>Ga0070735_10005491_pt1 | contig 10509 bp, 8 predicted proteins | sample Coa_R1_FD_66443 | JGI IMG/M metagenome (GOLD analysis project Ga0070735, IMG submission 66443) | Surface soil microbial communities from Centralia Pennsylvania, which are recovering from an underground coalmine fire - Coalmine... | ecosystem: Environmental > Terrestrial > Soil > Unclassified ... | reverse complement strand
GCGTGCCGTTCGCGACTTTCATGATCCCGCATTTCGGGCCGGACGCGATCTGGTGGAGCTTCCCTCTGGGGACCATCACCTCGAGCGCGCTCTCGGTGCTCTATTACAAGTTCGGCGGCTGGCGAAAGGTGCGGATCATCCATCCCGAAGCCGGCGGCGAGGTTCCCGACTCGCCGGTCACCGGCCCGCAGATGGACCCGCACGAAGACGATGCGGTCGTGGCGACGGAGGCGGTCACGGTCGCGGCGTCCTAACGCTTCAAGTCATTTGAAAATCGAAGGATTATCAGCATGCGCTTCGGCATCTTTTATGAGCATCAGCTGCCGCGCCCCTGGACCGAGGGGCTTGAACAAAAGCTCTTTCAGGACGCCCTCGATCAGGTCGAACTGGCCGACCGGCTGGGCTTCGACAACGTCTGGGAGGTCGAGCACCACTTCCTGGAGGAGTACTCCCACTCCTCGGCGCCGGAGATCTTCCTCGCCGCCTGCTCGCAGCGCACCAAGCAGATCCGCCTTGGCCACGGCATCGTGCTCATGCCGCCGGGCTACAACCATCCGGCCCGGGTCGCCGAGCGCATCGCCACCCTCGACCTCGTCTCCAACGGCCGCGTCGAGTGGGGCACCGGCGAGAGCTCGGCCCTGCTCGAACTCGGCGGCTACAAGGTGCCGCTGGCCGAGAAGCGCAACGCCTGGCGCGAGGCGGTCGAACAGTGCGCCAACATGCTGGCCATGGACCCGTATCCCGGCTTCGAGGGCGAGTACTTCTCCATGCCCTGCCGCAACATCGTGCCCAAGCCGGTCCAGCGGCCGCACCCGCCGCTCTGGGTGGCCTGCTCGAACCGCGAGACGATCAAGCTCGCCGCCCGCCTCGGCATCGGCGCGCTGACCTTCGCCTTCGTCGACCCGGCGGAGGCCAAGCAGTGGGTCGACGACTACTACCGGATCTTCAAGGAGGAGTGCGTGCCGATCGGGCACGCGGTGAATCCCAACATCTGCATGGTGTCGAGCTTCGGCATCCACCAGGACGTCGAGGTGGCCCGCCAGCGTTTCCAGGACGGCTTCCGCTTCTTCCAGTTTGCGCTCGGCTGGCACTACGGCTTCGGCGAACAGATTCCCGGCCGCACCGACATCTGGGAGAAGTTCCAGGCCGCGCTGCCCAACATGCCGGCCGGCGGCCAGATCGCCGAGGGCGGCATCGGCACGCCCGACGGCCTGCGCGAACACCTGCGCAAGTTCGACGAATGCGGCGTCGACCAGGTCGCCTTCATCCAGCAAGGCGGTCGCAACAAGCACGAGCATATCTGTGAAGCGCTTGAGCTTTTCGCCGGCGAGGTGATGGGCGAATTCAAGGACCGCGAAGCCGAGCGGGTGAAGAAGAAAGCCGAGGACCTCGCGCCCTTCGTCGAGGCGGCGTTCAAGCGGAAGGCGTGGATGGCCCCGCTGGCCGATGCGGACATCCCGCCGGTCGTCGCCCTCGGCCGCCAGGTCGCCGAGGAGGCCGCCCGCAAAGGCGAGGCCCCGCCCGCGCCCCCCGCCGCCCGCACCGCCTGGCGCGAAGCCTTCGACGCCGGCGAAGCGCTGAAGAAGAGCGAAGCGAAGAAGACCGACGCCTAGCGGTCCGGACGGATCAAGCCTTGGCGCCGTGGCCGGCACACCACCACCGCTCATCCCCGCGACGGCGAAGCAGAGGCGCGTAGCAGCCGAAGCGTGGACCCAGGTGTTTTTGCTGAAGCGGTGTGCGGCGGCGACGGCCGAAAGGCCTAGACTAGAGTCTCGCGGGCGTCTTGGGTGCGCCCGCGCTAAGCGTCGCCCTGAGCGCGCTCCGGGCTGGCGTATGATGCGTCGGTCACATGGCGCCGCCGGTCAGAGCCGCAAGGTCGGGAATCGCCAACGGGGAGACAGCATGCTCGGGCCAGCGGCGTCCGGGCGGCCGATCCCTGCTGACCGGAAGACGCCGACGCATCGGTAAGGATGGCGACGATATTGTTGTTGTTGTTATTGTTGTTGTTGTTGCTCAGTCGCCATCCTTACCCATGCGCCAGCGGGCTCCGCTCCTGGCGGCGCTTCGGCATGGGCGGCGCTTTCCCGCGCGTGGCGGTCGGCTAGGCCGCGAAGGCGCGCGCGAAGGCGACGACCTGGCCGGCGAGCATCTCCACCTGGCGGGCGTTGGGCTCGCTGAGCGCGCCGGCCTCGTCGAACAGTTTCGCCGCCGAAGGGTTGAACGTCAGCCCCAGCGGCGTCGGCCAGCCCCGCAAGGCGTGGATCACGTCGCGCAGCGCCGACAGCGTCGTGCCCGACGCCTGCCAGCCGTCGGCGGTGACGATGCAGCCCACCGCGCGCCCATCGAGATAGGGCCGCGCGTCGCCGCGCAGCCCCTCCAGCGCGTCCAGCGCGTTCTTCACCAGCCCCGAGACGGATCCGTGATAGCCGGGGGTCGAGATGATGAGGCCGTCGGCGCGGCGCACCGCGTCCAGCATCTCCTCCAGCTCGGAGGACGCGCGGCTGGTGTTCGGATCGTAGATCGGCAGCTTGGCCAGGAAGACGCCGCCGAACAGCCGCGTCTCCGCGCCGGCCCCCTGGGCCGCCTGCAACGCTTTGACGAGCACCCGCTCGCTGGTCGACTCCGGCCGCGTCGTGCCGCCGAGGCCGACCAGAAAGGGGGTGTGCTTAGGCAGGGGCGTCCGCCGCCGCCTGAGCGCCTGTCCGCTTTTCGCGTTGCTCTTTCAGCACCTTCAGGTCGTCGGCGAACCGCTCCGCCGCCGCCGCCCGCTGGTTGGGGATGTGGTAGGCGGGGAAGAGTTCGTTCGACGGCCGGTAGTCGGCCAGCACCTGCTTGGCCACCGTCACCTTGTGCACTTCGGTCGGGCCGTCCGCGATGCCCATGACCAGAGCGCTCGTGACCATGCCCATGAACGGCATCTCGTTGGAGACGCCGATCGCGCCGTGCAGGTGGGCCGCCGTGGTGGCGATGTCCTGATAGACCTTCGGCATCGCGACCTTCACCGCGGCGATGTCTTTCCGCACCTTGGTGTAGTCCTGGTACTTGTCGATCTTCCAGGCGGTCTGCAGCACCAGAAGCCGGAACTGCTCGTAGGCGATCCAGCTGTCTGCGATCTGCTGCTGCACCATCTGGTAGTCGGCCAGCTTGCCCTCGCGGGTCGAGCGGGAGACGGCCCGTTGGCACATCAGGTCGAGCGCCCGCTTGCAGGCGCCGACGGTGCGCATCGCGTGGTGCACGCGGCCGCCGGAAAGGCGCGTCTGGGCGATCTTGAACGCCCCGCCGCGGTCGCCGAGCAGCGCACCGTAGGGCACGCGCACGTTGGTGTAGCGCATGTAGCCGTGGCCGCCAGGGCCGCCGACCGGGCCTGAGCCCACGTGGATGCCGCGCACGATCTCGACGCCCGGGGTGTCGGTGGGGACGAGGAAGATCGAGGTGCGCTCGTAGGGGTTCTTATGATCAGGGTCGGTGACCGCGTAGAGCACAAGAACGCTGGAGCCATAGGCGCCGGACGAGAACCACTTCTCGCCGTTGATCACCCACTCGTCGCCTTCGAGCACCGCGCGGGTCTTGAAGGTGAGGGGGTCGGAGCCGCCGGTCGGTTCGCTCATCGAGAAGGCCGAGCGGATCTCGCCGTTCAGCAGCGGCTTCAGCCAGCGTTCCTTCTGCTCCTCGGTGCCGTAGTGGGCGATGATCTCGGCGTTGCCGGTGTCCGGCGCCTGGCAGCCGAAGATGGAGGGGGCGAGGCCGTTGCGGCCCAGCTTTTCGTTCATCAGCGCCAGCTTGACCTGGCCATAGCCCTGGCCGCCCAGCTCAGGCCCCAGGTGACAGGCCCAGAGGCCCTCGGCCTTCACCCGATCCTGCAGCGGCTTGATGAAGCGCGCTCGGCCTTCGGTCGAGAAGGCGGCCATGCCGAGATGCGAGAGCGGCTCGATCTCGTTCTCCATGACGTCTTCGATCCAATCGAGCTTCTTCTGAAATTCGGGGTCGGTTTCAAAATCCCAAGCCATGTGTCTGAAATTCCCTATGTCGGGCTCGCGCATTCGAGCCGGTTCTGTGGATGAGGCGCGTTTAGAGCCGGGCGCATTATCCAGCCCGACTTTACGCGGCGCAACCTCTGCGAACGCTTGTTTGGAACGCGGGGTATGCACTTAGTCCCGGAACGCGCGCCCTTCTCCCCTTGCGACAGAAGGAGCGCTTGATCTAGGCGACCTGGGCGGTCGCACTCTCGCCGGTCGGTCCGGCGATGCGCGCGATCTCGGCCAGAAGGGCGGCTGGCGAGAGGGGCTTGGAGACCGCGCCGGTCATCCCGGCCTCGCGGTAGGCCTCCTGCTGGTGCGCGAAGACATTGGCCGTCATCGCCAGGATCGGAACGGTCGCCGTGGCGCCGGTCTGGGCGCGGATCAGCCGGGTCGCGGTGACCCCGTCCATGACCGGCATCTGCACGTCCATGAGCACCAGGTCGAAGGCCTGGCGGCCGGCCGCCTCGACGCCCTGCGCGCCGTCGTTGGCCGTCTCGACGCTGGCGCCCAGCGACTGAAGCATGCGCGCGGCGATGAGCCGGTTGGTGGCGTTGTCCTCGACGATGAGGATGCGCATCCCGTCCAGCCAGGCCGTGTCCGCCTCGTCTGGATCGATGGCTTTTTCCGGGTCGGCGGCTGGCGCGGCGATCTCGAACCAGAAGGTCGAGCCCTGGCCCTCGCGGCTGGAGAAGCCGACCTCGCCGTTCATCAGCTCGGCCAGGCGCCGGGTGATCGTCAGCCCGAGGCCCGAGCCGCCGAAGCGGCGCGTTGTCGAGGCGTCGGCCTGGTGAAAGCGCTGGAAGATGCCCGATTGGGCGTCGTCGGGAATGCCGATGCCGGTGTCCTCGACCTCGACGCGGAGCCGCTTTTCGGGGCCGCCGCCGTGCGCGGTCAGCCGCACCTCGACCCCGCCGTCGAGCGTGAATTTCACCGCGTTGCCGATCAGGTTGAACAACATCTGGCGCAGGCGCACCGGATCGCACGCCACCCAGCCCACGCCCGGGCCGACGAAGGTCTTCAGCCGCAGGCCGCGCGCCTCGGCCTGCGGGCGGAGCAGCGTGGCGACCCCTTCGAGCGCCGTCTCCGGGTTCAAGGGCGCCGGCGCCAGCTCAAGCCGGCCGGCCTCGACCTTGGAGAAGTCGATCACGTCGTTCAGCAGCGCCGACAGCATCGAGCCGCAGGCCAGCGCCTCGTCGAGCAGGCCGCGGCCCTCGCCCGAGAGCGGCTCTCCCTTCAGAAGGTGCAGCACGCCCAGGACGCCGTTCATCGGCGTCCTGATCTCGTGGCTCATGTTGGCCAGGAACTGCGCCTTGGCCTCGGCGGCCTCGCGCGCATCTTCCTGTCCGCGCAGGGCGGCGTCGCGGGTCTCGACCAGCTCGGTGATGTCCTGCGTCACCCCGATCATCAGCCAAAGGCCCGACTCCAGCGGGCGGATGCCGCGCCAGGCGACGCGGCAATGCGACCAGCCCGACCCGTCGGGGCGCTTGTGCCGATAGGCGGCGCCGCCGGGCTCGCCGCTGGCGACCGAGCGGCGGAACGCCTTGCCCATGGCCGCGGCGTCTTCCGGATGAATGGCGGCCGCGACGGCGGCCATCGTTTCCTTCTGCCCTTCGACACCGACGGGCAGCGTCATGTCGTCGCCGAGCTCGTAGACCTTCCGCTCGGGATCGAAGCGCCAGACGATCAGGCCGGCTTCATCGCGCAGCAGCTCGCCGGACCGCCGCACGGCCTCGGCTTCGGCGCGGGCGGCGCGCTCTTCGGTGACGTCCTGCAGCACCACCAGGGCGGCGCCGTCGGTCGCCCGCTTGGTGCGCGCCGAAACCCACAGCCAGCCGCCGGCCTTGGTCCTCAGCCGGTGCTCGGCCGTGTGCGAATGCCCGACCGCCAGCGCATCCATCGACGCTCGCACCCGCGGCCAGTCCTCGGCGTGAATGAAGTCTTCCGGAGTCCGCCCACGGCTTTCCTCCGGCGACCAGCCGGTCAGCGCCACCCAGGCCGGGTTTGCGCGGCGCACGCGGCCGCCCTCGACCACGAGAAAGGCATCGGCGCTGTTCTCGAAGAACCAGGCCGCGGCTTCCAGTTCGCTCGCATGATCCGGCGCGCCGGAAGGGCTGGCGCCCATGCCTCTAACCCCCCGATTTGAGGGACGCGTTTATGCGGCAGGGCGAGTAAAATAAGCGTTGCGGGCGCTGCCCCGCGCGACGTCACGCCGCGCGGGTCGCTTTGGCGGATCAGAAGATGAAGCCGGTCTCGATCATGCCGCGCGCCTGGTCGGTCGCCGTCCCGTTCGGGCCGAACATGAACCCCGGCGTGCCCGAACCGATCGTGACGTAGCTGACTTCGCCACGCACGAAGAAGATGCCCTTCTGGTAGGTGGGCGTGATCGTGAACGACCACGCGTTGGAGTTGATCCCGTAGCCCAGCAGGTTCGCCTTGCCGGTGGAGCTGATGTACTCGATCCGGCCCGCGACGCTGAACGCCGGGGTGAAGTTGTACTTGGTGAGCACCGCCGCGCCCCAGGTCTGGCCGCTCTGGCTGAGCGTCACGCCGCCGGACGTGATGTGCGGCGAACTCGACCACTGCAGATACGGGCTGATCGTCCACGGACCCTGACTGTGGGAGAAGATGATGTTGTAGATCTGGCCGTTGTTCTGCTGGATCGGGGTGACGAACGTGTTGACGTGGTTGGTCGACACATTGCCTTCGCCGGCGAACGTCAGCGTGTCGCTGTTCTTGAAGGTGTAGGTGATCAGGCCCGAGAGCGCCGAGTAGGTGTTCGAGTAGTAGCCGTCGGTCCAGGCCAGCGAGATGGCCAGCGGCCCTTGGCTGAAGTTGCCCTGCACGCCCTTAGAGACGGCCGGCTCCTGGCCCCACAGCAGGCCCCGCTCGATGTTCATGTTCTCGAACGAGAAGGTGTACTCGTCGCCGATCAGCGTCGGCAGCGCGCCGATCATCACGTTGAAGGTCGAGTTCGGCACGATCTTCACGAAGCCCTGCGGCACGTAGCCGTAGGTGTTGGAGTCGAGCTGCGAGGTGGTGAGGTACGTCGCGCCAAGCGCCGGAATCGAGTAGGCGCCGGCCTGGATGTAGAACTGGATCGGGCCGTCGGTCTTGTTGACGATCACCTGCGCGTTGGTGATGTCGGCGTACCCATCGTGGGTCTGGCCAAACGGACCGAACTGCGGGTTTGACTGCCAAAGCGCATCGGCCGAAAGCACGCCGTCGACCATGATCTTGCCCAGCGGTCCTGCATCGAAGGTCGCCGGACTGCCGTTCGCCGCCAGAGGCGCCGTCATTGCTGGATAGGGCATCGGGGTCGGTTGCGGCGCGGCGGGGGCGGCGGGCGCGGGCGCGGTCTGCGCCGCCGCGGCCCCGGCCAGTCCGAGCGCGAACGCGCCGGCTCCGGCGCACAGGATCAGCTTCAATGACGTCATGGATTATCCCCTTTTTTCACTTGGCCGCGACGACGGACGCGTCCGGCTCGCGACCGCGAATCCGTTGATCGCTAGGCTTCACTGTCCAGCGTCGGCCGCGCGCGCCAACCGCTCAGGCGGCCCGAGCGGTCGTTCGTTCACGATTGGCCGAATCCTGGGCGGCGGCGGTCCCCTATGCCTTATTCTTGGGCGCCTCGACTGCCCACCGATTGGGCGCTGGCACGCTACGGCGCACGCGCGAAAAGGGTCGAGTTGAGTCGGCGGCCGCTTCGATAAAGCCCGGGTAAAGACCCCGTCAGCGGACGAAGCGCCGGCCGGGCGGCGGCGGGCGGCGTCCAGGCGGCAGCGGCCGGCGGCGGAGCGGCGGCGGCGGCGGTGGCGGGCGACGCACATTCAGCGGTCGCGCGCAGGCGGGGCAGGGCCGTGGCCCTATGCCCAGGCCCCCGGCGCCAACGCGCCCCGGCGGCGGCGGCGCGATCCGCAGGCCCGGCGACACGCGCACCGGAGCGCCGCCGGTCGCGGTCCCCGTCGCGGTCGCATGCGCGGCAGGGGCCGCGCTCGCTGGCGCCGAAGAGTTCGCGGCGCTCGAGTCGCTCGCCGCGCTCGATGCGGCCAGGGCGGCGGATGGGGGCGCTGCCGCCGAGATGGGCCGGGGCTTTGGAGGGGGCGCGGCCGTGTGCTGGCCGCCTAGCCAGGCGGCCCCGCCAGCGATGGCGATGGCGCCGCCGGCGACGACGGCGCCGATCGCGACCATCGCGCCGGCGGTCAGCCGCCGCTTCGGCGCGGGCGGCTTCGGCGCTGCGGCGGCAGCGGCGCTGGCGACCGCCGCCGCCGCGATCGGGGCCGCGGCGGCGACGTCGCCCGCCGGCTTGGCGTCCAGCAGCGCATGCAGCTGCTTGGCCAGGTTGCGGATGTGGCCTTCCAGCGGCGGGGTGAAGGCGTCCAGCCAGTGCGGCGTGCTCAGGAAGTATTCCAGGCCGTGCTCGGGCGTGACGTTCTCGATGCGGAACGGCAGGATAGCGATGCGGCGGTTGGCGGCGCGCTCGATCTCGCGCTCGATCTGCGGCGAGGCGTTCGCCGCGCCGGAGAAGATGAGCACCATCGCCCGGCATTCGTTGATCGCGTCGATGATCGCGCCGGCGTAGCTGACCCCGGCCTGCACGTCCCGCGGCGCGATCCAACAGCGGATGCCGTCGGACTCCAGCAGCGCACAGACCGCGTCGGCGGCCGGCTTGTCCTTGGACGAGTGGCTGATGAAGACGTCGTGCGCCATGGACCCCTCGCCCCGAGCCTAGTCGTGGGCGCGCGGGCCGGCAATCTTACGCTGTCAGCGCGCGACGAGCGGCGAGTAGTTCAAGTGGCTGCCGGCGTCGACCAACAGGGTCTCGCCGGTGATGTGGCGCGCCGCCGGCGAGGCCAGGAAGACGGCCGCATCGGCGATGTCCTCGGCGCTCGAGGCGGCCTTCAGCGGCGTCGACGCCGCCGCCCGCTCGCGCACCGCCGCCTGCGCCGCCGCGCCCACGCCTTTGCCAAACCAGGGGGTGTCGATGAAACCGGGGCAGATGGCGTTGACGCGGATCTTCGGCGCCAGCGCCCGCGCCAGGCTCAGCGTCATCGTGTTCAGCGCCCCTTTCGACGCAGCGTAGGGCACCGACGAGCCGATGCCGGCCACGCCGGCGATGGAGCTGGTGTTGACGACCGCGCTCGCCCGCTCGCCCGCCTCCAGCAGGGCGCGCGCGGCGCGCAGCATCTGGAACGGGCCGACGACGTTGATGCGGTAGATGCGCAGGAAGTCGTCGGCGCTCACCGCCTCCATGTCGGCGTGGGCGGCGAACTTGGTCGTCCCGGCGTTGTTGAACAGAGCGTCGATGCGCCCGAAGCCCTGCGCCTTCGCCGCGATGGCGCGGCAGGCGTCGTCGTCGCCCACGTCGCCCTGCACCGGCAGCGCTTCGGCGCCCTTGGCGCGCACGAGGTCGCAGGTCTCCTCCGCCTCCTTGGCGCTCGACGCGTAGTCAACCACCACCGCCTTGGCGCCGCGGCGCGCCGTCTCGACCGCGATCGCCCGCCCAAGCCCGGTGGACGCGCCGGTGATCACCACGATCGCGCCGTCGAAGTCCTTGTCCATCCGGTTCCTCCCTCTGGTTTTGCGCGACCATAGTGGCGGCCAGCGGCCTTGTCGCGCTAGGTTCCGGCGCGATGACCGACGAGACGCTGACCCAGCTCGGCCGCGACGCCGCCCTGCCCGAAAGCCCGGACGCGGCGGTGCTCGAGCGCGTGGCCAACCCGCACGCCGGCAGCCTCTATCTCGCGCGCTTCACCGCGCCCGAGTTCACCTGCCTCTGTCCAGTGACCGGCCAGCCGGACTTCGCCCACCTGGTCATCGACTACGCGCCGGCCGCCTGGCTGATCGAGTCCAAGAGCCTGAAGCTCTACCTGGGCTCGTTCCGCAACCACGGCGGCTTCCACGAAGGCTGCACGCTGGCGATCGGCAAGAAGATCGTCGCCGTGGCCGAGCCGCTTTGGCTGCGCATCGGCGGCTACTGGTATCCGCGCGGCGGCATCCCCATCGACGTCTTCTGGCAGACCGGCGCCCCGCCCGAGGGCCTGTGGCTCCCCGACCAGGGCGTCCCCCCGTACCGCGGCCGCGGCTAAGCCGGCGGCGTCCAGCGGCTGACCAGCGGTTCGACCTCGGGCCGCACCCGCTCCAGCGGCGGCTCGGCCGGGGTGCCCAGATGCACGAAGCCGGCGACGCGCTCGCGGGCGTCCAGGCCCAGGAGCAGCACCGCGGCCGGATCGTAGGCGTACCAGTCGGTGATCCAGTTCGCGCCATAGCCCATCGCCTGCGCGGCGATCAGCAGGCTCATGCAGACCGCGGCGGACGAAAGCCGCTGCTCCCACTCCGGGATCGCCCCCTCCTGCAGCCGCGACACGACGGCCAGCGACAGCGGCGGGGTCCTGAGCTTGAAGAGCGCGCCCTTGGCCTTCTCCGGGTTGGGCTGGTTCGCCGCCAGCCGCTCCAGCCGGTCGGCCAGCGCCGCCTTCGCCTCGCCCTCGAG
>Ga0070735_10005490_pt1 | contig 10509 bp, 10 predicted proteins | sample Coa_R1_FD_66443 | JGI IMG/M metagenome (GOLD analysis project Ga0070735, IMG submission 66443) | Surface soil microbial communities from Centralia Pennsylvania, which are recovering from an underground coalmine fire - Coalmine... | ecosystem: Environmental > Terrestrial > Soil > Unclassified ... | reverse complement strand
AACGTGCGGGTATCTTCGATCGTATAGGGCCAGGGCGGGGCTGCCAGCCGCTTCACGACTTCCCAGTTGTTGAAGGCCACGAAAATGCGCTCGGCGTCGCCGTCTCGCAAAGGACGCAACAGCAGCCGCTTGGTGCGAATTTCGGCCATTCACGCCACGCGTTTCACCGCCCCCCAGGATTTCAGCGACGCCCAAAGACCGCGATCGAGCCGAAAGCGATCCGCCGGGGCGGCCGAGTTGATGGCGCGCACGCGCGTGAGGCGCACGCCGGTCCACTGGAAACCGCACTTTTCCAGCACCCGCCGCGATGCCGGGTTGCTGACGCGCGCCCCGGCCTGGAGTGTCTCATGCCGCAAATCGTCGAAAGCATGATCGATCAGCGCGCGCACCGCTTCGGTGGCATAGCCGCAGCCCCAGTAGGGCAGGCCGAGCCAATAGCCGATCTCCGGGCCGTCATCGCGGAGGTCGACGCCACAACAGCCGATCAGCTCGCCTTCTCGGGTGATGACGAATGCGGCTCCACCGTCTCGCCTGTTCGCTCCGGCGATGAATCGGTCCGCATCGTCGATGCCGAACGGATGCGGAATGCGCGCCGTGTTCGCCGCGATGCGCATGTCATTGGCAAGGTGCGCGATGGCCGGTGCGTCCTGGCCCTGCGGCGCACGCAAAACGAGCCGCTCGGTCGCCAGCGTGGGAACGCTGAAATCCCGCCGCGCCGGGCTGAATTCTTGTTCCGAGAGGGTCATGGCATGGGCTCCTGCCGAAAAAACCGAAAGGGGGAGCCGGCATTCCGGTCTCCCCCTTTTCGGAGCCCATTTGGGCCCGCCGGAGACTAGATGCCGGCGGACCTCATATGATCCACCGTGTTACTGGGCCGCTGCTTCCGTCATCGGAAGTACCGAGACGAATACGCGGCCCTTGGTCTTGGTACGGAACTCGATCTTGCCGTTGATCAGGGCGAACAGCGTATGGTCGCGGCCAATGCCGACGTTGCGGCCCGGATGCCACTTGGTGCCGCGCTGGCGCGCGATAATGTTGCCGGCGACAACGGCTTCGCCGCCGAAAATCTTGATCCCCAGCCGCTGGCCGCCGGAATCGCGGCCGTTACGCGAGGATCCGCCTGCTTTCTTGTGAGCCATTCTCTGCTCCGAACTCTCTGCCTGCTACTTAACCCGGATTCGTGACAAAAGCATCACCGGAAGCGGTCATTTTTCAGCCACGGCCTTTCAGCCGGCCGCCGGCGCCGCTTCCTTCGATTTTGCCGTTTTGCTCGGCTTTTTGCCGTCGGTCAGAATCTCGGTAATGCGGAGCGTCGTGAACTCTTGGCGAAAACCCCGCTTGCGGCGCGAGTTCTTACGCCGGCGCTTCTTGAACGCAATGACCTTTGGACCGCGCGCCTGCGCGACCACTTCGGCCGCTACGGTCGCGCCCGCCACCGTGGGCAGGCCCAGCGTGACGGTGTCGCCGCCGACAACGAGGACTTCGCCGAACTCGACGATCTCGCCCGGCTCGCCCTTGATCTTGTCGACCTTGAGCACTTCATCGGCGGCAACGCGATATTGCTTGCCGCCCGTTTTGAAGACCGCGAACATCTTTTTCCCCGTGTTCGAACCCGGTACGCGGATATTGTCCGGACCGGCTTTTTCCAGTCGAATGGATGGTTATCTGCGTGCAGAATGGGCCTTTTTTATCGCGCCCAGGCTGCCTCGCAGCGGCGTCCTTATGGCTGCCCGATAAGTCACTGTCAAGAAAGGGCAAAGCAAGCCTGATGAGGCATTGGCACGCAATAAAGCCGTTCAGGTTAGTGTTACCACAATTGCGGCGACGTGCCGCCGCTGTCCTGCCGCTATAGTCTTGGCAGCTTTTGCGAATTCGGCGACTTTGTATAGCGTCGCGGTGTCGACAGGGGGCGGGTGGGGACGGAGAAGACCGCAATGAGACTGTCCCGCCGCACGATTCTCGCCAGCACGTTGCCGGCACTGTGCCCGTTCATCGTCAGGAACGCGCGTGCGGCCGAGGAACCCGGGGAATATCCGACCCACCAGGTGACATTCGTGGTTCCGTATGCGTCGGGCGGTGGCACCGATACGCTTGCGCACCTGCTGGGCGGGATGCTGCAACAGGACTTCGGCAAGCCATTCAACGTGCTGAATCGCCCGGGCGAAGGGACGGTGATTGCGACCAATTTCGTCGCCAAATCGCCGCCTGATGGCTACACGATCATGATGGCAGTCTCGACGCTCGCCATCGACGCCACGCTGTATCGGAAGCTGCCCTATGATCCCGTCAAGGATCTGGCGCTGGTCGCGCTGATCGCCACGGTGCCGTTTGTCCTGGTCGTCAGCGCGGCGTTGCCGGTGTATGACGTCGACGATCTCGTCCAGCTCTCCAAGAAACGGCCGTTGAGTTATGGCTCCGGCGGGATCGGTGCATTCCACCATTTGGCGGGCGCGCTGTTTGCCAAAATGACGGGCATCAAAATGACCCATGTGCCGTATCATGGCACCGTGCCCGCATTGCACGACCTGACCGACGGCTACATCCAGCTGATGTTTACCGATTACGGTCCGGCGCAGGGGCTGATTAACGGCGGCAAGCTTCGCCCCTTGGCGGTGACGACGACGAAGCGCTTGGCGGCGTTGCCCGACGTTCCGCCGCTCGCTGACGTAGGCGTGCCCGGTTTCGATATCGCTGCATGGCAAGGCGTGGTCACACCCGCCAAGACGCCGGACGGTATTGTCGCCAAGCTCAACACCCAGCTCAACACCGCCGTTGGGTTGCCGGACGTGAGCGTGCGCATGCGCGACCTCGGCATGATTCCGATCGGTAAAGGCACCCCGGACGAGCTTGCCTCTTTCCTGAAGGCCGAATTCGTCCGCTGGGCTAAGATCGTCGAAGCCGCCGGTCTTGCCAAATCGCAGTGACGATCGAGAGCCTCTCGTGCCATCAGCCGCGCCGAACGAGGTCGACCGCCAGCTTCCCGCCGGCGACGAAATTTTTCTCGACCATGTCGCGCATTTCGTACGCGACGCTGAGGCGGCCCAACGCGCGCTGATCCGCTGCGGCTTTGCGCCGGCGCCGATCTCGATTCAGGTCAGTTCCGATCCGGCCGGCGGCACACGGCCGACCGGAACCGGCAATGTCACGGCGATGTTCGAGCGTGGTTATGCTGAAGTGCTGTTTAAGACCGCCGACACGCCGTTGGCGCGCGAGTTCGACGCCATGCTCGAACAGCACGCCGGATTGCACCTCGCGGCGTTCGCTGTCGCCAACGCAGAAGCGGCACATCACCGGCTCGCAAAGAATGGTTTTGCGGTGCGCGACCTGGTCCGCATGTCGCGTCCCGTCGATACCGAAGCCGGCGCAGCAACGGCGGCGTTTACGATTGCGCGTGTCGAACCCGGAGTCATGCCGGAAGGCCGAATCCAGATGCTGACGCACCACACCGAGCAGGCGGTGTGGCAGAAGCGCTGGCTCAGCCATCCGAATGGCGCCGTCGGCCTGCTCGATATCGCGATTGCGGTGGCCGATGTCGACGAGGCGGCGGCGCGCTTCGCCCGTTTCACCGGCCGCAAAGCAAGGCGCACATCGGGCGGCGCCGTCCTGTCTCTCGATCGCGGCGGTGTTTATCTCGTCACCTACGATCGAATATCGGAACGCGTGCCGGAGGTGCCGATCACCGCGCTGCCGTTTATGATCGGTTATGCTTTGCGCGTGCGCTCACTTGCAGCCGCCGAGATTGCTGTCGAGCGAGCCGGTCTCGATTGGCACACCTTCGAAGGCGGAATAACCGCGGTTTTCCCCGTCGAGCTCGGCGAAGGAGTGTGGTTCTTCGTCGAAGATGCGTCCGGACTGCCGTGGCGGCGTGACTGAATCCTATTCGGCCGGCACCTTCTCGGCCTCGGCCGGCACGACTTCCTTGACGGCGCCGCGCCAGCCGTTGTGCGTGAGATCGAAGATGATGCCGTTGGGGTCCTTGTATTTGACCTCGTAGAAGGCATGCGGATTGTTCTGCGGCGCGCCGCCGAAATAGGTGGCGCCAGCATCCATCGCCTTCTTGGAGCTTTCTTCAAGATTGTCGACCCACATGCCGAAATGCACGAGGCCGTGGTAGCCCTTGTGAAAACCAGGCACCTCGTCGTCGTATTTCAGAAGCGCAACATTGACGGTCCCGTCGGAAACGTAACAGCCGATCCCGGCCTTGCCGACGACCTTCATGCCGAAGGCTTCCTCAAAAAACTTTGCCGCCTTTTCGGGGTCCGGAACGGACAATGCGATGTGACGGAGCCGAGCAGCCATGGAAGCCTCCGTTAGAGACAGGGTACGCGCAGCGTTAGAGACAGGGTACGCGCAGCCAGCGCCTTGACTGGCGCAATAGCATCTGCCGCCGTCCACCCAGCGTCAAGCGTCGGCCAGTTTTATTGGACCTTGATGCCGGCGCTGATGATGACGTCGTGCCACTTTTTGATGTCGGCGGCGATGCGGTCGGCGAGCTGTTGCGGCGTGCTGGGATCGGCGTCGACCCCCACTTTCGCCAAAGCGGCTGTTGTCTTTGTCTCGCGCAGCAGCGCATTGGTCTCCGAATTGAGCCGAGCCAGGATCGGCGCCGGCGTGCCCGCGGGCGCGTTGAGCGCTTGCCAGAGCACGGCTTCGTAGCCGGACAGGCCGGCCTCTGCGACCGTCGGCACATCCGGCAGTGCCGGGCTGCGCTGTGCTCCGGTTACCGCAATCGCACGAACCTTGTTCTGTTGAATGAGCGCCAGTGTCGGCGGGATGGTCACGTAGGCCATATCCACGCGGCCGGCGATCAGATCCGGGACTTCCTGCTCGGTGCCGCGGTAAGACACCGCCGTTATTTGGACGCCGGCCATCTTGTTGAACAGGACGCCCGCCAGATTGGCGAGCGTTGCCGGTCCTGCCTCGGCAAACGTGTGCTTTCCGGGCGCGGACTTTGCGAGCTTGATCACATCCTGCACGGTGTGCGCCGGAACGCCCGGATAGCTGGCAAGCACGAAAGGCGAGGCCCCGAGCATCGAAATCGGCGCGAAGCTTTTGATCGCGTCGAATTTGTGCGTGGTGCTCAGGCTCGGCAGCAGCGTGAAGCTCGTATTGATCAGGCCGAGCGTGTAACCGTCCGGAGTCGCGTGCGCGACGTATTCGGCGGCGATTTCACCGCTGGCGCCGGGCCGGTTTTCCACGACGACAGTTTGACCGAGCTTTTCACCCAAAGCGTGGGCGACGACGCGCGCGACAATGTCGGAACTGCTGCCGGCAGGGAAGGGCACAATCAGATGGATCGGCCGTTCCGGCCAAGCCGCCGCGCGTGCCGCGCTCGGTACGCCGGCCAATACGGCCGCGAGAGCCGCAACGACAAACATCAGCTTATTGTGTCGCATGTCAGGTCCTTGAGTTGTCAGGCGATGGCGGCGGCTTCGCGCAGACTTTCGAACAACGCCGTGCGCAGCAGAAATTTTCTTGCCAGCTCCGGATTTTCCGACGTCCGGCGCAGCTCGTCGTGATTGCGCCGCCGTACCGCTGGATCCTGTTCGGTGAGCAGCCGCTTGTTGCGGATGGTCTGCGCCTGGGTGTGCGCGATCGCGACGTGCCGGCGCTGCCGTTCATAACGATCGAGCACACTGTCGTCGGCCTCGCCGCGCGCGATCGCAATAAGCTTGTCGGCGAGATTCATGGCATCGTGGACGCCGGAGTTCATCCCCATGGCGCCGATCGGGCTGTTCACGTGGGCGGAATCGCCCGCCAGGATCGCTCGCCCGACGCGGAATTTGCCGGCCACCCGCTGGTGCACGACGTAGAGATTGCTGCCGACGATATCGAACGGCTTTCCGATGGGCAGAAAGCGCTGCAGCCGCTCTTGTAATGCGTCCGGCCGCATCAGCGTTTCTTCGTCGGCCTTCGGATCGGTTGGGAAATGCACGCGCCAACGGTCCGGCGGCCCTTTCCAGTGGAACAGATTCGACCACTCGGCCGGATCCGAAATGTAATTGCGGTGCGCGTAGCCGTGCCGGGTGAAATCATAGGCGACTTCGATGTTGAGCGTGCGATCGTCGTAGGTAAAGCCCTCGAACGCGATGTCGAGATCCTTACGGACGATGCTGCGTGCGCCTTCGGCGCTGACCAAGTAGCGGCCTGCGATCGTCTCCTCGTCGCCATCGACGTTGCGGACCTGTGCGGTGACGCCGTCGGCATCCTGCCTGAAAGAAAGGAACTCGGTATTCAGGCGCAGGTCGATATTGGGCTGCGCCTTCGCCATCTTGAGCGCCTCTTCGACGATCTTGATGCGCTCGCACTGCAGCACGTAAGGAAAACGCGTGTCGTTCTTCAGTGCGGCGTGATCGAAGGCGGCGATCCGCGTGTTCTCGTGCCGGTCCCAGTAGTGAAACACCGGGGCAATGATGCCGCGCGGTTCGAGTTTTTGATAAAGGCCGAGGCGGTCGAACATTTCGAGCGTGGCGGGATGATTGGTCCCGGCGCGCGGCACTTGTTCGAGGAAATTGTCGTCGCCCAGTGCCTCGACGAGGCAGACTTTTTGATCGGCCTGAGCAAGCGCCAGCGACAGGCACAAACCGACCGGTCCGGCGCCGATGATGACAATGCGATTGGGATAGGTTGGCATTTGCGGCTTGTTAAGCGTCATGCCCGGGCGCGACCGGAGCATCCATGCAGCGCATTGCCGCATGGATTACCGGACCGGGATTCGACAACGGCGATTACGTCTTTGCGACGACTTCCTTGGTGGCCCCAGCCCAGCCGTGATGCGTCAGATCGAACACGACGCCATCGGGATTGCGGTACTTGGCTTCGTAGAAGGAATTCGGCGAGGTGGGCCGCCCGGCCAAGTAGCTGCCGCCGGCCTGCGTGACCTTCTTTTCCGCCTCATCAAGATCGTCGACCCACATGCCGAAATGATAGAGGCCGGTCTTTTCGTCGCCCTCGGTCTTGAGCAGGGCCACGTTCATGGTGCCGTCACTCATGTAGATGCCGCGGCGGGCGGTCCCGGCACGTGTCATGCCAAAGGCCTCCTCGAAGAATTTTGCCGCCTTTTCGGGATCCGGAACGATAATGGCAATATGGCGAAGTCTCGTGGCCATGCTAGTTCTCCGTTTCTGCTTCTTGGCTTGAGCCCGGCACAATAGTAACCGGCTCGCTATTTGCAAAGGCCGCGCATTCGCGGATGATGGCGCTTGTCTCAGCAAAGGCGAACATCCCTCATGCCGCCCGCGAATGCCAACGAATACGATTTTATCATTGTGGGCGCCGGCTCGGCCGGCTGTACCCTGGCCAACCGGCTGTCGGAAGACGCGCGCGTCCTGGTGCTCGAGGTGGGCGGCTGGGACCGCGATCCCTGGATTCACATTCCGCTCGCCTGGGGCCGCATGATGGCGCGGCGCATGCACGATTGGATGTATTCGACCGAGCCCGAGCCGGGCATGAACGGCCGGAGGATCGAGATTCCGCGCGGCAAGGTCATTGGCGGCTCATCCTCGATCAATGCCATGGCGTATGTGCGCGGCCATCGCGGCGATTACGATCGGTGGGCGGGCAGTGGCCTGACGCAATGGTCCTATGCGCATGTGCTGCCCTATTTCCGGCGGCAGGAATGCTGGGAAGGCGGCACGGACCAATATCGCGGCGGCGATGGGCCGCTGTCGACGCGGCATACAACCTTTTCCGATCCGATCGTGGAGGCTTTCGCGGCCGCCGGCGCCGCGGCCGGCTATGGCTGGACCGATGACTTCAACGGCCGACAGCAGGAAGGCTTCGCGCGGCGGCAGGTGACGATTCGTAATGGCCGGCGCTGTAGCGCCGCGGTTGCGTATTTGAGGCCGGCGCTAAAGCGCGCCAATTTACATATCGAGGTTGGCGCGCACGTTAATCGCGTTCTGCTCGACGGTCCCCGTGCGGTGGGCGTCGAATATGCCTCCGCTGGCGGCGATACCGTGCGGGCCTATGCAGGGCGCGAGGTCATTCTGGCCGGCGGCGCGATCAACTCGCCGCAGCTCTTGATGCTGTCGGGCATCGGCGATCCCGAAGAGTTGCGCAGCCATGGCATCGAAACAAAGGTGCCGCTCGGCGGCGTCGGCAAAAATCTGCAGGATCACCTGTCGGCCGACGTCGGCTACACGCGCAAGACGCCGGGGCAGTTCCATCGCGAAATGCGGCTCGACCGAATCTTGATCGACCTCGCCAAAGCGTATTTGTTCGGCTCGGGTTTCGCCAGCGACGTACCGGGCGGCATCACCGCCTTTCTCAAGACCGGCCTCGATCCCAAGTTGCCCGACGTTCAATTCCTGTTTCGCGCCGGATCGCTGGCGGCCCAGCCCTACCTGCCGCCGTTTTTGCCGAGCTTCGCCGATACCTTCGGCTGTCGCGTGGCGCTGTTGCGGCCGAAAAGCCGCGGCCGGATTTCGCTGGGCTCGTCCGACCCGCGTGCGCCGGCACGCATCAGTCTGAATTTCCTCGGCGTCGAGGACGATCTGAAAGCGATACGCGCCGGTATGCGCATGGCGGTGGATGTCGGCCGGCAACAGCCGATCGCGCCGTTTGTTGGCGCCGAAATGACGGCGCTCAAAACCGACGCTGAGATCGACGCCCATGTTCGCGCAACCGGCATTACCGTTTACCACCCGATCGGCACCTGCCGGATGGGCAGTGACAGCGACTCCGTGGTCGATCCCGAGTGTCGCGTGCGCGGCGTCGAAGCATTGCGCGTGGTCGACGCTTCGGTCATGCCTGACCTGATCGGCGGCAACATCAATGCGGTGGTGATCATGATCGCCGAGAAAGCCGCCGATATGATCCGCGGCCGCCCCGCGCTTGCCCCCAGCAATGCGTGACGTTCGCAGCCAGCAGCACGAGCCCCGCTTAATGCCATCCACCGCCAACGCCACCGAGTACGATTACATCATCGTCGGAGCCGGGTCGTCCGGCTGCACGCTCGCTAATCGGCTCTCCGAGGATTCACGGGTTCTGCTTCTCGAAGCCGGCGGTTGGGATCGCGACCCCTGGATTCACATCCCGCTCGGCTGGGGCCGCATGCTCAATCGCCGCATGCACGATTGGATGTATTTCTCCGAGCCCGAGCCGGAGTTGAACGGACGGCGGATCGAATGTGCGCGTGGCAAGGTGATTGGCGGGTCGTCCTCGATCAACGCCATGGCGTATGTGCGCGGCCATCGCGGCGACTATGACCGCTGGGCCGCGGCCGGGCTGAGCCAGTGGTCTTATGCGCACGTATTGCCGTATTTCCAGCGTCAGGAATCCTGGGAGGGCGGAGCGAATCAATATCGCGGCGGCGATGGTCCGCTCACAACTCAGCTCACGCGCTTCGCCGATCCGCTGGTTGAAGCCTACGCTGAGGCCGGCGCGCTGGCCGGCCATTCGTGGACGGGTGACTATAACGGCCGCACTCAGGAAGGCTTCAGCCGCTGGCAGTCGACGATCCGCAACGGCCGCCGCTGCAGTGCGGCGCTCGCCTATTTGAAGCCGGCGATGGGACGGCAAAACCTCCGCGTCGAGGTTGGCGTGCTGGTGAGCCGTGTGCTGATCGAGGGAAATCGTGCCATCGGCGTTGAATATTTTTCGCGCAGCGGCGAGACCGTACAGGTGCGCGCTGCGCGGGAAGTGCTGCTGGCCGGCGGCGTCATCAACTCGCCGCAAGTGCTGATGCTCTCGGGCGTCGGCGATCCTGCAGAATTGCGCGCCCACGGCATCGAGGCGAAAGCGCCGCTTTCGGGCGTCGGCAAGAATCTGCAGGATCACATTTCCGCGGCGCTGACTTACGCACGAAAGCAGCCGGGCAGTTTCCACCGCGCCATGCGGCTCGATCGCATCGCGCGTGAGCTCGTCAAGGCGTATCTGTTCGGCTCCGGCTTTGCGAGCGATGTGCCGGGCGGGATATTTGCGTTCCTGCGCACCGATGCCGAGGCAAAATTGCCCAACGTGCAGTTTTTGCTCAATGCCGGTTCGATGATGGCGAAACCTTATCTGCCGCCCTTCCTGCCGAGCTTCCCCGATACGTTCGGCTGCCGCGTGGCGCTGCTGCGGCCCCGCAGCCGCGGCCGAGTCGAGCTTGCGTCGGCCGACCCGCGCGCGCAGCCGCGGATTTTCCAGAATTTTCTGAGCGCCGGAGACGATCTGAAAATCCTGCGCGATGGTCTGCGCATGGCGCGCGAAGTGGGTCGGCAGGCACCGCTGAAACCGTACGTGGGCGCCGAATTGCCGCCCTTGAATTCAGACGCCGAGATCGACGCTCATATTCGGGCCACGGCCATTACGGTGCATCACCCGGCCGGCACCTGCCGGATGGGCGTCGATGAAGGTGCGGTGGTCGATGCCGAGCTGCGCGTGCGCGGGGTCGAGGCGCTGCGCGTGGTCGACGCATCGGTGTTCCCGGACCTTGTGGGCGGTAATATCAACGCTCCCGTGATCATGATTGCCGAAAAGGCAGCCGACATGATCCGCGGCCGGCCGGCATTGCCGCCAAGCAAC
>Ga0070735_10005488_pt1 | contig 10511 bp, 6 predicted proteins | sample Coa_R1_FD_66443 | JGI IMG/M metagenome (GOLD analysis project Ga0070735, IMG submission 66443) | Surface soil microbial communities from Centralia Pennsylvania, which are recovering from an underground coalmine fire - Coalmine... | ecosystem: Environmental > Terrestrial > Soil > Unclassified ... | reverse complement strand
GTCGTGCCGTCGAGCGGATCGATGATCCATCGCTCCTGCACGTCAGGCTCAGATTGTCGCAGCGCGGTATACTCGCCGCCCTCTTCGCCGAGGATGCTTGCGTTGGGAAAACCCTTGCGCACATGTTCGACGATCACGCGCTCGCTGGCGCGGTCCGCAATCGTCACCAGGTCGGCGCGCCGCCCCTTTTCTTCGATGTTGAGAGGCCGGTGCAGATGCTCGAGGAGCACCGTACCGGCCTCATGTGCAGCAGCAACAGCTGTTTCTAGTGGCGTCACGAAACCATTATATCGCGACTCCCAAACGAACGCAGACGGGGCCGCTCAGCGTAGTATTCGTGCCCGCAATCGTGACGATGGGCGCGGCATTCCCATTCGCAGTCGAAGCAAAGCGATACATCGCATTCGCCGCTGAATCGCTTGCCCAAATTCCGCCCGTACCGTCGACCGCTACACCGCTGACGTTTTGCAAGCCGGTCGCCAAGCCGGAGATCACCGTTGCGGGCGCCGCGTCGCCCGAAGAACCCGCCGCGAAAATCTTGATCGAAGCACCATCGCCGACCAAAATGTCGCCTTTTGCGTCGAGAGCAATGGACGTAGGCGCATTCAACTGCGTAGCGGCGCCTGAAATGGTGACGGTGGGAGCGATGTTTCCGCCGGCCGCACTGTTTGCGAATATCTTCACGGTTGCGCCGTCGACGACGTACAGATTTCCGGATCGGTCGGCAGCCATCGCGGTGGGCGCGTTCAACGTCGTGGCGGCGCCGGCGATACTTCGCTGAAGTGATCCGCCGCTGTTGAAAACGTCGATCGTTCCGGTCGGCCTCGACGACGCATACAGCGCGTACGTGCCCACTCTATTCACGGCAAGACCGTAAAACGCGACGCCGGCGGCGGCATCGGTAAACGTTTCGGCAGGCGCGGCGTTTCCGGTTGAAGTGAACAGCAACACCTGGTCTGCCCCTTGGTTTGCAACGTATACGCCACCGGCCGTATCGAGCGCACATGCGAACGGATTGCTGAGCGCGGTGTCGGAACCGTTGACGGATGCAAGGGGAACCGCATCGCCGCTTGCGTTCGCGGCGAACGTCAACACGTCGTTGGCGCTCGGATTCACGATCAGAATCTGCTGCGTGTTCGGAGCCTGCGTCGGCGACCCCGATGGGCTCGGCGAAGCGGTGGGCGTCGGTGGGATGCTCGGCGAGGTTGTCGGACTCGGCGACGGCGTTTGACTGCCGTGCGGCAGCGGCGTGGAGCTGAAGACGGGCACGGGCGAGGGTGAACTGCCGCCTCCTCCACCGCACGATGCCGCGCCAAGCGCGGATAGCGCCAGCGCGAAGAGCGCCGGAACACGCCACATGCCGTTCACGATTCCTCAGTTCGCGATGAAGGTGTACGTCACCGTTGAGGTGCTCGGTGAGGTGTTGCCCGCCGCAGGGATCACGACTTGGTAGTCGTTCGAGAACTCGAACGGTCGGCGCGTCGCAGTCGTGCCCGACGTCGTGCCGATCACCAAACCGCTTTGCGGCGTCGTGGTGACGGGAATCGACGTATAGGACGTGACTCCGTACGAGGTTCCGGCCACCGGCTGATAGCTGATGCAGCTATTTCCAGTCGGGCAGCCGCTCGACGACGTCGTATCGACCATCGTTTGGAGATACGGTGCCGCCGTCGGGTTGCCCGCGTTTTGCTGCGTCACGTAGACCGTCCAACCAATTGGCGTCGATGCATCCGTGTACACGTCGACGAGGGCAAGATCGGTGCCTGCAGCGGTGGAACCGGCGGCAATGTTCGGGAACGTGATCGTATTGGTCGCTTGCGTGAGCGTGCAGCCGGGACATGAATAGCTGAATCCGAAGCCGTTCGCGTTCTGCGTGGGCGCGACGGTAACGACGATCGACGCACCCAGCACGATCTGGATTGTCTGGTCGCCGGTCCACGTTTCGGCGGCGGCCGTGCCGCTGCAGACGCCCGAACCGTTGAACGTGCCGTTCACGCAGGTCGTAAACTTATACGAATCGTTGACTTTGTACGGGCCCTTCATCGACCAGCCGATGTTGATGTAGCCGCCGGGCGAAATGGTGCACGTCCCGCCGCTATTACCGATGGTGATGCTGCCGTTGGCGCTTCCCGACGTCGCACTGGAGTACGCGGTTACGGCGCAGTGCGAATAGCCGCTGCCTCCGACGATCGACGGCGTCTGACCGGACGTGGTCAAATACCAGATGCACCCGTTCGTCGGACACGTTCCGTCGTTGCCGTCCGCGCCGCTGGTGTCTTGCCACGGAATCAACACTTGCGCGGACGTAATGTTGTTCGCGCCGCCGCTGGTGTTTTTGATAGTGTACACGTACGAGTTACCGTACTGCGTGCTGGTGTCGCCCGAGAGTTGCGGAGTCGTGTTTGTCGGCACCGACGGCGGACTTCCGTAGAGTCCGACGTTCGCAAATCCGGAGGTTGCCGCAAGCGAAGTGACCGTCAGATTGAACGAGATGCCTTTGGACCAGCCATTCCCGTTTGCACCGTGACCGTATGCGACGGCAGTAACGGTGCCGGTCGCAGCCGGTGCCGTAAAGTTTCCGGTGACCGAAAAATTCCCGCCGGGTGCAACGGCACTGTCTTCTTGTGCCAGACTGCAGCCCTGCGCCGTGCCGACCCCGGGCAGCGAAGTTCCCGCGAGGTTGCCGGACTGAGGCCCGTACGTCGATTTGACGTACGTTGCGGCGTTCCAGGGACACGCGCTGAACCAGTAGTCGATCGTGCCGGCACCGCCGACTCCGGGGCTCACGTAACCGAGGTAACTCCAGTTCGTGTTCATCGCGCTGAACGTCGGCGTCGTTCCGAGATAGGTGTTGCTGGGCAGCTCGAAGATGACGGCATCCAGATCGTCCGGAAGCGTTTCCTGCGAGGTCGCCGTGTTCGTCAGCTGCATTTCCACGGGAGTCGTAGTGCTGGTTCCGACGGATGTCGGGCTGAACAGCGCCGACATGTACGTCGAGTTCAGCGAGAACGCACCGACGGCGAGCGCGTCGAGCGAGGTCTGACCGGGCGGATTCGTGGTGTTTGCGACGATCGTTTGGTTGCAGCATGCGTCGGCCGTCATCGTGAAATTGACCGGCGAATAGACACCCGCCGTAACGTCCGTGTAGTTGAACGAGTTCGACGGCAACGATTGGATGTCGACGTACAGTACTTTGCTCGTTCCCGCTGCAATGGCCGTCGTCAAACTCATGCAGATCGTCGCCGCGGTTGGACACGCCGCGCTGTTGTCTACCGACCATTTGTCCGGCGCACTGCCTTGGAACGTCGTGGCTGTATTCGCATCCTGGCTGAACAGGTTCTGCATGATCGCCTTGGAGCCGTAGCTCGAAGGGAACGTGACGTACACCTTGCTGATCGACGTCGAACCGGTGTTGTTGACGCGTATCGCATAGATGTCGGCCTTGCCGCTCGCTGGCGCGAACGGTTCGGTCGAGTCGTAGATGCCGTTGGCAAAGTTCGGGTCCCAGCCTTGCTGGTTGGTGTTCGCGACTGCGCCGTTATAGCCGGTCGTGCAGTTCGCGGGACCGGTGGTGCAGCCGCTGGCGACGCCGACGTGGATCATCGTTCCGGTCGCAGAATACGTCGAACCGTTTGCGTACGTGATGTACGTATTGTTGACGGCCGGTGATGCGGTGCCCGCGCCGAATTGCGTCGTGTTGTTTGAAAGGTAGGACCACGCAAGGCCGTCTTCCGGCAGAATCGACGAGCCTTCCGTGCACGTCGCGGAACATGCGCCGGCGAGGACCGTGAACGTGAGATTCGTCAGCGTAACGGTCGTATTCTCGCCGAGCGCCTGACCCGACGTTTGCGGCGTCAGCGTGATCGCCGTCCCGTTCCACTTTGTCGTCACGCCGCAGCCCGTGCTGCCGTTCGCGCCGCTCCCGGTTGTCGACGAAACGGTCCACACATGACCTGCAGTGTCGGTAACGGTCGCGGGCAGACCGGTGATCTGCACGCCATTGACGGTACAATAAAACAAGCCGGTCAGGTCGTCGCCGTTGCCGTCGCCGTAATAGGCGTCGCCGTCGTTTTCGAATTGCAGACCTCCGGTGGTCGTTCCACCGGGTGACGGAACGACCAGCGAATAGCCGTTGGGCGTGCCGCCGGCAGTCGTGAACTGCGTTATCGCGTTGTAGCCGACCATCTGCAGCGACATCGCGCCGACGTCCGTGCAGGGAGACGTGTTGCCGGCGGGCGTCGACGGCGAGCCGGCCGTGGAGTCACATGCGGTAATCGTCCAGGCGTCAGGTGCAAAATAGAGCGGCGATTCCTGGTTGATGTTGGTATGGCCGATCGTGTACGTTCCCCCGAACTGCGGCGTGTCACAGGCAAACTTTTCGCGATAGTTTATTTGATCGTTGTAGACGCGGCCGTCGGGGTCGGCAATGTTGAAGCAGTAGGTATCGTTATTATTCAACCCGCTGATCGTCATCGTGTATCCGGCATCCGAGTTTTCGCTCTCGTTGTCAAAAGCAAAACGCGTCGTTCCGGACGATCCCGCGCTTGGAGCGTACGGGTAGTTGTTCGCGCTCGAGTTGGGCGTCAGCGAGATGGTCGCGCTGGTGGCCTTGTAGAGCGCAATGCGCGTCTGCGAGACGCGTCTGCCTTGCGTCTGGTCGTAAGCCACGAGCGAATACGACCCCGGCGTCAGCGCCGTCCACAACGTGCCTGCGCCGAACGTCCACTGCACGTAGAGCGGGCCGTTGCTGAGCGCTTGGACACCGGTCGTCGAATTCGGGTTGCATTCACCGCTGTTTGCGGCACCCGGCCCGACGCCGGGAATGACGCCTTCGCAAAACGTGTTGCCGGCCGTGTTCTCGATGTAGACGACGTACACGTCCTGATACCGCGCGTTGTCGATCGTGATGTACGCGGTGTTCGTTCCGCTAGCCGGAATCAGAAACTGGGAGCTGGGTGTGCGGCGGTTCGAATCGGAGTACGTCAGCAGGCCTCCGTTCGTCGCACCCGGATTGACGACCGACACGTACACTTCGCCCATCCACATGCCTTGCGTAACGTCGAGTGTCGCGAGCACCACCGTGCCCGAGTTGGAGAGCGTAACGCTCTCACCGGGGCCGTAAGGGCAGCGCGCGGCGTTCCAGCCGTTCGCAGTGCAACTGAAGTTCGTACCGCTCTGCGGGTCGGTCTGCTGCGTCGCGAGATAGCTCGCTCCGTTCGTGCACGAACCGTTCGTGTTCGTGTACTTGCCGGTCGAGGGCTTGTAGGTGCATCCCACGACCTGCGCCGTCGCCGAATTCGCGTCGATGTAGTAGTCCTCAAACGTGTCGGTCGTGGTTATCGACGTGTAGTTATTCGTTAGCGCGCAGTTTTCCGGATTGCCCGGGTTGTTCGGATTGCACCACGAAAAGAAGAAATCGACGCTGCAGCCGGTGTTGAAGATGTCGCCGGTGGTCGTCGAACAACTGCCGAGCGAGTTTGCCTCGAAGAACATTTCGGAGTTGACGTCGTCGGACATGGGATGACGTCCCGCACCGTACGAGTTGCGCGCGTTTTTCCCAGGCAGTCTCGGCAGCATGCTGAGCGGAATCTTCGGGCCGAGAGCCGATCGAAGCGTTGGACCTGGTCCGCCCAATATCGCCTGCAGTGGCGGCGGCGTCACCAGGTGCAGCGGCGGAGTGATTCGATGCGGCGGCATCTTTGCGCCGGCACCCGGCGAGGGGCTGGCACTCGGCGTAGCAAGCGGAAGAATCGGGCCCGGATGCGGCACCACCGGCTGATCTATCGGGCGTACCTGCGCGAGGGAAGCCGCCGAAGCAACGATTGCGAAAAGCAGCGTCGCAAGGAGCAAACGAACCGGTGCAAGACTACGCATCAGTAGTACAGCGTATACACGGCGTTTGTCGTGTATGCGCCTCCGGGGACGGAACTCGGAATGGTGATCGTCAGCGTTACGCAGTACGTTTGTTTGCCGTTCGACTTCTCTTTCGGATTCCACGTGCTGCCGTCGGTCGAATACACGACGAACGGCGTTGCAGTCGGCTGCGGTGTTCCCGCCTGCACGTACGTATTGTTGCCTACGTCTTTGCCGGGCCAGGTCGACGTTATGAAATCAGATGAAAGGCCGTCTTTGAGCGTCCACGACGTCGCGGCCGGCGTATCGACCGTTATCGTGTACACGCACGCTGCCGTGCTTGCAGTAGTCCCGGCAGTTTGGTTGATCACGACGTTCGGAACGTTCGAATAGAGCATCGTCGCGTTCGGATTGGGGCTGACCATCGCCTGGACCCGAATCGCAGACTGCGCCTGTGCCACCATATCCGCCGGCGCTGAACCGCGCGCGCGCATCGCAATTCGCCAATCGATGGGAAACGGAACGCCGCCGCGATCGGCGACTGGTGCCGGCGTAACGTTCACCAGAATGCTGATGGCAATTTGGTCGCGCTGCTGTTGAACGAATCCGGCATTGCTCCGGCCGCCGACGGCGAGTCCGATCGCCACGGCCAAAAGGGCGATCAGCGTCACGCGCAGCCGCGTCATTGCGGCACCACCGTGTAGACCACCCAAACGAAATACTCGCTTGTCGAAACGGGCGCAGTGGCCGGCACCTTGAGCTGATAGTCCTGATAGTAGTCGTTCGTTGCCGCCACCGAGGTGAACATGGGCGCCGGGTACGCGCCGTACGTAATCGTCGGCGCCGATCCGAAAACGGGCGTCGACGGGTTCACCGTGCCGCTCGTCTTGAAAAATTCCAGGCTCGGCGTGAACCCAGTGTTCGAGTCGCTCGTCGCGCCGGAGGAGAGGTAATACAGCGAGCCGTTCACGGGGAACGAGTTGCTGCCGCCATCGGAAAAGTCGGCGGAGCCTTCACCGTAGACCTGAAAACCGTTGACGTCGTTCGTGATGACGTGCAGATGCGCGGCGTATTTGTAGAGGTACTGCCCGTTCTGTATTACCGTGCCGAAATCGTCAGCGCACCCTTGAAAACACGCTCCGGCTCCGGGCGCAGGTGTGGGCTGCGTGCCGAACGTCGCCGGCACCGGTCCATATCCGGTGTTGTAGTTGGGCGTCAGCGTGAATTTGAGAATTCCCGTGACGTACCACTGCACCTTAACCGGTCCGGTTCCGGCGTCTGCGCGCGTGCCGAGCAGCATTGCTGCCAGCGCCAACGCGCCGAAGCCGATCCAGGCTCGCACTGCGCACACTCCTTTGTACAATCTCCGTGCAGTTTAGTTTTTCTCGAACTGAATCTCGCCGCCGGTCATCGTCGTGCCGCCGTAGTCGAGCAGCGCAATGGCTTGGTACGTCCCGTGTAACAGGGCTTTGCCTGACACCTGGAACAACCGATCCTCTCCGCGCTCTACGAGCTGATTCGGCGGTATCGCGATCCGGTCGACGATTTGACCATCCTTGCGAACTTCCAGCGTTCCGCCCACGTACACGTGAGCGTTACCGGTGTTCTTAAACAGTACGCGGTATGTTTCGTTTGCTTTGTCGCCGACGGCGCTCATCTTTGCGATGGCCCCGCCAATCTTGACCGTGCCCGGAATCGTCACGTATACCGTCGACGCGATTCGAACGGAAAACGCCACGCCGTGCTGTTGACGCGTCGGACGCGTCGCAAAGAACACGATGCCGTGGTATTCGCCGCTGAGTTCCTCTTTGGGTATCGCGAGCGAAACACGCACTTGCTGAATCATGCCGGGGCCGAGATCGAACTCTTTCGGGTTGATCGTGGCCCACCGCATCAGCGAGTACGGCTTCTCACCGACTTTCACGAACTGGTAGTCGCCCGAGCGGCTCAGTCCGAAGTCGACCATCGAAGCGACGATATGCGTGGGTGCGGTGCTGCCGTTCTGAACTGTCACCGGGATGTTGTAGCTGGCGCCGGCGGGCATCGAAAGCTCGAGCTTTGCCGGCGAAACGTTGATACCGAGAGCGGAAACCCCGGCTGACGTTTGCGCCGATCCGGGTGCCAGCGCTAGTATCGCGATAACGAGTGCGCACGCGGCAGCTAAGCGAAACTGCTTCATACCGAGCGATTCGCTGCGGGTGCACACCGATACCCGCAGCTTCATCGTCCTCAACCGTTTAGTTTTAGTTCGTTGCAACCGTGTACGTGATCACGGCTTGATCGCCGGCGGTCTTCGACGCGTTCGCCGGAACGAGCACGCCGAGGTCCGCACCAAAGTATGCGGGGTTCGTCGTGTTGTCCGAGCTCTTGAGCAGCGTCGTGTTTGCTCCGAAAGCCGCGGCGCCCGGAATTGCTACGCCGCTGTATTTCATGCTGCTGCAGCCGCCCGCCGTGGTGGCAGACCAGTTCGCCGCCGTCGTGTCGGTCGTATCCGTCGCCTTGCCTGCCGCCAAATTTGCAGTCGGTTCCGACGCACCGCCGGCCACCGGTGCATTATTTTGGATCGGAACATAACAAATAGCCGCGCCCGCTTGTGCCGGAGCAGTCGTCTGCTGCACGGACACCGTGACGCCGAGGTTGTCATTCGTGTTGACGACCGCTTCTGCACCATTGAGCAGCATGCAGAGCGTTGCGTTCGCCGAGTCCGGCGAGATTGCGCCGAAGTCGAGCGTCAGCGCATTCGTGCCCGCGCCGGCGCCCGCGCTGCCGCCCGCACCGCACGAGCCGGTGCTGCCGGTTACGATGGGGCCGATCAGCGTGGCTGCGGTCGGGTTCAGCGCGCCGCTGGTGCCGGTGTTGGTATAGTTGCCTTGAAACGTCATCGAGGCAATCGCCGTGACGTTCCATTTGATAGTTACCGTATTGGCGGCCGCGGCCGGCAACGCGGTTAGGGCGATGCTTGAAACGATCACCGCCAAAGACAAGAGCTTTTTCACGTTCGGTCCTTTCACTTGCGCAATTTTATAAGCCATCCATGGCTGAATGCGAAAAGCGTTACCTCAAGGTTATCGGCAGCTCACCTGAGCGGGTTAGCAAGACGCCGTGCATCGGTCGTTCAGATATCTTTACAGTGAACGCGTATACGCGGCCGGTAACGGGGCGTGAAAGTTTTGTAATCTGACCGTCAAGCCAGCGTATGGTATCGCCCTCGTGCACATCGACGAGAAAGCGCGCGCGCACGCTCACGAATAGTCCAATGGATGCATGCGAAGGCGTCATCTTAAAGGATGCCAGCGGAATCGACGGGTCTACGGTGAGGTCCGCTTCCGCCGACGTGCTCTGTCCGCCTGATACTCCGCGAATGTCCGCGGTGACGGCGTTTTTCCCTGATGGCGCGTTCTCGGGAACGACAATTGTCGCAATCCATCGTTTGCGTTGCGCGCTGTACGTCATCGGCAGCGACTTTCCGAAGGCACTCAAGACCGCAGATTTTGCCGGAGTCCCGGCATCGAGCACGGCATATGCAACGCCGTGCGGCGGCAGCGCGGGCTCGCTGAGCGTGAGCGTTGCCTGCGTCGTCTGCGTGCTTTGCAGCGTGAAGACGACCTGCTTCTGCTTCTTGCCGACCGAAAAGTTGACGTCTTGCCGGTTTTCCGTTCCTGAAAAGTCGATCGTCAACGGACCGCTCGTGTTTCCGGTGTCGTCGGGAACCGTTTCCGGATCGATGTCGAGTGTGTACGTTCCCGCCGGCATATTATCGAGCTCGTACGAGCCGTCTTCGTTGGTGATTGCCGAATAGTCGCCCGGCTCCGCCACGACATACGCGTTGTAAACGCCGCCGCTGTAATCAGGCGCGAGATCGGAAGCATACTTGACGAAACCCGAAATCGAACCGAGCGGGCTCGCTTTGAAATCGAGCGTTTGCATCTCACCGTTGTGAACCGTGACTTTCTGCGTCTGCGCCGCCTTCGAGAATGCGACCATCGCCGGAAGCGACGACGTGATGATTTCGACGGTATGCGCGCCGGGCGTGAGGCGACCGAAGCTGTATGCGCCGAGAATGTCGGTCGTCGCGTTCGTCGTGTCGTCGAGGCGCAGCGCAACGCCCGAAAGCGGGGCGAATTCACCCGAAGAATCGCGCGAATACACGTGCCCGACGATAGCGGCGAACGTTCCCACCTGGAAATCCACTTCGCCGGCCTGTCCGCCTTGCACGCTGACGGACGCGTAGGGCTGATCGACGCTGACGCCGCGTGGAAGCGACGACGTCTCGACACGCACTTGGTGTTCGCCCGGCGTAACGAAATTGAACTGATAGTGCCCCGCAAGATCCGTTCTCTGCACTTGCGTTCCATCGAGCACAACGACGATATTCGACAAACCGTTGCTCACCGAACCGACGGCTGACGCAAATGCCGGTGAGGTCGATTGCTGCTGCGTCGTCGCCGTCGTGACGGTACCGCTAATCGTCGCCGGAAGACGCGGGTTGGGCCGTCCTTGCACCAGGCCGTTGCCGAATGAGAACGGCGCTTGAATTTGCACCGAAAATATCCGGCTGTGCCCGTCGCCTGCGGGATTCAGCATATCGCGCGTGCGCTGTTCGCCATACGTGATGCCGAGCGTTGCAACTGACGAGAGGCGGCGCGAAAGCGTGAGCG
>Ga0070735_10005487_pt1 | contig 10512 bp, 6 predicted proteins | sample Coa_R1_FD_66443 | JGI IMG/M metagenome (GOLD analysis project Ga0070735, IMG submission 66443) | Surface soil microbial communities from Centralia Pennsylvania, which are recovering from an underground coalmine fire - Coalmine... | ecosystem: Environmental > Terrestrial > Soil > Unclassified ... | reverse complement strand
CGGCGAGGGTGGCGCCAGTAGCGGCGAAACCTCCCCGAACCTCCGTTCTGCCTTGGGCCTTGGCTGCCGTCATGGCTGTAGCGGCCGTGGCTCTGGCAGCCACTCTACTTCTACATGGCCGCAGCGCCCCACCCAGCTATCGCAGGATTACGTTTGAAGCGGGCACGATCTACGGGGCACGTTTCGCTGCGGATGGCCAGTCCATCATTTACGGCGCCGCGTGGAACGGAAAACCGGTTCAACTCTTTTCCACCGTCGGAAGTTCGCTGCTGGCTCAGCCGCTTAACTTGACCAATGCCAACCTGCTGGCGGTTTCGCCCACCAACGAACTTGCGGTTGTGATCAACGGAACTCACGATGGCCAACTCGAAACCATTGACGGCGTGCTGGCCCGCGCTCCTCTCGCCGGAGGCTCTCCTCGCGAGGTGCTGTCCGATGTCCGCTGGGCGGACTGGGACCCACATGGGCAATTAGCTGTGGTGCACTATGTGAATGGTCACACCCGGCTGGAGTTTCCCATCGGCAACGTGCTCTACCAAAGCGGTGGATGGATCAGCAATATCCGCTTCTCCCCGAAAGGTGATCAGATCGCATTCATGGATCATCCCGAACTTTGGGACAATCGCGGCGTAGTCTCGGTAGTCGATCTCTCCGGCCACGCCCGGACTCTGTCGCCGGAGTGGGCGTCCGAAGCCGGCCTGGGCTGGCGTCCCGATGGGGAAGAGATCTGGTTCACGGCGGTGGAGAAGGGCAACAACCGCAATCTTATGGCCGTAAATCTGTCCGGCAAAATCCGCATGTTGCTGGACCTGCCGGTAGGGGTCACGCTGCAAGACATCGCCGCGGATGGACGAGTTCTCGTGTCGTTGGATTCCCGGCGACTTGCGCTCGGGTTCACGACATCGGGCCGCGGCCAAGACCTGGACCTTTCCTGGCACGATTGGGAATCCGCGCGAGACATCTTTCCCGACGGGCAGTCCGTTCTCTTTGAAGACGCCAGTGAAGCGGCAGATTACAACTACTCAGTCGTAATCCGCAAAGTAGACGGCACGCTGCCTGTACGTCTGGGCGAAGGGAGTTCGGGTGGGCTATCGCCTGACGGCAAGTGGGCGATTTCATTCGCCAACAGCCAGTTGAGGCAACTAACCTTGCTGCCTACCGGCACGGGTCAGCCCCGGATCATCAACGTCATAGGACTCGAGCACATCCACAACGGGTGGGCTCGTTTTCTGCCGAATGGCCAGAAGATTATTGTGAATGGGGACCAGTCAGGCCAGGCACGCCGCTGCTACCAGATTGAGGTATCCAGTGGCAAGGCCACGGCCGCAACGCCCGACGGAGTTCTGTGCGGCCCCACTTCGCCCGACAGTCAGGCAATTCTGGGCCGGGGACCGGGTGGGACGGTGACGATCTACCCTCTGAATGGCGGTACACCGAAGCCCCTTCCCAATTTCGACGCAAAGTTTACCCCCGTGCAATGGTCCGAGAATGGCCGTTTCATCTATGGATATCATCCCGGGGAGTTCCCCAGCAGAATCTACAAACGAGCGATCGATGGCGGCAAAGAAGCTTTCGTGCTGGAGTTACGGCCCGGTGCTCCCGCCGGGGTCGTAATCGTGGCTCCGGTTGTCGTGAGCCGGGATGGGAAACAGTTTGCGTACAGCTACAACCAGACCATGTCGGCTCTCGAACTGATTTCCGGATTGCGGTAGTTGCACTGGTTTAGAGCAACGATCCCGTAAAATCGTGCCGCACATAGTGGAAGAAAATGGAGGTCGACGCCTGAGCCTCAGGAAGCGCGGCACGATAGTGGGGCAGGCGCGTTCCGCGGTATGCCAGCCCGTCTCCTAACGCCTGGTACACGGTGACAGTTCCGTCGGAAGTATCGAGTGAAATGGGCCACGGAGTTGCCAGCGCCGGTTCCGGAGAAAAATCGAGGCAGAAGGTAAGGCTGAACTCGCATTGCTCGCGGTCCGTATGCTTTTTCAGTTCCGCCCCGCTGAGATAAGACGCGAAATACACATACGAGGGCTTCAGGAACTCGCCGGCAACGGCGCTCATTCGCGAGGCAAGGTGATGATGGAAGAAGCGGGCCACCGGCTCGTTATGCACGGCGTAGCGCCGCACACTCTGCCGATCCCCTAAATCGATCGAGCCACTGCGGATTTGATGGCGATAGTAGCGCCGCAGAGCCGCGACGTGAAAGGGGTGAAGCAAATTGCGGAGCGGCGCATAACCTCTTCGGCGGAAAAGCGCCGCGTTTCTGATCATCTGCTCGTTCTGGTCGTCGCGTGGACTCGCGGCGCCGTTGCGGTAGATCAAAATGTCCGCGGCGGACAGGATTGCTCTCACGTCAGCGGGAACAGATGCTGGAACCGGCTCTTCTGGCTCCAAGCTGCGCAGCACAGCTTCGTACCCGGGCCCCAGCCAAAACGGCAACAGGGATCCACCCGCACAGCCGGGAACCCAGGCGATTGTTCCTTGTAAAGCGAATCCCGATAGAAGCTCTTTAATGGCCGCTAGCGGCTCCGGTATTTGCTCAGCCGGACGAACAATGCACTCGGGATTCAGGTACAGATCTTTACCGTCTTCCTCAAGCCGCAGCAGGCCGCGAGCACTCTGAGGAAGCAAGTGCAGGGGTAATTCATCGAGCAGGCAGTAAAAACGGTCAGGAGGAAATGTCGCGGTAACTGTCTGCCGCGACACTCCTCCCATCAAGGCCGTCATCCACTCCAGCCATGCCGAGTTGTTTACCGACGAAGCCATCCGTTCACCGTAAAGCGGCTGTCAGCGAAGCGCTGTGACGGGCACTTCACCTCGGTGATTTCGTGCATCAACTGGCAGGGGAAGAATACGATCTGGTTTTGCCGGGGAACAATCGATTGATAGCTCCCTTCGCTTACATATTCGTTCCCTTCCAGATGCGCGTCGTGAATCCGCAGTTCGCCGCCTTCGAACGGCTGCGGTTCGCGATGGAAGAAATAGACGAAGGTCAGGTAGCGCGAAGCAACGCGATCGCTGGCGTTGTCGCTGTGGAAGTGAAAGAAGTCACCGTCGTTGCTGGCGGTGATCTGCGCTTCCATTGCGGCAATCGAGAATTCTTCCATATCGAGTTTCTTCAGCACCTCTGGCAATACGGTCTGGATGCGCTCCAACATCAGGTCCTGATGATGTCCCAAATCCATCAGAACGCGGGAACGCCGGTGATCATAGTTGACCATCCCGCCTTCGGCCTGCGGCGAGAGCACTTCGCTGGTTTGAAAATCAGCTTCATGCTCGAGGGTGAAGCAGGTCAGTTGCTCAAGCTCCTGCGGGGCCAGAAACTCGTCGAGCACAATGCAGCGAGCCGGCAGATTCGCAGGCCGCTCGGCCACTGCAATACCCGCTTGGGACACTACGGTCTTGGTGACTCCATGGCTGGGCGTTTGTGGATCAGGCGACGGCGCCGGCGGAACACCGGGAATACGCATAGGAGTACCGGGCGATTGCGGCTGGCCGGGCGCGGTCGGGCTGCGGTGGCTTGGGGGTTGAGGCTCGCGCGGTGTCGCATGGCTCGGAGGCTGGGGCTCGCGCGGTGTGGCATGCGATGGAGGCTGCGGCTCCTTCTGCGGTGCCTTCACTCCCGGCGGACCCGGGGCACTCGGCGTTTGCGGATCCTTCGGTCCCATCACTTCCACGTGCTCGACCTCGGTAGAAGAGGAACTCTCCAGAATGCGCTCGACGATGCTTCCGCCAAGCACGCCAAACGCACGTTGCGCGACAATTTCGCCGACGGCCGAGGCAATCACTGCCCTCACCGCCTCTTCCGTCTGCGGACTGGTGGCTGTTGCCGTTTTCGCATGTTGCAGCAGAGTGGAAACCAGCGCGCGCTCTTGCGCACTCAGAATCCGCTCGTCTTGTATCAATGTTTCGGAAAAGGAATCCAGAATCTGCTTCGGTGTCATTGCAGACACGCCTCCCTGCGTGTGCCTGATCAACAATTAGGGTTGGGGAACCCTCACTTCAGGGGAAGCAGGAAGACGATACAACGAGAGGCGCGTGATCGCAAATAAAATTTTCAGCCGGCAGAAAAATCTTTAGTGGGCAACCGGAGCCGCGATCATGGATTGAAATATTTTTACGCCGTCAATCCCGCCCAGTTCCAGCTCCGCCGAGCGTTCAGGATGCGGCATCATGCCCACAACATTTCCGCCCGGACTGCAGATACCGGCGATGTTATCCAACGAACCGTTAGGATTCGCCGCTGGCGTGATCTCACCCGAAGCTGAGCAATAACGGAATACGATGCGATTCTCCCGCTGTAACTCATCCAGCGTCGCCGGATCGCAAAAGTAGTTCCCCTCCATATGCCCGATCGGAATCGTCAGTACTTCGCCTTTGGAGCAGGCGTTGGTGAACGGCGTCTCGGCATTCTCTACCCGGACTTGCACCGGTTTGCAAACATACTTGAGACCGACGTTGCGCATTAAGGCGCCCGGAAGCAAGCCTGATTCGCAAAGAATCTGGAATCCATTGCAGATGCCGAGCACCAGTCCGCCGCCGGCGGCAAACTTTCGCACCGATTCCATCACTGGCGAAAACTTCGCGATCGCGCCAGTTCGGAGATAGTCACCGTAGGCGAATCCGCCCGGAACGATGATGGCGTCGCAATTTTCCAGGTCGTGCGACTCATGCCAGAGGAAGGTGACCGATTGCTGCGCTACATGCTGAATCGTCCAGAATGCATCGTGATCGCAGTTGGAACCGGGAAAGATAATCACGCCGAATTTCATGGGTGCCTCAGCTTTGCAGGGATTAAGTTTAGTCTAGCACGCTGGTTCGATCGGAATGCTCGCTCGAGTGCCTCATGAACCTGACCGGCGTCGCCGCCTGGGCGGGCTCGTATCCGCATGAAGACATGCCATTTACAAGCTGGCAGCGGGTGTGATCGTGGTCCTAGACACCATGATACTTGTGTGGTTCTATGCAAAGAACGATCTTCTTGACACGCCCAGTTAGTAACTGTATTGTCTCGACCCATACTGGCGTGTGCTGGAACCGTACGGCTACGCGCCCGTGACAGGCCGTTTAGCCTTTGCTTTCCCCCTTCAGGCTGGCGGTTGGCGCGGACAAAGGATTTCCACAGGTGAACTCGGCCATGTCGACCCCTCGTTCTACTTGGTCTTCTTTTCTGCTGGTAGCTCTCATCACATGCGTTAGTTTCGCGACGCCCGGCTGGGCCGTCGGCTTTCAGCCCGTCAATCCCGACGAACTGAAGATGATCAGCGAACCCAAAGCTCCCGGAGCGCCCGCCATCATTCTCTACCGCGAAGTGAATCGCGACGATCGCGGGCTGACTGGGCACGAGGATGTTTATTTCCGTATCAAGATTCTGACCGAAGAAGGAAGAAAGAACGCGGATATCGAAGTTCCATTCTTCAGCGGTCAAGGCCAAATCAATAACCTGCACGCGCGGACCATCGAGCCGGACGGCACGATCGTTAACTTCAGCGGCAGGCCTTTTGACAAATCGATTGTCAAGGCGCGAGGTGTCCGCTACATGGCCAAAACCTTCACCCTCCCGAATGTCCAAGTGGGCAGCATTTTGGAGTACTACTACACCCTCGACTTCGACCAGTACTTTCTCTCCAACTCGCACTGGATATTGAGCTCGGATCTCTTTACCAAGAACGCCAAGTTTTCACTGAAGCCCTACGAACGCCTGGGAGTGCGCTGGAATTGGTACCAACTTCCAGCCCGCAGCGGCAAGCCGGTTCAGGAAGCGAATCGCGAGATCCATCTTGAGGCAGCGGACATTCCGGCGTTCCAGACGGAAGACTATATGCCCCCGGAAAACGAGTTGAGATCTCGGGTCGATTTCATCTACAGCGATGACATCGCCGACAATGAACCCGCCAAATACTGGAAGACTATAGGTAAGGCCCGCAACCAGCTGATGGAGAGTTTCATTAACAAGAAGAAGGCGATGGAGCAGGCGGTCGCCGAGATCGTTTCTCCAGCAGACTCTCCGGAAGTAAAGCTGCAAAAGATCTACGCTCGCGTGCAGCAGATCCGCAACACTTCGTACGAGCGGGAAAAAACCGAACAGGAGCAAAAGCGCGATAAGCAAAAAGATGCCAACAACGTCGAAGCGGTCTGGAAAAAGCAGTATGGTGACGCCGGCGAACTTACCTGGCTGTTCCTTGCCCTGACTCGTGCCGCCGGATTCGACGCCTCAGGCATGGTACTGGCCGACCGTTCCAACTACTTCTTCTACCCGGAGATTATGGACAGCCAACGGCTCGACGCCAATGTGGTGGTCATAAAGCTGAACGGAAAAGACATGTTCTTTCAGCCGGGCGCGGCTTTCACCCCTTTTGGCATGCTGCCCTGGTATGCAACTGCAGTGCACGGATTGAAGCTCGACAAAGAGGGTGGAAGCTGGCTGCTGACGTCAACCCCGGAAAGTACAGACTCCAGTATCCAACGCAAGGCGCAGCTGAAGATGACCGATACTGGCGACCTAGAGGGCAAGCTGACGGTTACCTACACCGGCCTGGAAGCTTCGCAGCGTCGCGTAGGACAGCGCCTGGCGGACAACAGCGACCGCAAGAAATTTCTCGAAGATGAAGTCAAAGAGTCCATCCCAGCCGCTTGCGAAATCGAACTCACCAATCAGCCGGACTGGAAAAGTTCTTCTCCTGCGCTGCTGGCCGAGTACACCATGAAGGTCCCCGGCTGGGTCGCGGGAGCCGGCAAGCGTGCCCTTCTGCCGGTGGGGTTGTTCGCTGCGCCCGAAAAGCACCTTTTCGATCACGCCGAACGCATCCATCCAATCTACTTTGAATACCCTTTCCAGGTATCGGACGACGTGAGTATCGATATGCCTTTAGGCTGGCAGATTTCCACCGTGCCGAAGCCCGAAAAGCTCGACGCTAAAGCAATTACGTATGTCCTCGAGGCCAATAACGATAGGGGCACGCTGCACCTGAGCCGTGTCCTGAATGTGGACATCCTGCTGCTTCCGCAGGCTAACTATGCCAACTTGCGGAAAATTTTTCAGATTGTAAGGACGGGCGATGAACAACAAGTCGTATTGCTACCCGGCGGAAGCACGGCCAGCAACTGATCGGAGAGTCCGCGTCGTACTGCTCGCTGCTATCAGTATGCTCGCGGGTGCACTCCCGGCGCTGGCGGGCGACGCACCCCAGTGGATGCACGCCGTGGCCACGGCCCCGCTTCCCGCTCACGACGAAAAAACGGATGCCGTGCTGCTCTACGCTGAAGAAACCGTCAATGTCCAATCCGCTGACAAAATCAAGACCCACGTCCGGAGGGTTTACAAGATTCTTCGTCCCGGCGGACGTGACTATGGCGTCGTTGGGATTTCGTTCAACGCCCAGAGCAAGATCAAAGGACTACACGGCTGGTGTATTCCAGCACAGGGCAAAGATTATGAAGTAAAGGACAAAGAAGCCGTCGAAATCTCTCTTCCGAAAATTGCGGGCAGCGAGCTGATTTCCGATGTGAAAGAAACGCTCCTTCAAATTCCCGCTGCCGATCCCGGCAATGTGATTGGTTATGAATACGACGAAGAAGAGCAGCCACTGGTGTTGCAGAATGTCTGGGCGTTCCAGCGCGAAATTCCGGGCCGCGAATTGCATTATTCACTCCAGCTTCCACCGGGATGGGAATACAAGGCGTCCTGGATCAACTACTCCGAAGCCAAGCCTACTCAGAACGGCAACCAGTGGAACTGGGTCATCAGCGATGTGAACGGCATTCGCAAAGAACCTGAGATGCCTCCGATCGAAGGCGTTGCCGGCCAGATGGTCGTCTCTTTCTTTCCTCCAGGTGGCACTGCAGTTGGCAGTTTTAGTAGTTGGCTCGAGATGGGCAAGTGGTATGCCGGCCTGACGGCCGGCCGCCGTGATGCTTCCGCGCAAATCTCGCAGCAGGTTGCGACGCTCACGGCCTCCGCTCAGAACCCGCTGGAGAAGACGAAAACTCTGGCTCAGTTCGTGCAACATGACGTCCGTTATGTTGCCATCGAACTTGGCATAGGTGGCTGGCAGCCCCATTCCGCTTCCGAGGTCTTCACGCACCATTATGGTGACTGCAAGGACAAAGCTACGCTGCTCAGCGCCATGTTGAGCCAGGTCGGCATTGAGTCATTTTATGTAGTCATCAACGCCGAGCGTGGATCGGTCACTCCCCAAACGCCGGCCAGCACCGGCGGATTCAACCACGTGGTGCTGGCCATCAAGCTACCGCCGAATCTGTACGATTCTTCGCTCGTGGCTACGATCCAGCATCCGCGCCTGGGCAAACTGCTCTACTTCGATCCCACCAACGAGCTCATCCCTTTTGGTGAAATTGGAGGCTACCTGCAGGACAATTACGGGTTGCTCGTAACTGCCGAAGGCGGCGAACTTGTGGCATTGCCCCGCCAGCCCACCGGGATGAACAGCATCGTGCGAGCGGGCACGCTCACGCTTGATCCCAATGGCACCCTGAAGGGTGAAGTTACGGAAACCCGACTGGGAGATCGCGCCTCAGGAGAACGCTGGCGCCTGCGTACCGTCAGCAAAGACGCGGACCGCGTCAAGCCCATTGAAGATCTGCTCGCCGGCTCCTTGTCTCTATTTCATATCACTCACGCCAGCATCACCAATCTCAGCCAGACTGACCAGCCCTTCGGTTTCCATTACACCTTCGAGGCTGCAGGCTATGCCAAGAATGCGGGCGGACTGCTGCTGGTTCGCCCGCGCGTACTGGGAGTTAAAACCAGCGGCATTCTCGAGACCAAAGAACCGCGCAAGTATCCGATTGAATTCGAGGGTCCTTCTCGGGACAGCGATACTTTCGACATCACGATTCCATCCGGATATGTTGTCGACGACATTCCGCCGGCGGTAGACGCCGACTACGGCTTCGCCAGCTACCACGCCAAAACGGAAGTCAAAGGCAACCTGATTCACTACAGCCGAACCTTCGAGGTGAAAGAACTCAGCGTACCCGTGGCTCGTGCCGACGAACTCAAGAAGTTCTACCGCATCATTGCCAGCGATGAGCGCAACACTGTGGTCCTGAAAGCGGCAGGGCAGTAAGAGTCTCTCGATTTGCGAAGTGCTTTTATTGCGGAGGACGCGCCAGTGACGCTGCTGTCGGGCTTTCAGGAACAACCAATGCTGGCGCAAGCGCGGGGGTGATTGGCGCATTCGTCTTCGCGGCGGCCTGCTGCGTGCTTCTAGCGTAACTTTCCGGCGGATATCCTTTTGCCTGCACAATGGCCCAATGCCAATCATCGCCGGGGGCGAGATCGACGTCTACCGGCGTACTGAACACCGATCTTTCCCAAGGCGGCGCAGCCGCGCGCATGCGGTAGATCAGCGTAACGTCGGGCTTCTTCTCCGGCCGGACCTGCTGCAGGGGATCGCTTGCCGCTTCAGAGTCTTCTGCGTTCCCTGCCAGCGGTGCTTCCAGCCCGAACGGATCCCTGGTTCCGCGTTTATGGACGACTGTCAAGGCAACATCAAGTTCGCTCACATGCCAGTCGGTTCCGTTAAATATGGGAAGCGCTAACGCGTCGCCTTCGATACTGGCTTGCCCCTGCAGCTTGGTCACCTGCTGCTGCGGCAAATCCATCTCCGAGTACTGGCTGGTGAGCAATGACTTCACATTCGGCGTGAAAGACAGGCTGCAGGTCGCATCGGGCATCGAAAGCCGGAATCCTTTGCCTTCGCCCGCCATTAAAAATCGCAGCGCCGACGCGGCCCCGCGCCGGCTGTCGGCCTGCTGTACCTGCTCCATGACCAGGGGGAGATTGTCGTCATCAATTACCTGCTGAGTGGACGGAGTCTTCTTACGCAGAGTGCGGGCAACGTCTCCCAATGGCGCGTCGTTGGGATCATCCTGAGCTCCCGCGCGCAGCGGTGCCAGCACCGCCAGCATCACGGGCAGCGCAAGCAAATTTCGGATTCCCGAAAGCCGTAGCATGAACGCTCGGACTCATCGCGGACAGCTCCCCGGCACATTGGGTCACCGGGAGAAGTCTCTGAGCTCATTGTATGGAGAGCGAGGCGGACCGAGGATGGTGCGGGCAAACGTTGGTAATGGTACTTCTGGTAGGAGAACAAGGGCGCGCGTTGACGAAATGGAGGCGCAACGGGCGCGCGCCCGAGCTTGTGAAGTGTCTCTTACAACAGCCCCTGCGATCGGAAACGTGTGACTGGGTCAACTACCGGCAATGCCTGCCGTCGGAATATCCAGCGGGCCACCGCAAAGCCTATCGCCGCATAGCACAGATGCATGATCTTCATAAAGCATCCTCCCAATCCGGCCCAACATTCACCTTCAGGGGAGGAACTACGTCATTTCTATCGGAAGAATAGCAACGCGCTTGAGCCGGGGATAGGGCACAACAGTGCCATGGAAATGGCACGGAAGTAATAGGAGTAACCAGGAAAAAGCGCGGGTGGGGCGCAGCGGGCTTCGGTCTTCGGTCTTCGGTCTTAGGCCTTGGGTTTTAGG
>Ga0070735_10005486_pt1 | contig 10512 bp, 9 predicted proteins | sample Coa_R1_FD_66443 | JGI IMG/M metagenome (GOLD analysis project Ga0070735, IMG submission 66443) | Surface soil microbial communities from Centralia Pennsylvania, which are recovering from an underground coalmine fire - Coalmine... | ecosystem: Environmental > Terrestrial > Soil > Unclassified ... | reverse complement strand
GCTGTCAGCACGAACGCGGGAGCGGTGGATGTCCAGCAGTTCGACGCGCAGCACACCCGGATCGCGGAAAAGGCGCGCGTCGGCGTCGGCCAGTTCCTTGAGCTGCGCCGGCCGATCGCCCCGGCCGGCTCGCACGGCGCGCCGAATACGACGGCGCGCATGGTTGTGACTCCTCAGCCGCCCGCGTATCGGCAGATGTGGCGGACGATGCGCCAGGAGGAGCCGATGTTTCAGCCTGCCGTCGGCGCGCAACAGTTCCGGCTGAGCCGCAAGATCGAGCCAGCTTTGCGGCCGACACTCTTCCGGCGCGCGGGCGCCGGGCCCGGCAGGCCGACGCAAGGACCAAGTGGCGGCAAGCGTGGCGGCCGGCCGGGCGCCGCCGGAAACAGATCCGGGGCGAACGGAGCCAATCCCATCCGGCCGGGCGCGAGTGGACCCGCCGGCATCCGGCCGGGGAATAACCGCGTCAATCCAAATCGGACCGGACCCGGCAGACCCGGATCGGACGGCCAGTCCGCGCGCCGTTCTGGACCCGGAGGCAACGGCGCGAATGGCGCGCGCAGCGATGGAGCAGCGACGAACCGGCCGCCAGCCACCGGTCCGCCAGGCGGCCACGCGAGGGCAGGCGGTCCCGCCGGCCGGGCTGGCACGGCAGGGCCGGGCCAGAGCCGACTTGCCGCCAATCCATCCGGTGCGGGCCGGCCGGCAATCGCCGGGCGCGGCGCCGGCGCTGCGGCTCGAAGGCCTGCGGGCAACAGTTCCGCAGCTCGTAGGGTGGCGGGCGGCGTCAAGGCAGGTACGAGAGCAGGTGCGGTCGAGGGGCTGCGCGCCGGCGGCAAGCCGGTCGGCGGAAAGGCAGTCGGCAAATCCGGAGCGCGCGGGCCGCTTCGTCGCAAACACGTTCCCGCAAAGTCTTCCCCCAAGAAGCCCGCGAATTCCCAGAGCTCCGGCAAGTAGCGCGCCCATCCCGCGGCAAGGGTAATCGAGCCGCGACGGCGAACCTACTCGGCGGGTGAATACGGTCAGGTGCGCCGCCATCGGCATCACAGTGGCACAGAACCCGTCCGTGCAAACTCACCGGTCCGGAAGCCGCCGTCAAATCCGCCCCGGCCCCGGCCACGCGGCCGCATAGCAGTCCAGGACCCAGATGAAGACCAGCGCCAAAACCTCGCCGGAACGGATCGCCGCCGACGCGCTGACGCGGATCCGCGCGATCTGCATGGCTCTGCCGGAGGCCGAGGAGCAGCCGTTCGGCGGCCACACGGCCCCCGCGTTCCGGGTACGGGACAAACTGTTCGTCACGATCAGCGAGGACGGCACGGCGATGACGTTCAAGGGCCAGCCGGGCCTTCAGCAGGCCCTCGTCGCCGCGGAGCCGGAGCGGTTCTTCGTTCCGCGCTACGTCGGCCACAAAGGCTGGGTCGGCGCCCGGATCGACGTCGCGCAGGACTGGGAAGAGATGGGCGAGCTGATCCTCGACAGCTACCGTATGATTGCGCCGAAGGGGCTCGCGGCGCAGGTCGGGGGCGGTCGCGCAGAGCGGTGAGCGGGCGGTGAGAATACCCAACTCCGAAAGGCGCCCGCCGTGTGATCCGTACCAGGCGTCGCCGGTACCGGGTGTTACGCACTCCCGACTTCCGAGTGCAGCCGCCCTTCGCGTGATCGGGTGTTGAAAACACGCGACTCCAAAGTGCAGCCGCCCTTCGGACGGGGCGGCGGATGTGCGTTCGTCGGTACGGAGATTGTTCGTTCTAGTCGGGCGTCCTCAACGTCCAGGCCCGAGGAGACGTGTAATTGACCAACGATGCAGTGAATGGCTGGACGCCGGAGGCGCCGCGCGACGAGATCCGGCCGCACTTCGCGCACGGGACCAACGGCGCGCTCGTGATTGATGGCGGCGGGCGCGAGGGCGCGGACGGCTGGTGGGCGAAGCCGTTTACCGTCATCGGCGGCCGGTACTATCACTTCTCGGTCCGTTATCGAGCGCACGGCGTTGAGACTCCCCGGCGTGGCGTGCTGGCGACGATCGATTGGCGGGATGCACAGGGCCAGCCGGTACTCGAGGATCGCCCGACCGTATCGAACGTCCTGCCCTCCTACCGCCGACTCGCCGAAACCGAGCACCCGGAGACGCGCACACCATCCGTGGACGGCTGGACCGAAATATCGGACAGCTACCGGGCGCCGGCGGACGCGACACAGGCTATGGTCGAGCTTCACCTGCGATGGGAGCCGCGCGCGCACGTCGCGTGGAGAGAGGCGACCCTTGAGGAGGCGTCCGCGCCGCCGCCGCGCCTGGCGAGACTCGCCGCCGCGCACCTGAAACCGGCAGGCGCGGATACGATCGCGGAGCGCTGCGCGCTCTACGAGCCGCTGATCGCGGAGGCGGCGCGGCGGAAGGCGGACCTGATCGTCCTGGGCGAGACCATCCCCTACTACGGCAAAGCCAGCAGCATGGTTGAGACCGCGGAGCCGATCCCCGGCCCCTCCAGCGACTATTTCGCAGGCCTGGCGCGCAGGCACGGCCTTTACATCGTCGCGGGGCTGGTGGAGCGCGCCGGGCCGCTGGTCTACAATACGGCGGCGCTGCTGGACCCGGAGGGCCACCTGGCGGGCATCTACCGCAAGACCACGCTGCCCCGCAACGAGATCAAGGCAGGCATCGCGCCGGGCAGCGACTATCCCGTGTTCGAGACACGGTTCGGCAAGCTCGGCATGATGATCTGTTACGACGGCTTCTTCCCGGAGGTGGCACGCGCGCTGGCGAACCGCGGCGCGGAGGTGATCGCCTGGCCGGTCTGGGGCTGCAACCCGCTGCTCGCCGCGGCACGCGCCTGCGAAAACCACGCCTACGTGGTCAGCAGCACCTACGAGGACGTTTCGCACGGCTGGATGCTCTCGGCGATCTACGATCACACCGGCACGCCGATCGCGCACGCCACGGAATGGGGCACGATCGCGCTGGCCGAGGTCGACCTGAACGCGAGGACGATCTGGCCAAGCCTCGGCGACTTCCGCGGCAAAATTCAGCGGCATCGACCGGTCATTGGTTGCTGGTAGCGGGTAGCTGGTAGCTGGCTAATTCGGACCCGACCAGAAACCAGGAACCAGGAACCGCTGGCTACAGGCTGCATGATACGAAGGGCGACACTATGTGGAAACTGGGACTGCATTCGGTTAGCTATGCGGGGGTTTGGGACGGGCAGGTGGCTCTGCCGCTGGAGCAGTTCGTCGACCATGCGGCGGACCTGGGCTACCAGGGCGTAATGCTTATGGCCAAGCGCGGCCACGCCTCGCTGCTGGACATGACGGAGGGACGCCGGAGCGACCTGCGCGCCCGAATGCGAGATCGCGGCCTGGAGCTGGCGGCGCTGGCCGGCTACACGGACTTCACCGCCAACGCCGACCGGGCGGACATTCCGTTTCTGGAGATGCAGGTCGTCTACGTTCGCGAGTGCGCCCGCCTGGCGCACGACCTGGGCGGCGGCATCGTCCGGATATTCACGGGCTACGAAAGCGACCGACTCACGCCTGGCCAGGGCTGGCTGCGGTGCGTGAAGGCCGTACGAGACTGCGCCCGCCTCGCCGCCGACTTCGGCGTGACGCTGGCAGTGCAGAACCACCACGACATCGCCGTCCACTATCAGGCGCTGGCGGACTTCATCGACGAGGTGGGCGAGCCGAACGTGAAGGCCGGTTTCGACGCCTGGGCGCCGGTGCTGCAGGGACTGAGCGGCCCGGCGCTGGCGGAATCGGTCCGCGCGCTCGGGCCGCGCATCGCGCAGACGATCGTGGCGGACTACGTGCTTCAGCCGCGGTTCCACTATGCGCCGTCACTGACGAGCTACACGCCCGCGCAGCCGGAGGCGAAGGCGGTGCCGGTCGGCGAGGGCATCATCGACTATGAGACCTTCTTCACGGCGCTCAAGCAGACCGGCTTCGACGGTTACGTGACATACGAGATGTGTTCCGCGATCCGCGGCGGGGGCAGCCAGGAGAATATCGACCGCTGCGCCCGCCGCTTTGTCGAGTGGATGGCTCGCTGGGAACAGGCCTAATCGACGTCGGTGAACGTCTTCGGATCGACCTTGTCCAGCACCTTGAACTCCGTGATCTCCTGGGTGAGGTAGGGCGTTTCTTCCCGCTTCGCCACGAGCTTCATTGCCTTCTTGATGCCGCCCGTATCTTTGTACTCCGAGAAGTCCATGGTCTGCATGAATTCGCCCTGGTTGCCGAAGCCGCGCACAGTGCCGATCATTCGCACCGGAAGGCCCGACTCCTTGTCGAAGTAGATCTTGAACTCCTTCTTGTCCGGCGCCGTGACGTTCAGCCCCGCAGCGGGCTTGTCGCCGACCTTCACTTCCGCGATGGGCGCCAGCTTGAACGCCTTGTCCCGCAGGGGCAGGATCATCACCGGGATGGCGGTGAGGTAGGCCGTCCGCTTCTGCTCCGCCAGCGCGTCTCCCTCCAGCGGGGCGCTGTTGCCGCCGAACTTTCGGACGCCCTTGTCGCCGGACACGGCCACGGTAAGGTGGAAATCGTTGCCGTTAAAGCTGCCGGTCACATCCTGGCGGTAGTGATCCACTCCGTCGAGCACGACGGCGGTTGCGCCGACGTTGTCGTTGCCGTTGAACGAGATCGTCGTCTTGGACTTCCATGAGACCATCCTTGCTTTGGCGAGCGCCTCTTCGCCGCCCATCGCCTTCACGGCCTTGTCGACGATCGCCTTCGCGTCTGCCGCGTCGTCGGCGCGAACGGATCCGGCCAGTCCGAGAACCAGGGCGCCGGCGGCGGCCAGCACGCACCATTTCAGCATGGGACCCTCCTTTGCGAGCTCGCGGCCGCGGCGCGGCCTGCCCGTGTGTGGTCGTTGATTCCGCGCCCGCGGCGCCCATTCCTCCAGTCACCGAGGCGCACCGGCCGATTGTCCACGCAGGCGCAGCGAATTGGTCCACGGTTTCGGCCACGGCCCTGCCCTATGCTACTCTCGTACCCGGCGGCCGAGCGCCTGCCTGCCGCCGGGATATATCACCCGGCCCTCCCGAATATGTCCGGAAGCGTAGTCGGGAGGGATCGGGACGTCTGCCTTCGGAAATCGGGCGCTCGCGATGGCCGCGTCCACACATCGCCCCATAGGGACTCGCAATGGGACAGGGGCTGTCGCCTTCCTGCGCGATAACTGCTCGCCACTGCATCTGGCCGCAACCCCGCGCCTGCGATTTGCAATTAATCCGCACGGTGTATTGACAGTCCGGCCGCTTTCTCTCATGATCTGAGTCGTCCCCATATTACGTTCGCTTGCTGCCACCGCGCGAACCACTCTGGTTAACGCCACGTGGATCGCCAGCAGTGCGCACTCTTTTGCCGCCGCGGAGGTCCCTTATGCGCCGAAGAAGATCTGGTGGGATCGAACACAAAGTATCCGGCCGCGCCCAGTTTTGCCGTTTCGGGCGGCGGCGGCGGCGTCTCGGCGTCCGCAGCGATGCCCAGCGGGGACGGCGGATATGTTCAGCTTTCAACACCAGACAGCGGTTTCTATGTAGGCGTCTCGTCGTTTACGCTAACTGACTTTGGGATCGGCGGAACTGGCTTCAGCGGCTGCGGCGGCGCGCCGTTCCAGGGCGGTCCGGGCGGCAGCGCCGGTACCGTTCCCGGACAGAATACGCACGTGTCGCTCGCCACGCAAGGTTGGAAACTGGTAAGTGGCGGCCAATTGGCCGATCTCGTACCGGTTAACGTCGGTTTCTCCTGCTCAGGCGGGGATGGCGGAAAGGGATCCAACAGCGCGCCGGGCGGAAAACACGGGGCGACCGACGCCGGAACCAGTCTCGGACTCGATGGCAATACCGGAACTCTGTGCTCTGGTTCCGCGGGCTGCAACGGGGGCGTACTCGCGAAGACGTATCAGACAACGCCGCTGAACTTCGAGGGCATCGCGTTCAATAATTCGGGCCACGTGGTGGGCAGGAAAGACACGATGGCCGTCTTCTGGGACGGTACGAATCTCACCATGCTGGGGCCGGGCGCGGCGTCTGCAATCAACAACGGTGATGCCGTGGTCGGAAGTGACGGGGCTAGCGGCACCGCCTGGTACTGGACCAAAGCGACCGGGCGTACCGTCCTGCAGGCGCCGCCGGGCACCTTCTCGGTGGTCGCAACGTGCATTAACGCGAACGGGATGATAGCTGGCTACTACATCCAAACGGCACAATCCTTTCCAACTCCCGTCGTCTGGCAGAGCTTCCAATCCGGCGCCGCCAAGCTTGCCTTGGATCCAAAGATTCTCGGCGCGTACGCTCGCGCGATCAACGACAATGGAGTAATTGCCGGCGACACCGGCGTCGACCCGATACGGTGGGACAGCCCATCGGCGCCCTCGACACTGCTGAGCGACCTTGCCCCGGCGGGGAGGACGCACGCCGTGAGGATCTACGCAGTAAACGCAGCGGGCGACGTTTTCGGCGCCGGCGCCGTGCCGCAAGCCAATTTGCATCCCATGACGTGGCGGGCCGGCGCCACAACCGGCGTGGACCTTGTCGCGGGGGATGCCTCCGACAGCCAGGGATGGATCGAAGGCGTCAACTCCGCCGGCTCTCTGGTCGGCAGCTACGCGCAGTTCGGCGCCGCCTTTGACGGCACGAACGCGCTGGTGCTCAATGCTCGCGTATCGAACCTTAGCACGGCTGGCGTGATCGATGCCCTCGCGATCAACGATTGCGGCCAAATCCTCGTTGCGACCAGCGCCGGCACCGCCATCCTCACACCGCAATAGCCGATCGCGCTGCGGGAAGCGGGCGGGCCGCCGCCTTCAAGCCGGCGTAGTTCGCGTCCGGCTCCGCCTCCAGCAGGATGAGCGCGGCGAAGCGGCGGGCGCGCCGTGGAGCATGGCGCGGCGCAGTTAGTCCCCCAGGCGAGCGCTCTGCAGGTGGGTCGGTCCGAAAGATGGCGCCAGGTGCGCTAAGATGCGCCGCGTTGTCGGCGCTTGAACTGACGATGGCGGCGAGCGCGACGAGCTGGCGGAGGGCCAGATCGTGGATCGGGAGGACACGCTGACCTACCGGATGGCGTTCGACGCGCCGAAGGACACCACGGGCAAGAAGCTGACGATGGCGGAGGTGGTCGACAATTCGGGCCACAGGACGCGGTCGCTGGTGTTTGGCCTGAGCGAAATCAAGTAGTCCGCCCTTTTCACAATGTGGCGCTCAGCGCGCCGCGGCAAGCGCGGGCTTGATCCAATCGAGGGTGGTCATCGGGGATTCACTGTAGTTGTAGAACATGACGCCCTCGGCCCCGCCCTGCTTCACCGCTGCGACGATCTCCGCGAGCTCGGCCTGATCAGCGACCGAGTCCAGGCCGAGACGCACGCCCATGTAGAGCTGGTGGCGCGCGGAGAGGTCTTGCTTCGCGGCCCGCGTGGAGGCGAGGACCTGGGCGGGCTTCTGGCCGTAGACGCCGCTGTTGTACACGTCCACCGCGCCCGCGTTTCCCAGCGACGGCCTGCCGAGCAGGTAGAGCAGCGCGCCGGACGGCCGCATCGCCGCCTTGATCTCTACGACAAGTGTCTCCTCGATTTCGCGCCGGAAGGCGCGCATGGCCGTCAATTCCGGCAGGTGCGCCTCCGCCTCCGCCATGCTCTGAGGGTGGCCGGCGGGCCGGCCTGGCGCGGCGGCCATGCCGGCCTCCAGAACTGCGCGCACGGCAGCCCGCACGCGCCGGATGTCCACGTGCTTGCCCTCCGCCGCACGGATACAGGCCTCGCAGAAGCAGAGATCCATGAGCTGCGTCTCGACCGGGGAGAGCACGGTCAGGTCCCGCTCATGGTGGTGGCCGTGACGCAGACCCATGTATTCCGGCGATTCGAGCTGTACCGCGTGCAGAGGCAGAGAGTTCGCAAGATCGCGGCAGAGCGCGCACAGGTAGGCACGGCCATGCTCGTTCGCGGGGCAGAGCGCGTGCGGGTAGGAGTCGCCGAAGCAGTTACGGACCGTACACTCCGGGTGGAGCAGCCCCAGCCGTGTGTTGTGGCAGCAGACGGTCCAGGAAACGAGCTTGAGGCCGTGCCGGTCCAGCCGGCGGCCGGCCTCGCGCATCCAGTCGGTCTTCGCGCAGACCGAGGCGACGCGCGGCTTGAGCGGCGTGCGGGAGTAGAGGGCGAGGTTCGGCTGGAAATAGACGCTGCCGTCCTCCGTCATGAAGGCGCGGCACTTCGGATTGTGCGGATGGATGAACCAGCCGGCATGGTAGGATCCGGCGACCTGTAGAGCCGTTATGCCGGCGTCCGCCGCCCAGCCCATCACCTTGTCGATGCCCTCATCCGCCAGGTCCCAGGCGAACATCCAGAGTCCTGAGTACATCCGTGATCCCCTCCAGCAGCCGGCCGAGCGACCTCGCAATCTCTCCGCGCCGGCGCCGTCTGCGTACGAACTCCTGGAGGCGCCTCCATGAACGGCCGGACGACTGCAAGCAGTTCTATCGCAGGGCCAATCCTACTCGCCCAGGCGGCGATTACGCCGGGCGATCCAGTAGAGCACGAAGGAGGACAGGCCGGCAAACTTGTAGCCCGGGTCGACATACTTCTCGATGCAGTAGAACATGAAGTAGTAGAACCGGCAGAATCCCCAGATCGCAATCCCGCAGAGCGCGACGGCGCGGACCGACATCGTGTCCAGAGCAAGGATTCCGAGCGCGAAGATGCCGAGCGCGACGAACAGAAACCCCTTCACGAGAATCAGCGGCTTGCTCTTGATGTCGCCAAGCATGGTTCGTGGCTCCTGACGAGGATTCAGCGCGTCGAAGCAGCCGGCATTCTCGGGAGCTCGTCGCGTCGTGGTGACCGGGCTGGCGATGCGCTCGGCAGAGGACGAGTGGCCGAGAGCCGCGCGCTCGACCAGAATGCTGAGCGCTCCGCCATTGCCGTTCGCCAGATCGCAGGCACGCTGCACGCATGACTGCGGAAGGCGGCCGTCCGCGAGGCCTGGTGCCGGCGCCTGAGGAGAGCCCGCCGCCAGAGTCCCGCTGGATCCGCGGGCAGTCGCGCAGAGGCCGGAGTGAAACCTCCGCGCGATTCCTGGCGCAGCATCTGGGCGCTGCTCAGATCGGCATCCGGCGCGCTCTATTCCGGCGCGGCATCGGCGCGAACCAGCTCCGCCGCATCGGCCGTACGGACGCCGGACGCGGCGCGCAGCAGCGACTTCGCGGACGCCCGCTCCAGGGACGCTCCGCGCAGGAGCGAGTTGTGCGCGGTCTGCTTCTCGACGCGGACCTTGAGATATAGCAGGCACTCCTCCGCCGCGGTTTTCACCTGGCGCTGCGCCTCGGTCAGTCCCAGCGCGGCCGGTCCGCCAGTCTCCGCGAGCCGGCGAACGATCGGAATGGCGCTCGCGTCGCCCACCTGCTCGTAGGCCTTGAGGATCGCCAGCCGGAAGGCCAATTCCCTGTCCGTAGTATTTCTGAACAGCTCACGGATGTCCTTGTCGCCGACCTGCTCCGGGGGCGAAGCGAGCTTCCGGTTCAGGACCGCGCGATGCTCCGGCGTCAAGAGGGGCGACTGGTCCGCGCGAAGCCTCGGCAGCAGTCGCGTCAGGCCGCGCTTTGCCGTCTCGTGCGCGTCCAGCGTGTCGTATGTGAACAGATCGACCAGCGCGCCGACCGACTCGACGGAGCTGTCGGCGGACATCGCGCTCGCGAACCGGCGCGCCGTCCGCGTCCGGTTTCGCAGCATCACGGCGACCACGCCCGCGGACGCGCCAACGAGGACCAGGTTGAGCACCGTGAGGATCGGGAATACCTTAGTCCAGAAGTCGATATTCCCGTCGTTCAGGCGAATCAGCGTCTGGACCGCGCACGTGTAGACCAGCGTGAGGGCCACCATGGAGAAGACGGCGACATCGACGGTCCGCTTGTGCCGGCGGGCAGTCGCAGACAGCTCGGCGCGTGTTGCGGCCAGGCTGCTCTCCGTAACCAAATGCACTGCGACAGAGTCCTCGCCCGCCAATCGGGACATCACGGCCTGCTGCGACGATTCGTTAGCCGATGTCTGATCGACCGTTTTGCTCGTGTTCATAGTCAAATTGACGGTCCGACGGTGTAAATGAGTTCACGTGGCTGTCCGACATGACGGACCTCAAAGATGCGGGTTGGGCTCGCCTGGCGGACATCCCATGCGGGACTTCTACACCTCCAGATTCCCTCTTTCCCCGGCGGCTCGAGTGGCGGACCGCACCTCCCATCCCCTCCATGCCGATGGGCTGGCTGCGCGGACCTCACCCCCTGAATCCCCCTCTCCCGGGCGGCTCGTTCCACTCGCCCGGGGAGAGACGGACTTGGCTGGTTGGCGGGTTGGGCTGACTGGCGGCAGAATGCCGTGCAATGTGACAGGATGCGTATTAGTGAAAGCCCGCCGCGGCGATGCCGCGGCGGGCGATCGGGCTGCGCCTTACCAGGCGCCAGACGAGGCCGGTGCGCGAGTTTTCGACGTTCAGGAGGAGCATGCCGAGATCGATGCCGATCACG
>Ga0070735_10005485_pt1 | contig 10515 bp, 12 predicted proteins | sample Coa_R1_FD_66443 | JGI IMG/M metagenome (GOLD analysis project Ga0070735, IMG submission 66443) | Surface soil microbial communities from Centralia Pennsylvania, which are recovering from an underground coalmine fire - Coalmine... | ecosystem: Environmental > Terrestrial > Soil > Unclassified ... | reverse complement strand
TCGAGATCGTCAGCTGCTGGCCGTCGCTCGTGAGCAGTGTGAGCGAAGAGCCGTCGCCGGCCAGCGCCTGGATCGTCCCGCTCGCCTCCGCGCTCACCGGAGCGGCCGTCACGGTCACCTGGTGGGCGATCAACCCGCCGTTCAGCGTGGTGGCGATCACCTGGATCAGATCGCCCAGCTCGAGCTGGGCCGAGAAGGGGGCGCCGCGGGTGAGGAAGGTCTCAGAGCTGCCGTCCGCCGCCACGGTCGTGAACGACGACCCGTCGCCGGCGATCGCCGACACCGTCCCGGTGAGGGCCTGCGCGCCGACGAAGCTGACCGCCCCGGCGACCATCGTCCCCACCCGAGTCGAGGAGTAGCCGACCACGACGCGATCGCCCGTTTGCGCGCCCGCCCACACGGCCGGATCGCCGCTGGTCTGGAACGTGAAGATGTGACCGTAGGTCGTGCTCTCCCGCAGCACCCAGGGCAGGAAGTGGTAGCGCTTGTAGGCGCGGCTGTAGGCGTCCGGCGCGCCGTCGTAGAGCCAGCCGGCGCCGCCGCGAGCTGAGCCACCGCCGCCGCCATCGGAGGTCCCGAAGAAGCGGCCGTCGATGTTCATGAAGATGTGGACGCCCGGGTCGTCGTAGAGCGTGACCTCGAGCGGTCCGCTGCCCGCCCCCGGGGCGATCAGGTGCTCGGCCCGCAACTGCGCGACCACGCCGGCGTCATTTGGGACCCCTGAGCCCGCCTGCCAGAGTCCTGTCGCGGACAGGACCGCGGTGACGGCGCCCGAGCAATCGAAGCCGACGCGGCGCGCCCGGCGTCCCCGTGCCCCCGAGGCGGCGCTGGCCACCCCGGCCTGGGGATGGCCGCCGCCCCATACGTACGGATAGTCGGCGTGGGTGATCGCGTTCGCGGCCCGGATCATGGCGTTGGTCATGCCCATCCGACGGCCGGCCGTCTGGACGCTCAGCCAGTAGCTGCCGCTCGAGACAACGGTTCCCGATACCGACCCGGATCCCGCTCCCGCAGCGTGCGCGCGAGCCCACGCAGGGGCGACGCTCGATGAGGCGAGCGCGCATGCGAGCACGCTGAAGCTGACGAGCAGGCGTCTCATGGGTCGAGACCTACATCGGCCTGTGGGCAGCGAACGTGAGCCCTCGCCAGGGCCCGTGGCCGGGTGCGGTCAGACCCCTGACGGCCGGTGAGCGGACGGCGGAGTCAGCGACCGCGAGGCGGGGCGAACAGCTGCGCGAACGCGTCGATCACCGCCGGATCGAACTGCGAGCCGGCCCCGGACATGACCTGTGACATCGCAGATTCGGGGTCCAGCGCCGTGCGGTAGGGACGGTCGCGAGTGAGGGCGTCGTAGACGTCGGCGACGGCGGCGATCCGGGCCCCCAGGGGGATCTCCTGCCCGCTCAGGCCCTGTCCGTAGCCGCTGCCGTCCCAGCGCTCGTGGTGGCAGAGGGCGATGTCGCGGGCCAGGCACAGCAGTGGGGCGTCGGAGTCCGCCAGGATCTCGGCGCCGGCGAGCGTGTGGCGCTGCATGATCTGGCGCTCGTGCGGGTCGAGCGTGCCCGGCTTGGCCAGGATCGCCTCGGGAATTGCCAGCTTGCCGATGTCGTGGAGCGGCGCGGCGACGCGCATCGCCTCCACGAACTCGAAGCCCAGCCCCATGGCCTGCGCCAGGCGACCGCTCAGGTCGCCGACCCGCCGGCGGTGCTCGGTGCCCTCGTCGCGGCAGCACGCCGCCGCCCGGGCGAGGCGCTGGAGCGTCTCGGCGTGGGCGAGCTCGAGGCGGCGCGTGGCTTCGGACACCGTCTGGTCGAGGTCGCTCAGCAGCCGGCGGCTCTGGAGCAGGTTCCGCACCCGGCTGATGACCTCCGCCGGATCGACCGGCTTGGTCACGAAGTCGCGGGCGCCCATCGACAGCGCCCGCCGCCGGGCGTCGGAGGAGTCGTCGGCGGTGACGACGAGAACGGGCAGAGTCTGAGGCGGGACGAGGTGCTCGCGTACGCGTCCGAGGACCTCGAAGCCCGTGAGCTTCGGCATGTGGAGATCGAGCACGAGCAGGTCGGGATCCCATTCGCGCACCAGGGCTTCGACGGCCTCCGCGCTGTGTGTCGTCTTGATCTCCTCATAGCCGGCGCCGCGCAGGATCATGCGGAAGAACTGGGCGTTCACCGGGTTGTCGTCGGCGATCAGGACCCGCATGTCCTGGGTCGGCACCGGGCGGCTGGGTGCCTGCGTGATCTGGGCGGCTTCCATCGTCCGAGTGATCGGCCGCGGGCGCCGGGGTTTTACGGGGGTTTGCGGCGCCCCCGGTCATCAGGGCCCGTGTTACGCCTCGATCGCCACCGGTGCGACGACGTCGCTCGCCAGCTTCTGGGTGCGCGCGCGCGGCGCGGCCAGGAGCGCGCACCCTGACCCGAGCAGGGACAGCCCCGCAGCCACGGCCAGGGCGGGCCGGAATCCTGCGTCGAAGCTCGCCGGGCTGCCGAGGTGCCCGTGAGCCGCAAAGACGGCAGTGGCCAGCGCCACACCGAAGGCGCCGCCAAAGCGCTGAAGCGTCGTGTTCGTGCTCGACGCCTTGCCCAGGGCGGCCGCCGGCACCGAGCTCAGGGCGGCGGCCGGGGTCGTGGGAATGGCCATCGAGATGCCCACGCCGGCGATCACCAGTGGCGCCACGAGGCCGCCGTAGCCGGCACCGGTCGTGGCCTGCTCGGCGAACCACGCCAGCCCGAGGGCCTGGAGCAGCATCCCGCTGGCCATCACCGGTCGAGGCCCGATGCGATCGGACAGGGCGCCGGCGGCCGGCGCGACCAGGATCGGCGTGGCCGTCCACGGCAGAAGGCGCAGGCCCGTGCCGAGGGGCGAGTTCCCGCGGGCGAACTGGAAGTACTGGGCGACGAGGAAGGCGGCCGCCATTATCGCTGCGGTCATCAGGAACGCCGTGGCGTTGGCGGCGGTGAACGTGCGGTCGGCGAACAGGTCGAGCGGGAGCATCGGCGCGGCAGCGCGCCTCTCCCAGGAGACGAACCCGGCCAGCAGCAGCGCCCCGGCGATCAGCGTGCTCACGACCTCGGCGCTGCCCCAGCCCGCGGCGCCGGAGCGCACGAGCGCCCAGACGAGCAGGCTGGCAGCGGTGGTGACGAGAGCCAGGCCGGGCAGGTCGAGCGGCGCCGCGGGCCCCCGCGTCTCGGCCAGACGGATCCGGGAGAGCAGCACCGCGGCGGCGCCGATCGGCACGTTGACCCAGAAGATCCAGTGCCAGTCGATACCCTGCGTGATCGCTCCGCCGATGACCGGGCCCGAGGCCACCGCCAGGCCGCCGATCGCGCCCCAGGCGCCGACGACCGCACCCCGGCGCTCGGCCGGGAAGGCCGCCGTGAGGATCGTGAGCGACAGCGGCATCACGGCCGCCGCGCCGACGCCCTGAAGCGCCCGCGCAGCCAACAGAAGTCCCACGTTCGGGGCCAGTGCGCAGGCGGCTGAGGCGAGCGTGAAGACGCCCAAGCCGAGCGTGAACACTCGGCGTCGGCCGAAGCGATCTCCCAGCGCCGCCGCCGTGACGATGCCGGCGGCGTAGGGCAACGCGTAGGTGTTCACCGTCCACTCGAGGGTCGAGACACCGACCTTCAGGTCGTGCTGGATCGCGGGCAGGGAGGTGGCCACGACGAGCGCGTCGAGCGCGATCATGAAGAAGGCCACGGAGGTCAGACCGAGCGTCCACCGGGGCGAGGAAGCTGTGCGTGCCATCTGATCAGAGCTCCTGAGAGGTTGGGGTCTGCTCGGTCAGACACCAGCCTGTTCGGAAACTGATCGCCGGACTACGGGTGGTGCACGGCCGCCAGCAGGGCGGCGTAGGAGCGCACGAGTGCGGCCCGCTCTTCGTCGATCAGACCGCTGCCCAGGTCGCGGCCCTCCTGCACCCAGCGGTCGGAGTGGCGCATCGCGAGCGCCCGCTGCTCGGCAGCCATGCGAACCTCCTCGGACGGGGCTCCGTAGACGTAGGCGTACAGCGCCGCGAGGGCATCGATGAGCTCCGCCTCCTCCGCGCCGGTTCCGTGCTGGTTGGCACGGTGCACTCGCCACCACTCCACCTCGAGCTCGGCCGCTCTTGCCGGATCGAAGCGCTCGCTGTGGTAGCGGCGCACGAGGCCGTAGAAGCGCTCCATCGTCTGGCGGGCCCGGTCAGGATCGTTGTCCGGGGAGGGCGCCCATTGCTGGTTGGCTCGCAGCACGAGCCACGCGCCGCGCAGCGTTGCGGGCCAGGACATGCCGAACATGTGCCGTGTCAGCCCGAGCGACGCTCGCAGCACCTTTGGCCACTCGCGGCGGTAGTAGCCGACCCACGCGTCGGTCTCGAGCTCGCCGAGGCGGCGCGGGTCGAACGCCCGATGGGGCTTGACGTGGCCGGCCTCGGAGACGAACGGGCTCACCCCGCCAACGCTACTCCGTACTTACGAGGCGGGCTCGGTCGGCAGGTGGATCTCGGGCGCGGCCGTCTCCAGCTGAGCCCCCTTGCAGGTGGCGCTGTGAACCTCCTCGGTGAGCGCCCGCAGCTGCTGGGCCAGGGTGTGGATCTGCTCGGTGAGGTCCGTGTTCTTCGTCAGAAGGTCGGTCTGGAACTGGGAGAGCTCTTCGCGGTGCTTGGCGGCCGCTTCCTCGTTGGCCTTGTCGGTCCGGGTCTGGGCCTTCTGGGCGATGATCACGAGAGCTCCGGTGTAGAACGCCACGCCGCTGAAGATCAGGTTCAGCAGGATCCACGGCTCCGGGTCGAACTGGCGCCCGTGGGCGAGGGCACTGACCGTGTTACTGACGTAGTGGAGCGCGCCGTTGGACAGCACCCAGGCGACGATCACCACGGTGCCGATGACCACGAAGGGCACGGTCCCCATGCCTGTGGCCACCTTCTCGGCCATGTGCTCCATGAAGCTGCTGCCGCCGGCGTATGGCGAGGAGCCATCGCCCTGCTCGTAGTGCTTGTGGTGGCGTAGCGGATCCCTCAGGTCCATGCTCCCCCGGCGGTTGTGATCATGTGCGGATCAGCACAAGGTGTTGACGGCTCGGCCTGCTTTGCCTCAGCGCACAGCTCGGACGGTCAGGCGCCGTGCGAGGTCGAGCGCGTCCTCGACCGAGTCGAAGCTGAGCTGCACGCGATAGCCGTGGCCGCGCGGGCCCGGGGCGACCTCGAGCTCACGGCCCAGGACCGATCCGAGCGTGTCGGCGATCCGCAGGACGGCATCCTCCTGGTCCGGGTGCAGAGGGGCCGCGAGGCGGCGTCCGCGCGTCTTCGGTTTCTGCGAGCCGGAGTTGAGGTCCCGCGCGCGGGACTCGAGCTCGCGCACCGACCAGTGGCCGGCGACTGCGGCGCGGGCCAGCGCCCGGCGCTCACCGTGATCCTCGACCATCAGCAGGGCACGGCCATGACCCTCCGTGAGCTCGCCCGCCTCCATCAGCGTCAGCACCTCGTCGGGAAGGTCGAGCAGCCGGATCAGGTTCGAGATCGCCACCCGGCTGCGCCCGACGCGCAACCCGACCTGCTCGCGTGTCAGCCCGAGCTCGTCGACCAGGGCAGCGCAGGCGCGAGCCTCCTCGACGGGGTTGAGGTCCTCGCGCGCCATGTTCTCGATCACAGCCAGCTCGAGCGAGGCCGCGTCGTCGTGATGGCGGATGACGGCTGGGATGTCGTCGAGCTCGGCCAGCTGGGCCGCGCGCCAGCGGCGCTCGCCCGCGATCAGCTCGTAGCGGCCGCCCGGCAGCGGGCGCACGAGCACCGGCTGCAGCACTCCGCGCTCACGGATCGAGTCGGCGAGTGCGACGAGCGCGTGCTCGTCGAACACGGTGCGCGGCTGGTCGGGATTCGGCGAGATCAGCTCGACGGGAACGCGCCGGAGCTCCTCCTGATCGTCGCGCGGAGCCACGGTCAGGATCGCTGCGAGACCCCGGCCCATTCCCCTGGGTCCGGGGGCCAACTGCTTCATCTCGGCACCCTTCGGTCGTTCAGCCACGCGCTGCCACCTCCTTGGCGAGCTCGAAGTAGGCATCGGCGCCCGCGCAGTGCGGGTCGTGGTGGATGACCGGCTTGCCGAAGCTCGGAGCCTCGCCGATGCGGACGTTACGGGGGATCACGGTCTCGAACACGAGCGCCGGGAAGTGCTCGCGGACCTCGCGCTCGACATCCTGCGCCAGCCGGGTGCGGCCGTCGTGCATGGTCAGCAGCATCCCGGCCACGGTCAGGCGGGGATTCAGCTCGCGCTGGACGAGCGACAGCGTGTCCAGGAGCCCGGCCAGCCCTTCGAGAGCGAAGTACTCGGCCTGGACGGGCACGATCACCCTGTCGGCGGCCACCAGCGCGTTGACCGTCAGCGGGCCGAGCGAGGGCGGACAGTCCAGCAGCGTGAACGCGTACGCCCGGCGGACGTCGGCCAGCGCGTCGCGGAGCCTGGTCTCCGAGCCCGCGATGCGCGGCAGCTCGACGTTGGCCCCGGCCAGATCCGGTCCTGACGGGGCGATCCAGAGATGCTCGATCGCCGTGGGGCGGACGACGTCGGCCAGATCGACGGCGCCGGCCAGCGCGTCATAGACCGTGTATTCGCAGTCCTTGCCGAGCCCGAGACCGATGGTCGCATTGGCCTGGGGGTCGATGTCCACCAGCAGCGCCTCGTAGCCGGCCTCGGCCACGCAGGCCGCGAGGTTGACCGCGGTCGTGGTCTTGCCTACTCCACCCTTCTGATTGGCGATCGCGTAGACGGTGCCCACGGTCCGCAAACTAGCGAGACGACCGGTCGGATCTTGCACGTTCTATCTCCTTCCCAGCGGACGCTTGGCAGCCACCCCGGGGCGGCGGGGAAAACGGTCCGGCGTTTCCCTGACCTTCGACATCAGGTGGAGGTGTCGGCTCTGGGCTCCCGGATATGGCTGCACGCGGCGGATTTCGCCCGGTTGCAGTCCGAGGATGTCCGCCGCGACCTCAGCCTCGAGTTCAGCCTCCGGATTGCGCCTGCCGCGCCACACCACCACCGTTCCGCCTATGCGCAGGAGCGGAGCGGCGTATTCGGCGACTACCGCCGGGGACGCGAGCGCCCGGGCGGTTACGAGGTCGAATCCGGTCTCGGGGTCGAGTTCCTCGGCCCGGGCATTGATGACGGAGACGTTCGCCAGGTCGCACGCGGCCGCGGCTCGCCGCATGAATTCGCACTTCCGCGTGACGCTGTCGATGAGCACGAACTCCGTGGAGGGCAGCGCGATCGCCAGCGCGAGCCCAGGCACGCCTGCGCCCGAGCCCAGATCGGCGGCACGGCGGGCTGTCCGGACGGGATCGAGGTCAAGGGCGACGAGCGAGTCGGCCAGATGGTCGTCGATGATGCGCCGGCGGTCGCGCACCGCGGTTGGCGCCAGAGGGTCTTCCGCCAGGGCGTCGAGCAACCGCTGTAGCCGGCTCGTGGCGACCGCGCCGAGGCCGAAGCGCTCGGCGAGCTCAGCCACCAAGACGAGCCTGCTCACGCTCGATGAACGCCGCATACCGAGTTCGCATCTCCGCGAGGCGCTCTGCCGCGTGGCCGTCAAATCGCTCGAGGTCCGCCTCCTCCAGGATCGGCAGCACGTCCCGGACGAGAACTCGCCCGCGGGCCATCCACTGGTAGTAGCTGCGGCCGCCATGGTGGTAGGGACCGTACAGTCGGCTCTCGGGGAATCGCTCGACCAGCCACTGGAAGAGCGCCTCGTGACGGACGTGCATGCGCAGCGTGATCTGGGGCTGCTTACCGTCGCCGCCGAACGAGCCCTCGCCGACGAGGAGCCCGATGAACAGCCCGCGGTCGAAGTCCGACAGTTGTTTCACCGTCGAGAAAGACGTGAAACGCTAGTCGACGACCGGCGCCACGACGAGCCGCCGCGCGGGCTCCTCGCCCTCGCTGTACGTCTCGACGTCGTGGCGGGTCTTCAGGTGCTCGTGGACGACCTTGCGCTCGAGCGCGCTCATCGCCTCGAGGCGCACCGCGCGGCCGTCGTGGATGGCGGTCTCGGCGGCCTGGTCGGCGGCGGCCCGCAGGGCGACCGCGCGGCGCTCGCGGTAGCCGCCGGCGTCGACGACGAGACTCTTGCGGGCCGGCGTGCCGCGGAACGCGATGCGATAGGCGAGGTGCTGGATGGCATCGATCGTCTGGCCGTGGTGGCCGATCAGCGAGCCCACATCATCGCCCACGAACTCGCCCATGATCGTTCCGTCGTCCTCGCTGACCCGAACCTCGGCGTCGATGTCGAACTCGTCGGCCAGACGCTCGAGGAGTTCGCGCACCTTCTCGGCTGCCTCGCTCACGCTTACCTCCTTCGACCCGAGCGTTTCTTCTTCTTCCGTGGCGGAGGCGGAGGCGTGGCGGCCGGCTTCTCCTTCGTCGCCGTGGCGGCGCCGTCCTGGGGCTGGGCGGCTCTCAGCCGGCCGAGCAAGCCGCCGGCGCTCGGGGCCCCGGCACCAATGCCGTTCGTCGCGGTCCCACCTCCCGTCGTGGCGACCACAGGCGTCGGACCGAGACGGCGCCTGATCAGGTACTGCTGGCCCATCGTCCACAGGTTCGTCGTGATCCAGTACACGAGCACGCCGGCCGGGAAGCGGATGATGAAGACCACGAACAGGAGCGGCATCAGCAGCACCATGATTCGCTGGTTGCGGTCCATCGTCGGCGCGCTCATCATCAGGCTCGAGGCGAGCATCGTCCCGATGTAGAGCACGATCAGGACGACCAGCGTGACGCCGGCGGCATTGGTCGTCAGGTCATGGATGAAGAGGAAGCTCGCGCCGTGCGAGCCGCACGGCTTCGAGGTTCCGATCACCGTGTGGCCGTTGACGATCGTCTTGGTCTGGATGCCCGGGCAGATGTCGCGGCGCAGCTGCTTGCGCAGCATGTAGAAGAGGCCGATGAAGACCGGGATCTGCGCCAGCAGCGGGGCGCAGGAGCCAAACGGATTGACCTTGTTCTCCTGGTAGAACTTCATGACCTCCTGGTTCAGGCGCTGCTTGTCGTCCTTGTACTTGGCCTGAATCTGCTTCAGCTCCGGCATGTGCGCCTGCATGCGCTGCATCGAGTGGAACTGCTTGATCGCCAGCGGCAGCAGCAGCGCCCGCATGACGACCGTGAGGAGCACGATCGACCAGCCCCACGGCACGCCGAGGCCGTTATGGAAGAACTTGATGACCGCCTCGAAGATGTCGATCAGCGGCTGGAAGATGTTGGCGAAGACGAGCATTTATCCGGCGCTCGGGGCGCTGATCCGAGACTTGAAGAGCCGCTGATTCTCGACGGGGTCGAAACCTCCGTGGCTCCAGGGGTTGCAGCGCAGAAGCCGCCAGGCGGCCAGCACCAGCCCGCGCAGTATGCCGAATCCGCCGATCGCCTGCGCGGCGTACTCGGAGCACGATGGGTAGTACTTGCAGCGGTTGCCGAACAGCGGAGAGAGGAGCCGCTGGTAGCCGCGGATCACCAGTACGAACGCGCGGCCCGCCATCACTCCTTGCTCCCGGTCTCGCCGAGCGCCCGGTCGAGCAGCTCGCCGATCACGCGCCTGACGCCCGCCACGCCCTCGCTCTCGGCCAGCGCCTGCGCATCGCGGCGGGCCACGACCACGGCATCCGTCCCTCGTGGCAAACGGATGCTCTCGGCCGCGAACGCCTCGCGCAGCACGCGCTTCACGCGGTTGCGCTCCACCGCCCCGCCGACCTTGCGCGAGACGGACAGGCCAAGTCGAGGATCGACGTCCTCCCCGCGCGGGAACACGCAGAGCACGAACTCACGGCAGGCATACGAGCGACCGCTCCGGAAGACGCGATCGAAGTCTGCGCTGCGCGACAGCCTTCCTCGCCCTGCCCGCGACCGAGCCCGGGGCGTCCCGTGCATCAGACGGTCAGTCGCTTGCGACCCTTGTCGCGTCGGCGCTTCAGGAGGAGCCGGCCAGCGCGCGTGCTCATGCGAGCGCGGAACCCGTGCGTCCGTGCGCGCTTACGTTTCTTTGGCTGATAGGTGCGTTTCATGGGCTATCGCGACCTGGAGGGCAGGCCGTCGGGCAAGTATACGCAGCCCCTTTGCGGAGGCTCTTCGGGGGACTTGGAGGGCGCCGGTCCTTTTTCCCGCGCTTTGCGCCAAGGCCTCCCGACGCGCCCACGCCAGGCTCGAGCGCCGCTGGTATATTCGCCCTCCGGTCGGCCACCGGTCGGCCATCTCGCCCATGTACCTCGAAAGCTCCCGGAGGGAGTCGCTTGGAGCTGTCCGCGCATCTCGACGTCACCACGGTCTGGCGCGAGATCCGCAACCGGCTGCGCAGGACGCTCGGCGACTCGATGTACTCCGTCTGGATCGAGCCCCTCGAGCTCGATTCGCTGGACGAGAAGACGCTCATCCTGAAGGCTCCGGGCGAGACTGAGGCTTGGCTGCGCAAGCGCTATGGCCGCGTGCTCGATCGCTGCGCACGGGCGGTCCTGGGTGAGGACATCGAGGTCCGCTTCGCCGGTGAGCGGCCAGCCCGCGCCGGGGC
>Ga0070735_10005483_pt1 | contig 10517 bp, 4 predicted proteins | sample Coa_R1_FD_66443 | JGI IMG/M metagenome (GOLD analysis project Ga0070735, IMG submission 66443) | Surface soil microbial communities from Centralia Pennsylvania, which are recovering from an underground coalmine fire - Coalmine... | ecosystem: Environmental > Terrestrial > Soil > Unclassified ... | reverse complement strand
CCTGGTCATCGCCACCGGTACCCGGCCCCGTACCCTCGGCATCGAGATCGATGGCCGCCGCGTCTTCACCAGCGACAACATCTGGAGCGCCGAGCGCATACCGGGATCGGTGATCGTTCTCGGCGGCGGCTACATCGGCTGCGAATTCGCCTCGTTCTACCGATCGTTTGGGGTCGAGGTGACGATCGTGGAGATGCTGGGCAGTCTCATCCCAATGATGGACGGTGACCTGAGCAAGGAGCTGCAGCGTACTTTCTCCCGCCGCGGCATCAAGATCCTGACCGGAACGAAGGCGAACCCGCAATCGGTGCGCTCCGGTGAAAACGGGGTGCAGATCGAGGTCGAGACCAACGATCAGACGCAGCAGCTCTCCGCCGACTATTTGTTGGTCGCGGCGGCGCGCGAGCCGGTAACCGACGACCTCGGGCTCGACAGCATCGGCGTGGAGACCGACCGCGGCTACATCAAGATCGGCGAGAGCCAGCGCACCAACGTCTCCAACGTTTACGCCGTGGGGGATGTGGCCGGCGGACTTGGACTGGCGCACAAGGCGTACGCCGAGGGGATCCTGGCGGCCGAGAGCATTGCCGGCAAGAACCACCTGAAAACCATCGATTCCAACCGCGTGCCACAGCCGATCTTCTCCTTCCCCCAGGTGGCCGCAGTCGGCATGACCGAGCAGCAGGCGCGCGACACCGGCGCCGAGCTGGAGATTGGCCGTTTCCCGTTCAGCGCCAACGCCCGGGCCAAAATCGTGAACGACAGTACCGGCTTCGTCAAGATCGTCGCCGACAAGCGGTCGGGCGATGTTCTGGGCGTTCACATGATCGGCCCGAACGTCACCGAGTTGATCTCGGAGGCCGCGCTCGGCAAGTTCCTGGAATCGACGCCCTGGGAGATGGCCTACAACATCCACCCGCACCCGACGCTGTCAGAGGCGGTCGGCGAGGCGGCGCACGCCGCCGAGGGCGAGGGCGCGCTGCACATATAGCCCTCAGGCGTTGCCGGCAGGCTCGGCGATGCTCACGCTGACGCGGCGGCCGCGGATGGTCGAGCGCTCCAGGGCTTCGACGACCCGCCGCGCGTCCTGGCGCGGGACGTCCACGAAGCTGAAGTTGTCGTAGATATCGACGGCGCCGATATCCCGGCCGGCGATGCGGGCTTCGTTCGCAATGGCGCCCACCAGATCGCGCGCCGAGACGCCCTGGCGCCGGCCGATGCGGATGAAGAGACGCTCCATACCGCCTTCGTCCGACTGGGCGCCGGCAAGGCTGGGCGCCTGCATCTGCTCCTCCATCGCCAGCTTGATCGCTCCGGCCGCGATCTCCGCGAGGTCGTGATCGTCGCCGATCTCCTCGACGATGAGGAGGTAGGGGTCGAGCTGACCCGCGGCGATTGTCCGGCGCAGGGTATCGCGAAAGGTTTCGGCACGCCGCTGGGCAATGTCGGTGGCGGTGGGGACCGGCATCCGCTTCAGCTTGAGTCCGACCAGCCGCTCGATGGTGCGAAGCAATCCACGCTCCCGTGGCGTCACGAACGTAATCGCGGTGCCGCTCTGGCCGGCACGCGCGGTACGCCCGATCCGGTGAACGTAGGCCTCGGGATCGACCGGAATGTCGTAATTGATGACGTGGCTGACCCCCGGAATGTCCAGCCCGCGCGCCGCTACGTCCGTTGCAACCAGGATATCGGCTCGACCGCTTCGCAGAGCGTTGATGGCCCGTTCCCGTTGGCCCTGGCTCAAATCGCCGTGGATCGTCTCCGCCGCGTAGCCGCGTCCGGTCAGGCCCTCGCCCAGCTCGTCCGCCTCCCGCTTGGTGCGGACAAAGATCATGACCGATTCCGGAAGCTCGAGGTCGAGGATGCGGCAAAGGGCCTCGAGCTTGCCCTGCCTCGTGGTTTCGACATAGGTCTGTTCCACCTCGGGTACGGTGAGCCGCTCGCTGGCGACTCGCACGTTGACCGGATCGCGGAGATACTTCTGGGCGAGTGATCGAATCCGGGGCGGGAGCGTGGCGGAGAACAGGGCGATCTGGCGCTCGGGCGGGACCTGATCGAGGATGAACTCGATGTCCTCGATAAAGCCCATGTCCAGCATTTGGTCCGCCTCGTCGAGAACCACATCGCGCACCGATGACAGATCCAGCGTGCCGCGTCGCATGTGGTCCATGATTCTTCCCGGCGTGCCGACCACGATCTGCACGCCTTGCCGGAGGGCGCGCAGCTGGCGGTCGTACGGCTGGCCGCCGTAGATCGGCACGTCACTGATCCGGCGATACTTGCCCAGCTTGTGGATGGTCTCGGCGACCTGGACGGTCAGCTCGCGGGTCGGGCAGAGGACGAGCCCCTGCACCGCGGCCTGCTGCGGATCGACGTGGTCGATCATCGGGATGGCGAATGCCGCCGTCTTTCCGGTGCCCGTCTGGGACTGGGCGATGATGTCGCGGCGCTGGAGAAGCGCAGGAATCGACTGTTGCTGCACAGGCGTCGGCCGTTCGTAGCCGACCTCCGATACTGCACGCAGGATCTCCGGCCCGATGCCGAGTGCTTCGAATCCGTCTTCCATGGTGTGGTTGCCTCGATCGATACTAGCTGCAGCGCTGCCGGTTACGCGGCCCCGCTGATGGGATCGTCGTCATGCGGGGAGCGCGAGACGTGCGTGCTGCGAGCCGGCCGCGCGCGGATGATCGCGTCACGTTCCCGCCAGCGCCGCGATCGCCTCCTCGGTCCGCTGGACATCCGACCTGGCGCCCAGACGCTGAAAGATCGCCAGCGCCTGCTCGAGCTGCCGGCGTGCCTCCGCCCCGTCACCCGCATCGCGGGCCACCAGACCCAGCTCGTGGTGGAGGCGGGCCTCACCGTACGGAAACGGCATGGAGCGAGTGAGCTCCAAACCCTCGGTCAGGCTGGCTTCCGCCTCCTGTAGCTTCTCTCGCTGCCGCAACACCATTCCCTGGATCCAGAGGGCGTGTGCAAGGAAGTACGGCTGTCCCTGCGCCCGGCTCACCGACTGACGTGCCGTCTCGGTCGCTCGCTCCAGGTGCTCCTCGCTCTGGAGCGCCAGGTACGCCCGCACGAGCGGCGGCACGATTTCCGCCAGCTCGGCATCCTCCGCCTCCACCAATGCCTCCAGCCGGTCGATCGTCGCTTCTGGCCGTCCTTCCAGCATGTCCAGTTCCGCCAGGCGGGCCTGCGCCGTCTCCTTCGCCTGCCGGTCACCCGCTCCCTCGGCGATCCGCAGTGTCTCGCTGAAGAGGCTCTGTGCCTCCTCCAGATTCCCCTCCCACAGCTCGAGCACGCCCAGATACCAGAGTGCAGTAGCCGCGTCCGGAATGGCGCCCAGGGTTCTGGCCAGGGTTACGCCTCGCTCCAGGTGAGCGCGTGCCGCTCCCCAGTCGCCCACGACGGTATGAGTCTCGCCCAGGCAGCCGAGTGCGAAGCAGATGGTGCCGGGATTGTCGATCCGCTCGGCCACCGCCAGGGCCCGGCTCAGACAGCGGCTCGCCTTATCCATGCGGCCCAACCGCCAGAAGGCTACGCCAAGGTTGTTCAGCGTGCTCCAGAGCGTGAAGAGGTCGCCGCTCGCCTCCACCAGCGGGAGGGCTCGCTCCAGCACCTGCTGTCCCACCTCCAGCTGATGGAGCTGACTCAATGCCGTCCCGCGGCGCATCTCCGCCTCGCCCCGCAGCTGGTCGTCACCGATGGCCTGGGCAATCGCACTCCCTCGCTCGGCTGCAGCCAGCATGTCCTGGTACCTCCCGGTGAGGTGGTAGAGGTGAGTGAGGGTGACCTGGAGGGCGGCCAGCGCCGGGGACGGTCCATTCCGTTGCAACAACTCGAGCATCGGCTGCACCGCCGCGATCCCATCCTCCGGTGTGCCGCGCCGCCGATGCACAAACCCCAGCAGCGAGGTGGCTCTGCCCGCTCCTTCCAGCTCTCGTCCTTGCCGATATCCCTCGATGGCTGCCCCCAGCACCGGGATCGCCTCGTCATAGCGCCCCGCCTGCTGCAACACCCGTCCCAGCTTCTCCTGGAGTCGCGCCTGGTCGGTTCGCTCCCCGTTTGCTACCTCGACTCGCTTCCTCGCCTCCTCATAGCTGGCAATGGCCGCGTTCGTCGAGTAGGCTGCCGCGGCGCGATCGCCGGCTCGCTCCAGCCATTCCACCGCCTCCGGCGCCTCGGTTCGGGCGTAATGGTAGGCGATCATCTCGGCATACTCCTCGCCCGGATAGAGGGCTGCAATCGCTCGCGCCGTCTGCAGATGCAGCGCCCGCCTCTTGCGGGACACCAGCGTCTTGTAGGCTACCTCCCGCATCGTCACGTGCTTGAAGACGTATTCGGGATCACTGCCTCTTCCCGGGAAGGCGATCTCTGCTTCCTGGAGGGCAACAAGCGGCAGCTCGAGCGCTGCCTGCTCGCGCTCCATCACCTTCGCCACCAGCTTCACCGCAAAGCTCCTGCCGATCACGCTGCCCACCTGCGCCACCTGCTTGACCTGGCTCTCCAACCGGTCCAGCCGAGCCAGGAGGATCCCGGTGAGGGTGCTGGGCAAGTGCTCGGCGGCTCCCGGCACGAGCTGGGCCTCGCCGCTTCGCTCCTCGATCCCGCCGGTCTCCTGCAGGGCATGGAGCAGCTCCTCCACGAAAAAGGGATTGCCGCCGGCGCGCTCCGCCACGTACTGCTCCAGCGCAGAGGAGAGGGTGATCCCACCCAGCACTGCTCCTGCCAGCACCGCCGCGTCGTGCTGTGGCAAGGGACGTAGCGCAATCCGTTCCGGCCAGCTCCAGCCGCTCCAGGTGGCGGTCCAGCCCGGGCGCTGAGTCACCACGACCAGCAGCCGTAGGCCGGGGAGGTCGCTCATGATCTCCTGCAGCACCTCCTGGCTGGCTTGATCTACCCAGTGCAGGTCTTCCAGCACCACCAGGCCAGGCGAGCGTGCGGCCAGGGCAGCGAGCAGCAGGCGCAAGCTGCGGATGAGGGCATGTCGCCGGATCTCTGGTCCTGCCTGACTCACCAGCGAGCCACCCGGCGGCAAGCCCAGCACCTCGCCCAGCACGTCGGCGGCCTCATCCCGGCTGGTCTGGTCTGCCTCGGCGAGAAGCATGCCGAGGAGCGGGAGCAGCCGGGCTCGTATCTCCTCCGCTCCATCTTGCTCGTTGATCCCGAAGAGGGAGCGAAGCACATCAGCGATGAGCCAGAGACTGATCGCCTGCCCGTAGGACAGGCAGCGGGCTCGGAGCACCCGGATGGCTGCCGAGTCGCTCAGCTTTGTCACGACCTCTGCCACCAGCCGGCTCTTGCCAACCCCGGGTTCTCCCATCAGGCTGACGATGCCGCCCTCTCCCGCCTGCGCCCGCTGCCAGGCGTCGACGAGCACCTGCAGCTCCCGCTCTCGGCCGACCAGGGGCGTGGAGCGCTCATACTCCTCCCACCGCTCGCCCAACTGTGCTCTGATTCCCTCGGCAGGATAGCCGGGGACCAGCGCTGCCTTCCCTTTGAGGCTGAGCGCCCGCCCCGGTCCATAGACGATCCGTCTCCTGGTGAGCCGCATCGTCGCTTCCCCCACCAGCACTTCGCCTGTCTCAGCCGCCGCCTGCATCCTGGCAGCCACGTTGACGGCATCGCCGGTCACAGCCACATCCTGTGGGCCGCTGGCATTCCAGGTGCCGGAGACCACCTCGCCGGTATTCACGCCAACCCGGATGGCGGGATCCATCTGCCACCTGGCTCGGGCTCGGGCCGCCAGTGGCGCTATCGCGCCCTGCATCTCGAGCGCACAGAGCACCGCTCGCTCGGCATCGTCCTCGTGGACCTGAACCGCCCCGAACAGAGCGAGCACCGCATCCCCGGCATACTTCTCCACGATCCCGCCGTAGCGCTCGATCTGCTCGCTCATGGCGCTGAAGTACTCGGCCTGGATGTCTCGCACCTCTTCCGGATCGAGCCGTTCGGTGAGGGGAGTAAACCCCACCAGGTCGCAGAACAACGCCGTCACCAGCCGCCGCTCCTCGGTCGGCAGGGAAGCGGTGCGGACATCGGGGATGCGGGCTGGCGCCTCCGGAACTGCCGCTGCTACGGCAGGGTCAGAGCCTCCAGAGAGGGGTGTTCCGCAGTAGCCACAGAATCGCATGCCCACGGGAACCGCGCGCCCACACGAGGGACAGTGTGGCGGCAGGGGCGACCCGCAGTGGCCGCAGAATCGCATCTCGCCAGGATTGCCATTTCCACATGAGGCGCAGACCAGCGATGCTCCGACCATGGCGCCGTCATCTTACCATCGCCCTGTTCCGCGAAAGTTCGCGCCCATTGACCCGTGTCCGACAGACCAGAGGGGCGCGATGAGGACCAACCGTGATGGTCCGGGTGGGCCCGGTGACGCGTTCGAAACACTTCAGAGCGGGGCAGGGAAACGCCGGCCCGCGGGTATCAAAAGGCACGCTCAAGCGAACGGCTTCTGCATCTGAGCGATGCAGGAGTCATCCGGCCGGGCGGACGGATCATCGTAGAAGTCGGCAACCATGGTGTAGGGACAGAGATCGGAGAAGCGGGCGCCGTGGCCGAGTCCGGGATAGGTGAAGAAGTAGCCATTGCTGAGCGTCTTTGCGACCGCCTGACCGTAGCTCGGAGGCGTGATCGGATCGAACTGGTCCTCGAGCACCATGGTGGGGATCGAGCTGACCACCGGCTGCTTCTGGGCGGCGCTGACCGGAGCGACGTTCCAGACCCCGCACTCGTGGAACACCTGCTTCCATACCGCGACGAAGTCTTTCCTGATCGGTTTCGCCAGGCTCTGCCCGGCCGCGACAATGCCGGCTTCGGTCGCGAACGGCGCGTCCTCGCTGCACTCAACCGAGAGGAACATTCCGTAGCTCTCGGACCCGGGCGGCGCGACCACCTGGGAGATGAGGTTCGCGAGCAGTCCGTACTTCCCGTGTGCGGCATGCGTGATGATCTGCGGCAGGCGGGGGATCAGTGACGACACATACAACGCATTGAACAGAACGTCAACCAGGGTGGCCCCGCTGATCAGCGCGGGGGAGGGCCGCGTTTGCCAGGAAAGGTGCAGCTTCACGCCGGCCGGCTGCCGGTCGAGGCGCTGGACCAGAGCGTAGAACGCACTCTTCAGATTGGGGGAGCTGCGGTTGCAGCTTCGGCTGGCGGCGCAGGAGGCGAACAGCAAGTTGAAGTCGCGAGCCGCGCTGCGGATTGGATCGGTCATGACATTGACGGATGGTCCATACACGGAGTCGAGGACCACGCTGCGGATCCCCTGGGGGAAGGAGCGCATGACGCTCAGCGCAAGCCGCGTGCCGTAGGAGATGCCGTACAGGTTGACCGAGGCGTACCCAAGAGCGACGCGGAGGTCGGCGACATCGTTTGCATCCTGGAGGGTCGTATATGCGCTCAGGTTCACGCCCGAGGCGGCCAGGCGGGCACGGCACTGGGCCACCGTCTTGAGGTCCAGAGCCTCAGCTTGAGCCAATGTGAGCTTGCGGTTCATCGTCCGCGCGGTCAGCGTATCCAGCTCCTTGCACGACAGGCTCGGACGTGAGAGCCCGGTACCCCGCTGGTCGAGCAGGACAAGGTCGTGGTCTCCGACGACCACGTCGATGTTACTGGCTGATATCACGGGTCCGAGCTCGGACACGGTGGCGCCCCCCGGCCCGCCGTTGAGAAAGAAGACGGGTGTGCCGTCGGCGGCCGGATGCCGGCTCTTGAAGATGGCAACCGCTAGCTTGATGGTTGGTCCGCTCGGATTGGCGTGGTCCTCGGGTACCACCAGGTAGCCGCATCGCACGTCTTTCCCCTCCTGCAGGCCGGCGCCCATCTTGAATGGACAGGAGGCCGCGTCGAAGCGCGGCGCCGGAGCCGTCTGAGCCCACGCGCGGGGGATGGTCAGCGAGCCGGCCAGGAGCAGAAGCAGCGCGACGCGCGCAACCCGACTAATCGGTGGCAACATACACGTTCTTCACTTCGGTGTAGAGATCGAGTGCTTTGGATCCGAGCTCGCGGCCGATGCCGCTCATCTTGAAGCCGCCGAACGGCGCCTCCACGTGGACCGACGTATTGCTGTTGACACTGAGATTGCCGGTGCGGACGCGGCGTACCACGCGCAGCGCGCGGCCGATGTCCCGCGTCCAGATCGAGCCGGAGAGACCGTACTGCGTGTCGTTGGCCACGCGCACCGCCTCGTCCTCGTCCTTGAACGGGATGACCGCGACCACAGGTCCAAAGATCTCCTCCTGGGCCACGCGCATGTCGTTGCGGACGCCGCCGAGCACGGTTGGCAGCAAAAAGTTCCCACCGCTCAGCGCCTCGTCTTCCGGTCTGCTCCCGCCGCAGACCAGCTCGGCGCCTTCCTCGCGCCCGATGGTCACATACCCCTCGACAGTTGCCAGCTGTTGGGGTGAGATGATCGCTCCCATCTCGGTCGTTTCGTCACTCGGGTCGCCGACACGTAACCGGCTGGTGCGCTCGGCGAGGGCCTGGGTAAACGGCTCGAGGATCGACTCCTGGACAAGAAAGCGTGACCGCGCGCAGCAGTCCTGCCCGGCGTTGGCGAAAACCGAATAGATGCACTGGTCGACGACGGCCGGAACGTCGACGTCGGCGAAGACGATATTCGGGCTCTTGCCGCCGAGCTCGAGCGAGACCCGCTTGATCCCTGCCGCTGCCGCCGCCATGATTGTCTTTCCCACTTCGGTCGAGCCGGTGAAGGCGATCTTATCAACCAGTGGGTGATGGATGAGCGCCTCGCCGGCGACCGAGCCCGACCCGGGAAGGACGTTCACCACCCCTTCGGGTACGCCCGCCTCGTAGAGAATCTCTCCGAGGGCCAGCGCAGTGAGAGGCGTTTGCCCCGCCGGTTTGAGGACGACGGTGCATCCGCATGCCAGCGCCGGGGCGATCTTCCAGGCCGCCATGACGATCGGAAAGTTCCAGGGAATGATCTGGGCGCAGACGCCGACCGGTTCGCGCAGTGTGAAATCCAGACCAGGCGCCGAGACCGGGATCGTTTCGCCGGTGATGCGTGTCGCGGCGCCGGCGAAGTAGTCGAAACAGGCGGCCGCACCCAGTACCTCAGCGCGCGAGTCCCTGATTGTCTTGCCGCCGTTACGTGTTTCGAGTGCCGCCAGCTCGTCGGTTCGCTTCCGAATCAGGTCCGCCGCCTTGGCGAGGAGGCGGCCGCGCCGGCTGGCAAACATGGCCGGCCACTTCCCGCCCTCGAATGCTTTACGCGCGGCGCGCACCGCTCGGTCAACATCGGCTGGTCCGGCCGCTGCAACCCGGGCGATGACTTCACCCGTCGCCGGGTTGAACGTCTCGAATGTCTTGCCGTCCTCGGCCTGCACCCGCTGTCCGGCGATCAACAGGCCCTCGGCTGTCCTCGTTTCTGTTACCATGCTCTCCGCCTCAACTGGCTCTGTCACATATCGTTGGCGCGGGCGCATGCAGTGGGGCCGCGCCCGCCTGCCGAGATTCTCCCCTCGGTGGGCAAAAGGAATGGCTCCGACGCAGTGTACCCCGACGGCTCGAATGGACGGCGTCGGACCACGGCGCCGCGCGGATTCTCCCCTACAGCTTCACGCCCTGACTCGCCAGATAGCGAGCCAGCTTCTCCGGCCGTCCCCTGAGCTCGTCGCGCCGCTCCGGATGCTCCGCGAGGTCCACAGCGAGCGCGGTGAGAGCCGTGTTCACGGGTGCTGGCACGCCGGCGCGCCCGGCCGCCCGCGCGATCGCGCCGTTGTACGCGTCAACCTCGAGGCGCCCGCGCCGCATCTCGGTCCGCATGCCGGGTGAGCGCCCGCTTCGCGCCCGGGCTATACGCCGGGACAGGAGACGCTGAGCGAGCGAGCGAGGCAGGCGCATGGCGAGACGCGCCTGCGGCACCGCGTAGCCGGGGAGGGCGACGGTTCGGATGCCCAGCCTGTCCATCACCCGGGCCGCCTCCCGGAAGGCGCGCTGCTCGATCCGAAAGACACGCGGATCGTTCACGAGATCGCCGATGTCCATATCGAGGATGGCGCTGGTCGGAGCGGCGAGCATGTTCAGCAGGAGCTTCGACCAGCGCAGGCTGCGGTAGTCGGCGACGGTGATTGTCGGTAGTCCGGTGGTGGCGAAGAGATCGACCGTCCAGCCAGGCACGCGCGAGCCGTCCATCGCCGCCAGCGCCACGCCGCCTGCCCGGCTGTACCGCCTGATCTCACCTGGCTTCTCCTGGCCCACGCTCGCCGTGAGCGTGCCGGCTATCACCCGGTTCCGTCCCAGTCGGTCGGCAAGGAGCTCCTCGGTTCCCACCCCGTTCTGAAAGGCGATCAGCTTCCCGCTCGCGGCGAGTAGCCGGTGAACATCGTCAATCGCCGCGGCCACATCATAGGTCCGGACGGTGAGCAAGACGGCGTCGCATGGGTCGACCGCGGCGCTTAAAGTCGCTACTGGCGGATGCACCACCCGCTCGCCGTCCGGCTCGCGGATAATCAGGCCGTGGCTCGCGACCGCCTCCTGGAGCGCGGGGC
>Ga0070735_10005482_pt1 | contig 10517 bp, 7 predicted proteins | sample Coa_R1_FD_66443 | JGI IMG/M metagenome (GOLD analysis project Ga0070735, IMG submission 66443) | Surface soil microbial communities from Centralia Pennsylvania, which are recovering from an underground coalmine fire - Coalmine... | ecosystem: Environmental > Terrestrial > Soil > Unclassified ... | reverse complement strand
CTACACGTCGTCCGCCAACTTCCCGACAATTAACGCGCTACAACGTTCGCAGTCAGGAACACAAAACGGTTTTGTGTTCAAGGTCAACGCGAGTGGCAATTCGCTTATGTACAGTACTTACTTGGGGGGATCCAGCGTCGACGCCATAACAGGAATCGCCGTGGATTCGAGCGGCAGCGCATACGTAACCGGCAATACCCAGTCGGCCAATTTCCCAACCGCGAACGCCTACCGGGCATCGATTCCCGGGAAGGAATCGCCGTTTGTTGCAAAACTCTCACCCGACGGCATGTCGCTTGTGTACAGCACATTTCTCGGGGGAAGCGGTGGGGCAATGCCCTCGCCCGAAATCGGCAATGCCATTGCGGTGGACGCTACCGGAGCTGCCTATGTTACCGGCGTCACCAGTTCGATCGATTTCCCTCTTGTCAATCCCTATCAAGTCCTGACTGACGCGGGGACGCATGGTTTCGTGGCGAAACTCACGCCCTCCGGCAATGCGCTCGTTTATAGCACCTACCTCGGAGGAAGCGCTCGGGATTGGCCAAACGCGATCGCGGTCGGCAGCTCCGGCTCCGTCTATGTGGGCGGATATACATCCTCTATGGATTTCCCGGCGCTAAACCCCATCCAATCTTCATTGGGCGGAGTTTACGATGCATTTCTGGCACGGCTGGACGCGAACGGTGTTCTTCTCTTTAGTACTTTCCTTGGTGGGAGTTCGATCGATTCGGCCGATGCCATCGCCTATGATGCCGCCGCCCACGTCATCCTCGCTGGACACACAATGTCTACTGATTTCCCTCTCGTGGCCTCGTTCCAGGTTTTGAACGCTGACAAATATGCCGCATTTCTGGCGAAGATCACGGACAACTCGATTCCGGCCTCACCGAGCATAACCAAAACGCATGGCGGCGCCTTCCTGCAGGGACAACAGAATGCTTCGTATACGATCAATGTCTCAAATGGATCTGGCGTCGGACCGACCAGCGGAACCGTAACAGTTACTGAGACCGTGCCGGCGGGCATGACCCTGGTGTCGATGTCAGGCTCCGGATGGACGTGTCCCGGCACGTTGTCGAACAACTGCACGCGCGGCGATACGCTGGACGCGGGAGGAAGCTATTCGCCGATAACAGTGACGGTGAAAGTTCTTACGAGCGCCACATCGCCTCAAGCGAACCAGGCCTCAGTTTCTGGTGGCGGCTCCGCGACAGCCATCGTGACGGATTCGACGATTATACTTAGCCCTCCGGTATTGAGCATTTCCAAGACACACGCTGGTAATTTCACGCAGGGCCAACAAAACGCTGCCTACACCCTGACGGTATCGAACCTTGCGAGTACGAGTCCAACCAGCGGCACGGTGACCGTAACGGAAACGGTTCCATCGGGCTTGACCCTGGTGTCGATGTCGGGCTCGGGCTGGACGTGTCCTGGCACATTATCGAACAGTTGCACTCGAAGCGATATATTGATTAGCGGCAGCAGTTATTCACCGATTGCTGTAACCGTTAGCGTGGCTCAGAATGCGCCATCACAGGTGTCCAACCAGGCGAGCGTTTCAGGCGGCGGCTCCGTCCCAGCAAATGCGAGCGATACCACGACGATAGCCCCAAGCGGGAACGGGCTGCGCTTCGTCCCGATCCCGCCTTGCCGGATAGCCGACACTCGCGTTACTCCCAATGGTCCATTCAGTGGCCCGCCCTTAGCCGCAAAAACTGCGCGCGATTTCGTGATCCCCAACAGCGCCTGCGGGATTCCTTCGACCGCAGCCGCCTATTCGCTGAATGTCACTGTCATTCCGCCGGCCATGCTCGGATTCCTAACCGTCTGGCCGAGCGGGCAATCGATGCCCGTCAGCTCCACCCTGAACTCGATGGACGGCCGTACGAAGGCCAATGCCGCAATGGTTGCCGCTGGAACAGGCGGGGCGGTGAGCTTCTACGCGAACGCTATCACCGATCTCGTCGTGGACATCGACGGCTATTTTCTGCCCGCAGGGGTTTCACAAAGCGCGCTGGCGTTCTATCCGCTAACGCCCTGCCGGATCGCCGACACTCGAAACGCCAACCTCGGCCAGTTGGGATCGCCGTCGCTGGTTGCCAAACAGAGCCGCACGTTCCCGGTACGGTTGAGTTCTTGCAATATACCGGCATCGGCGCAGGCGTATTCGCTGAACTTCACGGCCATACCCTCGGAATCACTCGGATTCCTGACGGCCTGGTCGACGGGACAGGCGCGGCCACTGGCCTCGGTATTGAATGACCTGACGGGAACTACTGTGGCGAACGCGGCGATCATTCCCGCGGGTACGAATGGATCGGTCGACGTGTACGCCAATGCCGGCACCGATCTGATTATCGACATCAACGGCTACTTTGCGTTGCCAGACCTTGGTGCACTCTCGCTTTACACAATGACGCCGTGCCGGGTAATTGACACGCGCGTGCCTGCTGGGTCGCAGCCGTTCAAGGGCGAATTGGACGTGAGTGTTTCGACAAACGTGTGCGGACTGCCTGCAACCGCCCAGGCTTATGTATTCAATGCCACGGTGGTGCCCCCGTCAACACTCGGATTCTTAACGCTGTGGCCGCAGGGGACAACGCGGCCAATTGTCTCGACGCTAAATGCACTAGACGGGCAGATCACCTCGAATCTCGCGATTGTCCCGGTTAGCGATGGCGGTGTGGCCGCTTACGCGAACGCATTCACGCAATTGATCCTCGATATCTTCGGTTATTTCGCGCCGTAAGTTCGTGAAGGTTGATTTTTGCGTGCCAACACGCTAACTCCTCCGACTAAGTGGAAAATACTTTGGATTCTCCTGATACGCCCCCACCCCTCGATCCACTATAGTTCTGTCGGGACAGCCCAAGTATCTCGACGCGGCGTTCACGCTCGTGAGCGCCATCTCCAAGGAGGAGCACAAAACATGCCCGATACAACAGCACCCAATGTACTCGCGAACGCGATCATGGGTAAACTTTACGATGTACTCACGAACGGCGATGCGACCGTTCCCAAATCGACCGACAACTTTTTTAGCTGGTGCACACCGGGTATTCCCGTAACACCGGAAGATTTCCGGTTCCTGTCGCAAGGTCTGTCGGGCGTCGTCACCCCGCAGGCCGCGAAAGATCTCGCTTCGGTCACAGCAGCGTCCTCGGGATCCTCGGGTAGCACGCCCGCTCCGGCAACTGGAACCGCAACCACTTCCGGAGGCGGCGGCCTCACATCCGACCAGTTGAATCAACTTCGCGCTTCCGATACCAACCGCGTCTATCAGCAGGCCGAGATGCTGGCGCGCATCCTGGATTTCGTTCCGGATCTGACCACGATGAACAACCAGCAGTTCTCGTCCTTCAGCGTCGCTAACAACGAAGGCACGCTCTCCGATCGTTACAAATTCATCCTCACAATGAGCCAGGTGATGGACCAGGATCTCGATCAGGCGACGAAGGACAAAATCGCGAAGTTTCGCGGTTTGCTGCAGACTACGACAAAAAAGACCGACATCGTGACGGGCGACGTGACGGATGTTACCGGCCCCAGCCCGCTCGTACAGGCCTACAACTCGAAAATGGCGGCTTATGACAATGCCTGTCTGAACTACAACCAGGCGCGCATCAACGCGCTCGCCGGAAATGATCCCGCCGCGGTCCAGAATTGGGCGATCAATGCCCGCGTCCTTCGCGACCAGGTTACGGCCGCGATGGACGATTGGATCAGCAACGGCTACAAGGACGATTACGAAGAAATCGCAGCCTACATCAACCAGGTGATGGCGCGCGACATGTCGATGCTCAAGCAGCAATATGAACAGGACCTGACAAACGCGACGCTCACCGGAATTTCCTCGGGAAGCGATTTCCTGTACACCGCGCTTGCGCCGCCCGATTTCTCTACGTCCGGAGGCTGGAGCCGCTTTACCTTTAACAGCGGCGATTTCCACCGCTATTCCAACTCCAGTTTCAACAGCTCCGGCTGGTCCGTCTCGGCCAGCGCGGGGTTCTTCGGCATCGGCGCCAGCGGCGGCGCCAGCCACAGCCAAAGCAGCTCGCAGTTCAGCAGCGGCTTCGAGCTGGATTCCTTCTCGCTCGCCTTCTCCATCTGCCAGATCCCGATTGTCCGTCCGTGGTTCAAGGATGCGTTCCTGTTGAGCAAGTCCTGGCGCTTCGATCAGTCAAACCCCGACTCCAAAAATCTGCTGATCAGCGACGGCGGAAGTCCGCCGAAGGGCTACCTGCCGGCATATCCGACCTCCGTGGTCTTCATCAAGGACCTGGTGCTCGGCATCCGTAAGGACTCCGCCGCCGGCCAGTACATCACGCAGCAGTCCGCCTCATCGCAAGGCGGCAGCACCAGCATCGGTTTCGGCCCCTTCTCGTTTGGCGGCAGCGCGTCGCACTATTCGAGCAGCGGCTACTCTAGCCAGAACATCAATTCGCATTGGGACGACCAGGGCTTGACCGTGGACGGCATGCAGATCGCCGGATTCAAGTGCCACATCCTGACCTCAAAGTGCCCCAGCCCCGATCCGAGCATCAAGAACTGGATCTAACGTCGATTCGAGCCGGTACGCTTTCGCACGGCTCGATCCAGCGCGCGGTCAGCGGGTAACGACTGCGGCCGCGCGCATGATCTCACCGAACGCGGCAGCCGGCGCGGCCCCAGAAAGATCGAGGAAAAACCATGATCGATGCTCAAGCGCAGCTCGCGCTCATGACGAAGGCGAAGCTCGTCTTCGAAAATCCCGGCACATTTCTGAGTTTTCCGGCGTTAATGCCCCTGACTACCACGCCGGACAAGTTGAAGTTCTCGCAGGCCCTGTCGAACGCCGACGTGATGCATGAGTTTGCCTATTTCTCGATGCTCACGAACGCGCTTCCACAAGGGACGATATTCCAGCCGTCGCTGGATCATCTGTTCTGGGATGTGTATGCGGGCCTGTTGAACAATATGCAACTCGCGCAAGGAACTCTCACGGCGCAGCAGCAGGCGGATTTGCAGGCGGCCGACAATTTTCTGACGGTCCAGCAGGATGGCATCCCCGTGGATAGCGCTGCCGTGCTGGCCTATAAGCAGTATCAACAAGCCTGGTTCGCCGCAACACAGAATTACAACAACCAGAAAATCACCGCCACCTCGTCCTCCGATCCGAACGTAAAGGCGCAGTGGCAGAACAATGACGAGCCTCTCGCGCGCGCCCAGGTGGACGCCGCCGAAAGCGACTGGGAGGTCAAAGGATTCAAGGCGCAGGTGGAGCAGGCAAGGCAGGTGGAACGAAACTGCGCCGCGCAATCGCCGGGAAGCAAATTGAGCTCTTGGCGGGCGATGTTGATTCCGGAAATCGATCAACCCACCGATCCCATCGGCAACGCGCCATTTTCCCCCACGGCCTTCGCGCCCTTCGACATCATCGACCACAACGACTGGCCGAGTTTTTCGATCGCCGGCGCCGATATTCCGAACCTCGTCAGCCAGGCGCCCGCGGAACTGAAAGGCATTTTCGGCGATACATCGGGAGCCTCGGCAATCCAGTCATTGTCGTTCGAATATTGCAGCGTCGCGTTGAGCCGTCCATGGTTCTCGGCCGATGTCTTTACTTCGCGATTCTGGCGTCTCGCCGACGCTTCGGTGCAACTGAGCGACGGCAATGTTCCGCCGCAAGGCGACTGGCCCGCGTACATTTCAGCCGTCGTGTTCGCTCGGAATATAACAGTGACTACGCGCGGCGCGGCCCCAACTCCGCCACAGCCCATACAATCCTTTCCGCCATTGCAGGTACAGCAAGCGCCTCCTCCGCCTCCTCGCCGTCCGATGCCGCCGGTATTTCTTCGACCGCAAGTCGCGCCGGTACGAGCCGCCACGCCACCCGTAGCAACCCGTGCGGCCGCACGGCCCATGATGATGGCTCGTCCCATGATGATGACCGCTGCCGTTGCCGCTAAGCCGCAGGCAGCCCCACCCGCTGCGCCGGCGCCGGTGGCCAAACTGAACCCGGCAATCATGATGCGTATGAACGCGGCCAACTTTACGCGTGTAGTTACCACTACTGCGCCCGCGACGACACCACCGCCGCCTCCGCCCATCCAAACCACATCGACGGGCTCGGATATCTCGATCCTCGCGTTCATTTGTACGCGCCTGCCGAAGTCTCCCAACCCGGATCCCAGCCTGAATTGGGGCTGAACCATTTCACCAACTCAAGGAGAACAAGAACATGTCCAACGAATCTTATGACGTCAACTACAGCGATGTCCCACTCACGAACCAACCCACCGGAATGTCTTGCTGGGCCGCGTCCGCGGCGATGGTGGTCGGCTGGCGCGATCGCCTCTGCATCGATCCCGCCGCCATCGCATCCGGATCCGGCGAGTGGTCCGCATACACCAACGGGCTCAATCCCGCCGACATCCCCACCCTCGCATCGGCTTGGGGCCTGACTCAGGAGCCGCCGCAATGCTATACCGCCGACGGGTTGCGCGACCTGATCCAATCCAAAGGCCCGCTTTGGGTCGGAGCCGCCGTGCCGACACTTCACGCCATCGTTGTGACCGGCATCTACAGCGACGGCACCGACGAGAATACTTTTGTCCGCATCGACGATCCGTGGGACCGCGATCCGGGAACGCCTGGCGCGCCCGGCGCTTACCTCAACACGCACGATAACGGCAGCCAGTACGTCCTGACCCTGCAGCAGTTCGCGGACGAATACGAGGGCGCCGCAAGTTTTCCAAGTGTCAACATTCAGATCCTCCATGCGGAGGGTCGGCAGTAGACCAAAATTTTCTAAGAGGAGCACGAATATGAGCAGCCAACCCAGTCCCGCACCAGACGGGAGTCCTTTCATAGACGCAGATCAGCTCGACGCGATGACGTCGGATGAACGAGCGACCGATACTCGCACCGTCTCGACCAAAGACGACGCCAAAGCCGTCGTCGACACATTCCGGTCCAGCACCGCAGCCAGTCCCTGGACCTCACTCGACCGCACCGAGGTCGCCGATCGCCTCGCCGCGCTGATTGACAATCCGCGCCTCATCCAGCAGGGCGACCTCAATCTCTGTGGACCTGCTTCCTTCATGTGCGCGTGGAGCGGTCGCGATCCGGTGGCGTTTGCCAACTACGCCACGCAGTTGTTCGACACCGGAACAGGCGCCATCGGAAGCCTCACGGTGTCGCCCAACTCGGATCTGGTGAGCCAGAGCTACGCCGACATGAAGGCCCGCATGACTAACGTAGTGTGTCCGCAGGCGGACTGGATGGTGCTCGGCTCACTGCGAAACTCGACCGACGTGTTCTGGCAGGGAACATTCACCGGCGATCCGAGCCAGGGGCTCTCCGCCATGACGCGGCCCGAAGAGATCGCATCGTGGATGCAATCGGCGGGTACGTGGGCCACGGTGAACAACGAAGCGAACTGGGCGACCCTCAAAGGCATCCCGCACGCGACGAATTTGATTCAAGCCGAAGGCACCGACATCGTCTTCTTGATCAACGCCAACATGCTCAAGGCCGCACAGGGTCTTACCATGGACGGGAACTGGATTTCAAAACAGTTTCCGAACCATTTCGTGCTGCTGGTGAACGAGGTCGTTCCCAGCGCCGACCAGACCACGATAGGCCTATCCTTCTGGACCTGGGGAACCACGATGTTAGACCTCAAGGTGCCATCGAAGGACTTTCTGAATAACTATTACGGCGCCATCACGGCCAGACTGCCCCCATCCAATTAGACGGGCCATCGCCGTTTGTGACCTCTCTCGTTTTTGTCTCCGTCGAAGTTACTGATGCGACTCCGACACCGACTCCGCCACCTGGAAGTGGCTTAACGTCGCCGCATACGACTGGAGACCCTTGTAAAGCGCCTCGGCGATCTTCTGCCGCTGCTCGGGATGCTTCATCAGCGATTCGAACTGCGGATTGCTGATGAAGCCGATTTCGGCGAGAACGGAGGGCATGTGCGCGCCGATCAGCACTACGAAAGGCGCCTCCGCACGCCTCGATTCTGCTGGTGCGCCACGCCTTTCAACGTCACGCCATTCAGCGAATTCTGAATCCGCGTTGCGAACTCGCGCGATTCGTCCACCTTTTCCTTCAGCGCGATCTTGTGCAGCAGGTCCTGCAGCTCGAACACGCTCTTCTCCGAGCTCGCGTTCTCTCGCGCGGCCACCTCGAGCGCGGTCTTCGATGTCGTGAAATTGAGATAGTAGGTCTCGACACCCGCGGCCGTTCTTATTGTCGAGGAGTTGGCGTGAATCGAGAGGAACAGATCGCCTTTGCTGTTGTTGGCGATCGCGGTACGCCGCTCGAGCGGGATGAACGTGTCGTCGGGACGCGTGTAAATCACCTCGCTGCCCATGTTCTGCTCGATCAACGCACCCACCCGTTTCGCGATATCCAGAGTCAGGTCCTTCTCGTACGATCCTTCGGGTCCGACGCTGCCCACATCGTGCCCGCCATGCCCGGCGTCGATCACGATTCGATTCACTTTCAGGCCCAGCGCGCGAATCATGGAATCTTCCCTCGCGGACCTCTTCGCCGGCAGCGCAACCTTATCGGGCGAAGCGGAGACGGATGGCTCCACAACGGGCGGTGCTGGTTCGGAAACCACAGGGGCGGCGGGCGTTCGCGAGGGGCGCTTGCCCGGAACCGTCGTGCGCACGTAAGAAAGCGGATCGCTGTGACTGGACGGCATCGACGTGGTTTCCGCCGCGGGCGGATCGATCGACGGTTGAACGGGCTTGCGAGGCTCCACGCGCTCCACCGGCCGCGAGGGCGGCGGATTAAATGTTCGAACTGGCTGTGGCGGTAGTGGCGCCGGTTGCTCGACTACTCGGACCGGCGGTGGCGCGGGCGCGGGTTCTTCGACGGCAGTCGCCGGAGCCGTCGAGCCGGGCGTCCGCAGTTCGATCATCAGCCGGTCGGGATTCTCCAATTTCGAAGTGCTCATCACCACCGCGGTTTCCAGGTCGAGCACGATGCGAGTGACGCCCTTCTGCGTCTCGGCAACCCGGATCTGGCGAACGAGGCGGTCGCCCACCGGGATCACATTCACGTACTTGTTGCTGAGCTTGGGATGCGTGGCGGGCAGATCGAAGAAAATCCGCTCCGGATTCGTGAGGCGGTCGAAATGAAATTCGAACTGCCCCGTCGCCTCAATCGCGATGCGAGTGACGTCGCCCTGCGACCAGAAGCGGACGGCGGTGATGGCTTCCTCGCAAAACGCCGCCGGCCCCGTCGCGAGGATTGCGGTAGCGGCAAACGCCCGCAGGACGATCTTGCGAATTGATGCATCCGTCCAGGGCGTTCTGTTCATGCGCTCCGTTTACTGATCGGTTGTCGTCAAATGCAGTCTGCCTTCGGCGTCGAAAAACTGACGCACCGGAGAGTATACAGGTTGCGGCGGCCCTTCGGGCTGGGCGTCGGGTTTCGCCGCGGGCACTTCCGGCTTCTTCGCGGCGGCGGACTGCTTCGCCTTGCTATATCGCTTGCCGACCGCGGCCACGTAGTTCACCGTTTCCGGAAACGGCGGAACATTATTGTATTTAGCGACAGCGCCTTCGCCGGCGTTGTAAGCGGCGATCGCCAGGCGGTCGTCCTTGAACGTATCCTGCAGAAACTTGAGATACTGCGCTCCGCCGAGAATGTTCTCGCGCGGATCGAACGGATTGACCACGCCGAACCGCCGCGCGGTCTCCGGCATCAACTGCATCAGCCCTTGGGCGCCTTTCGGCGAAATGGCGTGGGCGTTGTAACCGCTTTCCACTTGAATCACTGAATCGATGAGTGCGGGATGGACGTTGAATTTGAGCGCGGCTTCTTCGACGATCGCCTGAACATTCGGGACCGTAGGTTTGGGCGGCGCCGTTTCGACGACCGGCTTTGGCGGTGCGGCCTGACGGGGAACGATGAGCGTATGGACTTCCGCGCCCGAGCGCGGATCGACGCGCGGAACTTCGATAGTCCGTTTGCTCCCGCGCTTTGGTTCGGCAGACAATGCCGCCGGACCGGCAAGGAGCAAGGCCACTGCCCCTAATTGAAAACAAAAGCGCATTGTTTTGTTGTACCGATTATATACCATCAGCCCTGTACGGCAGGCTGCCGGCCTGCGCCCGATTGTCAATCGCGCCTCGATCGCTGCGCGACGCTGAGTTACTATTTTCGCATGCGCCAGGCTGGGTTCGTCCTCGTCGGCGGCAAAAGCACCCGCATGGGCCGAGACAAGGCGCTGCTCCCCTGGAAGGGAACCACGCTCGCCCGCAACGCCGCGCGCATCGTCGAGGAGGCCTGCGGCAGCGCCGCCTTGATCGGCGACCCCGTGCGCTACTCTCAACTCGGCTATCCCGTCTTCGCCGATCGCTTCGCCGGATGCGGACCGATGGGCGGTATTGCCACCGCGCTCGCCGTCTCCGATTGCGACTGGAATCTCGTCACCGGCTGCGATATGCCCGCTTTGACCCCGGAAGTGCTGCGATTGCTGCTCCATGAAGCGCGGGAAGCCGGCGGCG
>Ga0070735_10005481_pt1 | contig 10519 bp, 4 predicted proteins | sample Coa_R1_FD_66443 | JGI IMG/M metagenome (GOLD analysis project Ga0070735, IMG submission 66443) | Surface soil microbial communities from Centralia Pennsylvania, which are recovering from an underground coalmine fire - Coalmine... | ecosystem: Environmental > Terrestrial > Soil > Unclassified ... | reverse complement strand
AACGTGTCCGCGCTCGGTCCGTTGAGGCCGACCGTCATCGTGGCCACCGTGTCGGTCGAGTTCGAGGCGGCGCAACCGGACGTCGCGGTCGTGCCGTTGATGATGACGCTTATGGCGCCCAGGTTCGAGATGTCGAGGTCGAGCTCGACGGCGTTCCACACGTTCAGGTTCAGGTTGGCGGTGACGGGGCACATCCCCGCGACGGCGGCCCCGGCGACGACGACCCAGTAGACGTAAAGCCCGGTGTACGGGTTGGATCCCCCCGAGGGGTCCGTCCCCTGCTCGGTGTAGCCGAGGTGGACGGTGTTGCCGCCGCACGAGATTTTCAGCAGATCCATGCCGGGGGAGCCGGTGGGGACGATCTGCGCCGCCGTCACCGGATCGATTTCGGCAGAGAGCGACAGGCTCGTGATGCTCGCCGCGCCCGGGGCGGGGCTAAAGGCGAGGGTGGCCACGTCGGCGCTGTTCGCGGTCACCGACGTGAGCAGCGAGTCCGGGGTCGAGTTGGCCCTCGCCATGGACACGGACAGCGACGCGGAGCCCGACTTCGTTTGCGTCCAGCCCGAGGGGAGCACGCCCTTGTCGAAGTCGGCGCACGCGTAGTCGGTGGCCGCCACGCCGCTCGGCGCGGGGTGCGAGGTGCACCACGTCGGGCAGTTGTTCGTGGTGCCCGGGTCGTTGCACGTGACCGCCGTCTTGTCCGTGGTGCATACGTACGTCCCGCAGGTTCCGCACGCGGCGCCCGGGGTGGCGGACAGCGCGCCGCAGCCGCTGCACGCGTTGACGGGGCACGCCTCGGCGGTGGAGTCCATCCCCGGGGCGTCCTGGACAGGGGCGTCCGTCGAGGTCGAATCCGCCGGCGTCGCGTCCGCAACGGCCGTTCCGTCGATCGGCGGCGCGTCACCGCCGGAGGTCGCGTCGCCGAGCGCGGACTCGCTCGTGCCTCCGTCGTTGCTCGCGTCCCCGCCGCTCCCCGCGTCCGTCCTCGTCGCGTCGGCCTCGGGGAGCGTCGAGCCCGGCTTTGCATCGCCCCCCCCGCCCCCGGCATCGACGCCCCCTTCGGCCGACAGATCGGCGGGCGCTTCGGCCAGGCAGCCCGCGAGCGTCAGGACGCCCGCGCAAGCCGGGATGACCGTCGCGGAGAGTCGGATCGCAAGGCCTCGTCTGGCGGTGATGGTGGTCATGCGAACGCGACGGGCCCCTCACCAGGTTCCCCGCTGCCGACACGCTCGTCAAGCTCGGGCCGGTGAGCCCGTGCCGTCATCACCGCTGCGTCACGTCCTCGTCAGTGGCACGCTTGCGCGTTCTTGGCCGCGACCTGGGCCCACTTCGTGTCCGTCATCGGGATCGCCTTGAAGTAGGCGCACGCCTTCTGGTCGCCGAGGAGCTTCCACCGGAACCAGGGAATCGAGATTTCCTCCTCTTGCGCGTTCGGCACCGGGATGTGCGTCGCGCCGTTGGCCGTCCAGAAGTAGGCCTCTTCGCTGGGGCTCGTCGCGTCGTAGGCCATTTGAACCCACGCTTGCGACACGAGGCCGTCCGTCCCGAGGCCGCTGAACATGAACATCGGTGACTTGATCGCGGCGTAGAGCTGCTGCCACGTTGCGCCCATGGGCTGCGTGCCGAAGCCGCTCGCCGGCTCCATCGCGAGGCCGGCGTAGATCAGCTTGGTGCCGTACTTCTTCTCGGCCAGCGCGAGGACGGTGAAGGCCGCCTGACCTCCCTGGGAGTGTCCCGTGGAGCCGAACTTGTCGTCCGCGAGGTCCGGGAAGGTCATGAATGCCGTGTCGAGCGCCTGGAGCCCCTGGTCGCCGGCGCCGGTGTTCGCGTTCTCGTAGCAGGCAGTCAAGAAACCTTGCGTCGCGAGCCGGTTGAGGGCGGCCTGGTAGTCGGCGCACACGGCGCCCGTGCCGTTCGCCAAGTGGACCACCGGGACCTTGCATCCGGAAGGGACGCTCGGAACGTAGTAGTTGATGGAGCCGACGACCTGCGTCTTGACCATGAACGGTCCGTCACTTTCGAAATCGGTGATTCCGTCGAGACACGCGCCGTGGGGAATGGGTCCTCCCGTATTGACCGCGCCCCCGTCGCCGCTTGACCCGCTGCTCGCGATCGGAGCGCCGCCCCCGTCGTTCGGCGTCGCGCCGCCGCTCGTCGCGCTCGAGCCGCCGCTCGCCGAGGTCGATCCGGTGACGCTTCCGCCGGTGCTCCCCGCACCGCCCGTGTTGCCCGTCGCGACGCCCCCGCCCGTGCCGCTGACGCTCGCCGCGCCGGCGCCGGAGATCGCGCCGCTCGTGCTGCCCGTGCGACCCGAGTGGGCCGCGCCACCGAGGTCCGGCTGACCGGTCGAAGAAGGCCCCGCCGATGAGCCCGACCCGGCGCACCCCGCGCCGAGCGTCGCCACCACGATAGAACACGCCCCGATCCGACGGACGCTCCGAGGCGTCCCCGACCCGCATGAAAGAGTGTGCATCGTTCTTCCTCCCTCGCTTCGCTCGAGCGTGCGAAACGACGGTGTGGGGGCTGTTGTAAGCGCGGCGGCACGGACGATCCTCGCCGCATCCAGAACAAATTCAGAATTGCGCACGGGCGATGAACCCACGCGCGCGCGGGCGAATCAGCCGGCGCGGAGTCGTGATTCGGCGCGGCGCGTCAGCGGGTGCATCCCCATGCGACGTCCGTCCGCGACCACGCGGGAGAGCAGCTCGCGCGCGCGCGTCTCGTCGGGCGCAGCGCCCGCGTCGAGCAGGAGGGTCGCCAGCTCGAACGCCGAATGCGCAGCCCTCGCCGGAAACCCGCCTCGATCGTTGTCGTCGAGCGCTTGCTCCAGGTGCTCTCTCGCCCGTGCGTCCCTGCCGAGCGCCCGGGCGAGCAGGCCCAGGAAATGGGACACGGATCCATCGCAATGCAGGCTCAGGTCGGCGGCGAAGAAGCGGGGGTAGGGCGCGAGCAGCGCGTAGACGCTCTCCGCGTAGGGCAAGCAGCCGGTCGGCACGCTCGCCGCGGCCAGGTGCACGAGGGTCGCGAGATAGTCGCGGTCGTGAGGGAGCTCGGACAGTCGCTCGCGCGGCCAGCGCTGCAGCGCCGCCGTCGCCGCTTCGATCGAGCCCGCCTCCGCCAGCGACCGGATCTTGCGTGCCGCTCGGAAGGGACAGTCCGAGTCCTGCGGGTGCAGCGGCCCGTCGTCGCCCGCCGGCGGCGCTTCGCCGGTCTCCCGAAGGAGCACGCCGCGATCCGTGGCGCCCACCCGCTGCACGTTGAAGAGATACGTGCCCTCGGCAAGTTCGTGCAGCTCCTTCAGGGCGTCGGCGACGCCGGCGAAGTGGCCTCGGTTCATGCGATGAACGATGAGAGCCCTGCGGTAGTGCCAGTCGAGCTCGACGATCTTCGCCTCGCGAGCGAGCGCTCCGAAGGCCTCGGTCAGGCGGTCCACCGCCGGCCAGTCCGCCCGCTGCAGCGAGGACACGATGCGGGAAAAGAGCGCCCGCGACGGCCAGCCGCTCGGGTATCGGTGGCGGCTCTCCGTGTGCAGCCGATCGATGCGATGTCGAAGCGCTTCGACCTCGTCCCCGCCGTCCGGCCCGCTCGTGAAATAGAACCTCGCGGCCAGCACGGTCGCCAGGACCCCGGGGCTGCGCGATTCGGTGGCGAGCGCCTCGGCACGATCGATGAGCGACGTCACGGCCTCGCGGTCGAAGCAGTGCGGGGCGGTCCACGACATGCGAGCGAGGATGTCGGCGCGCAGCGCCAGGTCGGCGGGCGAAAGAGCGCGCTCGGCTGCCTCGAGCACCTCGAGCGCGCCGGGCAGGGGTACGAATCCGGGCCCCGGGGTCATGTGGCGGGCCGCCTCGGCGAGCACGGGGCCGAATCCGTGCTCCTTGCCGAGCGAGACGGCCTGGGCCAGCGGCTCGGCGAACGGGCCGCTCGTGGCTCGCTCGCAGAGCGCGAGGCTGAAGAGGACGTCGCACCGAAGCCGCGCGTCCCACGAGTCCGTGAGGTCGAGCGCGGCGAGGGCGCGCCGCAGGAGGGCGACCGCGTCTACGTGCGCGCCCACGCGGGCGGCCGCTCGAGCCGCGCGCTTGGCGTAGCGCACCGTCTTGTCGACGTCGCCGAAGGGGAGCGCGGACATGAGGTGCGAGACGACGTCGGGTCGCGGCGGTCTATCGCCGGCGGGATGTCGGCGCTCGAGCGCGTCGGCCGCTCGCAGGTGCAGGCTCGCAGCCTCGCTCGCGGAGAGACCTTCGAGCAGGACGCTGCGAATCAGATCGTGACCGAACTCGAAGAGGTCCGGCCCGCGCGCCGACTCGACGATCATCCTCGTGTCTCGGGGTTCGCGCAGGAGGTCGGGGACCGATTCCGGGCTCCTCCCCGTGATTTGGGCGACGAGCCCGAGGTCGAATTCGCGTCCGACCACCGCGGCCGCCGAGAGGACGTCGAGCACCGGCCGGGCCAATCCCCGGAGCCGCTGCCTCACGATGTCGAGGGCCGGGCCGGAGACGGCCAGCTGGTCGACCCGCGGCGGCGCCGAGCGACTGAAGGGGCGGAGGAGCTCGACCATGAAGAACGGGTTGCCCTCGCTCCGCGTGAACACCGCGCGGCGGACTTCGGGCGGGACGGGCCCGACGCTGTGCGCCGTATACTCGTCCACGTCCTCTTCGGTCAGCGGCCGGAGCGCGATGTTCTCGGCGTTGCGGTGGCCGCGTACCGCAGCCAGGTCGCCTGCGTTCGCGGCGGGCTCGGTGTCGCGCGCCGTCGCGAGGATGACGAGGCGCATGCGGGCGATCTCGGGGGCCAGATACGCAAGCAGTCGCAAGGAGCCCGCGTCGGCCCACTGCAGGTCGTCCAGCACGAGCATCCACGGGGAGGCGCTCGACAGCGCGTCGAGCGTGCGGGCAACGGAGTCGAACGTGCGGTGGCGAGACGCCTCGCTGCCCCAGTCGGTCGCAGGGTTTCCCTCCGGCGCCAGGAGCGCGAGCGTGCGGTCGACGTCGTCGAGGACGCCCGCGGGGAGCGAGGCGGCGCGCGCCGTGCGCAGAGCTTGGACGAAGGGCCAGAACGCAGGCCCCAGCGTGTTGGCGCGACAATGCCCCCACGCGCACGCGACCCCGCGTCCGGTCGCGCGCGCCGAGAGGACCTCGGCGAGGTGGGTCTTTCCGATGCCCGGCTCGCCCGCGACGACGACGATGTGGCCCCGGCCGTTTCGCGCCTGGGCGACGAGCGTCTCGACGCGTTCGATCGCGTGGGCCCGACCGACGAACGGAGCATCCGCGGAGGGTGGGTCGACGGTGGCCGGCGGCGGGGCGGCGGCGCAATCCGGCGCGGATTCGCGCTGCACCACCGCAGCCGTGAACCGGTATCCCCGACCGTAGACGTTCTCCACGAGCTCGGGAGGGCCCCCGCCATCGAGCGCTTTGCGCAGTCGCGATACGGCGCCGGTGAGGACCGTGTCGCTGAGGGAGCGGCCCCCCCAGACGTTCTCGACGAGCTCCTGCTTGGTGACCAGGCGTCCGGGCCGCCGCAGCAGGTACGAGAGGACGTCGAGGACCTTCGGGTCCGCCTTGATCAGCGTGCTGCCGCGCCGTAGTTCGAATGCCGGCTCGTCGAACACGAAGCCTGCAAACTCAAAATGCACGGCGAACACGTAGCATGCTCCGGCGATCGACCCGGGCGACGCCCGGTCGTCGGCCCCCCGCGATCCTTGGTGGTTTCGCCGGCTCGGGCTCCGCGTCCGGCGGCGTCGTCAGCGCGGGGCCCGCGGACGCCGACGTCGCCTCCAGCCGAACGGTCTTCTCGGACGATTCGTGCGCGCCCGGGGATCCTGGGCGGCAGCGGCGGGCCGAACAGGGCAAGCAAAGGAGAAACGACGAGGACGGCCGCATGAGAAGAAATTACTATGGATCCCTTCGACGCCAGGACGCTAAACCCATTGCCATTTCCGGGGGCACGGCTCCGGCGTCCGGTCGAGGGGAGAGGCGGGGGTCCATCCGGTGGGGAAACCAATGTCAAGACGCGGCAAGCGGTTCGCGCTGTACCTTCTCGGATCCGTAGGGCTCTTCCTATGCACGTGGTCGTCGCCCGCGCGCGCGGACGTCTACGGTGACGTGAGCTGGGCGATCGAGCAGATCATCGAGCACGAGATCACGACGACGGTGATCCCCAATCTCGTCCAGTCGGCTCCGCATGTCTGCTACTGGGTGCCGGGGTCGCTGGCCCTGGTCCAACAGAATCGGTTCGCGCCTCTCCCTGCGGAGGCGCGGCAAGAGGGCGCGGACGCCGTCGGGTACCTCACGGAGAACGTCGTCGTCGCGCTGAGCACGAACCAGCGCGTCGACCTCGACGCGCTGAAGGCGTGGATCTCGGATCCCACGTCGGCCCCCGTGCCGTCGGGGCAGCTCCTCCCGTGCGACTTGCCGAAGCCCCCGAAGCCTGTCTGCAACGGCGTCACCGTCTCGGCCGCGACGCTGGCCATGCGAGACTGCGCGGCGGTGCAGTCGGGCCCTCGCGAGGCGGCGTGCGCCCTGGGTTTGCTCGTCCGCGACGCGATCGCGGGCGACTCGCCGGCGGTGTCTGACGACGCCGAACGGCTGGCCGCGGCGCTGGTCCTGCAGCTCGCCAAGGCGGCCGGCGCGACGCTGACGGACAAACAGGCCAAGGATCTGGCCGAGGCCGTGCTCGACTTCTTGTCCGGAAAGAAAGACCTGAATGCGGCGCTGGCGGATCAGCCGCTCGTCGGCGAGGTCCGAACAAAGGTCGAGTCGGCCCTGAAGGTGTTCGCGCGCCTGCACGCGGGCGACATCGCGGCGGGGTCGTTGCTCGCGGCGGCGGCCGGAGGGGAGGCGCTCTGCCGATCGCCTTTGGGGACGAACATGCCGCTCTGCCATGTCTTCGGCGCGCTGACGGGAACCGGCGGGGAAGCGACGGCTGCAGACCTTGCGGCCATAGGGCAGGCGTTCTTCAAGAAGGACTACGGGCTCGCCGTGGGCGTCGCGACGGACCTGGCCCTGGGGACTCAATGCACGTGGCTGGATCCGTGCCCGGACGACGGCGAGCGCAAGAAGCGCGTCAACGCCGCGAAAGGGACGTTCATCGACGAGCTCGCGAAGGAGTTCGTGGCCAAGACGGCGACCTTCATGGTGGACGCGGAGCTCTCGTCGTCGCAAGCGTCCGACGTGGGTCAGCAGGTCGTGGCCGCCGCCGCGGAGCTCCTCTCCGAGACGGACACCGGCGGCATTCAAAGGAAGGACATCGGCTGGGGGCTCATCCTCCCCACGATCGGCCTCCGCTACGGCTACAGCCCCGGCCACATCAACGCGGCCGGACAGAGCACGATGCGGGGGTACCCGACGGTCGACTTCGTGTCCCTGCACCATCCTTTCTACTATTCGGCCAACTGGTACCTGGGCCTGCACGTCTCGGTGCTCGACGCCCTCGCGCCCCTGGCCGAGGCGAGCGATCGCCCGGCCTCGTCCCTCGTGAGCGGCGACGAGGTGAAGGCCACATGGCTCGGCTTCGTCGCGCCGCGCGCGGACCTCGTCGTCGGCTTCCCGTTCCTCTCGAATCGCCTCGTCGCGGGGGCGGGCGTGGGGGCGCACCCGTACCGGCTCGTGCCTCTTCCGGCACCCCGATTCACGTATTGTTTCTTCGGAGACACGTGCCTGGACAATGGCAACAAGACCCTGGACCCTGGATTTCTAGAATTCTCGCTATCGGTGAAGCTGGTGCTCTGAGGAGGGTCCATGTCGTCGACGACTCGAACGGTCCTGGCGCTGTTGCCCCTGGCGGCGGTGGGCGCCCTCGCGCTGCAAAGCTGCGGCGGAGCCCAGACGCCTGTGCTCACGTGGAAGTGCATCCCGGACGGCGGGGGGCTCGACGCGACCCCGGCTCCGGACGCCTTGCCCCCGGCGACCGACGTCACGCCCCCCGACGGCGCGACGATCAGCGGCTTCTTCGACCTGCACACCCACCCGCTCTCGAACTTGGGCTTCGCCGGCAAGCTGGTATACGGCGGCCCCGACGTCGGGGCGCTCCTGCCCGCCGACCCGGCATGCAACCCTCGCGTGCGCGCGGCGAGCGCCTCGCAAGCGCTCGGACGCGACCAGTCGACGCACGCGAACTGGTCGCTCGACTTGAACCCCCTCGACGTGCTCAACGGAAAGCCCGCGCTTGCCAACCCATGCGGGGACCTGATTCGCCAGCTCGTGGTCAGCGCGGTGCAGTCGTACAACCAGGCCAACAACCCGAGCCCGAGCGCGGTCGGCGACCCGACGTTCGAAGACTGGCCGAAGTGGGACGACATCACCCACCAGTCGATGTGGGTCGACTGGATCAAGCGCACCCACGACGCGGGCCTCAGCGTGATGGTCGCCCTCGCAGTGAACAACGAGACGCTCGCCGACGCCGTCGCCGGCCCCGGCGACGGCCCGGACGACGACATGCGATCGGCCGATCTGCAGATCGACGAGATCAAGGCGTTCGCCGCGCGTCATCCGGACTGGGTCGAGATCGCCTACTCGTCCGCGGACCTACGCCGGATCGTCTACAACCGCAAGCTCGCCCTGGTGCTCGGCCTCGAGGTCGACAACATCGGCGACTTCAACCGGTATCCGAGCCTTTCGCGGCAAGACATCACCTCGGAGATCGCGCGACTTCGGGAAAAGGGCGTTCGATACCTCTTTCCGGTGCATCTCATCGACAACCCCTTCGGCACGACCGCGGCGTACCAGGACATCTTCAACCTCTCGAACTTGCGCGAGGCGGGTCACTTCTGGAACTTGGTCTGCGCCCAGAAGGAAGACCAGATCACGTACACGTACAAGATGGGCAACCCCCTGACGCAGACGCTCGATCTCGACGTCTCCGACCCGCTGACCGCGGAGATGGCGGGCCTGATGGTGGCCAAGCTCGGGATGCTGAGCGACGCCCACGCCCCGCCGACGGACCCGTCGGACGAATGCTCGAAGAAGGGGGTCGGTATGGTCAATCGGGGGAAGGACTATGCTGGCCTATCGCCCAATGGGCAGTTCGCCATCCGCGAAATGATGCGGCAGGGAATGCTCATCGACGTCGACCACATGTCGCAAGCCTCGGTGAACGACGCGCTCGGCATCGCCGCTGCCGAGGGATACCCGGTCAACAGCGGTCACAATCAGGTCCGCGGCCAGGCGGCCGCTCTCGGCAAGGACGCGGTGAGAGAGCGTTCGCTCACGGCCGCCCAGTACGCGGCCATCGGCAAGGTGCATGGCATGGCGGGCGTGGGCGGGGCGAGGACGGACGACAGCGGCTGGGTCGCGTTCTTCCAGGGGATCGCGAAGGCCATGGGCGCCCCGGCGGGCGCCATCGGCTTCGGGACCGACGCGGACGGCCTTGCACCGCTGATGAAGCCGCCGCCCGCTCATCGGGTGGACTACACGGCCGCTTTTCCCAAGTCCACTCTCGGGAGCGCGAGCTGGGACTACAACACGGCCGGCGTCGCACACTACGGCCTCCTCGCGGATTTCGTGCAGGGCATCCCGCGCGTGGAGGGCGGCGGCGACGTGGTCCCCGCGATGAAGCAGGGGGCGCAGTACTTCTACGATACGTGGAAGCGCGCCGAGGACTACGCGGCCCGGCAAGCGGTCGACGCGGGCGCGCCTGCCGCCGCCGCGGTCTCCGCACCGGCGCCGGTCTCCGCGCCGCCGGCGTGCACCACGGGGACGGCGGCGTGCCCCACGCCGCATCGGAGCTGCGAAGCGGGGGAGGCGATCGACCGATGGGGATACTGCGTGCCCACCGGCCCTCGCCGCACGGTGGCCGTACGCCTTCGACGCGCTCCCACGGTAGCCGCCCCCTCGCTCGGGGGCGGCGAGTACACCCTGCTGCTCGAGGAGACCGCGCCGGCCGCCCGCAGGGCCCAGCCGCTCGCGCGCGCGTTCGACGTGGACGTCGCGACGGCAGGGCGTCAGGTCACGCTGAAGAGCCGGAGCGCCAAGCCCCCCGCGGAGGCCCCCAAGGTGCATGGCGGGTTCCGGGGCGACCGCTTCATCCTGCGGATCGAGCAGGGCGACCACGTCATGATGCTCAACGCCACGGGTCCGAGCGCCGGCACCGTGAGTGAGGTCACCGGCGCGTACACGATTCATCTGCCGGGACAGGGCCCGTTGACCGGCGTGTTCGTCTTGAAGCGCACGTCGACCTTTTCGGAGCGGCCCGCCGCCGCGTTGCCGTTCGAGCAGCTCGGGTCCTTTCTCACCGACCTGCGCAAATAGAGCGCCGCCACGTTTGTATTGTCGGGCGTGTGAAATCCTGATCCGTCTCGATGGCGGCACTCAAGAAGTGCTGGCCACCTACCAGCACGATCGACCGTGGTCGCCGTGGACGATAGCGCCGTCTACTGGACGGACGTAGGCGTGAGCCCCAGCCTCACGGGTGGCGACCGGGGGCTCATGAAGCTCGTCAAGTGAGCGCAGACTCGGTCATTGAAGCCGCCACGAGGTCGCTCGTCCGCGTCCCCGCTAGCCTACGAGTCCAAAAACGTCCGCAG
>Ga0070735_10005480_pt1 | contig 10520 bp, 6 predicted proteins | sample Coa_R1_FD_66443 | JGI IMG/M metagenome (GOLD analysis project Ga0070735, IMG submission 66443) | Surface soil microbial communities from Centralia Pennsylvania, which are recovering from an underground coalmine fire - Coalmine... | ecosystem: Environmental > Terrestrial > Soil > Unclassified ... | reverse complement strand
AGTCGTCGCCCTCGCGGCGCGAATCATAGGCGATGATCCGCGTCGCATTGTCGTCGGGCGACGCCGCGAGATAGCCGATGAAGAAGATCCAGTAATTGGCGAAATGGTTGAGATCGTTCAGCACCCGCGCCGCAAGTCCGGCCGCGATGAGCGCGTTCTCGGGCTCCTCGGGACCGTTATCGCCGGCTTCGGTGATCCAATATTCCTTGCCCTCGCCCTTGAGCCGGCTCGCAATCGCCTCGGTCGCGGCCATGTTGTAGGAATGGGTCGAGAAGCCGCCCAGGCCGCGCCAGGCGGGCGAGGCCTTCAATCGCTCGAGCCAATCCACCGCCATGGCATCGGCGTTGGCGAGCTCGGGCGCGATGATCTTGACCTCGCCCAACCCCTGATGATCGAGCGCGGTGCGGAGCGCCTCGATGAGCGCCACCATGTGCTGCGGCATGTGGACCGCGGCGGCCGCGCCATCGCCCGGCTCGTTGGCGACACCGGTCGCATTGAAGGTGACGCCGTGATCGCGGTAAAAGCCGAGGAGCGCGGTGACGGCGTCGGTATAGCGCGCGACATCCGGCGCCCCCTGCCCTTCCGGCGCCAACAACAGCTCGCTCGCCCCCGCCGCGACCGCGTCATTGATGATGCCGCTATCGAGGTAGGATTGCGCCTCACGCGTGCCGCTCGCCATATCGGCCCAGACGCGAAGGACCTTGAAGTGGAGATCGTGCCAGAGGAGCCGGGCAAGGAGCGCGCGCCGCTCCGGGCTCAAGTCACGATAGGAGCGGTCGGGGATGAGGCTCGCCCCGAAACCCAGGAAGGCCTGGCGCGCGCCCGGCGCCACGGTGAGAGTGAGGCTTGCTGCTTCCGCCGGGGCCACACTCAACGCCAGCATCAATAGTCCCGTGATCAGGCGCCGCATCGCGCGCTCATGGCCTGGCGATAAACCGCAAGAAGATGCTGATAGCCGCGCTCGGGCGAATAGCGGCGTTCATAAACCTCGCGCGCCTTGGCCTCCATGCGCGCGAGGTTGGCAGGATCGGCGAAGGCCTTGCGAAGGGTCGCGGCGAGCGATTCCGCGTCAGAGGGCGTGAAGAGAAAGCCAGTCAGGCCATCCTCGACGAGTTCCGCCATGGCGCCCAAGCGCGAGGCGATCACCGGAAGTCCCGCCTCATAAGCCTCGATCAGCACCATGCCGAAGGTCTCGTACCAGACCGAGGGCATGACCAATACTTCTGAAGACCGCATGAGCGCCGCCACCTCTTCGCGATCGCGCCACCCCAAAAGCTCGATCGCCGGATTGACGCCGGCAAGCGTTGCCGCGATCGGTCCGTCGCCCACGACCCGCAAAGGAATCGAGAGCGATTGCCACGCGCATCGCATCAATTCGATCCCCTTTTCCGGGCTCAAGCGGCCAACGAAGAGCGCGCCCCGGCGTGGGCCGCCCGCGTTGCCGCCGCGCTGGGGGGGTGTGAAATTGGGCTTCACCGCAATACGTTCGGGAGGGAGCCCGGCGCGAATGAGCTTCCCCCGCGCGAACTCGGTGGTGGCGATATAGAGATCGACCTCGCGCCGCCAGGTCCCAAGCGCGCGATGGATACCAGTGACCGACGCCACGGAAAGACTGGCGACGCGGCTGCCGCGATAGCAGCCATGAATGACGCCGCTCCACGCGACTTTCTTGCCAAGACAAGCTTCGCAGACCTTCCCCTCGCGCCAGAGCAACCCATTGACGCAGGCCAGGCGGAAATTGTGCATGGTCTGCACCAGTGCGGCCCCCCCTTCGCGCGCGGCGTAATAGATGGCGGGCGAGAAGACCGCGAAGGAATTATGGACATGCACGATATCGGGCCTTGCCTCACGGACCAAGGTTTGCGCCTCTCGATACCGGTCGCGGTTCCAGACCGGGCGGGTGACCCTTTGTCTCTGCGACCAGTGATCGATCTCGTCATTGCGCGCGGTCAGGATTTCGACCTCGTGCCCATGCTCGCGCAGCAACGCCACCTCGCGTTCGAAGACCGTGTCCTCGCCACCGCGTTCCTTGTAGTAATTGTGAACCACCAGGATGCGTTTGGGGTCGCTCACGCCCGCTTTTCCTCGTAATAGCGGCCGTAACGCGCGTGATAGAAGGCGTGATCGCCGAAGCCATAGCGGGCATGGCGCTTGAAATTGACCCGGCTCAGTATCACGCCCGCGATCGCGGCATTGTTATCACGCAGAAGCTTGATCGCATTTCCCGCCACCCGCCGCGGCGTCTTCTCCCAGCGCAGCACGAACAACGTCGCATCGGCGATATTGGCGAGGCTCAAGGCATCCGACACCGCCATCACCGGCGGCGTGTCGATGAGGATGAGGTCATAGCGGGTCCTGAGAGTGGCGAGGAAGCTCGCCATTTCCGGGCTTTCGAAGAGATCTTGCGGCCGGAGCGTGGTGCGCGAGGGACCGATGAAATCGAGGCCGGTCTTCTCATCCCTGGTGATGATATCGGCGAGCTGCGCCTTTCCTTCGAAGACCTGGGTGAGGTCGGCAGCCCCCTTTGCTTTCAGATTCTTCTGTGCCCCGGCGCGGCGGAAATCGCAATCGATCAGGAGGACACGGGCGCCCGAGGTCGCGGTACCGCGGGCGAGCGAGGTGGTGAAGGCGGTCTTGCCTTCCTGCGGTACCGAGGAGGTCACCACCAGCACCTTTGCCCCCCGTCCCGCCGCCGAATAGCGGAGCGACGTCCACACTGAACGCAGTGCCTCGGCATAGGCCGAGTTGGGCCGCGTCAAAATGGCTTCATGGGGCGAGGTAAGCTTGCCGAGATCCGGGATCATGCCGAGGGTCGAGAGGCCGAAATGGTTCGAGACATCATCGGCGCTCCTCACCCCGGTATCGAGGAGCTCCATGAGAAGCGCCAGGATCATCCCCAGCACCAGCGCGCATACCGCGATAATCGCGGTCATGAGCATGGGTCGGGGGAATGAAGGAGCCTGGGGCTCGCGCGCCTCGGCCACCATGCGGGCATCCGATTCCTTCAATTGTTCCTGCGCCGAACTCTGCTTGAAGCGCCCCAGGAAATTCTCATAGAGCGCCCGGTTGGCATCCGCCTCGCGCTGGAGCTGATGAAGCTGGACCTCCGCCTGGCTTTGTGAATTGTTGGCTCCCTGCAATTCCTTAATATTCGTCCGCAGTTCCGCCTCGCGCGCGCGGGACGCCGCCACCTCGCCCTCCATGCTGCGCACGATCTTCGCGACCTCCTCCTGGGTCTTGCGCCGGAGATCGTTCATCTCGGCGGCGAGGCCGATCATGGTCGGGTGCTGCGGCCCGTATTTGTTGGAAAGCTCGGCCTGCTTGCGCCGCACTTCGGTCTCGCCTTCCTGCAATTTCTGGATGACCGGCGAGGTCAGCACTTGCGCCGCGGCTTCCGCGCCACCCCCCGATTGCAGCATCTTGCGCACCTCGATGAGGTTCGCCTCCTTGAGCGCGCGGTCCCCTGCCGCGCCCACCAACTGCGTACTGATCTCGCTCAATTGCTGAGCGGTCATGGTCGTGCCCTTGATCTCATCGAGCTTGTGCACGGTTTTATAAAGCTGCACCGCCTGCTCGCTGTCGCGGACCTTGTCGCGAAGCTCGCCTAACCGATCATTGAGCCAGGCGCTCACCCGCTTCGTCTCCTCGTAGCGCGCCTCGAGCTGGTCGACGAGGTAGGTGTTGGCATAGGCGTTGGCGATGATATAGGCGAGCTTGGGGTCGGCCGAGGTGGCTTCGATCTTGATGACGTCGGATCGCCCGTCATTGGAGATCTTGACGACAGTGGAAAGGTGCTGGGCAATCTCGCGCGTGGTGTCGGCCTCGACCTCGGCCGCGGTCTCGCTGGTGGTGGCGGGAGGCGCCTTGCGGATCCATTGGGCGGCCCATTCCGGGAGCATCGCCGCAACCCCCGCCCGGCTCCAACTCGAATGCGGACGAAGGGCTGCGTTGAATTCCGGATAAGCCACGAGATTGAGCTTCTTCACCACCTTGTCGGCGATGGTCGGCGATTGGAGTATCTCCACCTGGTTGCGGATCGCGATCGGATCGGCTTGCGCGTCTGGCACCGGCGCTTGGGGATCGAGGATGTTGGGGCGATGATTCTGGACGAGCACCAGCGCGTCCGCGCTATATTGCGGCGTCATACGGTGGATCAAAGCGACCCCGGCCCCGGTCAGCACCAGGAAGGTGCCGAGGACCAGCCAGCGCCGCCGCTTGAACACGGCGAAAGCCTCCCTCAAATTGAGGTTCTCATCTTTCTGAGGGGAACCGGCAAGCGGCCCGCTCTTCGCTTCGAAGGGTTGGACATTACCCATGGGTTGACACCAGATGCTCATGTTGAGGGGAGGAACGGGTTTGGAGCGGCGCCGGGTCGGCTTTCTCGGGCGCATCGGCCTCGTAAGGGAGGATCGGCGGACGGAACAGGCAGCCGGCCATGAGCCCGGTCAGGATGCTGTAAGCTTTCAGCAGGCGATGATTACGACCGGCCAAAGCGCCAGCCGCCTCGACCAGCGATTTTGCGAGGAACAGCATCATCTGGAGCGGGCCGTAATGCGCGCGTCTGATATAGACGCCGTTGCGGTAATGGTAATAGAAATTCCGGATACGCTCGGGCTCGACCTCGTCGAAAATATTGAGCTGCGCGCGGCTCCTGGTGTGATGGACCGCGAGCGAGCGGCCCACCAGGTAGCCGGGGCGTTCCTTGGTGATACGCGCGGTGAAATCGATGTCATCGCCCCAGATCACGAAATCGGGGCTGGGACCGAAATGGCGGGAGAGCGTCGCGCGCGGAATGAGTGTCGAATTGAGGCTCGTCCAACGCACCATGACGAGACCCTGGGCGAGGAAGGACGACCAGCGTTTGTAGCCCCCGACATCCCGCCGCTCATCGACGAGCTGGACATTGTTGGGTTCACCGTCGGGGGTGACGATCCGGCTGGTGAGGAAGCCCACATCGGCGGTGTCGGAAAAGCAGTTCCGATAGGCCGCCTCTAGCTCGGCCAGCGCCTCTTCCGCCACCACCGTGTCGTCATCCATGATCCAGGCCCATTCGCAGCCCGCGCGGTAAGCCGCCTCGAGCGCGCGATGAAAACCGGCGGCACAGCCCAGATTGGTTTCGACCCGCAGATAATGGATGGGCGGGTGCGCCGGCCACGCGTGCCCGGCGATATAAGCTTCGGTCCCGTCGGTCGAGCCGTTGTCGAAGATGACGATGCGGTCGGGCGGCACCGTCTGGTGCATCATCGCCTCGACGCATCGGGCGAGAAGCTCGCGGCGATTATAAGTGCAGACCACCCCAAAAACCTTGTTCATGCCTTAGCCTCCGCCACACCCGGATGCGCCGCTCTATCCTCCGCGGTGACCCGCTTGGTCTCGTAATGCAATCGCAGGACGAAGCCCCAGAATGCGTAATAGGGAATGGTGAGATAGGGCTTTTCGAAGGCATCCTCCGTGAGCGCCATGACGAAGGTCACCGCAAAATAGGCAAACATCACCAGGAGACGATCTTCCCATTGCCGCCATCCCCGCCGCCGCATTTGCGCCATGCATTGCACCCCGGCACGGAACAGCACCAAATTGAGCGCGAGAAATGCCGTGAGCCCCAGAACGCCGAGGCGGCTTAGGACCGAGACGATCGAATTATGAGGCTCGCGGACCGCCACCCCTTCGGCATTGACGAAATTCTGAACAAGCGGGATGCCGTAACCGAGACCGGTAAAGGTGGAAACGGGATCGGAAAAAAGCCGCCCGAGGGCATCGCGCCACCAGGACAAGCGTTGATCGACGCCGTAGGCCGCCCCCGATACATCCTCGCTTCCCGAGATCCCGAAGCTCGCCAGGATATGGTCGAAGAAGAAGCCGAAGGAGATCTGATCGGCGATCCGGCCCGGAATCTTGAAATCGAACACCATGATGATGGCGACGGCCACGAAGAAGACCGGCGCCAATATCAGGAGCCGCGGCATCGCCCCGCGCCGATAGAGGAAGAGGAGCGCCATGAGCACTACCAGTTGGAAGTAGGTGGTGCGCGCCTGGAAGATGATGAAGGCGAAGGCGAGGCAGGCCATCGCGAACGGCAAGCTCCAGCGGCGCTTTGACGCTTCCCCGTCGACCATGAGATAGATGGCGGTCACGAGAAGAACATTGGCGCCCGAGGCAAAGACCCCGAAGATCGGGACCAATTGACCCGAGGCGCCGCTCAAGGTGGGGGAGCCGGCGCGGATCGCCTCGCCCCAGATGAAGGTGAAGGAATAAAGGCTCGCCACGATCAGCATCATCGGGAACCAGCGCCAGAGCTTTTCCCAATTCTCGCGGTTTCCCGCGAGCACAAAGCCCACCAGGATGAAGAGCGAATTCAGGAAATGCGAGGCATCACGCAGTGCCCACATGCCGTAAGACGCAAAACCCACAACGAGCCGGACGGACGCCAACCCCCAGAAGAGCGCCAAGGGCGTGAGCGGGATGGTTTTCCCGAGACGGTCGAGAAAGAGCGGCAGGTTGGTGGAGAGGAGAAAAATCAGCAGCAGCACTTCGCCTATGGGCGCGCCGAAATCGACCGGCGGCACGCGCAGCAGCATGAAGGAGTAACCGAGAATGGTATAGCCGGCGAGCATGATCAGGAAGGCGTTGATCTTGAAGCCTGCCATGTCGGTCACTCGGCATGGCCAAAGCTGCGGGCCGTCGCGACGGCCCGCCGCTTCGCCGTATAAAGACCCAGCGCCTCGCCCACCATGCCGTAGAATTTCTGGATGCGATGCTCCCAGATGAAGTCCCTGGCCCGCGCCCGGGCACCCTCCACCAGCGTCTCGCGCACGGCGCCATCATTGAGCTCATAAAGGGCGCGGGCGAGCGCGGTGATGACCTCGTCCGGCATGAGCCCTTTCGTCCCGATCACCCGTCCGCAACTCTCATCGACGATTTCCTTGGGCCCGCCGAGATCGAGCGTCACCACCGGCAACCCGTGGCTCAAGGCTTCGAGTGCCACATTGCCGCTCGAATCATGAAGGCTCGGGAAGAGGCAGAGATCGTGACCGCGATAAAGCTTGCCCATCTCGGTATGTTCGACCCGCGCAATCCAGCGGATGCGGTGCGCGATCCCGAGCCTGCCGGCAAAGCGTTTCAAACGCGCCGCATCGATCCCCTGGCCGACGATGGTGAGCTCGGCTTCCGGAAGCTCTTCCATCAACCGCCGATAGGCGGCGGCGACATAATAGATACCCTTCCAGTGAATGAGGCGGCCGACAAAGAGGATGCGCAAGGGGTGGGAAGTCGCAGTCACCTCCCTTGGCGCCGGCTCGGCGAGGACCGAGGCATCGATGCCGAGTTCGAGATAGCGCACCACCTTGTGGTGGAAGCGCTGCGGAATCCTGAGCTTCGTCTCGTCGGTCTTGACCGCGATCACACCGGCCCGCGAGAAGGTCGCGGTCATCAGCGGATCGATGAGAGCGAGCCAATTGAGCGCGTCGCGTAAGGCTTCGAAGAGATGCGCCAAGGCCGAGAAATGATATCGCAGACGCGTCGGCGCCGTCTCGCCGCCACCCACCGGGCCGAACACGAAGGGGCGCCCCAAGAGGCCCAGGAGGCTCGGCTGGCGGAAGACGCCCCAGGTCAAATGATGGACGAGGTCGGGCTCGAGTTCCTTGATACGGCGGCGGAGAAAAAAGAACGCGCCGATCTGCCAGAGAAGGTTATGGAACCGGATCAGGCGATGGCCGGTCTTTGCCCGGTTCGGGAGCCAGGGCGGGTCATAGGGGATGATGCGTATGCGCGAGGCTTCCCGGTAGCGGGTCAAGGCCGCTTCCACCGGCCCCACATCGACCGCGCGCATCAAGAGAAGAACTTCGTGGCCGAGCCGGGCCGAACGCAACGCCCAGTTCCAGCCGATGCCCGGCTCCGAGCCGAGATCGGGACCGCAGGAATAAGTCGAGAGGAGAACGCGCATGACCCGCCACAGACCTGAGATCGCCGACCCCAGCCAACGCGGACCGCGAATAAAGGTTCCCGCTCGAATGCCATCGGCGGTTTCATTGGACAGCAAGGAATTTCCTATCCTATAGAACGTCATGGATTTCACCGCCGACCATCCGGCCTTCGCGGCGTATCAAGCCGGCGATACCGCCACCGCGATCAGGCTTCAAAGCGAGATCCTCGCTGCCAAAAAGCAGGAGGGCTCGCCCAAATCGACCGATTACCTGGCGCTTGCCCTCTTTCTCTATGTCGCGCAGCAATTTTCGGAAGGATGCCGGATCCTTGAGGAGGCGGCGCGGCTTTTCCCCAACGAGCCTTCGGTCGCCGAGAATTGGGGCGTGATGCTGATGAATATCAATGCGCTCGACGCCGCCGAGCGTGAATTCCTGCGGGCACTTCGCCTGGGGTCGGAAAGCACCAACATCTATGACGGGCTGGGCCGGCTCTGCCGCAATCAAAATCGGCTCGAAGAGTCGCGAACCTACGGGAAGCGTTCGCTCGCCCTGAAGGCACAGAAATTCGGCACGCGTGCGCCGCTCTTCACCCTCCCCGACCGCCCGCCGCCGCCCTTCAATTGGGAAAGCCGGTCCGAGAATGTCATCAGCTATTGCCTATGGGGCGGTGATCCGCGTTATGTGGCACCGCTCATGGAAAATCTTCGCATGCTGCCGCATCTCTTCCCGGCCTGGACGATCCGGATCTATCTCGACCACTCGGTGCCCGAAGCCACGCGCAATGATTTTATACGCTCGGGCGGCAAGGTCCTTCTGGTCGAGCAAAAGGGACAAGCGCAGCCTTTCGAGAAGCTGATCTGGCGTTTCGAAGTGGTCTCCGACCCGAGCGTCAAACGATTTCTCATCCGCGACGCCGATTCGCTCCTCAGCGTCAAGGAACGGGTGGCGGTCGATGACTGGGTCGCCTCCGATAGATATTTTCACGCCATGCGCGATTCCTATACCCATACCGATCTGCTGCTGGCCGGGATGTGGGGCGGCATCGGCGGCGTGATGCCGCCGGTACGCGTCCTCAGGCAGCATTTCCGGCCCTGGCGGGCGCCCACCCGGCTCTTCGACCAGGATCTTCTCGCCGATACGGTCTGGCCTACCGCTAAAACAAGCTGCCTCATTCACGACAGCATCTTCACCGGCACGGTGGGAAGTGTTCCTTTCCCCCCTTTCGGCAGAATGGCGCCCGGCCATCATATCGGCCAGAACTCCTTCATTCACTTCAAGAAAAACGATTGAAGCGCGCCACTATTAACCTCAATTGGTAGCTTCCGGTCCCAAGCCCGCAGTGGCATTTAACTTCTGTTAATTCGCGTTCCCCGATAATGGCCGTGTTGAGCATGAACTTTCATCGGGAACATTCGAACATGACGCAAATTCCGCTTCAAGGCACCGTCCATATGGTTCACCCCGGCGATGACATACAATCGGTCATCAATTCGGCCAATGCCGGCGATACGATTTTCTTCACCGCGGGAACCTATGATGTAAACCAGACCCTGCAATTGAAATCGGGGCTCCTGCTCCATGGCGAGCCCGGGGCGACATTGATGTCGGTGTCATCGAACACCATGGTGAACGGGACCAATATCTCGAACACCAGCATCGACGGCCTCACTTTCGATGGCGGTACCACCGGGGCGGGCGGGGTCACCGGCTCAAATGCCGCCTTCCTCCTCGACGCCTCCAACAACGTTCAGGTCGTCAATAGCACCTTCAAGAACATTACCGCAGATGCCGCGGTGTTCATCTTCGATTCGGACAATGTCAATATTTCGAACAATGTCGGCGATCATCTGACGCAGTTCGCGAGCGCCCACCCCAATAATGCCGTTCACAGCAACCTCACGATCGACAACAACACCATCAGCAACATCTCGCGCTTCGGCATCGAAGTTCAGGGGCCTTATCAAAATCTCCATGTTGACAACAACACGCTGAGCACCGTCTCCGACATCAATATCTCGGTGGTCGATGACGATCATCTGGGAGTGCCGGTCTCGGTCTCCGGCAATCACATAGTGGGCGGCAATGTCGGGATCGAAATCGGGGATGCCAACGGGACCATCGCCAACAACAACATCAGCAACGTCGCCTTCGGCGTTTCCATCTCCTCGACTCCGAACACGGCGATCATCTCCAACACCTTCACCAGTGTCAGCAACCCCTTCTCCGAGGATGGCGGCTTCACCGGCTCGCAATTTGTCGGCGTCAACACCATCGACGGGAGCCAAGTGACGGGATGGGCCGGCCATCCCAATGGCTCACCCGCGCCCACCACCCCACCCCCAACCCCTACCCCAACTCCTACTCCGACGCCGGTCCCCACCACCCCCAGCACCATCACGGTCGATGTCTCGGGCGACCAATTCCAGGGCGATCCGCAGATCGTGCTCGACGTCAATGGCCAGCAAGTGGGTGGCGCGGTCAATGTCACGGCACTTCATAGCCAGGGTCAGTTCCAGGAAATCACCTTCACCGCCCCGGTGGCCCCAAGTGCGGTGAACGAAGTCGATGTCAAATTCATCAATGATCTCTTCGGCGGCA
>Ga0070735_10005479_pt1 | contig 10521 bp, 11 predicted proteins | sample Coa_R1_FD_66443 | JGI IMG/M metagenome (GOLD analysis project Ga0070735, IMG submission 66443) | Surface soil microbial communities from Centralia Pennsylvania, which are recovering from an underground coalmine fire - Coalmine... | ecosystem: Environmental > Terrestrial > Soil > Unclassified ... | reverse complement strand
AGATCGACAGCATCAATCTTCCCCAACGCGGCCAATGGATCCGGCAAGGACAAAAGCTGGCCACGCTGCATCGCGACGGTGTTGCAGTTGACATGATTTCGCCGATCGAAGGCAGCGTTTCTGACGTCAACGACAATCTTCTGCAGAACCCCGGGTTGGCGAGCAAAGACCCATACGGCGAAGGCTGGATGATCACCGTGCAGTCTCCGGACTCGAAGATCAACTTCCGCAACCTGCTCGGCGGATCCATGGCCCGCTGGTGGATGGAAGAATCTGCGAATCGTCTGCGCTCGAAACTGCCCGCAATGGCCACCGCCGGAGCGTATGCGCAGGATGGCGGGGTTGCCATCGACAACGTCGCCGCGCAGATTCCCGACCAGGACTGGAGCGCTCTGACCAAAGAGTTCTTCCTGTCCTAGTCCGCCGAGTGGCCTACGCCGGCTCGCCACCTCATCCCGGCAGGTTCTAAACCTGCCGGGTTTTCATTTTGCCGTTCTCGCTTGTGTAGCGCGGGCATTCTTGCCTGCGGCTTTGCTCTTTTAAAACCGAATCACGTCCGGTAGGCAGCTTCTCGGCGAGCAGGGATGTCCCCGCTCCATCAACCCTAATCCTTCCGCGGCGGGTCCAAAGTCCACGGCGGGGCGACGCCGATCGAGCGGGCATACGCGATCTGCTGACCGAGGTGCTGGGCGATGTGCTGAACGATATAGAGAAGGACACCCCGTTCGGTAATCTTCCCTCCATTCCAGACGAGAGTCTTTTCCAAATCCGCGTCGCGCATCGAGCGGATCGCCCCCTTGGCGTGCGCGTAGGAAGCCTTAAGCGTGGCGATGACTTTTGCTTTATCGGTGGTGAACTGCTCGAGAGTCTTGGTGTCAACTTCAGCCGGAGTGGGAGTGCCCACGAGCTTGTAGAGGTTGTAGTTGGCGGCGCTGGCGTGCAGAAAAACCTCCGCGATCGTGCGCGCCTCCGGCGAAGGACGCCACGTGTACTTGTCGGCGGGGATCGCCTCAGCCAAACGAACGAACTCGCTTTCCTGGATCATGACTTCGGCCATCACCTCCGAGCGGTATCCGGTCACGCCGGGAGTTCCATCGCGGTAGGGGTACACCTGCGCGGACGTGCGAACCCCGCTCGTGATCATGCAGATCAGGCAGAGAATGAAGAAGGTTCGTAGCATGTCAGCTCCATAATTCGTGGTGGTACCTGAGGTGCGAAATTATAGCCGCTTATGGCGCGGTACGTCGGGCACGAACTTCCCCCTATTTCACCCTAACCTCCCAACCCTTCAGTGACTTACCAATGTGATCTACGTCACACCAGCTGGTGTTAACAGTCACCGCTGCAATCCTGCAGTGGGCCGAAACTGGCTGCAGAGGATTGGAGGAGGCGTGTCATGATGCTCCTGTACCGGCTCGTCCGGCTGATCGAAACCCACTCCCAGGCGCTGGCTACCTGCCTTCTGACAAGGGTGCAAGACTGCGAGCAGACCCCCGACTTCCGCAAGGTCCCGCCGGAGGAGTTGAAGGAGCGGGTCTATGAGATCTATCGCCATCTCGGCGACTGGCTGCTGGGCAAAACCGAGTTCGATATCGAAAAACGCTACCTCGAAATTGGCGCGCGGCGCGCCAGCCAGGGCGTTCCGTTCAGCCAGGTGGCCAAGGTCATCTTTCTAACCAAGGAAAATCTGTGGGAGTTCCTCAAGAAAGAGACGCCGCTCGATCGGCCGGTCGAGGTCTTTGGCGAACTGGAAATGCTTCAGATGCTCGAGCAATTTTTTGATCATGCGGTGTACTACTCCGCTCTAGGGTACGAGCGGCAAATGGCTTCCGACCTAAGAGAAATAGCTGTGGCAAGCAAAGTTTCCTGAAGAAACCCGTAAGGAGAACGTGCACGATGGCGTGGCAGATCGAATACAAGAAGAAGTTGCGAACCGCCGATGAGGCTTTGCGTTGCGTGCAGTCCGATATGCGCGTTTATATCCAGCCGGGTTGCGCCGAGCCGGAGACTCTGGTCGAGGCGCTCATCCGGCGGGCGCCGTTCGTCAACGACGTAGAGATCGTTCACATGATGACCATGGGCGCAGCGCCGTACACCGCGCCGGAGATGGCCGGCCACTTCCGCCACAATGCCGTGTTCATCGGCGGCAACACGCGTGAAGCCGTCAACGATGGCCGCGCCGATTACACGCCGATCTTCCTGAGCGAGATTGAGGAGTTGTTTGAGTCCGGCGCAATGCCGATTGATGTGGCGTTGCTGGAGCTCTCCCCTCCTGATCCGCACGGCTTTTGCAGCTTTGGCGTCGGGGTCGACACCTCGCTAACCGCTGCCCGCTGCGCGAAGTATGTGATCGCGCAAATCAATGACCAGATGCCGCGGACTTACGGCGATTCGTTCATCCATGTAAACGATATCGACGTTGTGGTCGAGTCGTCGCGGCCACTGTGCGCCAAGAAGAAAAGCGAAATTACCGAGATGCATACCGCGATCGCTCGCAATGTCGCGAGCCTGATTGAGGATGGCGCGGTGCTGCAGACCGGCATCGGCGGCATTCCTGATGCGGTGCTGCCCTTCCTGATGGATCGCAAAGACCTCGGTGTGCACAGCGAACTGGTCTCGGATGGTGTGATTCCGCTGATTGAAGCTGGCGTGATCACGGGCGCGCGCAAGAATTTCAAGCCTCGGAAGGTGATCGCAGGATTCGTGCTGGGGACGAAAAAGATGTTCGAATTCGTCGATAACAATCCGATCTTCGAATTCCATCCCACGGCTTATAGCAACAATCCAGAATTTATCGCACGCAATGACAACATGGTTGCCATCAATTCCGCCCTGCAAATCGACTTGACCGGCCAGGTCTGTTCCGACTCGATTGGAACGCGTTTCTACAGCGGAATCGGCGGGCAGGTGGATTTTCTGCGTGGCGCCTCGCGGTCTCGTGGTGGCAAGCCGATCATTGCCATCTCCTCGACAGCAAAGAACGGAATGATCTCGCGCATCGTGCCGACCCTCACCACCGGCGCCGGCGTGGTGACATCGCGCGGTCTCATTCGTTATGTAGTCACGGAATATGGGGTGGCGTATCTGCACGGCAAAAGCATTCGCGAGCGGGCGCAGGCGCTGATCGAGATTGCACATCCCAAGTTCCGCGAAGAACTGTATTCGTATTGCGAAAAGACGAAGTGGTTGCAGCGTCCTGTGGGGAGGGAAGCGTCAGCAACGAGGTGAATCCATGACGGGCCAAGCACGCGGTAAGGTCGCAGTGAATGTGGAGGAGTGCAAGGGATGCGGGCTTTGTATCGAGTCATGCCCGCCGAAGTGCCTGACGTTGGCGCCTGAGTTGAGCGCCTATGGAGTGCATCCGGCCCGTTACACCGGGCAGGACTGCACCGGCTGCGGGATTTGCTTCTATTGCTGTCCCGAGCCGGGAGCCATCACGGTGTATCGGCGGCTGGCACCCGCCAAACCGCCGGGCGCGACTCCAGGAGGCGAACATGCGGCAACTCTGTAAAGGCAACGTAGCTGTCATCAAGGGCGCGATTCTTGCCGGATGCAGCGCCTACTATGGTTATCCCATTACGCCGGCCAGTGAGGTCGCCGAGGCTGCAGCTTTGTACCTGCCGCAGGTCGGCGGAACCTTCTTGCAGGCAGAGAGCGAAGTCGCCGCCATCAACATGGTGTACGGTGCAGCTGCGGCCGGGGTCCGCGCCATGAGCGCCTCCTCTGGCCCCGGCCTCAGCTTGATGCAGGAAGGCATCTCCTATTGCGCAGGCGCGGAACTACCCTGCGTCATCGTGGACGTGGTACGCGGCGGCCCGGGATTGGGCAACATCGCCCCGGAGCAAAGCGACTACTTCGCGATGGTCAAAGGCGGCGGACACGGAAACTACCGGAACATCGTTGTCGCTCCAGCGTCCGTCCAGGAGATGTGCGACCTCACCATTCTGGCCTTCGAGCTTGCTGACAGGTACCGCAACCCCGCGGTGGTCCTGACCGACGGCTTTGTGGGTCAAATGATGGAGCCGCTCGATCTGGAATATCGACCGGCTGTGCTGCCTGATAAGCCTTGGGCGGTGAAAGGTACTCCCGAAACCCGCGCCAACATGGTCAGTTCAATTTTTCTCGAGCCCGATGAGCTTGAACAACACCAGCGCGAGATGGAAGCCAAGTACATCCGCTGCGCTCAGGCCGAGACTCGATATGAGGTCTATCGCGCTGAAGATGCGGAGATCCTGCTGGTCGGCTTCGGAATTGTTTCGCGGGTGTTGCGCTCAACGGTGGATTCGCTGCGCAATGACGGCATAAGGGCCGGGCTGTTCCGGCCAATTACGCTTTGGCCGTATCCGTCGGCGGAGCTGGCGCAAGCAGCCTCTCGAGTTCAGAAGGTCTTAGTGGTTGAGTTGAGCAACGGCCAGATGCTGGAAGATGTCCGGCTGGCTTTGAACGGCAAAGTTCCAGTCGAGTTCTATGGCCGCGTGGGCGGCAATGTGCCCAGCGTCGAAGAACTACACAATCAGGTGATTGAGCACGTGGCAGTGTTGATCTGAGCAGAGCTTTGCTCCGCCGGACAACCGGGGCGGCTGTCCCCACGTGGGGAGGACGGATTATGGCGAACGATAGCAAGGGCATTCTGATGGATGTAGAAATCAGCAAGAATGGTTTCGAGCAGGTTCACTCCAAGTCGCCCGTGTTCTATGACCTGTACGAGCGCAAGTCCGATCTGAAGCATCAGACGCACTATTGTCCCGGCTGCGGTCACGGCGTGGCGCACAAACTGATTGCCGAAGCGCTCGAGGAAATGGGCGTTCAGGATCAGACAATCTTCGTCAGCCCGGTGGGTTGTTCGGTCTTCGCGTATTACTACTTCGATGTAGGCAATGTGCAGGTCGCGCATGGCCGGGCTCCGGCTGCAGCAACAGCTCTGAAGCGTGCCCACCCGGACCGCATTGTCATTTCCTATCAGGGTGATGGTGACCTCGCGGCGATCGGCACCGCGGAGATTGTCCATGCGGCAAATCGCGGCGAAAAGATCACCGTCTTTTTCGTGAACAACGCGATTTATGGCATGACCGGCGGCCAACTGGCCCCCACCACCTTAATCGGCGAGAAGAGCACCACTTCGCCATGGGGACGTCGCCCCTCCAATGAGGGCTTCCCTATGCACATGGCCGAGCTGCTCGCGACGCTCGAAGCTCCCGTCTATATCGAGCGCGTCGCTCTCTGCGATAACAAGAACATCATGAAGGCGCGGCGCGCGGTCCGCAAGGCTCTCGACATTCAAAAGAGTGGAACTGGATTCTCATTCGTAGAAATCCTTTCTCCGTGCCCCACAATCTGGGGCAAGGATCCGGTGGAAGCGCGACGCTGGGTTTACGAAAAGATGGTGCCCGCGTTCCCGCTGAACGTGTTCCGCGATCGCAAGCCTGAGGTTCCGGTCAACGAAGTGGCGCAACGCAGCGTGCCCGAGGTGCTCGAGATCTCCGGCGAATCCAAAGGCAAATCATCCAGCCATCACCATCACTTCAAGAATTTCAGCATCAAGGTTGCAGGCTTCGGCGGCCAAGGCGTGCTGCTCCTGGGCCAATTGCTCACTGAGATGGGCATGCGCGAAGGCCTGGAAGTCAGTTGGCTTCCTTCTTATGGACCCGAAATGCGTTCTGGGAGCGCGCACTGTCACGTGTGTCTGTCAAAAGAGCGCGTAGGCTCCCCCTTGATCTCGCGGCCGAATGTCCTGATCGCGATGAATGAAATCTCGCTGAAGAAGTTCGCCGCCCAGGTCCCGGAGGATGGACTCATTCTTTATAACCGGGACGCCTTGCCACTCGATTTTGCGAAGCCAAAAGCGAACATCGTTTGCATCCCAGCTTCTGAGATGGCAGACAAGCTCGGTTCCACCAAGGTCGCCAACATCGTGATGATGGGCGCTCTGCTCGAAGCCACCGAGTGCCTCGCGTCTACAACCGCGTTCAACGTCATCGAAGACAAGATCAAGAAAGTAGCTCTGCTCGATACGAATCGCAAAGCACTCTCCGCTGGCCGGTTGTTTATCGATCAGGAAGCTCACATTGGAGCCGTCAGTCAACCGGATGGATGTGGGGAGTAACCTCTCACGATTAGTACGAGGAATCACCAGGAAAACGGCCCCGACCAATGATCGGGGCCGTAAAGTTTTTCGGAGTGATCGGCATTACGGCGTAAACAAGAAGCCGTGGAGGACACCATTGCTGTCAATGTAATCCCCATCAATTTGCCCTCCAGCGTCATTGCTTGAGGGGACGGTTCCCTGGCCACCACCCGTACCAGCGCCGGGAACGTTGCCAGTGGTAATCGTGCCGGAGGCGCTCCGTTCAAAACCGTGATTCACACCGTTTGAGTCAATGTATTGACCAACGGCAACTCCGGATGCGTTGATGTTCTCGGGTTCGGTGCCTTGGGCTGCGCCGGTGCCTGCGCCCGGAGCGTCGAACTTGGTGATCGTACCGCTCGAGCTCCGAACGTAGCCGTGGTCAGCTCCGTTCGAGTCAATCCAGATTCCGATGACAGTTCCCGAGTCATTGATGCCCGAGACCTCCGTGCCCTGGCCGCTCCCGGTGCCCGCGCCGGAAACGTCGAACGTGGTGACGGTTCCGTTCGAGGCGCGAATGTAGCCATGGTTAACCCCGTTGGAGTCAATGTAGTCTCCCGCCAGCATTCCCGAGGTGTTGAGGCAATCGACGCCACCAGTGACGGTTCCCTGGCCGGCGCCAGTGCCTGCGCCGGTGACATCGAAACTGGTGATCGTGCCATTGACATTCACGAAGCCGTGATAGACGCCATTGGCATCGATGTAATATCCGGCAACCTCGCCGGAGTCGTTGATGTTGGCCGAAAGCGTGCCGGTGCCAGACGTTGTGCCGGACCCGGGAGCTTCAAACTCCGAGAGCGTGCCGCTGCTGGTGCGCACGAACCCGTGAAGGACATTGTTCGAGTCGAGATAGTATCCCGTGATCGCGCCGGTCGTGTTGATGCCATAGGCCAGTGTTCCCTGGCCGGAGGACGTACCAGCGCCGGGAGCGTTGCCAGTCACGATGCTGCCGGAGGATTCCCGCAGGAAAGCGTGAAAGGCGCCATTTGAGTCGATGAGATATCCCGCGACGACGCCGGAGGAATTGATCGCTAAAGGTACCGTGCCTTGGCCGGCGCCAGTACCTGCGCCGGGCGCGTTAAACGTTGCGATGCTGGAAGCGTTGGCAAACGTGGCGAATGTCAACACGCAGAGAACAAGACAAACGGTGTTGAGAGTTGTTGACTTGATTGAAGAATGGGGGATGGTCATGGTCTTCACCTCTTGTTCTTGAAATGGGATCGAAGTGGACTTCGCGATTAGTCGAAGCGGCAAGCCATTTTACAACTGGATTGAGGGGAAAACTTAAAATACTGAGCCGGATGTCCCCAATGTCAGCTTCCATATCGTCCCGCAGCCGTACGGGAACGGCGAACACCCGTCCTTGACTCCCTCTTGCGTAGTACCGTACAGATTTCCTGCGGTGTCGAACGTAACCGGCCCTGTCGGCAGCGCTCCATCACTAACTCCGCCGAAACGGTACAGCACCTGTTCTCCTTCAGACAAACTCGCACGGAAGATGGTGCCGCAGCCGCCTGTGAAGGTGGAGCAGTTCGCATCACCGCCAGTGTAGGTCGTGCCATACAGAGCGTTTCCCCGGAGAGAAATCTGGCCCGGATCCGCGCCGTCTGGAGCGCCGGCGAAGCTGTAAAGAACTTTCTCGCTTCCTTCGGCGGTAATTTCGTAGATTGTCCCCAGACTAAATGTTCCGCCACCGACGGTTGTGCCATAGAGATTGCCCTTCGAATCTAGAACAGGACCTGATTGCACATCCCAGCCGTCAGTCCCCCCGGTAAAGCTGTAGAGAACGGTCAGGGTGCCGGATGGATCGATCTTGAACACGGTCCCGCAACCGCCCTGCTGAGGACAAAACTGATTGGCTCCTCCAGTTGCTGTGGTCCCATAAATATTTCCCCTGGCGTCGTGGATAAGCATTGCGCCGGGGTTACCACCGTCTTTCCCGATGAAGCTGTGAATCACAGTCTTATGTCCGGTGTTATCGAACTTGAACACGGTGCCGCATCCGCCCCCGCAAGCACCAAGCCCACCCCCTACAGTGGTTCCGTAAAGGTTCCCATCCACATTCAGCATCAGGCCGGCAAATGGATTTTGCCCGTCGAGGCCGCCCTGAAAATCGTAGGAAGCCACCAATGCTCCATTACGGATTTTGAATACCGTCCCGTATTCGCCCAGGCCGCCAGCGATGGTGGTGCCGTACAAGTCACCATTGGAAAGCCGCAAAAGAGCAGAGCATGGATTTTGGCCGTCGGTCCCTTCAAAGATATGCAGCACGGTCTCGACATTGTTGTTATTTAACTCGAAGACGACTCCGGCGTTTTGCGGGCCACCGAATTGCGTGCTGCCGTACAAATTGCCGTTGCCATCGCCTACTACACCTCCGCAAGGCCAGTTGCCGTCGTTCGAACCTCCTTGAAGGTTGTACAGCGTGGTCAGAGTCTGGGCCGACGAGGTGGCACCAAGAAGGGCGACAAGCAGAAGGACGAGCAATACACATATTTGTTCACGGCCGCGAGCGTTGAATTCGTGCAGGGACGACATGGCGGTAGCTCCGTTCAAAAGGCGAATGGGTAACCTCTAGGCCGTCACTATTTAATGATTGCGCCATTTCCGTAGGTATCAGGTGGATACTGGATATGGGTCTTCGTCAGTCCTTAGCGAGCCCCCGCTACCGAACTCCGCTTTTCACAGGTTTTGCCTGGCGCTTGCTCGCATCCCGGACGAAGCAGCGCGATTTCGATGTTCAAAAGCGAACGATTTGTTCGCAAATGAGCATCGCTCTGTTTGTTCCCAAGTTGGTGACACATCTCGTCAATTGGTGACTCTCTCCCACTCGCAACCTAATTTGCGGTATTCGTCCCACTAACAGAACCTTCCTTAACTTTTCTGCAATACTCGCGTCTAAGTGAACAAGACGTCGCCTCTTGCGCAAGCGGCCTAAGCAATTGGCACGAGATTTGCTTCGGAACTATTCGGCAGTTGCTTGCGTAATTAAAAAGAGACGAAGGTGTGCGATAGGCGGGGGTACTTCGGACACCGCGGCGGGGAAACCTGGAGGCAGTCATGGATGCGCGGAACGGCAACGGGATGGGTGGGGGCAGTCTTCTGAATCAGGGAGATCCTCATGTGCATGAGGTGGTGAAAACCGCACACGAAGAGTTGCGCCAGTTGATGCGGCAACGTGCGGACATCATGAAACGAATCGGCACGCTCAAGCAAACCATCGCCGGGCTGGCGAATTTGTTTGGTGACGAAATTCTGGGCGAAGACTTGCTTGAACTCGTGGACCGCAAGACCGGCGGCCGTCAGCCGGGCTTTACCAAAGCCTGCCGTATGGTTTTGATGGAAGCGGGCCGCTCCCTGACGGTGCGCGAAGTGTGTGAGCGCATTCAAGAGCGCATGCCTGCAGTTTTGCTGCGCCACAAAGATCCGCTGGCTTCCGTCACCACGGTGCTGAATCGTTTGGTGGAGTATGGCGAAGCACAGAGCGTAATTCGCGATAATGGACGCCGCGCATGGCAGTGGGTCGCGGACTCAGTTCCAGTGCCCGTAAGGTCCGAGCCGCAGAGCGCCGCAGTTTCGCATTTGTAGCTCGATGGAAAGTGGGGCGCGGGCAGAAATGTCCGCGCCCTCTGCTTAATTCGGCAGCAACATTCCCTTTTCCAGATGGCGAGTGATGTGCGCGTAAGAAGCTGCATTCGGATCGTGCGTAACCATCACCACGGTTTTGTGAAAGTCCTCATTTAATCTCTTCAAAATTTCAAGAATTTCGGTCGCCGAGTGACTGTCGAGGTCCCCGGTCGGCTCATCAGCCAGCAGCAAGGTCGGATCGCTCACGATGGCACGCGCGATCGCGACACGCTGCTCTTGCCCGCCGGAGAGCTGCTTCGGCAGATGGTTGACACGCTCCTCGAGACCCACCAGTTTTAGCGCGGTCATGACGTGGTCGCGGCGCTGCTGAGAGTTAAGCTTGGTTAACAGCAGCGGCAGTTCCACGTTCTCAAACGCAGTCAACACCGGAATCAGATTGAACGTTTGAAAGACGTAGCCGATGTGCTCGTTGCGCCAGCGCGCCGACTGGGCATCGTTGAACTTGAAAACGTTTTGGCCAAGGACGAGCAATTCGCCGGCAGTGGGCCGGTCGATGGCGGCAATCATATTCAACAGCGTAGTCTTGCCCGAGCCCGACGGGCCCATCAGAGCCAGGAATTCTCCGCCGCCGATCTCGATGGAGACATCCTCGAGCGCTTTCACTTCAAAGGCATCGCGCTTGAAGATCTTGCTCACGTTGCGTACCTGCACAACCTTCGTTTGCGTAGCCGTATTCGTCATCGTTGCTGTGCTCATGACTGTCCCTTAATCTTGATTTTCTGTCCGTCTTTCAAATTCGCAGGGGCGGA